>Ga0335075_10011263_pt1 | contig 13526 bp, 13 predicted proteins | sample Lox_Sample_24_FD_206723 | JGI IMG/M metagenome (GOLD analysis project Ga0335075, IMG submission 206723) | Soil microbial communities from Loxahatchee National Wildlife Refuge, Florida, United States - Lox_Sample_2.4 | ecosystem: Environmental > Terrestrial > Soil > Wetlands | place: USA...
GAGCTGCGCCACGCGCCGGAGAACGTCTGGCAGGCGCTCACCGACCCCGCGCATCTGCGCGAGTGGGCGCCCTTTGAAGCCGACGGCAGCCTGGCCACCGTCGGAGCCGCCGTCCGGCTCACCTGGGCGGGCACCGGCCAGGTCACTGAGGCCACGGTGACCCGCGCCGACCCGCCCCGCGTGCTCGAATACCAGGATCTCCGCTGGCTGCTCGAGCCCATCCCCGTCGGCACCCGCCTCACCCTCTGGCACAGCATCGATCGCCGCTTCATCGCCTGGGGCGCCGCCGGCTGGCACATCGGTCTCGACGTCCTCGACCGGCTTCTCCGCGGAACCCCGATCGGCCGCCTCGCCGGTCCCGGCGCCATGCACTTCCCCGGCTGGCAGCAATTAGTCGCCGAGTACGCTCGCCAGTTCGCCGTCGAGGCTCCCCACGCGCCGGCTCGTCCGGCCCAAAAATCCTAACCCGTCAGGAGGAACATCCCCATGGAATCGACCCTGCGCAACCCGGCTCTCTTCGCCGTCCCAGTCACCCCCAAAGCCGCCGCCATTGCCTACTGGACCGTCACCGCGCTCTTCTGCCTGGAGATGAGCTTCACCGCGTACTACATGCTCTTGCCGGCAGGGGCGCAGGCCATCGCCCGGCTCGGCTTCCCCGCCTACTTCCGCGTCGAGCTCGTCTGGGCCAAGTTCGCCGGCGTGGCCGCGCTGCTCCTCCCCGTGCTCCCCGCGCGCCTCAAGGAGTGGGTCTACGCCGGCTTCGCCATCAACCTCGTCTCCGCGCTCGTCGCCCACTTCTCCATCGGCGACCGTCCGCTGTCCTTTGTCCCGTCCACGCTCACCACTGTGCTCCTGGCCCTCTCCTACTGCTTATGGCACCGCCTCCAGGCCACGCCCGCCCACGCCTGATCGCACTCCCGGGATGCCCGTTGACCTGTGCCCAGCATGAAAGCAGCCTCAACGCATGGAACGCGTGATCCAGGTTCGCAACCTCCCGGATGCTCTTCATCGCGCCCTCAGGGCCAGGGCCGCCATGGCCCTCTCCGGCTATCTGCTCGCGGAGCTCCGCCAGATCGCCGAGCGTCCCGCCTTCGCCGACTTCCGCGAGCGCCCGCATAAGCGCAGACCGCCTTCTGTCGCTCCCGACTCCGGCGCTCTCCTGCGCGCGCAACCGGCCGCGCGATCATCGTGCTCGGCGGTCGCCGGCTGGCTGCTGCAAACTCCGGCCGGGCAGCTCATTGAACAGCGTATCGATGCGCATAACGGCACACTGAAGGCCCGCCATCACCGCCGCGCCGTCAGTTGCAGCCCCTCGTGCGCCTGCCCTACTCCGCTCTGCTCGTTCCGGTACATCTCCACAAAGTCCAGGTAGTTCTGCGCGTACTCCCGGATCAGCTCCCGGTCCTTATCGCCCAGCTCCCGCCGCATCTTCGCCGGAACCCCCGCCCACAGCGTCCGCGGCGGCACCACCGTATGCTCCGGCACCACCGCCCCGGCCGCAATAATGCAGCCCTCGCCGATGCGGCTGTTGTTCAGCACCGTCGCCCCCATCCCGATCACCACCATGTCCTCCACCACGCACCCGTGCACCGTGGCGTTGTGCCCGATCGTCACCCACTCCCCCACCACCACCGGGTACAGGTTCCGCTGCCCGTGCAGCACCGCGCAGTCCTGCACGTTCGAGCACGATCCCACCCGGATCGAGTTCACGTCGCCGCGCAGCACCGCGTTCATCCACACTGACGCGCGCTCGCCCAGGATCACGTCGCCCGTCACCTGGGCGGAGACATCGACGTAGCAACTGGCCGGCACTTGGGGAAGCTTTCCCAGAAAAGGGCGAATCATCGCAGTGACCTCACACCAGGATTCTATAGCGCCTCTCCGCAAGCCGTGCGCCGGCGCCAAGTCGCGCAGCCGCCCGTCTCTCCGGAATAGCGCACGCGGCCTTCCGCAACTTCCCCTTGACGCGCCCCGTTCCATCTGTCACATTATCCATGTGACAGCTCTCCGCTTCCAGCTCAAACCCGGCGAGCCCATCGTGGACCAGGTCGTCTTCGCCGCCAAAAAAGCCTTCATCAGCGGCGAATTCCAGCCCGGCCAGACCTTCCCTTCCGTGCGCGCCCTCGCCTCCGCGCTCAAGATCCACCCCAACACCGCGCACAAGGCCATCCAGCACCTCATCCAGGAGCGCTGGCTTGAAGTCCACCAGGGCATCGGCACCGTCGTCGCCAAGCGCCCCGAGCCCCGCCGCGGAGACAAAAAGCGCCTCCTGCAGGAGCAGGTCGAACAGCTCGTCGTCGAAGCCATGCGCGTCGAGCTCGACCTCCAGGGCCTGCTCGATGCCGTCCAAGACCAGTGGGCCAAACTCGAAAATCCGCGGGAGGTCGTCACCCGATGATCCGCATCGAAAATCTGCACAAGCGCTTCCGCCGCCACGACGCCATCCGCGGCATCAGCTTCACCGTCCCCGAAGGCAGCGCCTACGCCCTCATCGGCGCCAACGGCGCCGGCAAAACCACCACCCTCAAAATCCTCATGAACATCCTCCAGCCCACCAGCGGCGCCGTCACCCTCCTCGGCGTCGATTCGCGCCGGATTACGCCCCGCGAGCTCAACCGCATCGGCTACGTCTCGGAAAACCAGCAGATGCCCGAGCGCCTCACCGTCGACCAGTACTTCGCCTATCTCCGGCCGTTTTACCAACGCTGGGATCGCCAGCTCGAGGCCTCGCTCCGCGCCCAGTTGCGTCTCCCCGCCTCACGCCGCATCGGCGAGCTCTCCCACGGCATGCGCATGAAGATGGCCCTCGCCTGCGCCCTTCCCTTTCGCCCCGGCGTGCTCATCCTCGACGAGCCCTTCAGCGGCCTCGATCCCCTCGTCCGCGACGAATTCATGGACGGCGTCCTCGGCCAGGCCGGCGAAACCACCATCCTCATCTCCACCCACGAGCTCGGCGAGATCGAAGGCGTCGCCACCCACGTCGCCTTCCTTGAAGAGGGCCGGCTCCTCTTCGACGAGCCCATGGACCAGCTCCGCGAAAGGTTCCGCGCCGTCCGCATCGTCTTCGACCATCCCGCCCCCCTGCCCCAGCAGCCGCCGCCGGACTGGTTCCACCTCGCCGCCGCCGGCAACACCCTCGAGTTTATTGACGCGCAGTTCTCCGCCCGCGACTCCCACCAGCGCCTCAACGCGCGCTTCCACGGCATCCGCAGCATCGATGCCGAGCCCGTTCCCCTGCGCACCATCTTCACCTCCCTCGCCCGCGCCGTTCGCAGCGCCGCCTGAAAAGGAGCCTCCCATGATCTGGCACATCTTCAAAAAAGACCTCAGGCTGCTCTGGAAGTTCGCGCTCGCCGTCGCCATTCTCCCCTTCGCCCACGCCGCCGTCCGCTTCCGCATCGGCCACGAATTCGCCGAGGGCGACGTCTACCCCGCCCTCCTGCTGCTCTTTGAGATCATGCTCTACTTCGGCGCGGCGACTCTCACCGCTACCCTCGTTCATCTCGACGGCCTCGTCAGCGTCCGCCAGGACTGGCTCGTCCGTCCCATTCGCCGCCGCGATCTCCTCGCCGCCAAGCTGCTCTTCCTCGCCCTCGCCGTCCAGTTGCCTCTCTTCCTCGCCAACCTGGCCGGCGGCCTCGCCGCCGGGTCTTCGCTCTCCGTGGTCTTCTCCGCGGCCTTCACTGAGAATCTCTACTTCCTCTTCGGCTTCGCGCTGCCCATCCTCGCCTTCGCCTCGCTGACGCGGAACATGACCGAGGCGCTGGGCGGCGCCTTCGTTTTCTTCATCGCCGTGGTCGGACTCGAGGTCTTGTTCATTCCCCTCAACGGCGGTGCCGCGCTCGGTCCCACCACCGGTACCGGCATCGCCTGGATTCCCCAGTCCGAGCGCATGATCGTCTACACCGTGGCCGCCGCCGCCATTCTCGCGCTCCAGTACCTGCGCCGCGCCGCGCCCACCTCCCGCGCCGTGCTCGGCGCAGCCGCCGCCCTCTGCCTGCTCACCCAGATCCTGCCCTGGCGCTACGCCTTCGGCTTCGAGACCGCTCTCTCCGGCGCCGCTCCTGCGGCCCGCTCCATCGCCATCCGGTTCGACCCCGCGGCCGGCAAGTATCAATCCCCCGTCCCGGACGACCCCGCCCAGCCCCGCCTGCAGATGGGCGCCTCCGGGCTGCGCAGGACCGACTACGTCGCCCCCATCTATCTCCCCATCCGGATCGCCGGCCTCGGCGCCGGCTCCCTCCTCAAAATCGACCGCGCCTCCGTCCATCTCGTCAACCCCGGCGGCAAAACCGGCCAAACCCTCTCTCCCGGCACCGATCCCCTCGACTTCTCGGTGTCCGGCGAGACAGCGGACGGCTCCGCCCCGCTCCCCTACTTCGAGCCCCTCCGCATCCCCAACACCGTCCTCGAACGTATCAAAAACACCCCCGTCGCCATCCGCGTCGACTACTCCGCCACGCTCTTGAAGCTCGTTTCCACCAACGTCTTTTCCCCCTACGACGCAGATCGGCGCATCCCCCACATCGGCTGGTGCCAGACCAGGCTCAATGACAGCCGCACCACCGTCCAGCTCCGCTGCCTCTCGGTGGGCAATCCGCCGCAATGCCTCACCGCTTTACTCGAAGACCCCGCAACCGGCGTCCACAACCCCGCCATCCAGGGCTGTCTCAACGACTACTCCCCCTACTTCGGCCGGTACAAACCATCCGACCCGATCATGGTCGGAGGAGCCAACTTGCGCTTCCGCGACGAGGCGGGCCTGCTCCACTATCCGGTCGGCGCCTCCCAGCTCGGCAGCGCCCAGGTCGTGCTCAGGAGCTACGCCGTCGTCGGCCACTTCAGCCGCAGCCTCGTCATCCCCTCCATCCGCCTCGCCGACTGGGCCGCCGACTGATGCGCCCCCTCCCCGGTCCCCGACTCGCCGCCGCTTTGCATCCAATTTCCCCCTCCCGGCGCATAATCTTCTCATAGGCCGGCATCATGAATTCAACCTCCGGAATCAAAGAAAAAGCGAAACAGCATGTACCGGAATGCGGTAAGCAAAGGGCCGATCTGTACCCCCCAGGGGAGGGTCTCACACAGCCCGCATCATTTTTGGTGCACTTTGAGGTAGGTAACAAACAAAATCAACTACTTGCAAAATTGAATTCGGTAACCACTCAGTTACTGGATTCACACTTCTTTAACAATCGCACACGCGATTCTAAACGAGTTATCCTTGATGCCCGCTGCCCTTTTCCGAAGTCGCGCCGTACGCATCGGACAGAATGTACCATATCGCGGTCCAACCGGTGCCCCTGGATTTTCTTGAGGGCCTGTCAACGAGCCTTAGCAAACCCGGCAGAACCCCAGCCCCATGAGCTGCGCCGCCTTGCCAAGCGTCGACGCCACATGGCCCAGGCCCACCGCGCAGTGGTGCGCCGGACCTTGCGCGTTCCACGCCTCCACAAAGCCCCGCGCGCCCAGCGGGAATCGATAACGGCTGTTGGTGTTGCCGATCTCCAGGATCGGTCCCGCCACGCACTCGCCCTCCGCGGCCACCAGCTTGAACCGCCGCTCCGCATCCTCGGCGACGGAGAGCAGCGTCACCGGGCCGTGCTTCACGCTCATCTCCACCGAGAGCCCGCGCCCCACCTTGCCGTGATACACCTTGAGCGGCCGCACTTTGGTCTTCCCTTCCGCAATCGCGAAGTGTCCCGGACCGTCGTGCCCCATCAGCACCAGGTCGTCGTTAAAGTCCATCACGTAGTACTCCGTGAACGAGCCGCCGGCCCCCAGCACGTCCATCATCTTCATGGCGACCGCGTTCTTCACCTCGTACTCGCCTGCCACCGGAATATGGCGCACCGTAAGCAGCGACGTACCCAGGATGATGGAGCTCATCGTGTCTTCATTGGCCGCATTGCCCGAGCCCTTGTAGTAGTACGCCAGCGCATCCAGGTCGTACCGCGCCACCAGGGCATCCAACGCCACGGAGGTCCGCGCGGCGCGGCGCAGCTCTTCCTCCGCACAATCGGGCTCCACGTCGAAAACCTCGCCAAACTCCCCGGCGCGGCGCGACACATCCTCTTCGCTCGCATCCGCGCGCAATGCGCTCAGCTCGTCCACCTCGAGGATCTCTGCATGGATGCCGAACGCAATCGAAAGCAGCGTCACGTCGGTCATAATGTCGAGCATGCCGCTGTAGTAATGCCCCAGGAGTCCCACCCGCGCCGCAGCCATCGCCGCCCGCACGCGCGCGGCCTCCAGCCACTCCTCGATTTCGCGCCAGCTGGCCTCATCGTCGAGCACGCCCGTGACCTGGTGGAACGGAATCTCTGCCCGCCGCAGCAAGTTGGCGATCTCCGGCACCGGACACGCGGAACAAAACGCCAGCCACTCGCCGGTCATGGCCGTGCGATCCTGCAGGGCATTGAAGGTTCCATAATCGATCGCTGGCTCGGGCTGCAGATTCAGCACAATCACCGCAACCCCGGCGCGCTGTACCAGGGGCAGCACGGTGTTCGAAAGCGCGTAAGTGGTGACGTAAAGAAACAGCACGTCGATATCTTCACGCCGGCACTCGTGTCCTGCTTCACGCGACCGCTGCGGGGTATCCACCAGCCCCAGGTTGATCACCGTAACACCGGGCCGAGAAAGCCGGCGGGCAAGACGCGCCACATAGCCTTTCAGCCGGTCTTCGAGCCCTGCAAATTGGCTCCAGTAAGCCTCCAGGCCGATGCCGCACAGGCCGACGCGCAACGTTGGTTGACTCATCATTCGCTTTGTTCCGTTTACCAGGCCACCACCGCCACCGCGAACGGCCCCAGCTCGATCGCGCCGTTTACCGGCTTCACGCTCTGCGCCGGTCCGTCGCCGGTGGTTTCGTCCACAACCAGGGCGCCGGCCCCTGCCGCATCCGGGATCGGAATATCGATAGCCCGGTCCCGTTTGTTCGCCAGCAGCAGCCGGCGGCCCGCCGGCGTAACAAACCCCTGCGCCGCCACATCGTGTGAGCCGATCTCCGTCTTCACCAGTTTGTCGCCGGGATGGAAGGAGTCCTTGATGAGCTTCAGTACCCAGTAGCGCGCATTCGGTTTGTTCTCGATCCAGTCCATCATGCTCACGCTCGGAAACTGCGTCGGATAGCCCACCAGTTGGGACATTCCCGCAATGTCGATCTGCATCCGCGACAGCTCGATAAATAGGTAGGCATACAGGGATCCGCACGCATTCCAGTAGCCATGGGGTGGCGGCTCACTGTCCTTCGCCGTGTTGTCCGTCGGCAGAATCACTCCCAGCTCGTCCAGGTCCGTCTTGGTCTCCGGTGAGAGCCGCTTCCGGATCGCCTCCACGTACCGCACCGTGTTCAGAAAGCCGTTTGCCTGGTCGAAGAACGTGTACTGCCAATCGTCGAGCGTCTCCCCCGGCGATGGCGAAGCGTAAAAGTGGTAGGAGATGTAATTGATTGGAATACCCGGCTTGTGGTTGGCGTGATTCAGAAAATACTCGAACCAGTGCGGATTCGCGCTGGGGTCGGCCAGCGCCAGTCCCATGAACTCTGTCGCGGGAGACACTTCATGAATTGCGCTCACTATATCGTCGTAACGTTCCGTGTACTGCTCGGGAGTCATCGCATGCTCGAAATCCACCTCGTTCAGCACCTCCCAGATGCGAAGCTTGTAGTGATAGCCCGACTCGTGCCGCACCCCGTCCTCATCGGTAAATCCACCATCCACATACCAGCTCACAAGCCGCGCATAATAGGCGCCCAGCTCCCTGCCGCTGGGGTCGCGGAGTTCCGTGCCCTGCGTGTAGTGCCAGTCCACCTGATCGGGACCGTCGGGATAGGTCACCGGCTTTTCCGTCTTGAAGAGCCAGGCAGGGATCGTGGAGAAGTTCATCACGGTCGCGTGCCCTTCAGTCGCGGCAAAGAACTCCTTCGTCATTGGATCGATCAAGCTGAAATCCCAGAAAGTCTTCTGCGCTGTCGGAGGCTTCAACTCGGCGACCGCCAGCTTCGGGTACGGCAGCCAGGGCACATAACGCACATCGTCCGCGCCCAGATCTTTCACCGCCTTGTAAGCCGCCGCGGCAAGTGGCCGCCCGGGCCGCAGAGGCGGATTGACCACCACCTGCAAGGTCGGCGTCGTCTTCGACACCACCGTCACCGTGTCCCAGTCGATCGTCAGTTTCGGCGCCTGTTGGCCCCACGCTCTGCCGCCTGGAACAACCGTAGCCAGCACCGCGCAGAGTAGAAGCAACGCTGGTCCGCGGACTCGCTGTCCACGTAAATAGGAGAGCCTCATGATATGAATCTCGCCGGCGCCCGCTCGCGGCGCCGGATGCATCAGAACCCCGGACAACACCATCGCACCTCCGAGCCCTCAGCCTTGGCTCCAGTGACACAGATATGGAACTCATGTGACCTCACCGTGTACATATGCTGCCAGGGTCCTCCATCCAGTGTAGTCCGCCGCAAATCTCATCGGTTATGTTTTGTATCAGGGCACGACTTCAGTCGTGCCGAGACACGCCTGTTTCGAAGATTGGGGCCTTAGCCCCTGCTGTCATCCGCTCTGCCTGTCTGCTGAATAACATCCCGTATTTCCGGCGGACCACACTAGAGGCTGTTATTGACTCTCCCACGACCGCGCGAAAGTTAATAACAGCCTCCAGGACCTGCCTAACTCGCAACTGCCCCGGTACGCTCTCCATCGTGCAGGCGCTGGTCGGCGGATGCGGAAGCATCCCCTGAAACCGCATAGGCCACCGCTGCGCCGATCAAGGCCGGAACGATATACGCGTGGCCGCCAGTCGCCTCCGCGACAAAGACCACCGCCGCGAGAGGCGTCTTGTATCCCGCCGCCAGAAACGAGGACATCCCCACGGCCGCATAAAGCCCCGGTGAAGCGCTGTGGACAATCGACTGGGCGAATGCCGTGCCAAGGCTGCCGCCGGTCAGAAACAGCGGAACGAACATGGCGCTCACCCCGCCGGCCGCCAGCGTGCAGAGGGTTGCAGCGAGCTTGAAGACAGCGAAGGTCACCAGTTGCGCCGATCCATGATGCTGATTCAGAATCTCGCCCACGGCCTCATAGTTTGGACCGAGAGGGATCAGCTTGCCCGGGTAGATTTGGAGAAAGATCAAGCCGCATACGCCCGTCAACAAGCCGCCCGCCCCAAGCTTGATCCAATGCGGCCCGCCACAGCGCACGCACCAGCTACGCGCGCGCCGGAAGACCATCACGAACGCCATCGCCGCCAGGCCCAGAATCAATCCCAGCAGCGCGCTCCAATAGACGTCCGCCCGCGTATACGACCCCGCCCCGCTGAAGTCGAACAGCGGCGCTGCGCCAAGAAAGAAACCGAGCGTCACAAAGGCCACGACCGACGCAATCAGGGAAGGAACCAGCGCTTCGTGTGCGAGATCGTCGCGGTACGGCATCTCCAGCGCAAAGACAATGCCGGTCAGCGGAGCCCGGAACACCGCCGACATGCCCGCCGCGGCGCCGCATATCAGCATGATCCGGCGATCGCTCTCGCGCAAGCCGAGCCGCCGTAGCCGCGTCCACAGCCACGAGCCCACCCCACCCCCTCCATAGATGCTCGGCCCTTCCAGTGCGGCGCTGCCTCCCAAGCCGACGGTCGCAACCGCGGCGACGATCTTGGGAAAGAAGGATCGGAGATCCAATCTACCTTCATGCTCGTGGTAGGACCGTATCACCTCTTCCGTCGAATGCTCATTCGGGTCGCGGGTAAAAAATTGCATGGCGAGCCCCGCTGCCAGGCAGCCCAGCGTCAACCCCGGCACGATCGCCCAGTGATGGTCCAGGTAATAGCGCAGAACCACTGGCCACAGGATCCGCAAGATGACGACTGCTATCGCCGTGACCGTCGCGCCAGTGACGACGCCGATCGCGGGAGCGATAATCAGCCACTTGCGCAGATCGCGCGCGTAGACATCTTCCAAGTCCCGCTGCATTGACGTGAGGAGCCTCGAGAACCAGGAATCGCTCCATATCCAACCCCCTAGTCTCCGCAACACCACACTCCGCTTAGCGGCCATGAGACCTCGTCCCTTTCGATCCGCGGCTAGGGTTCCTTCGGCGAGCAGGATCCCGCTGGCCTCCCGCGGACTGACGGTCGCTCCTTGCCGCAGTGCGCCGCCCCGAATCCCCGTGCTTCAGAAACCCCGCGCGTACCCGCTGGACCTCTTCGTAATGCATGCGGCTCAATTCGGCCAGAATCCTCTCACCTCGCGCCGTCAACGAAACCACCACCTGCCTGCGGTCGGAGTCGGAGCCCTTTCGGCGCACCAGGCCGCCCGCCGCGGCGCGCTCCACCAGCCCCACTACCGAGTTGTTTCTCTCCTGGAGAAACTCCGCCAGCTCGGAGATTGTTGCTCTCCCGTCCTCCGTAAATCCGGCGACTCCGAGCATCAGCTGGTGCTGTTGCGGCGTGATGCCGCTGGCACGCGCCGCTCTTTCGCTGAAACGGAGAAAGCAGCGCAGGTTATAGCGAAACCAGGCCAGGTCTCTGACGATTCGATTGTTGCTTTGCTGCACCATGCACTTGTCGGGGCGGAGCTTATCTCGTAAAATCCATCACATAGATCGTACTGCGATCTTTATTATATCGCAATGCGATCTTTTAACCGGATGTATCGGAAGTTCGGCTCCACTGCGCGGTTCCCATCGCGGCGTGGTCGATTCCTGGCAGGGATGCGCCGTCCACCGGCTTTGCGCGCTCAATCAGTAGCGCCTGAACCGCGGCAAGTCAACGCCCGTGCCTGTCTCCCAGCTGCTCCGTCAGAAACTCCATGAGCGCGGCTGCGTTGTTCCGCTCGATCTGCTGGGCGCTGTAAACAAGGGTCACCGTCCCCCGGCGCGCAGCCTCAACAAGCGGCCGCCACGCTTCCGTGTTCTGTCGAAGTTCATCAAAGTAACGACGGCGGAACTCATCCCACCGCGTCGGATCATGATGATACCAGTGCCGGAGCTCGTTGCTGGGAGCCGCTTCCTTGAGCCACGCATTGATGGCGAGAGCGGACTTCCTGATGCCTCGCGGCCACAGTCGGTCCACCAGAAACCGGTCCCCATCGGCAGCGTCAGGCGCCTCGTAGACACGTTTGATGCGGATCATCGCTTGCTTCGCCTTGCCGGAAAAGTATATCCCACTCGGGACTTAGCCCGAACACGCGAAGGACTTCACCGGAATTCGCCGAATGCCCGTCAAAGCCGTGAGAGCTTCCGCTCATCGTTCTTGATTCATGCACCTTCCCTCTGTCAAAGCGCAGCCCCGGATCGTCTGAATGGGCCCGCATAAGAAGCCGGGGTTCGCAGCGCTTGATGGCCAGTCTGAAGTGCGCGGAGCCGCCCGAGCCAGCGATGTTGATATCCGGGGCTATCACCATGAAATCCTCGACTCCGGCGGCATTGACAGCGGTTGTGGTAACCTTTGTTCTGCAAGTTGCGGATGGTAAAAGGAGCTTCAGCGTCCGATCCCCGCTATCCTCTCCGGCGCGTGATCCGCGCCTTCCCACCAGGTTGCCGCCCAGTGACCCGCCAGGACGCAAATCTTCCCGCCGCCGACGCGCTCCCGTTGTCGCTGCCCGCCTGGCTCACTGCCTTCGAGCCTCGCCGCGGCCTCCGCAGCGGTCACCTCCAGACCATCGTCGGCAACTTTCTTCCCCGGCCTCCATTTGCGCTCCACGCCGTCGCCGAAGAGGTGGAAGTCGATCCGGCCGACGGCAGCCGCGTCCTCTGCCATTGCCACTGGCAGCCGCCGAACATCCGCGCCGCCCAACTCACCCTCATCCTCATTCACGGACTCGAAGGATCCTCCAGTTCCCGCTACATTCAAGGCGTCACTGCCCGCGCTTTCGCCGCCGGATGCAATGTGGTCCGCATGAACATGCGCAACTGCGGAGGAACCGAGCTCCTCACGCCCACCCTCTATCATTCCGGCCTCTCGGGCGACCTCGCCGCTGTCATCCGCCACTTTGCTGCGCGCTTCACTCTGGAGCGCGTCGCTCTAGTCGGCTACTCCATGGGCGGCAACCTCGCGCTCAAACTTGCCGGCGAGTGGGGCGCCCGCCCGCCGCTCGCGGCCGTCGCCGCCGTTTGTCCGGCCATCGACCTTGCCCCCAGCGCCGACGCCCTTCACGAGCCAGCCAACCGCGTCTATGAAATCCACTTCCTCCGCGGCCTGATGCGCCGCTTTCACCAGAAGGCTCGGCTCTTCCCCGCAATCTACGGTGCCTCCCGCGTCGGCCGCATCGGATCGATCCGCCAGTTCGACGATCGGATCGTCGCTCCCTACTGCGGCTTCCGCGGCGCGGATGACTATTACTATCGTGCCGCCAGTGCCCGAGTAGTAGACCAGATCTCTGTTCCCACGCTCATCCTTTGTGCGCAGGACGATCCCTTTATCCGCCTCCTGCCCCACACCCGCGCCCTCCTCGCCGCCAATCCGCACGTCGCCCTTGTCGAAACTCGCCATGGCGGCCACTGCGCTTTTCTCGGCCGCGCACCTGGCGATGAAATTCATTGGGCCGAGGCCGCCGTCCTCCGCTATCTGCAGACCGTCGCGTCCGAATCGTCCATTTCCGCCGCTCCCCTCGTGTCGCGGCTACAATAAGAGAGCGCGGGCGAGTAGCTCAACTGGATAGAGCACCGGCCTTCTAAGCCGGGGGTTGTGGGTTCGATTCCCGCCTCGCCTACCATCCAATCCCCACTTCCCTTATTTTCAAGTACATAGCTGCATTTCGCACCCCCTTTTCCACCTTCAACCCCCGGCCGAAAAATGTGGAAAACGCCAAAAAGCGTGTACAAGAATTCGCATCCGGGCGACGCAGAAAATTGAGTCTGACGTTGCACGCACACAGGCTACCACGGGATCTCGGCCCGCGTGCTGAATATACTCAATTCTGCCAGTAAATATAGTCCAAGCCTGCCGGCGAATATAGTCGCTTGCTGCCACCGATGACACTCGAATCCTGCCACCGTAGATTTGGTGATGTAGAGGCAACCTCATCCCGCCGGAGGCGGGTTCAGATGTTGACTACTGTGTCATCTCCGGATAGGCGGTCAACCGCCCGCGCCGAGGAAAATGGGCTCGTCACCGCTCAGTACCTCGTGAATTCCCGGAAAACGTTCGAAATGCCAACTTTCGGGTACGATCAAATGTTAATGAGCGCATTCGCGAGGTTCCACGAATCAAAGGTCCGTCCGGTCCTAATAGGTCGCTGGATTGAACCTCGAGTTATTCCGCGCGAAGGGCCTGCGATGGGTTGATCCGGGTGGCGCGGAGTGCTGGAAACCAGGCAGCGGTGAGAGTCATAACGGCAAGGACCCCAATCGCGATGGCGATCGATATAGGATCGAGCGGGCTCAACTCGTAAAGCAGGCTCTTGAGGATGCGGGTAGAGGTCAGCGCGACCGGCAGCCCGATCGCCAGGCCCAGGACCAGCAGAATCAGGGATTCCCGCAGAATCGTCCAGAGCAGCGTCGACAATGGGGCCCCGAGAGCAAGACGGATTC
>Ga0335075_10011264_pt1 | contig 13526 bp, 13 predicted proteins | sample Lox_Sample_24_FD_206723 | JGI IMG/M metagenome (GOLD analysis project Ga0335075, IMG submission 206723) | Soil microbial communities from Loxahatchee National Wildlife Refuge, Florida, United States - Lox_Sample_2.4 | ecosystem: Environmental > Terrestrial > Soil > Wetlands | place: USA...
CCCAACCCCGAGCCGCTCACCTATGAGCAGTTTCGGACAATCATCTCCGATTTCCACACAGAGATGAACGAAGCCGCCATCCGGCTCGCCGAGGTGCCGAAGGATGCGGACATCGGCATCGAGGTCGACCTCACCAGGCTCGGCATCGACCTGAACCGCGACGGTGCGATTGCACCCAACGAGAGCGCACTGGCGATCATGGTCGAGCTCAATCCCGGCCTCGGCTCCGAGCCGCCACCGCCCGGCGCTCTGACCTTCCGCTTCGACCGCGCCGACGGCTACTGGCTGCAGGGTTATGCGAATTTCCTGATGGCGCAGGCGGATTTCTGGCTCGCGCATGACTTCAAGACCGCCTTCGACGGCAGTTTCCAGATGCTCTTCCCGCGCGCCAGCCTGCCGCTGCAGGAAGCGCTTGTGCCGAAGGGTCCGACGCCGGGCGGCATGTTCGCTTCGGAATGGCGTTTCGCTGACTTCGTTTCGTTCATCCATCTGATCAACTGGCCGGTGGTCGAGCCGGAGATGCGCAAGGAGGCGCGCACGCACCTCCTCGAGATGATCCGCCTGTCCCGCGAGAACTGGCAGGCTATCCGCGCCGAGACCGACAATGAACGCGAATGGCTGCCCGGCCCGCATCAGAAGGGTGTGCACGTGCTGACCGGCATTGAGGTCACCGACACCGAAGTTCAGGCCTGGCACGACGCCCTGAAGATGGCCGAAGACCTCCTTGAAGGCCGCAGACTGCTGCCGCATTTCCGCATTGGAGATCAGGGCATCAACATGAAGCGTTTCTTCGAGGAGCCGACGACCTTCGACCTGATGCTCTCCATCACCGGCCCGGCGATCGTGCCCTATCTCGAGAAAGGCCCGATGCTGACGAGTGATGAGTGGTGGGCCTTGCAGAGCCAGTTCGGCGGCGCCGGCTTCATGACCTTCGCGATCTGGTTCAACTAGCCGCCAGCGGTTCGGCCGAGGCCGTTCAAAATCCGCCGGCGTAGGCCGGCGAGGATGCGCAATAACGGCCGCCGCCCCGCGACGGGCGGCGCCGCTGTCCGCACGGCCGGCAAAGGCACGGTGCTCCAATCGATGCCCGCCGCCAGTTCGGCGGGTGTCACTTCGATCTGGAAATGCATGGCGTCCTTGAGCGTCGCCCAATTGCCGCCCCAGCCGAACACCTGCTTGCCGGCGTTTGTGCGGATCGCCAGCGCCGCGATGATCGTGTCGCGCGTCATGTCCGTATCGGCGAGCCCGAGCCGGACATGCTCCGCCCGCGCGCCTTGCGTCACCTCGCTCGAAAAACGCGGCGCGCGCCGGCCTTGATGGTCGCGATACGGATTGGTCTTCCAGTTGATGTCGAGCGCGATCCCGTAGGCATGCAGGCTTAGGCCCCCGCCACCCTTCACCGCGCGGCAATTGTAGCTATCGGTGTCCTCGATACGGATGTCGTAGCCGTGAGCCGCAAGCACTTTTTCCAGCGCCTTCCAGGCATCAACGGTCGGCGCCGCGACCCGGATGAAATCCGGCCCGAAGCTGATGCGCTCCATCTTGCTTTCGTCGCAGCCATACCCCGCCCAGGCATTCCGAAGCCGTTGTGTCGATATGCTCATTTTTCGCCCTTTCACCGTTGACTCGCCGCAGGGTAAGGGCGGGCCGGGAGGGGTGGACAAAGGCTCCTGACAACCTCCTGTCAGGTGTCAGGAGGAAGGCCGGCGCGAACCCTTCCAATTTGGTTGGACTCCGCCCATATTTGCCCCATGGCCAAATCCCCTGAAAAAAGAGCGCCGCGCCCGGCGAACGGCAGCTTTGGCGAACCCAGCCGGCGCAGCCCGCTGACGGAATTCCTCGACGCTGCCGAGCCGCTGGAGCCCGGCGGTTTTTCCGAATCTCCGCAGGCCGAGTTCACCGGCGCGCCGTTTGTTGGCTCGGTCTCGGAATGGGCCGAGCAGATTTCGAAGGAAGCCGAGCAGCAGCCGAAGCCGAAAGGCCCGAAAAAGATACCGGAGCGCTCCTCCGCGCCAACCAAAACCGCCCGCGGCACGTCGATGGGAGGCGCGGCATCGGCGCGCGAGCGCGCTGCCGTTGGCCTGAACCCGGTCGCCGGACTGGACGTCTCGCTGGAGGATGCGGAGAAGCTCTCAAATTCGGGCGTAACGGCAACCGTCCAGGCGCTCGCCGACCTGATCGAGAGCGGCAATCCACTGCACAAGAATGGCGTCCTCTGGACCCCGCACCGGCCCGAGCGGCCGGAAAAATCCGAAGGCGGCATCCGCATCGAGATGAAGTCCGACTTCCAGCCGGCCGGCGACCAGCCGACGGCGATCAAGGATCTCGTTGAAGGGGTTGGCAATGCCGACCGCACCCAGGTGCTGCTCGGCGTCACCGGGTCGGGCAAGACCTTCACCATGGCCAAGGTGATTGAGGAAACGCAGCGCCCTGCCCTTATCCTGGCGCCGAACAAGACGCTGGCGGCGCAGCTTTACGGCGAGTTCAAGAACTTCTTCCCGGACAACGCGGTCGAGTATTTCGTCTCCTATTACGACTACTACCAGCCGGAGGCCTACGTCCCGCGCACCGACACCTACATCGAGAAGGAATCGTCGATCAACGAGCAGATCGACCGCATGCGCCATTCGGCGACGCGCTCGCTGCTCGAACGCGACGACGTCATCATCGTCGCGTCGGTCTCCTGCATCTACGGTATCGGCTCGGTAGAGACCTACACCGCGATGACGTTCCAGATGGCGGTGGGCGACCGGCTCGACCAGCGCCAGCTTCTCGCCGACCTCGTGGCGCAGCAGTACAAGCGGCAGGACATGAACTTCGTGCGCGGCTCGTTCCGCGTGCGCGGCGACACGATTGAGATTTTCCCGGCCCACCTGGAAGACCGCGCCTGGCGCATCACCATGTTCGGCGACGAGATCGAGACCATCACAGAGTTCGATCCGCTGACGGGCACCAAAACCGGCGAGCTGAAGAGCGTGAAGATTTACGCCAACTCGCACTATGTGACGCCGCGGCCGACGTTGAATCAAGCCATCAAGTCCATCAAGGAGGAACTCCAGTTCCGCCTGCAAGAGCTTGAAAAGGCTGGACGTTTGCTGGAAGCGCAGCGGCTGGAGCAGCGCACGCGCTTCGACCTTGAGATGCTGGAGGCCACAGGTTCCTGCGCCGGCATCGAGAACTATTCGCGCTATCTGACCGGCCGCCAGCCGGGCGATCCGCCGCCGACTCTTTTTGAGTACATCCCCGACAATGCGCTTGTTTTCATTGACGAAAGCCACGTCACCGTGCCGCAGATCGGCGGCATGTATCGCGGCGACTTCCGGCGCAAGGCGACGCTTGCCGAGTACGGCTTCCGTCTGCCGTCATGCATGGACAACCGGCCGCTGCGCTTTGAGGAATGGGACGCGATGCGCCCGCTCTCTGTCGCCGTGTCGGCAACGCCGGGCGGCTGGGAGATGGAGCAGGCCGGTGGCGTATTTGCCGAGCAGGTCATCCGCCCGACCGGGCTAATCGATCCGCCGGTCGAGGTGCGCCCGGCGAAAACCCAGGTCGACGACGTGCTGGGAGAGATCCGCGACACCGCGAAGGCCGGCTACCGCACGCTGGTCACCGTGCTCACAAAGCGCATGGCCGAGGACCTGACTGAATATCTGCACGAGCAGGGTGTGCGTGTCCGTTACATGCACTCCGACATCGAGACGCTTGAGCGCATCGAGATCATCCGCGACCTGCGGCTTGGCGCCTTCGACGTCCTGGTCGGCATTAACCTGCTGCGCGAGGGCCTCGACATTCCGGAGTGCGGCTTCGTCGCCATTCTCGACGCCGACAAGGAAGGTTTCCTCCGCTCCGAAACCTCGCTGATCCAGACCATCGGCCGGGCGGCGCGAAACGTCGACGGCAAGGTTGTCCTCTATGCCGACCAGATCACCGGCTCGATGGAGCGGGCGATGGCGGAGACCAACCGCCGCCGCGAGAAGCAGCTTGCCTACAATGCCGAGCACGGCATCACACCGGAGAGTGTGAAGTCGCGCATCGCCGACATCCTCGACTCGGTCTACGAGAAGGATCACGTCCGCGCCGACATCGGCGGCTTCGCCGAGAACGAAGGCGCGCTGATGGGCAACAATATGAAGGCGCATCTGGAGTACCTCCAGAAGCGCATGCGTGATGCAGCCGCCGATCTCGACTTTGAGACCGCCGCGCGGTTGCGTGACGAGATCAAGCGCCTGACCGAACTCGAATTGACGATTTCGGACGATCCGCTGGCGCGCGAGGCCGAAAGCCTGTCGCCGGCCACGGGCCAGGCGAAAGGCAAGCACAACAAGGGCCTCGCCCGGCATCGTACGGCTGAGGAACAGGAGCGGTTCCGCAAGCTCGACGAGGCTCGCGCCGCCGAAGCGGCGGCGAAAGCATCGCGGCCGAACCTGTTCCGCAAGCCGGACCTCGACGAGATGGGTACATCCGGCGACCATGCGACGCCGGCCGGCGCCGTTCCACGCTCGCTGTTCAAAAAGCAGAGCGCCCAGGAAGCCCATGGCTCCGACTACGGTGTCCCCGAAGGCGGCCAGCCGGGCCTGTTCCGCAAGAACACACTGGACGAGATGACGGTCCGGCGCACGGAGAAGCCCACCGAAGGCATCAAACCCGTGAAGCGCGCCAAGATCGGCATCGGCTCTTACGAGGATCCGGCAGAGACGAAGCAGCGCAAAGGCCGCCGCACCGGCAAGACCGGCCGGCCGGGCAAATAGCTGGAAGTAGAAAAGCCGCAATCGGCATGGCATTGATCGCCGGATGAATGAAGCGACGCTTTGCTTGGGATTGGTTTGGCTCAGCCTTCTCGCATTCGCCCGGGCGGCTGCCGCCGCCGAATGGGAGGCGACCGAGATCGTCAAACCCTACGCAGTCTCCGGAACGACGGGGATTGAGCTCTACGAGTCGATCGGCCAGCGCGGCCCAAAGAGCGGCGAGCGCCGCACCATCGCCCATACGACCTTTGACCTGAAGTGGCGGCGCAACTACGAGCCGCAAGCGGACGGCTCCTGTAAGCTCGTCTCGGCGACCCCCTTCCTGACCATCACCTACACCTGGCCGAAAGGGCCGGCCAACCTGACGGAACCGACCCGGTCACGCTGGAACACCTTCGTCGAGGGTATACAGAAGCACGAGCGCGTCCACGGCGACATCATCAAGCAGCTCGTCGACCGCATCCTCGCCACGACCGTCGGCGTGACTGTGGAAAATGATTCGAACTGCAAGAAGATACGCGACGTAATTCAGGCGCCGCTCAAAGCAGCGTCCGACGCTCACCTGACCGCCAGCCGCGACTTCGACAAAGTCGAGATGGGCGACGGCGGCAACGTTCACCGGCTTATCCTCGGCCTTGTGAACCCCTGATCACTCTTCCGGTTCGGTCGTGAACAGCAGCGGATAACCCGCCGCCTTGCCGGCTTCGGTCGCGCGCGTCGCCTTGGTCTCGGCGACGTCCTTGGTGAACACCGCGACCACGCAGACACCTCTGCGATGTGCGGTGATCATGATCTTGTAGGCTTGATCGTCGGTGACCCGGAACTCCGCCTTCAGCACGCGCACGACGAATTCGCGCGGCGTGAAGTCGTCATTGACCAGAATGACCTTGTGCAGCTTTGGCCGCTCAGTCTTCGGCTTGGCTTTGGTCCGGGGTTTAAGATCGATCTCAGGCATTGAGCGCTTTGAGCCTGGTTTTGGATGCGGTCGTCACACGAATGCGGCGCTTGGTAAGTATTTTAGCGAAAGTCGCTCAGAACTTCCATCGACTCCGCGCACCGGCTCTGCTTCATGGCGTGAGTTCAGGAGTTTGTGATGTCTCGTTACCGATTTAGGGCGGTCGCCGCGGCACTTGCCGTGGCTGCGGTCGCAAAGCCCATCTCATCGTTGGCGAGCGACAATCCTGCTTTCGATGAGGCCTGTAAGAACTACTACGGGCAGGAGAATGATCCGAGCGTGCCTTTGGGAAACGCTTCGCAGTTCTGCGATTGTCTCACCAGCTACTACGCCAGCGTCGATCTCGGCACCGAGGCGCTCGATTTTTTCGCTCGAACTTATTCCGATGATCTCACCACGTTCATGCACGATTATCCGGAGGGCGAGACCTGGATGAACCGGTCGTTCGAAGCCGAAACGACGTGCAAGGCGGGCTGACACCCGTCTCTCTGACTGATCTTAAGGAACACAAAACCTGCCGGCCTGACGCTCAGGCCGCCTGCAAGCCTGTCACTTGCCCTCAGCCGTGCATGCCACCAAGGCCGGCATCCACCAGATTGAGCGGCTGCCTGCGGCCCGTCAGCCAGGCGGCTTCGATTCGCTTTGCCACCGCCTCGCGGCGCTTCTTCTCGAAGCGGGCAATACCGAGTTCGTTGCAGACGGCTTCCAGCGCGCGGCTTACATCCGCAGCGGCGGGAATGTCAGTAGGCCTCTCGACCGAGTCGATGGTCTGCATTGTCGTCTCCCGTCAGCGTCTCGCGATCTTAAACGATCGTCTTGGAGTCCATCAAAACGGCATAATGCGACTGGCGCGCGACGGCTGCGATCACTTCTGATGGATATCGTTAACAAATCGCGAACAGGCTCCGTCGCTAGCAGAAACGCTAGTTGCCCGCTGTTGTCGTCAGGCTATCTTCCCGGTCAGGCTATCTTTTCAGATAGGTAAAGCCGGAGCGATGACCGCACGGGCGCCGATCATCCTCGATTTCCTGGCACGGAACGCCGAAACAGCGGACGTTCCAGCGCTCATCACCGACTTCCAGGAGACGGTTCGAAAACTGGGCATCGCCGTCAGCGCAGCGGGCGCGACCGCCGGCATTGGTTCTGAGCGGATCAACCGCTTTTTCTTCAACGATTGGCCGCAGGATTGGGTCGAGCTTTACATGGAGCGAGGCTTCATCGACCGGGACCCGGTTCCGATCGAGGCGCGCCGCCGCATTCAGCCATTCCAATGGGCGGACGTGCTCGACGAGCCGAGCTACCGCCTGGAAGGCGCTGAGGTGGTCGCCGTCGGAAACGCACATGGCTGGATCGATGGCTTCGTCGTCCCGATCCACGGACCGGGCGGCTATCTCGCAATCGACAGCCTCGCAGCGCGCGAGAAACTGACGCTTTCCGTCGAAGATCGAGCGTTGCTGCAGGCATTCTGCTTCTTTATCCACGACCGCTGCCGGCGCGAGGCGCACCTTTCGCAGGAGCCGCCAATTCAGCTCACCTTGCGCGAAATCGAGTGCATGCAATGGGTCGCGACCGGCAAAACCGATTGGGAAATCGCCAAGCTGATCGGGATTGCGCCAGCGACCGTGCATTTCCACGTCGAGAACGCCAAGAAGCGACTTGGGCTGAAGTCCCGCACGCAAGCCGTCGCGCTGCTCGTGCTGCGTGGCATCGTCTAACCTATCTGAACAGATAGTTGCACGGCCTATTGCATCGACGACACTCGCGGACGGGACTCGTTGGATAGCATCGACGTGGTGGGGTTATGGGCGCCGCGAGCTGATTCTGTTCCTCAACGGGTCGCCGTCGCGCCCACCCCAAGTCGGCGCGACGGCCGCTTTGCGTTTCTCCTTAGGGCAGCTTGCCGCGGTCGCAGCCCTCGGCTACCCGTGCAGCCATGAAAACGCACCGCTTTTCCGCGACCCGCTGGCACAACGTGCTCGGCACCGTTCCACCCGCCCTCACCGTAGAATCTGGTGACACCGTCATCACGGAAACACTCGATGCACACGGCACCGACAGGGATGGCGTAGAGCGGGCGCCGGAGCCCAACCCGATGAACGGCCCGATCTTCGTGACCGGAGCGGAGCCCGGGGACGCGCTCAAGGTCGAGATCCTGCGCATGACGCCGATCCGCGCGACAGGCTGGACCCGCGCAGCGCTTGCCGGCAACGTCGTTGACCCCGAGTTCGTCCGTAGACTGCCGCCGCGCGACAAGGTGAACTGGCGGATCGACCGGCAAGGGCTGACGGCAATGCTGGATCCGTCCGTACCCGGCCTTGAACATCTGGTCCTCCCGCTGGAGCCGATGGTCGGCTGCTTCGGCGTTGCTCCGGCCTTGGGCCAGGCTTTCTCCACCGCCACCAGCGCCGAGAATGGTGGCAATATGGATTATCGGGGCTTTTGTCCCGGCGCGACCGTCTGGTTCCCGGTCGCTGTTCCGGGCGCGTTGTTCTTCCTCGGCGATTGTCACGCCACACAGGGCGACGGCGAGATCGTAGGCACCGGGATCGAGACCTGCTTCGAGGTTGAGGTGCGCTTGACCGTCGAAAAGAACCGCAATCTGATCTGGCCGCGCGGCGAGAACGCCTCGGACATCTTCTCGGTCGGCAATGCGCGGCCGCTCGACCAGGCGCTGCAGCATGCCACGACCGACATGTTCAACTGGCTGACCGGCGACTATGGGCTGAGCCCGGCAGCCGCCAGCCATCTCATGGGCCAGGTCGTTCGCTACGATGTCGGCAACGTCTACGATCCGGCCTACACCATGGTCTGCCGCATCGAGAAAAAGTGGCTGCCGAAGCGCTGAACGCTCTGGGCGTATTACCCTTGGGTGTGTTGAGATTCAGGTCAGGCCGAGTCGAAAATGGTGGCTTGCGAGAACCGGAGCGGAGCGTACGTTCGGGTACGTGAGCACCGGAAGCGCAGAAAGCCGCCATTTTGCAGACCGGCATCATATGAATCTCAACACACCCTAGAACAGCTTGCCGCCGTCGGGCACCTTGCGCTCGATCGCGGCGAGCACCACCGCACCTGCCTCGTCGGGAAGGCCAAGCGTCAGCACTTCCGACATGAACTTGCCGATCTGGCGCGGCGGGAAATTCACCACCGCCATGACCTGCCGGCCGACGAGCGACTCGGGCTGATAATATTTGGTGATCTGCGCCGACGATTTCTTCACGCCGATCACCGGCCCGAAATCGATCTTCAGTTTGTAGGCGGGTTTGCGCGCTTCCGGAAATGGCTCTGCCTCGATGATCGTGCCGGCACGGATGTCGACCTTATCGAAATCCGCGAAGTCGATCTCCGGGCGCTTGTCTTCGCTGCCTGTCATGCGCTCAAGCGCTGCCGAACGTCTCGAACAGGACGCTGGCCAGCGCATCCTTGGCCGACGTGCCCGACCAGACCACGAACTGGAAGGCCTGGAAGTAGCATTCGCACGCTTCGAGCGCGGAGGAGAGCAGGACTTCGACCTGCTGGCTGGTTGGCTCGGCGCCGCCGGCAAGCAGCAGCGACTGCCGGAACATGATAGCGCCCTCCTGCTCCCACAGGTCGAAATGGCCGAACAGCATCTGCTCGTTGATCAGCGACAAGAGCCGCATCACTTCGAGCGTCCGATTTTCCGGCACCTTGATGTCGAAGGCGCAGGCGAGGTGAAGCGCCTCGAAATCCTCCATCCAGGAGAAGGAGACGTGATAGTCCGTCCATTGCCCCACAACCGAGATCGAGATCTCGTCGTCGCCGGTACGCTCAAACGCCCAGTCGTTCGAATGCGCGACCTGCTCGATCACATCGACGGGATGAATTTCGCGCTGCAGATCGAGTTCGACCAGTTCCATCATTTTGTTTTCGTTCCTGTCGTTCTGGAGCGCCGCCACACGCTCCGCGGGAGGCACGCAGGACAAGTTTTCCGTCACACGGACAGCAGTTTCACGGGTCTGCCTGGTTCAATCGTCCCCATCCGGACCCCCGCGCCCGATCGCCGGATCCGTCTCCGAATCAAGCAATAAATTCAGTCTATTGATGACGAGTCGCATGACCAGCCCTTCGAGGCCCCGAACTCGACCTCAGGTGTGGAAAGGCGATTGAATCAGATTTTGATAGGATGCCGTTAAGCGATTCACGACAAAGCGTTTTTCAGCAGTTCCGCTTTGTGGAAAAATTTACGAAAATTTATTTTTTCGCGGCAGCTCTCGACACGCATTCGGTGCCGTTTGATGGCAGGGCGACGGTACGGTTATGATTTGTCATCAGCAGCGGCGAGCCGTGCTTCAAGCGCCTCGATCCGCGCGTTCAGCGCCTTGTTTTCAGCGCGGGCTTTCAGCGCCATGTCGCGCACTGCCTCGAACTCCTCGCGCTGCACGATCTCCATCGAGTTGATGAGCCGCTCGGCCTGCGCGCGAAACGCAGTCTCTACCTCACGGCGCACGCCCTGCGCGGCGCCGGCCGCGTCGGTCATCAGCTTGGCGAATTCATCGAGAATGCGGTTCGGTCCGTTGGTCATGGCAAAACCCTTCGCTCTCCATTGGACCTAGTGCTGGAGCTTGCCGTTTGCAAGGCGGATTGGCCGCGGCTGGTTGCCTTGATTAGGTCAAGCTATTGTCTCGACCCTTAGGTTCAAGCTGATTGCCTTGACCCCGCCAAAACGCTGCCTCATGGTCCGCGCGCCTTGATGCCGGAGACCTTCGATTGAGCGAATATCTTGCCCTGCCGCTCGCCGCCCTGCCCTTCCCGGAGATCGATCCGATTCTGATCCAGATCGGGCCGCTTGCCATTCACTGGTACGGCGTCGCCTACATCGTCGGCATCCTGTTTGGCTGGTGGTACGCCAAGCGGCTGATCGTCAACACAAGGTTGTGGGGACCGGCGGGCTCCCCGATGAAGCCGGAAGACATCGACGACTTCCTCGTCTGGGCAGCACTCGGCATCGTGCTCGGCGGCCGCGTCGGTTACATCCTGTTCTATGATTTCGCGCGCTACCTCGCGAATCCGCTCGACATCTTCAAAGTCTGGCAGGGCGGCATGTCTTTCCACGGCGGTTTCCTCGGCTGCACGCTCGCCATGATCTTCTTTGCCCGCTCACGCGGTTTTTCGCCCTGGTCCCTGTTCGATGTCATCGCCGCCGGCACGCCGATCGCCATCGGGCTCGTCCGCATCGCCAATTTCGTCAACTCGGAATTGTGGGGTAAGGAAACCGATGTGCCGTGGGCCTTCATCCCGCGCGGCGAGATGTTCCCGCGCCATCCGAGCCAGCTTTACGAGGCGCTGCTCGAAGGACTGGTCCTGTTCCTCGTCTTGCGCGTGCTGACCCACAGCTTCAAGAAGCTCGAATCCACAGGTTTCATCGCCGGCGCCTTTGTCACCGGGTATGCCGCGGCGCGCATCTTCTCGGAATTCTTCCGCGTCCCGGATGCGCAGCTCGGCTATCTCGCCGGCGGCTGGCTGACCATGGGCATGATCCTCTCCGTTCCCATGGCGCTGGCCGGCATCTGGGCGATGGTGACGGCCCGGAAATCGGCTGAACCGAAGGCTGCATGACGCGGCTGAAGGCCCGCATCGTCGACCTGATCGAGGCGCTCGGTCCGATCCCAGTCTCGGAATACATGGCGCTCTGCCTGTCCGACCCGCGCGACGGCTATTACATGACGCGCGACCCATTCGGTCGCGGCGGCGATTTCACCACCGCGCCGGAAGTCAGCCAGATGTTCGGCGAGTTGATCGGTGTCTGGATCATCGAGACGTGGCGTGCGATGGGCAGCCCGAAGCGGGCGATGATCTCGGAGATTGGCCCGGGCCGCGGCACGCTCGTCAGGGACATGGCGCGTACTATAGGCAAGCTGGCGCCTGAGCTTCGCGACGCTACCCGCTTCAAGCTGATAGAGATCAGCGGCAAATTGCGCCTGGCACAGGCGACGACATTGCAAGGCACGGGCGGAACGTTCGACTGGTATTCGAGCGTTGACGAACTGCCGAAACGCCCGCTTATCATCGTCGGTAACGAACTCTTCGACGCCATCCCCATCCGCCAGTATGTGAAGACGCCGACCGGCTGGCGCGAGCGCATGGTCGATATCGACCGCGACGAGAATTTGCGCTTCATCGCCGGCGCGGGTTCGGTCGACCCGGACCTCCTGCCGCCGGATGCCGCGAACGCGCCGGACGGCTCGATCGTCGAACTCGCGCCGCAGCGCACCGTGCTGATGCAGAAGATCGCCGAGCACATCGCCCGCTATGGCGGCGCCGGGCTGTTCATCGACTATGGCTATCTGCAGCCTGCACTCGGCGACACGCTGCAGGCGCTGCGCAAGCACCAGTACGACGATGTGTTCGCATCGCCCGGCGAAGCGGATATCACCGCGCATGTGGATTTTGCCGCGCTTGCTGCGGAAGCAGCGCGTCACGGCCTGTCAACGAGCCTCGCCACGCAGGGCGATTTCCTTCTCGATCAGGGCCTGCTCGAGCGCGCCGGAAAACTCGGCGGACCGCTCGATGCGGCCGGCCGCGCACGCATCGAGAGCGAGGTTATGCGGCTCGCCTCGCCCAAAGAGATGGGCTCGCTCTTCAAGATGCTGATCGTCAGACGCGAGCCGAAACCGATAAAGCGGTAGGTTTTATTTCTTCGCCATTGGCTTCGGCACGCTGATGCCCTGCAGCAGGCCGACGAGATCGGACTGCCGGTGCAGGCCGGTCTTTGTGAAGACCGAACGAACCTGGTTGCGGATCGTCGAAGCGCTCGTACCCGAGCCCGCGGCGATCTGGCTGATCGTCTTGCCGCCGCCCAGCGCGCCCGCGACCTTCGCTTCCGCCGGCGTCAGATCGAACAGGCCTTGCAGCAGCGCGGCGGAAGGCATCTCGCGCACGGTGACCGGCGTCACCAGAACGATCGCCAACGAGCTTGAGAACACATCGCGCGCCGATCTGCGCACCGGATGCACGTGCACCACCATTGGCGGGTGGCCCTCGCGCGCCGCGACGGGAATGGACTGCGGCGCCTCGAGCGCCCGTCGCGCACGCAAATTGTCGAGAGCTGTTTCGAGGACCATGTCCGCCGCCAGGTCTGCAAGCGCAATGCGCGCCCGCCTCGGCATCACGACATCCGGCGTCATCTCGTCGAGCAGTGCATTCGTAGCAATAGCCCGGCCGGCATCGTCGACGACCGCGGCAGGAATACCGACGGTTTCAAGTGCTGCGACCGCGCCTTTGACGCGTTCGAACGCGACGCGGTTGGACATGAGCGCCGCACGCGCGAAATGCGGACGCAGGCGATCGAGCCGGCCTATCGCCGCCCTGGGAACCGGCCCATCCTTAAGCCTTCTCTCGCCATGCAGGACGAGCAGGTCGCCGTTCGGCACCTTTATCCCGGTCGCGATGCCCCAGCCGTACCCTCGCGGCGCGAAATAGTCGCGGCGGATCGGATCGGCTTCCCACTCTTCTTCGGTGAAGACGTCGGGGTCGATGAGAAAGCCGGCATGATCGGCAGCCATCAGCCGGGCCGTGCGGTCGTCATTGCCGAGATAGCCGCGATCGAGATAGCCCTTTACGATCTCCACCATGCTCGGCGATGCGGTCCAGTGAAACGCTTCGCCTCGGGCGGTGAACAGCAGGCCGCCATCGGTTTCGGCGATCGTGCCAAAAATCTCGAGCAGATCAGGCCAGAGTTCTGGCACGGCGCCTGCTTCGTAAATTCGGTCGAGAAGCTCATCTTCGTCGAGCATGGGAATTTGCACCCCACGATAATGCACAGCCAAATTACCAATCGATGCTTTTGAAATCCAACGGATTTCGCGGGC
>Ga0335075_10011265_pt1 | contig 13526 bp, 12 predicted proteins | sample Lox_Sample_24_FD_206723 | JGI IMG/M metagenome (GOLD analysis project Ga0335075, IMG submission 206723) | Soil microbial communities from Loxahatchee National Wildlife Refuge, Florida, United States - Lox_Sample_2.4 | ecosystem: Environmental > Terrestrial > Soil > Wetlands | place: USA...
CCCAATCTCTTTGCCCCGCTTGGGATCGTTGTTGCGCACGCCTACGCCTACCTCACCCATACCGATTTCAAGCCCGGGACGTATGTCCTGTTCGCGGTCCTGTGCGGCGCGGCGTCGTACATCGCCGTGCCCGCGGTCCAGCGTCTGGCGATCCCAGAGGCGAGTCCGACTCTGCCACTGGCCGCCTCGTTGGGTTTGACGTTCTCGTACAACGTGACGATCGGGATCCCGCTTTACCTCGAGATCTCCCGCATCGTCGGGGAGTGGTTCCCGCTCACCTGAGGCGCTCGAAGTCGATGGACTAAGGCTCACAAGCCGATTGAACGCCGCGTGATGCCGATTTATCTATCCGATTACGCGACCGGAAACAGATGCGAAACACCACACGCTGATTATCAGTCACAGATCGCGAGGAACAACTCGCGCGGATTCCCTCCGCATCAGGCGGATGGAGCCCGAAATGTCAACCGCAGCAACGTTGCTGGAAGTCACCGAATCTAGAAATTCTGCGGGGTAAAGAGATGGATTTCGCGGCATTGCCGCCGGAGGTCAACTCCGGGCGAATGTATGCCGGCGCAGGCCCGGGTCCGTTGCTGGCCGCCGCGGCGGCCTGGGACGAGGTCGCCGACGAGTTGAGTTCCACGGCGTCGTCCTACCAGTCGGTGGTCGACAACCTGACCAGCACGTGGCAGGGACCGTCGTCGGCCTCGATGGCGGCCGCGGCCGTGCCATATGTGGCGTGGATGAGCGCCACTGCCGCGCAGGCCGAGGCGACCGCCGATCAGGCCCGGGCCGCAGTTTCTGCGTACGAGACCGCATTCGGCCAGACAGTGCCCCCGCCGGTGATCATCGCCAACCGCACTCTGCTGATGACATTGATCGCGACCAACATTCTGGGACAGAACACGCCGGCGATTGCGGCCACCGAAGCCCATTACCTGCAGATGTGGGTTCAGGATGCTGCCGCGATGTACGGGTATGCCGGGGCCTCCGCCGCGTTGCAACTCCCGCCGTTCACCGAGCCGCCGCAGACCACCACCCCATCCGGTGAGCCGCTGCAAGCGGCCGCGGCCACTCAGGCCAGCACCTCGGGCGCGTCGAACATCGGCACGGAGCTGACCCAGTTCATCGATTCGCTGCCGACCGCGCTACAAAACCTGGCGACGGGCCTCTTGCACTCGCCGACAACGGGATCGACGAACCTGTTGGCTGGACTCTCGTTGCCGCAGTTGACCGGGCTGACGTTGCCACCCGGGCTCGAGACGGACCTGACGAACTGGAACACCATTTGGTCGACCCTCACCGGGTCCTACTCCCTGCAGGGCTGGACGGCCATCCCCGGCGGCCCTTTCCTGTCGTTTGGTCAGGCATACGCGTGGGGGCAGAACGGACAGAGTGCCGCTGCTTTCCTGGCCGGACCGAAGGCCATCAGCGGGGCGTTGGCTCCGCTGGCGAGCGAATTGGCGTCGCCGCACCTGAGCGCGATGGGCTTCGGTGCAGGACCGGTTTCGGGTTCGATGGGACGTGCCGCCATGGTCAGCGGGTTGTCGGTGCCGCAAGGCTGGACGCAAGCCGCGCCGGAGATCAGAACGCTGGCTGCCGCGTTGCCGGCCAACCTGGCAGCTGCCCCCGCGGCGTCATTGGCCGGCGACACCGGTGTGTTCAGCCAGATGGCGTTGTCCAGCCTGGCAGGACGCGCTGTCGCAGCCAGCGCGACCCACTCGATGGGCGGTGCCGCGACGGTGACCTCACTCGGCGGCGTCGTCGCCGAGGCCGATCCCGCCGCAGCCACCATCATCGTGATCCCGGTGATCGAGGACTGATTGCGATGCCAGCCCACTCATGCACGAAAAGCCAAGGGGTGTAGGGATGTTTTTCGCAGCGTTTCCACCGGAGATCAACTCGGGCCGAATGTATACCGGCGCAGGATCTGGGCCGCTGATCGCTGCCGCGACGGCCTGGGACGAGCTGTCCACCGAATTGCAGTCCGCGTCGGACTCCTACTCCTCGGTGATCTCCTCGCTGACCAGCGGGCCCTGGCTGGGTCCGGCGTCGCTGAGCATGGCGGCTGCCGTCACTCCCTACCTGACCTGGATGCAGAGCACCGGCGCGCAGGCCGCCGAGACTGCGAACCAGGCCATCGCGGCGGCAAGCGCCTACGAGACCGCGTTCGCCGCCCACGTACCGCCGGCGGAGATCGCAGCCAACCGCAGCCAACTGGCATCGCTGACCGCGACCAACATCATCGGGCAGAACAACGCGGCGATCGCGGCCACCGAAGTCGAATACGCCGAAATGTGGGCCCAAGACGCGCTGGCGATGGACACCTACGCCGGCGCGTCGGCGGCCGCGTCCAAGTTGACGCCGTTCACCCACGCGCCACAGGTCACCAATGCCGGCGAGCCGGCCGGTCAAGCGGCCGCGGCCCAAACAATCGCGTCGACAGCAACCTCCGCGGGATCGCCGCTGCTGCAATGGCTTGCCGATCTGAGCACCGACTACACGACCACGGTCACCGACCTGCTCAACAATCTCTTCGGGTCGAGTGGAGCATCAACGTTCACGGCGCTGTATAACGCCGTCAAAGTACCGCTCGGGTTTACCACGCAGTTCAACGACATCGGGCTGCTGACCAACTTCCCGGTGTCGCAGTTTCTGAAGTTCGCTCCCGCCCCGGCGTATGGTGCGCTACCGAAAGACGGTCTGGGAGCCGGACTTACGGGCCCGTGGTGGGGCAGGGGCTGGCTGACCAGCTCGGTCTCGGCGGACATGGGAAATTCAGGCACTCTGGTCGGGAAGTTATCCGTTCCGCCGAGCTGGGCCACTGCGACCCCCGCGGTCAGAACGGTCGCCGCCGCGCTGTCAGCCGCCGGGCCGGAGGCCGTGCCCGCGGCCGCGCTCGGCGAGGGCGGGCTGCTCGGTGAGTTGTCCATGGCGGGAATGCTCGGCAGCGCTGTCGGCGCCGGGGCTCCTACCGCGGTGGCGGGCTCTGGCGTCCGCAACCGTCTCACTCCGCTGAAAGACCTCAAAAACAAGCAATCGCCGGAGCAGTTGAAGCGTCTGGTCGCACAAATATCGGAGAAGCCGGAAAGCGTGCAGCACCACACGGTCGACCAAGATGGTCTCGACAGTCTGCTGGAACAACTCGCGAAGAAGCCCGGCGTCCATGCGGTTCACCTGTCAAAAGGCGGCAAGGCCAAAGTGCTGCCGCCGGATACCCAATTGGGTTAGCGCACCGCCTGAAAGGAACAATTATGCGCACGCTGCTCTTCGCCCTTAGTGTTTGCACCGTGGTCGGCCTCGCCGCGCCTGCGTATGCCGATCCGGATGAAACCCCAAGCGATGACGCAGGTTTCCTGTCTGCTCTGCAACAAGTCGGCATCCACTATCCCAGCCCGGCCCAGGCCGTCACTGCCGGTAGATCGGTATGCGGATGCCTGAACAACGGCGAATCGGCCTTGGAGCTAGTGCACGAGGTCAAGGTCCGCAACGCCGGATTCACCATGGAAGAGGCGTCAAACTTCGCCATGATCGCAGCGAAATATTACTGTCCTCAACAACTTTCGAAGAGCTAAGACGACACGACACCCCGCGAATCGATGGCTCGCGGGGTGTCGTCCAAACGATCTGACTCAGCGGTTACTTCAGATCGAACCGATCGCTGTTCATCACCTTGACCCACGCCGCGACGAAGTCCTCGACGAACTTGCCGTGTGCGTCGTCTTGCGCGTAGACCTCGACCAACGCGCGCAGCACCGAGTTCGACCCGAACACAAGGTCGTTGGCGGTCGCGGTCCACTTCGGGGCGCCCGAGGCCCGGTCGTGACCCTCGTAGACGTTCTCGGCGGTCTCCGACGCCTTCCACTCAGTGCTCATGTCGAGCAGGTTGACGAAGAAGTCGTTGGTCAGCACGCCCGGCTTGTCGGTGAACACGCCATGCTTGCTGCCGCCGTGATTCGCGCCAAGGGCACGTAGTCCGCCGACGAGAACCGTCAGCTCCGGAGCGGTCACACCCAGAAGAGACGCGCGCTCCACCAGAAGCTGTTCCAGCGGAGCCTTTTCACCGGAACGCGCATAGTTGCGGAATCCGTCGGCCCGCGGTTCGAGCACCGCGAACGACTCCACGTCGGTGCTCTCCTGCGAGGCGTCGGTCCGACCCGGCGCGAAATGCACCGAGATCTCATAACCGGCATCCTTGGCTGCCTTCTCCACGCCCGCTGAGCCGGCCAACACGATCACGTCGGCCAGCGAGATCTTCTTGCCGCCGGCGGCTGATCCATTGAAGTCCTGCTGGATCTTCTCGAGAACCGGCAGCACCTTGCTCAGCTCGGAAGGTTCGTTGAGCTCCCAATTCTTTTGTGGCTCAAGGCGAAGCCGCCCGCCGTTCGCGCCACCGCGCTTGTCGGTGTTGCGGTAGCTGGCCGCCGCCGACCACGCCGTCTTGACGAGCTGAGGCACCGACAAGCCGGATTCGAGCACCTTCTTCTTCAGGGCCGCAACGTCTTTGTCGTCGACCAGCTTGTGATCCACCGCAGGAACGGGGTCCTGCCACAGCTGCGGCTCGGCAATCCACGGCCCGAGGTAGCGGGACAGCGGTCCCATATCGCGGTGCAGTAGCTTGTACCACGCCTTCGCGAACGCTTCCTCCAACTCCGCGGGGTGATCCAGCCACCGCTTGGTGATGTCGTGGTAGATCGGGCTTTCTCGCATGGAGATGTCGGTAACCAACATCGTCGGGGCGCGGCCCGGTCCGCCGAACGGATCGGGAACCGTTCCCGCACCGGCGCCGTCCTTGGCGGTGAACTGGTAGGCCCCGGCGGGGCTCTTGGTCAGCTCCCACTCATACCCGTACAGCGTCTCCAGGAAGGTGTTGTCCCACTTCGTCGGGGTGGGCGTCCAGACGACCTCCAGTCCACTGGTGATGGCATCCTCGCCCGAACCACTGCCGTAAGAGCTCTTCCAGCCGAGTCCCTGTTGTTCGATGGGAGCGGCCTCGGGCTCGGGACCCACCAGATCGGCGTCGCCGGCGCCGTGCGTCTTGCCGAAGGTGTGCCCACCGACGATCAGCGCGGCGGTCTCCTCGTCGTTCATCGCCATCCGGCCGAATGTCTCGCGGATGTCGATCGCGGCAGCGACTGGGTCCGGCTTGCCTTCGGGCCCTTCCGGATTCACGTAGATCAGACCCATGGTGGTCGCACCATAGGGTTCCGCAAGGTCCCGCTTACCGGAGTAACGCTTGTTGGTGCCCAGCCATTCGCCCTCTTCGCCGAAGAGAATCTCCTCGGGCTCCCAGACGTCTTCCCGGCCGAAAGCAAAGCCAAAGGTCTTGAAGCCCATCGACTCCAGAGCGACGTTGCCTGCAAAGACAATAAGGTCCGCCCAGGAAAGCTGGTTGCCGTACTTCTTTTTCACCGGCCAGAGCAGTCGACGGGCCTTGTCCAGACTGGCGTTGTCCGGCCAGCTGTTGAGCGGGGCGAAGCGCTGCAAGCCCTGTCCGCCGCCGCCACGGCCGTCGTAGATGCGGTAGGTACCGGCGGCGTGCCAGCTCATCCGGATGAAGAAGCCGCCATAGTGGCCGTAGTCCGCGGGCCACCAGTCCTGCGAGGTTGTCATGACCGAAACCAGGTCGGCTTTGAGCGCGTCTACATCGAGCTTCGCGAACTCCTTGGCGTAGTCGAAGCCTTCACCGAGCGGGTTGGCCTCTGGCGAGTGCGGATGCAATCTCGACACGTCGACCTGATTGGGCCACCAGTCCTGATTCTTCAGTGGGGCATGCTCTTTCGGCTCTGGCGCAGAGATGACCGGGTTTTCACTTTCTGACACAGCATTCCTTTCAGAGATAGTTGAATCGGCCTGTGATCACGGCTGTGATCCGGAATTTGTCGTCGAGCAGTCGGGGCATAAGCCCCAGTAGATGACCTCGGCCTCATCGAGTACGAAGCCATCTAGCGTGTTGTCGTCGTCCAACGGCGTCAAGCACGGCGCGTCACCGACCGCACAGTCGACGTCGGCGATGATCCCGCAGGATCGGCATACGACGTGATGGTGATTGTCGCCGACCCGAGACTCGTAGCGGGCAACCATCCCCAACGGCTGGATCCGTCGAAGGAGACCTACCGCGGTCAGCGCATTGAGCACGTCGTACACGGCTTGGCGGGAAACCTCGGGCAGACCGCTGCGTACCGCAGACAAGATTGTCTCGGTATCAGCATGTGGATGGGAATGCACCGCCTCGAGCACAGCGACCCGGGGCCGGGTCACTCGCAAATCGGCCATACGCAGCTTCGCCGCGTAGTCCGCCGACGTTGACGACACCCCACCAATATGCCGCTGCTGTTTGGAATGAGTCAAGACCTTATCTGGAATCGGTCAAGAATTTGTTCAACCGCGCCGCCGCGTTTACCCGACCGCCTTGATCGCAGCTTCGGCGGCTCGCCGGGACGCGAGCTTGGCACCGTTGGCCAACTGCATCAGGCGGGGGAGTCCACCGGGGTGTCTGACGAGGTAGCGAACGACGGCCGGTAGGTTCTGACGGCCGTCGGGGTGGATGAGGCCAAGAATGTCAGTGTCGACGGTGCCGTCGCTGGCCCGGTCGCTGATTGCCCGCACCACCGACCAAGCGACGCCACGCTCGCCGCACACCTCCGCCACGGCAGCTGTTTCCATGTCAAGCGCCAGCACGCCATCTACCCGCAGGTCGGCATGGTGCACCGGGTCGAGGAGCAGCTCGTCGGTGGTCAACAACTTGCCGTAGGCCGTGCCGACGCGAAGTGGCGTGGGCCGGTGCACTGAGCCGTCCGCGGCGCTGACCACGAGCTGGGGGAGCACCAGCGTGCCAATCGGTATTTGGTTCCCGATAGCGCCGGCGATGCCAACGACGATCACCCACTCGACGTCGACCGCGTCCAGCAAACGGACTGTCGCGGCGCGAGCCAAGGCCGTACCAACCCCGGTCACCGCTGCGACCACCTGACGGTCACCGATCCGGCCGGCGTAGCCCAGCGCGGTCTTGTGAAGCCGCACCAATCGTCGCAGCGCCTGCAGCTCCATCGGCATGGCGCACACGAAGGCAATCACGCAGCCCATCGTATGCAGAGGCACAGGCAGGCCCCGAAAGCCTCCCGCAGACCAAAAAGGAACGGAGTGAAAACTCCGTCCTACTCTTAATTTATAGCGCACCCGGGGGCTTGCGGCAAGACCCGGGTCATGCCGCAAAATCGCTGGGCGAAGCCAGAACTCAGTGAACCGGGGGTTATCAGGTGAGCGTGGAACCGATGTCGAACCATGCGGTGATCATTGCCGGGGGAGGCCCGACGGGGCTGATGCTGGCGAGTGAGCTGGCGTTGGCGGGAGTCGATGTCGCCATTGTCGAACGACGAGCCAGCCAGGATCTGAACGGCTCACGTGCCGGTGGGCTGCATTCACGAACCATCGAGGTCCTCGACCAGCGTGGAGTCGCTGATCGCTTCCTGTCGCAGGGAGAGGTCGCGCAGGTAGCGGGGTTCTCCCAGATCCGTCTGGACATCAGCGACTTTCCCACCCGGCATCCCTACGGGCTCGCGCTGTGGCAGACCCACATCGAGCGGATACTGGCCGACTGGGTCGGCGAATTGGCGGCGCCGATCCATCGCGGGCGCGAGGTAACGGGTTTCGCCCAGGATCCCACCGGCGTCGACGTCGATCTGGCCGATGGCCGGTCACTTCGGGGGGAGTACCTCATCGGCTGCGACGGGGGCCGCAGCACGATCCGCAAAGCGGCCGGCATTGACTTTCCCGGTTGGGATCCGACGATGAGCTACCTGATCGCCGAAGTCGAAATGGCCGCAAACCCGGACAGATTGCCAGAGTGGGGTATTCGGCACGATGCCCTCGGCGTTCATGCGCTGAGCAGGCTGGCGGATGGCGGACCGATTCGGGTCATGGTGACCGAGAAACAGCTCGGGCCCAATCGTGAAGCCACGTTAGATGATCTGAGCCGGGCGCTCATCACGGTATACGGAACGGATTACGGAATCCACAGTCCTACATGGATTTCCAGATCCACTGACATGGCACGGCAAGCTGAGACTTATCGTGACGGACGGGTGCTGCTAGTCGGCGACGCCGCCCACGTGCATCATCCGATCGGAGGCCAGGGCCTCAACACCGGTGTGCAGGATGCGGTGAACCTCGGATGGAAGCTGGCGCAGGTGATCAACCAGAGATCACCCGAGAGCCTGCTCGATACGTATCACGCCGAACGGCATCCGATCGCTGCGCGCGTGCTGCGCAACACGTTGGCGCAGATTGCGCTTCTTCGCCATCCAACTGACGAGCGCACCAAAGCCTTGCGCGACACCGTGTCTGAACTTTTCAGCATGGACGAGCCTCGCAAACGATTCGCCGCGATGATGTCCGGCCTGGACATCTGCTATGACCTGGGTGAGGGACATCCGCTGCTGGGGCGCCGGATGCCCGATCTCGACCTGGTTACCGCGGACGGCCCGCTTCGGGTATTTGCCCTGCTGCATGATGCCCGGCCGGTGCTGCTCAACCTGGGCGAGCCCGGCCGCATCGAGATCGCACCGTGGACCGATCGGGTTAAGGTTATCGACGCGAAATACGTTGGTGACTGGGATCTTCCGGTGCTTGGCGTGGTCGCCGCGCCAACGGCCGTATTGATCCGGCCCGACGGCTATGTGGCCTGGGTGGGGGATCAAACTCAACTCGGCCTTGCTGACGCGCTCACCACCTGGTTCGGTCCGCCATCCGCGACTTAACTGTCCGCGCTGTAGGCAGGATCGCCAGTTTTGACCGGTTCGAGGTCTTTGGTAAGGGCCTCGTCGGCGAGGTCTTCGAGTTCTTTGCCTTTGGTCTCCGGTCCTAGTAAGTACCCGCCCAGCGTCAGCGCCCACAGGCCGGCGAGCGCCAAATACGGTGTCTCTAGCCCGTAATGCATGATGCCCCAGCCAATCACGGTTGGCGCCGCGATGGAGACGATGCGGCCGCCGCCGACCGCGATTCCGAAGCCGGTGCCGCGCAGAACCGTTGGGAAAAGCTCGGAGATGTAGGTGTCGCCGACGCCCCACAGCCAGCCGAGAGTGGCAATGGAGATGGCGCCGAAGACCTGGTACTCGGGCAACGAGTCGGAGGTGGCCGCCAGGATGGTTGAGACAACCTCGATGAGCGCGGCGACGATGGCCGACGGTCGTCGGCCTATCCAGTCGGCCAGCGCAGTCCCGAGGTAGGCGAAGACCGCTTGAAGCAGGAAGAAGACGAGCGCATAGCGGATCGCTTCGATCGGGGAGGCGTGAAATCTCTTCACGATGTAGGTAGTCAAGAAAAGCGTCATACCCCAGTAGCCGACAGCGTTGGCGGTGTAGATGAGCCAGCCGGCGACGAGACGTCGCCGCACGCCGGGCAGTTGCCAAAGCCGAGGCTTCGCAGCCCCGCCCAGAACTTTAGCCCGGACCTCGACGTGGCGATGCGACTCGGTGATCCCTCGGCGGATCAGAAACAAGACAACGGCGGGAACGATTGCGACGATGAAGGCCGATTGCCAGCCAAAGCGCGGCACCAGGGCCAGCGCGACGCCTGCGGCGAGCACATAGCCCAGAGAGAAGAGTGAGAAGATCACGCCGCCGACGCCGATCGCGCGGGTCTTCGCGGGCCAGACTTCTGCGGTGTATGGCGCCCCCACTGCAAGCTCTCCGGCGCCGCCCACACCGGTGAGGAACCGCAGTCCGGTGAAGGCGGCGATGTTCGTCGTCAGGCCGGCCAACGCGGTTGTCAGGCCGTACAACAGGATTGAGGCTCCGAGGGTCGTTTTGCGGCCCCATCTATCAGCGGCAAGACCGAAGCCGATGGTGCCGATGGTATAGCCGAGCAGGAAAATCGAACCGATATAACCGGCTTGAGCTTCGGTGATGTGCAGCGTCTTTTTGATCTCGGGCAGCACAAGACCGTAAATGTTCACCGCGTAGGAGTCGAAGCCATAGCCCAGTCCGGCCGTCACGGCGACGAAGAGCGCCGGCTTGAACGGGGCTGGTATGGGTCGCGATATCTGGTCCGGGATGCTGCCAACAGTCGACGTCACCCGTGCACGGTATGCGGCCAACTGATGGTTGCAGAAGAATCAAGATCACTCTGATCGCAACACTTTTCCAACGCACACCGACGCCTGGGACGGAGAAACGCCCGCCGAACACAATCCGTACAGCGGCGTTAGCTGACATCCGCAATCCGTAAATTCCAAAGTGGTTATAGCACCGCTTATTACGGGCGTGTTGGTTCGCCGACGAGATTCCGATTATCGTTAGGTTTAATGGGGGTTCGAGCGACAATTGGGGGCAGAGCGGCCTGTGACCTTGTACGGCATCGATGTGGCCAGTTACCAAGCGGGATTGAACCTTGCCGAGGTCAAGGCCGAGAGCTTCGATTTCATCATCGCCAAAGCCACCCAGGGGAGCGGCTATGTCGATCCATCTTGGCCTGCATTTCGTGACGGTGCCGTCGCCAACGATCTGATCCTGGTCGCTTACCACTACGTGACCTTGGACCCTGCCGCCGCTCAGGCCGACAACCTCGTTGGCACACTGGGCGACACCAGCATTCCGGTGATGCTCGACTTTGAAGCCGGTTCCGGCGACCTGGACAATTTCTGGGCCGTCGCCGACGCGATCACAGCGGCCGGTGCACATGTCGCACTGTCCTACATTCCGCGCTGGTACTGGCAGGAGATCGGATCACCCGACCTGACCGGTGTTCCGGGGCTTGTCGCGTCGGATTACGTCGACGGCACTGGTTACGCCAGTGTGCTGTATCCGGGCGACGATTCCGACCTCTGGGCAGGCTACGGCGGCGTGGAGCCGGTCATTCTGCAATTCACCGACTCCGCAGAAGTCGCCGGACAAATCGTCGACGCCGATGCGTATGTCGGGACCGCCGAAGAACTTCAGCAACTACTCGCGACAGGAGACGAGATGACACCTGAACAGGCTCAGCAGCTCCAGGAGATCTGGGTTCAGCTCCTTGGCCCGACCGGCCAGGGCTGGCCCCAGCTTGGTAACCGCACTCTGGTCGATGCACTCTCCATCGTGCTGACGCAACTCGTCGGCCCGGATGCCGCCGGATTCACAGGCTGGCCGCAGACGGGCGGTCGCACCGACACCGACCTCGTGGCAGCGATCGCCGCGGCGCTCAAGGTTCCCAACACCTACGACACCAAGTCCCAGAGCACGTGACCTCGTTTCTTACTTGAGATTCAGCGTTACTCCGGCATTGTCAAAGACATCGCGGACCGACTCGAAAAACGAGGACTGCCCGCGCTGCACATCCTTCAGGTAGCGCCGCGATAAGGCGCTGTGCTCCCATTCGAACGCGTAAGCCCGATCCTCCGGGGTGCCGAATCCTCCACGGAGACAATCGGCTAGCGCATCGAGATTACGTCCGAAGTATCCGCCGGGACCGTTGACGGCAAATCCGACCTCTCGATAGAAGTCCTTCGTCGACTTGATCTTTCGACCGTCGATTCGAAAGATCAGCGGCCCGTCCGGGTCTGACTGTGGCGTCATCGTTGGCCTCCCGCATCAGTAACCAGACAGAATGACTCATAGTGATCGGGGGTGTAGAAGTACTGCGGCGGATGGGACAACGGAGATCCACCGGTGATGATCCGGCGCGTCGACCGGTCTCGCGCGCCCGGGGTGAGGACGGTGTACTCGTGGTAATACCGTCGCGTCTGGTGCGGCAAATGACCCTCGCGGTTACCGAAAACCGCACCGTCGCTGCGGGGAAAGGGGAATGGGCCACTGGAGTGGATGGCCCTGACCGTGTCGGCCACCTGCGCCGGCAGAGTGGCCAGCGGGCACGTCGGTACGCCGGCAGTCGTTGTTGTCTTGGTTGCCGGCGTGGGTGAATTCGCCCGTAGGAGTGCCCACCCGCCGCCGATCACGATGAGCGCGCAAAGAGCGACCAGCGCCGCCTTGCGTCGACTCACCTCAGCTCGAGGCGCTGAGGATCTTGATCGCGAAGACCAGCGTATCGCCCTTTTCGATTCCGGCCCTGGGCTCACCGTCGGGGTAGCCATCCGCAGATGTCATCGCGACACCGACAGTGGATCCGACCTTTTGTCCGGCGATCGCCTTCTGAAAGCCCGGCACGACACCGTCGAGCGGGAATTGAGTCGGGCTGCCACGTTCGTAGGCACTGTCGAATACCTTGCCGTCACGTCCGTTGACGCCCATATAGCAAACGGAGACTGTGGCGGTGGGTGCAACAACTGGCCCGTTTCCGGCATGCAGCGTGTGCACCTCGGTCTGCGTAACACTGAACGGAACTGACACCTTGACGCTCGGTGCGGCCGTATCCGTGGAACCCGTGACCGCGACGTTGCCGGTTGCCCCGGTCAACGACCACTCGGGTGTGCCGCCATCGCCCGGTGCTGCCGTGGGGCAGGTGCTGTCAGCGGTAGCCGGCACGGTCGGGCTTGGCGTCACCGCATCGGAAGTCACCGGCGTGCTCGGCGATGTCGTTGTCTTATCGGAACTGCACGCGGCCAGCGTCATGACGGCCGATGCGGCACAGGCCACGAGCGTGACCGAAGGATACAAACGCGAGAAATTCACCCTCGTCACGCTACATACGCGTCGCGCAACCCCGTCCTTTAGCCCGCAATTTGGACAATCCGCCCACGACTAGGAAACCGCCGCCGCAAGCTATAGCGAGGCCCTGGCGGGCTCCAGCAAACTACAGCAGGTCCCAACACCATAGGAATCGCTTGCGGAGGGCAACATGAAGAGCCGATTGCGCAATTTGCTGCTAGGCGGGGCCGTGCTGATCGCTGGCATCGTCGGGCTGTTTCTGCCGGTTTCGGCATGGAATGGCGGCAGCTCGACAGTGACATGCGGCAATGCCATCGTCACCGAAAAACCGAGTCCGTCAACGACGAATCTCGGTCCGATCAGCGTTGCCGTCCCGGAGCAAGTCGCCCATCCCGACTACGCGGCCCAATGCGACTCGGCGATTTCGTCACGTCGGCACTGGGCGATTCCCCTGGTGATCGTCGGAACTGCCGGTGTCCTGCTTGGGATCTTCTATCGGCCCCGACGCAAGACGTCCTAGACAGCGAATTCGTGTGCCACCGCATCGAATGCGCGCAGGGTGTCTAACAGCATCTGCGGGTCCCCGGCGTCGGGCTGGGTGGATAGTTTGGCGGAGACCACCTCCGCGGTGCGGTTGACGTAGATCATCTGGCCACACATGCCCTGGCACAACACGACGTTGTTGCCCGGGTAGGGAAACCACACTTGGTTGCGGTACATCCCGCCGGGCATTTGGTTGGTACCGGCGCTGGCGGCGAACGCCTGACGCGAGTCGGGGCCGCCGTCGAGGGTGTCAGCGATCCATGCTGCCGGCACCACTTGCTGGCCGGTCAACGAGACACCGTCGTGCAAGAACAATGACCCGAACCGAATCATGTCGGTAAGACAGGCGTTGATGCCGCCGTCGAAAAATCCGGTGCCGTCCGAGTCCACAGCGATGGTGGC
>Ga0335075_10011267_pt1 | contig 13522 bp, 10 predicted proteins | sample Lox_Sample_24_FD_206723 | JGI IMG/M metagenome (GOLD analysis project Ga0335075, IMG submission 206723) | Soil microbial communities from Loxahatchee National Wildlife Refuge, Florida, United States - Lox_Sample_2.4 | ecosystem: Environmental > Terrestrial > Soil > Wetlands | place: USA...
CTTCTCCGGCCTGTATGCGCCTTACTGGCGGGATGACGCGCGCGGCGTGATCGCCGGCCTGACTCGTTATGCCAACCGGGCGCACATCGCGCGGGCGGCGCTGGAATCCACGGCTTACCAGGTCCGCGATGTGGTCGAAGCCATGCAGGCCGACAGCGGCATCACGCTGTCGAGCCTGAAAGTGGACGGCGGCATGGTTGCGAACGCCCTGCTCATGCAGTTTCAGGCCGATATGCTGCACGCTCCCGTGATTCGCCCCAAAGTGACGGAGACCACCGCACTCGGTGCGGCGTATGCGGCCGGTCTTGCGGTCGGCTTCTGGAACAACGCCGACGATCTGCGCGCCAACTGGGCGATCGACCATACCTGGGAGCCGAAGATGGCCGGCGACCGACGCGAGCATTACTACAAGTGTTGGAAGAAGGCCGTGACACGATCCTTCGGCTGGATCGATTGAGGAGCAGACCGTGAGAATCGGCATCAAGACGGGCTGGCGCGCCCGCAGCTTATGGAGCGAGCTGCTGGCCGAGTTTTTCGGCACTTTCGTCCTCATTGCTTTCGGCGCCGGCAACGTTGCCGTCGCGGTGGTGGGGCTTCCCGAATCCGGGCGAACGCCCGCGATCTTCGCCGGCGCCGGCGATTGGTTGCTGATCACGTGGGGATGGGCCATCGCGGTTACCATGGCGGTATACGTCGCAGGCGGTGTCACCGGCGCACACATCAACCCGGCGGTCTCATTCGCTCTTGCCGTCAAAGGTGATTTTCCCTGGAGAAAGGTGCTGCCCTATTCGGGAGCACAGGTCGCCGGCGCGTTCGCCGGCGCTGCACTGGCATACGCCGACTATGCCCCGGCGATCGATATGTGGAACGCCGCTCACAACGTGGTCACGCGTGCGGACCCCGGTGGCATGACCACGTTCAGTATCTTCGCCACGTTTCCCGCGCATTACTACGGCGCGAGCATGCTCGGGCCGCTGTTCGATCAGATAGTCGGGACCTTTTTCCTGCTGCTCTGCGTGCTGGCCATCAACGATGCGATGAACGTGGGCGTGAAAGCCAATCTGGCGCCCTTCATGGTCGGCCTGGTGGTGGCCGCGATCGGCATGTCTTTCGGTACCGGGGCGGGTTATGCCATCAATCCCGCGCGCGATTTCGGCCCGCGACTTCTTTGCTGGCTGATGCGATGGGGGCCGAACGCCTTCCCGGGACCTTACGGCTATTGGTGGGTGCCGATCATCGGACCGCTCATCGGCGGGCCTCTCGGCGTGCTGCTGTACAAGTTCTTCATCGCCGACACCCTGTCGGCCAGGGCGGCCGGTGCCGCGCCGCAGGAAGCTCGCGAGCTCGACACTAGCTCCTGAGCCGCAGCCCCTGCGGATCGTAAAGCGGCTGCAGGCGGACCATCGCGGTGCGGAGCTCGCCGAAGATGTCAATCTGGAACCGCTCTCCCTCGCGCGCGAGCGCGGTCGGTACGTAGCCCGCGGCAAGGCTCTTGCCTATGCAGTGTGCGAACGCCGCCGAAGTCACATATCCGACCGCCACGCCGTCCTTGAGGATCGACTCGTAGCCGATGGCCTCCGTGTCGGCGTCGGGTAGCTCGAGGATCACGAAGCGTCGCTTCGGGCCGGCGGCGCGCTCCGCGAGCGCGGCGGCGCGGCCCGCGAAGTCAGGTTTGTCGAAATCGACGTAACGATCGAGGCCGGTCTCGCCGGGCGTGTAGTCGGGCCGAAAATCCTTGTTGAAAGAGCCGTAACCCTTCTCGAGCCTGAGCGAGGAGAGCGCACGGCCGCCGAAATGCGTCAGACCCAGGTCGCGGCCTGCCTCGCAGAGGTCATCGTGGAGCGTTGCGAGGTAATCGGGCGTGGTCCAGACCTCGTAGCCGAGCTCGCCCGTGAATCCGGATCGCATGAGCACCGCCGGCGCGAAGCCGACGGGCGTCTCGGTCACGTGGAAGAGCTTGAACGCGGCGGCGGAGAGATCGAGCCGCGCCAGGCGCTGCAGCAGCTCGCGCGATCTCGGACCCGCGATGGAGAACCCCGTCAGGATCGATGCCGCCGAGCGCACGAACACGTCCGCCGGGATGCCGGACTCCCAGAACCAGCGCAGATGGAATTCCTCCGCGAAACCGGATCCGAAGATCAGATAGCGATCGTCCGCGAGACAGGCGATCGTCAGGTCGCCCACGATGCGACCCGCCGGGTTGAGCATCGGCGCGAGCCGCAGCCGCCCGGGCTGCGGAATTCGCCCGGCGAAGACCCGGTCGAGCCAGCCGTGTGCGCCGCGGCCCGTCACCTCGTATTTTCCATAGTTGGTGGTCTCGTACACGCCTACCGCGCTGCGCACCGCGCGGCATTCCTCACCGACGTAAGGGAACGCCTCCGAGCGGCGATAGGTCGGCGTCTCGGCCGGCGTCACGCCCTGAGGTGCGAACCAGAGCGCGTGCTCCAACCCGAAATTCGCACCCATCACGGCCCCTGCCGCCTTGAACCGGTCGTGAAGCGGAGAGCGCCGCACGGGGCGCGCGACCGGGAGCTCCTCGTTGGGATAGGCCAGGCGGAATCGCCGCGAGTAATTCTCGGGAACCTTGATGGAGGTGTACCTGGGTGTCGCGAAGGCGCCGAATCGTGCTACGTCCATCGAGAGGATGTCCTGGCCCGGGTCGCCTTCGGCCATCCAGCGCGACAGCACCAGCCCAATGCCGCCGCCCTGGCTGAAACCCGCCATGACGGCACAGGCGACCCAGAAGTTTCTCAGGCCGCGAACGGGCCCGACGAGGGGATTGCCATCGGGGGCGAAAGTGAACGGACCGTTGATCGCCTTCTTGATGCCGGCGCGCCCGAGCGCCGGAAAATGCTCGAAACCCACCTCGAAGTAAGGCGCCAGGCGCTCGAAGTCCTCGGGCAGGAGTTGCATGGAGAAGTCATCGGGCGTCGTGACCGGCGACCACACCACACCGTGCGGCTCGTACGTGCCGATCAGGGCTCCCGCGCGCTCCTGCCGCATGTAGATCTCACCCGCGTAGTCGGTCGTGTTGACGATCTCGCGCTCGCGCCCCTGCAGCTCAGGGATGTCCTCGGTCACCAGATAGTGGTGCTCCATCGCGAGCACGGGCAGCTCCAGGCCCACGAGATGCCCGATCTCTCGCGCCCATAATCCGGCGCAGTTGACCACATGCTCGGCGTGGACCGTCCCCTTGTCGGTGACCACGTCCCACGTACCGTCACGACGTGGCGTCAGCGCTATTACGCGCGTGAAACGCTCCACCGATGCGCCGAGCTGGCGAGCTGCCTTGACGTACGCGTGCGTGGTCCCGGACGGATCACAGTGCCCGCCGTCCGCGCGCCAGAGCGCGCCGATGAAGAAGCGCGTGTCGATGAGCGGGTTCAGCCGCTTGGCCTCCTCGAGCGAGATCATCTCGGTCTCCATGCCGAGATAGCGGGCGCGGGAGCAGATCAGCTTCAGGCTGTCGAGCTCACCCGGCGTCGCCGCCAGCATGAGGCCACCGTTCGGGTGCAGCCCGCACGACTGGCCCGACAGCGCCTCGATCTCGCGGTAGAGATCGATCGTGTACTTCTGCAGCTTCGAGATGTTCGCCTCGCCGTTGAACGTGTGCATGCCGCCTGCCGCATGCCACGTCGAGCCGGCCGTGAGCTCGCTCTTCTCGAGCAGCAGAACGTCCTGCCAGCCGATCTTGGCGAGGTGGTAGAGCACGCTGGCGCCGACCACCCCACCCCCGATGACCACGGCTCTCGCGGAATTCTTCATCAGGGGATGATAACGTGTGCCCATAGGGGTGGAGATCGGACGTGGCGCGATTCTTCAAGGCGCTCTGCATCGCAGCGACACTCGCGCTCATTGCCTCCGCGCCCGCGCGGGCCGGCACTCCCGTCGTCGTATCCTCTAAGCTCTCGAGCGAGTCGGCGATGATCGGTGAGATGCTCCGCCTGGTCCTGAGCGCCGCCGGAATCCAGACCGTGGACCGCCTCAAGCTCGGCGCCACCCCCGTCGTTCGCCGGGCCCTCCTCGATGGGGAAATCGACCTCTATGTCGAATACACCGGCAATGGCGGCATCTTCTTCAATATGCCGTCGGATCCCGCGTGGAAGGACTTCAGGAAGGGCTACGAGCTCGGTGCGCGGCTCGACTATGCGAGGAACCGGATCGTCTGGCTCACCCCGGCACCCGCGAGCAATGCCTGGGCGCTCGCCGTGCGCCGTGACGTCGCGAACGCTTACCATCTGCACACCATGAGCGAATTCGCGCGCTGGGTCTCGGGCGGCGGGCAGGTCGTGCTGGCCTGCTCGGCCGAGTTCGCCAACGCCGGGACGCTGCGCTCGCTCGAGGACACGTACGGGTTCAAGCTGCGGTCGGACCAGATGATCGTACTCGCGGGAGGGGAAACCACCGCCATGATCACCGCCGCTGCCGCGCGCACGGATGACATCAACACAGCGATGGTCTACGGCACTGACGGGGGAATCGCCGCGGCAAACCTGGTCGTGCTCGAGGACGACCGGCACGATCAGCCGATCTACGCCCCGGTCCCGCTCATCCGGGCGGCGGTGCTGAGGGCGCACCCCCAGATCGCCGCGCTGGTGAAGCCGGTGATGGAGAGCCTCGATCGCGAGACGCTGCAGCATCTCAACGAGCTCGTGCAGGTCGACGGCGAGTCGGTCCAGTCGGTCGCCAGGAGCTATCTCGAGCAGAAGGGGCTGCTCAAGTGAGCGCCTCCGATCTCATGTTGCGCGGGCCGGCCTCCGCGCACGGCCGCCCAGCGCTTCGCCGCATCGACCGCCTGGGAGCCCTGTTGACTCTCGTCGGCGCTGCCGGCCTCTTCCTGCTGCCGTTCGTCGACTTCAAGGCAAACCGTATTCTGCCCGGCGATCCGCGTGACCTGGCGCAGGTACTGCCGGTCTGGGCGGCGCTCGGCTGTCAGGCAAGTCTGGCTGCGGTGTCCGCCGCGGCGCTCCTGGCCGCGAATGCGCCGCTGCGACTCGCCGCGGCCCTCGCCGGCATCGTGGTGATCGCAGCAGCTCTCGCTGCCGCGGCGAACGCACTGACGCCTCCTCACAACCTGATCGTGCGGGTCGCGCCCGGCGCCGGATTCTGGTTGCTGCTCGCCGCGCTCGGCCTCCTCGCGACGGACGCGATCACTCGGATGCGTCCCGGACCCGGCGCGCGCGTGCTCCTGCTCGCTCTCTTTCTGGGCGTCGCGCTACTGACACTGGCACACGGTACCTTCGACAACGTCTCGGTAATGCGCGAATACGCCGTGGACGCCCCGGCTTTCGCGCTCGCCGCGCGGCAGCACATCCTGCTCTCGCTCGGCTCACTCGCAGCCGCCGTCGTCGTAGCGCTCCCGCTCGGGATTTTCTGCCACCGCGCGCCGCGCCTGCGGCCTGGCGTCTTGAGCGCGCTCAACATCATCCAGACCATACCTTCCATCGCGCTCTTCGGCATCCTCATGGCTCCCCTCGGAGCGCTCGCGACGCACGTTCCACTTGCGGCTGCCGTCGGTATCAGGGGCATCGGCGCCGCGCCGGCGGTACTGGCTCTCTTCCTGTACTCGCTGCTGCCGATCGTCGCCAACACCGTTGCGGGTCTCAAGCGCGTCTCGGCCGCCACGGTCGACGCGGCGCTCGGCATGGGCATGACGCGCTGGCAGACGCTGCTGGGCGTTGAGCTCGTTCTGGCGCTGCCCGTCATCCTCACGGGCATCCGCATCGTGCTCGTGCAGAATATCGGGCTCGTCACGGTTGCAGCGCTCATCGGTGGCGGCGGCTTCGGCACATTCGTCTTCGGAGGCATCGGACAGGCGGCCACCGATCTGGTGCTGCTCGGGGCGATTCCAACCGTAGTGCTCGCTTTCTCGGCCGCCGTGCTGCTCGATGCGCTGGTCGAGCTTCTGGATCGCGTACCCCAATGATAGTCATCGAGAGCCTCAGCAAGCGTTACGGCACTACCATTGCCGTCGATGCGGTGTCGATGGTCATCGAGCGCAACTCCATCACGGTGATCGTGGGCACGTCGGGCTCCGGTAAATCGACTCTGCTCAGGATGATCAACCGGCTCATAGAGCCGACCAGCGGCCGTGTTCTCATAGATGATCACGATACGGAGGGCGAGCCCGGCCACCTGCTGCGGCGCCGGATCGGGTACGTGATCCAGGGGCACGGCCTCTTCCCGCACCGGACGGTCGCGGAGAACATCGGCACCGTGCCGCGCCTGCTCGGATGGGAGGCAGGCCGCATCCGCGCGCGGACGGCCCAGCTCCTCCAGGCACTGCAGCTCGATCCCGCCCAGTACTCTGAAAAGTATCCCTACCAACTCTCGGGCGGCCAGCAGCAACGGGTCGGGGTGGCACGGGCGCTCGCCGCCGAGCCGGCGGTGCTGCTGATGGACGAGCCGTTCGGGGCGCTAGATCCCATCATCCGCGAGAAGGCCCAGGACGATCTCCTCGAGATCCAGCGCAAATTCAACACGACGATCGTGCTCGTCACACACGACATCGACGAGGCATTCCGGCTCGGCGACCGCGTCGCCGTCATGAGCGAGGGACGGCTCATCCAATACGATCGGCCCGAGGTGCTGGTGACACGTCCGGCCGATGCACTGGTTGCGCGCATGACAGGCAGCGCCGAGCGCGCGATGCGGCTGCTCTCCCTCACGACGGCAGGTGAGGCAGCGCTACCCCTGACGGCGAGCGAGGTTGGCATGAACGGAATCACGGTCCCAACATCGGCATCGCTGCGCGAGGTGCTCTCGGAGCTTCTCTGGCGCGGCAGCGAGTGCGCTACCGTCGTCGACGGCGCCGGGACGCCGCGCGGACGACTCACGGTCGCCGCCATCCTCGCGCGCGGGCGGCCGGCCTGATGCGGCGCGTCGCGACGATCCTGCGGCTCGCGGCCCTCGCGCTTCTGCTCGCCTTCTTCCTGGCTCCGCAGCGCTTTGCGCCGCTCTTCGCGCCGCTCACCGAGGGCGGTGCGCCGCCGATCTACGATCAGGGCAACCTCGGGATGCTGGCGCTGGCACACCTGGCAACCGTGCTCGCGGCCTGCCTGGGGAGCACGGTGATTGCTGTGGCGCTCGGCATCCTGGTCACGCGTCCGGGAGGGCAGGAGTTTCTGCCGCTGTCACGTGCAGTCGTGAACTTCGGGCAAACGTTTCCCCCGGTCGCCGTCCTGGCATTGGCGGTGCCGCTCGTCGGCTTCGGCGAGAAGCCGACCCTGATCGCTCTTTTCCTCTATGGACTGCTGCCGATCTTCGAGAACACGGTGGTGGGCCTGCGAACCTGTCCGGCCACGGTGCTCGAGGCCGCCAGCGGAATGGGGATGAGCGTTGGCCAGCGGCTCGTCTCGGTCGAGCTTCCACTGGCTATGCCATTGATTTTAGAGGGGATTAGGCTTTCCATGGTCATCAATATCGGCACCGCGACCCTGGGATCGACCGTCGCTGCCAAAGGCCTTGGCGAGGTCATCATCGCCGGACTGCTGTCCAACAATACGGCCTTCGTGCTGCAGGGCGGCCTTGCCACGGGACTGATGGCGGTGCTGCTCTACGACGCCGTGGCGGCCCTCGAGCGACGGGTTTGCCGGACTGCGCGTATCGACTGACGGCCCAGGGCGCCGCTGCCCCTGTCGCCAGGCGACAAAAAGCTTGAAAAGGCGCGACTTACGTCAACAATTCGACGCGTAGGCCGACCCCGCCAAGTGTTACAATGGCCCCGGCAAAGTCACAGGTTTCGGGTTACCGATTCCAAGCGTACTCTCCAATCCGGTGGTGACCTCGGCTCCCAACCGCGCTCGGCCTGCGGTCGAGCTGCCCACGCTTCTCCTGCTCTTCATCGCGTATGGCGGGTGGCTCACCGTCACCTCGAAATACGGGCACTGGCCGCTCTGGCTCGTTGCGCCGCTCGCGACGCTCCTCATCACCCTGCACAGCTCCCTGCAGCACGAGATCGTCCACGGACATCCCACCCGCTGGAAGCGACTCAACCGGCAGCTGGCCATCGTTCCACTCGGATTGTGGATTCCGTACCAGCGCTATCGCGACCTGCATCATGCCCATCACCAGGATGCGCGGCTGACCGACCCCATCGATGATCCGGAGTCGTATTACTGGACCCCCGAGGGCTGGGAACGACTGAGCCTCTTCATGCGCTGCGCGCTGCGCCTCGAGCAGACCCTCGCCGGGCGCCTCATCGTCGGGTCCTTCCTGCGCATCGGAATGTATCTGCAATGGGACGTGCGCAACGCCTGGCACGGCAAGCCGGGAATCCGGGCGGTCTGGGCGGAGCATCTGCTGTGGTGCATACCCGTCATCCTCTGGGTCGACGTGGTGTGCGGCATCCCGCTCTGGCTCTACTTCGTGGCCATGGTGATACCGGCGAACTCCATCCAGTTGATCCGCTCGTTCGCCGAGCATCGCGCGCGGCCCGGCGTGCGCGAGCGCGTCGCCATCGTCGAGAACTCGTGGATCCTTGGGCCCCTCTTCCTGTTCAACAACCTGCACTCTCTGCACCACGAGTCGCCGGGTATTCCCTGGTACGATCTTCCCGCCCGCCACCGTAAGGAGCGCGAGCGGCTGATCGCCGAGAACGGCGGCCTCGTCTACCGCACATACTTCGATGTGGCGCGACGGTATCTGTTTCGCCGTCACGATGTGTTGCAGCATCCGACCGGACGCGCGCCGGCGATAAGCGCCTGATCCGGGGCTAAGCCAGCTCCTCGTATCCTGCCGCCCTCGCCTCCCGATCCCATTCCAGCGCCGGATCGAACACCGACCGAGTCGCCTCCGCGAACCCCTCGATCATCAGGGGATCGGCGAGCTCCGCGAACCACGGCTTGGTCGCAGCGCTCGTGAACGCGGTGCGAAGCCGCGCCACTGCCCCCGCCGGCACGCCGGCAGCCGCAACGAAGGCCGGCATCGGCGCGAGCGCGGTCGAAGACAGCACACGCACGCCCTCGCAGAGCTGCGGCGCGTGCCTCGCGATCAACATGTGCCAGTAGGCATCCAGGGGCCCCACATCGATGCGTCGCTCGCGGACTGCATCGAGCACGTTGCGTGCGGTTACGAGGTTACCAACCATCTCACGGTACAGCGTCGGACGCTGCGGGGTGCGGTAAGCGAGGAGATGGTGACGGAACGCATTGAAGCCGGAGTGCGAATGCGTAACCGTCCAGCCGGCACGCCCGCCGAACGTATCCTCCAACTGCCTGTAGGGAGCGTCCTCCCGGACGATGAGATCCGTCCGATAGACCGCGCGACCGGCAGCCCACGGCGCTCGTGGAATCGGTGCGGCAATCGGCTGAACCGGCGCGAGCTGCAGCGCGATCGGATAGCCGCACATGAGAACGGCCCCGAGATCGGGCCGCGACCAGAGGTCCTCGAGCGGCCGCGGCGCCGGATACGGCAGGTAATCCAGCGCGAGGTCCGCTTCCGCGGCGATCCTTGCGAGTAATCCGCGCCAGACCGACTCGACCTCCGGGGTCACCGCGTACATCCGTGCGTTGGCGACCCAGGCGCTCATCCGCTTGCGCCCAGCTCGCCCGTTCGGCGCGTCACATAGTCCGCGATCGCCTCCTTGACGGCCGGATCGAGCGGCGGCGGCACATACTCCGCGAGCAGCTTCTGCCAGATCCCGGTCGCGCGCTCGGTCGCGTTGCGCGAGCCGGCCTCCGTCCAGCTCTCGAAGTTGGACCAGTCGGAAAGCAGCGGGCGATAGAACGCCGACTGGTAGCGCGCCAAGGTGTGCGGCTCGCCGAAGAAATGCCCGCCCACCGCCACGGCTTTGATGGCCTCCACGGCAAGATCATCGTCATCGAAGCTCACCGGCTTCAGCATCTCGGCCCAGTTCCGCAGCAGCTCGGCATCGACGATGATCTTCTCGAGCGAGGCCGATAGGCCTCCTTCGAGCCAACCCGCCGCATGGTTGATCAGGTGGCTATGGCTCAGGATCGCCGCTTGCAGCGAGAACGCCGTCTCGTAGGTCGATTGGGCATCCACGACCGGCGAGGCATTCACGGCGCTCGTGCGCACGGGAAGCTGCAGCCGCCGGCCGATCTGCGCAGCGGCGATCACGGCATGCACGTACTCCGGCGTTCCGAAGGCAGGCGAGCCCGTACGCATGTCAACGTTGGAGGTGAACCCTCCAAGGACGCACGGCGCGCCCGGCCGCAGCATCTGACAGAGCGTGATGATGGCGAGCGCCTCGGCGGTCTGCTGTACCAGCGCTCCGGCCAACGTCACCGGCGCCATCGCCCCCATGAGCGTGAAAGGGGTTATGACGACGCATTGCCCGTGACGCGCCATCACCATGATGTTGTCCAAAATCTCCTCGTCCACGCGGCGCGGCGAATTGACGTTCGTGACCGTCATCAGCGTGGGGCGCGATGCCAGCTCTTCGACCGTGCATCCGTGCTCGATCGCCGACATCGCGATCGCATCCTGCGCCTGTACCCCGCCGATGCCGCGCGCGGCCCATACGATATCCGCGCACTCGATGTGCGCCTGATAAACGGAGAGATGACGCACGGTCACCGGCAGATCCACCGGCTCCACGACGATCCCGCCCTGCCAGTGCAGGACGCCGAGCGAGTGGGTGAGCCGCAGAATATTGCGGAAGGATTCGATGTCGCCGTAACGCCGGCCGTGCTCCCGATCGTTGATGTGCGGCGCGCCGTTCACGGGGCCGAAGTTGACCACATCGCCGCCAACGTGCAGATGACGGTCCGGATTGCGAGCGTGGAGCACGAAGCTCGGCGGCGCGAGTTTCAGATGCGCCTCGACGATGTCGCGCCCGAGACGGACCATCTGGGTAGCCTCGTCCACCACCGCGCCGGCGCGGCGATAGACCTCGCGGGCCGCCGTACTGCGGATTTCCAGGCCCGCTTCCTCCAGCACCCTGAAGGCGGCGAGCACGATGCGCTCCACCTGCTCGCCCGTCAGGATCTCGAGCGGCGGCCACCGGTTGTTGAGACGAGGAATGGGCGCGAGCGAAGGGCCGGTCGAGCGCGTGCCGCGCCCGCGTCCGCCCTCGCGGCGCCGCGACGGCGCTGCCGGAGGCTCGGTCATGATCGTTCCTCCGCGAGCTCCCCGAGCGCTTGCGCCAGCGGACCGAGCCAGGGCTCGAAGTGGCGCCATTGCTCGAGACCCTCGGTGTTGATGGGCCGGCGCACCTGCTCGGAGCTCGCGGTGTGCACGCGCCGCGCAGTCTTGTGGAACTCCAGACACCCGGGCTCGAAGTCGAGCTCGCAGAACTCCAGGATCCGGCGCACCTGCGGCTCGAAGTCGCCGACCAGGTCCTCGTGCTGCACGCGCAGCACCTTGCCTGGCAGAACGCGGTCCCAGTGCGCCATCAGCTCGACGTAGGTGCGGTAATAGCGCGCGATGTCCTCGAGTGAGTAAGTGAATTGCTGCCCGGAGGCGAAGAGCTGCTTGAAGTTGCTGAAGCAGCAAGCCATCGGCGCGCGGCGCGCGTCGATGACCTTCGCGTTGGGCAGGATGAGATGCATCAGGCCGAGGTGCCGGAAGTTGTTCGGCATCTTGTCGATGAAGCGCGGCTTGCCGGAGCGATAGAGCGATGTGTCGGTGAGATAGCGCGCGCCGAAGCGGCTGAAGTCATCCGCCGGCAGCTCGGCGAGCACGCCCGGGTAGCGCGGCCGATCCCCTCCGCTCCCGCGCCCCAGCAGGCTTTGCGCCAGTCGGGGGATGTCCGACAGCTCCATCGTCCCTTCCACGCGGGAGTGCGAGGCCAGAATCTGCTCGATCAGCGTCGACCCGGCCCGCGGCAGACCGACGATGAAGATCGGCGCAGTGCTCGGATCGCCCCAGCCGCGGCGCGCGGCGAAGAGCTCCGGCGTGCACACTTCGATCTGCAGCCGGGTGTTGCGCTCGATGAACTCCGGGCGATAGCGGCATTCGCTCTTCTTGAGCGCATTGCCACGCTCGTAGTACGCGAACGAGTCCGCGTACTCACCCCGGTCCTCGAAAGCCTTGCCCAGCGCGAAGCACAGGTGGAAGCGATCCGCGAGAGCGCTGCGCGGCGCCGCTTCCGCGGCCCGCATGGAAGCGAGCTCCTCGTCGCTGAAGCGATAAGTCTTGAGGTTCGCGAGGCTCCAGTACGCATCGCCGTAGCCCGGCCTCACTCGCGCGGCGCGCCGGTACGCCTCGACCGCATCCTGCTGCCTGCCGAGGGTTTTCAAGGTGTGCGCCATCGAGAGGTGCAGCTCCGCGTGATCGGGCGTCTCCTCGAGCAGGCGCCGATACTCGCGCAGGGCCTGCGCGCACTCGCCGAGCTCGGTCTCGAGGGTCGCCTGGGTGATGCGATAAGCACGCTCGTCGGGCTCTGCCTCGCGCAGCATCCGGATCTGCTCGCGAGCCTGGCGGTGCTTGTGGCGCCGCAGCAGCACCTGCGCATAGTCATAGCGCGCGGGCCGATAGTCCGGAGCTTGCTCGAGCACACTCTCCAGCAGCAGCTCCGCGTCATCGAGCACGTCGAGCTTCATACCGATCTGGGCGAGGAGACGCATCCCTTCGACGTGATCGCCGTGCTCGAGCAGATACCGGCGCACGACGCTCTCAGCCGCTTCGATCTCGCCGTCGGCGAACATGCTGCGCGCCGTGACGATCGCGGTGGGCAGACTTGCGAGCTTGGCGACATGAGCGGCGGCGTTGTCCGCCTCGGTCCGCCGGCCCGCCATGGTGTAGAGCCTCTGCAGGGTCCGCCAGCTTCCGGGCAGCGCCGGATTGAGCGCCACGGCCCGCTCGAAGGCGGCCATGGCCGGTGCCGCCGAGCGCTGCGCGACGTGGCAGTACCCCCTCTCCTGGTAAAGTCGGGGGTAATCCGGATGCAGCTCTTCCAGCCGCGCGAGTGTCGCGAGCGCGGCGGCGATCCTGCCCAGATAGCGCTGCGCGACTGCGAGCATGTAGAGAAGCTCGCGATCCTCGGGACGCTCGGTCAGCAAAGCCTCGGCTGTCCGTGCCGCCTCGGCGAATTGGCGACGGTCGAGGAGGTCGCGCACACCCGCCGGCCCTGTTCGGGGTTGCGGCGGAGCGGCGCTGTCGGCCTGCATCGGTATCACGAAGCCTCGGGTCTCTCCGGCGGGATTCTAGCGCACGAGGCTCGGCAAGTGCCGCAGCGGGCCGACGTGCCGCTCGTAGTTCTGCCAACGTCCGACCGATCCCGCATGCATTCTCTGACGCACCTGCCAGCGGCTCGCCGTGATGACCGTGCGCTCGGTGCGGTGAAACTCGAGGCAGCGGGGGTCCCACGGTAGATCGATGAAGGAGAGCATTCGGCGCGTCCAGCCCTCCTGGTCGGCGACCAGCGCCTCGTAGGGGACCTCGAGCAGCACCGCCGGCGGCAGCACCGAGCGCCAATGATCGCCGATGCGGACATACTGCTCGTAGTAATTCGCCAGATGCTCGAGATCGTTGCCGTACGGGCTCATGTTGAAGAAGTTCTGAAAATAGATCGACAGGCAGGTATCGATCGGGTCGCGGCGCATGTGGATGATGCGGG
>Ga0335075_10011269_pt1 | contig 13521 bp, 11 predicted proteins | sample Lox_Sample_24_FD_206723 | JGI IMG/M metagenome (GOLD analysis project Ga0335075, IMG submission 206723) | Soil microbial communities from Loxahatchee National Wildlife Refuge, Florida, United States - Lox_Sample_2.4 | ecosystem: Environmental > Terrestrial > Soil > Wetlands | place: USA...
CGGCGCAACCGCCAGCTATTTGTCGCTGATGGTGCTCATTCCGCTCGCCGCTATGCTCCTGACCGCGAGCGCCGGCGGCTGGCACATGGTTTGGCTGACCATGTCGCAGCCACGCGTGCTGGCGGCCTTTCGCGTCACCCTGAGCTGTTCATTCGGCGCGGCGGTGATTTGCGCCGCCTTCGGCCTGTTGCTGGCCTGGGTGCTGGTCCGCTATCGGTTCCCCGGCCGCCGGTTGGTGGACGCGGCAATCGACCTTCCGTTCGCTCTGCCCACCGCCGTCGCCGGCATCGCGCTGGTGTCGCTCTACGCTCCGAACGGCTGGATCGGCGCGCTGCTCGCCCCGTTCGGCATTCGCATCGCATATACCCCGCTCGGCATTCTGATTGCCCTGATTTTCGTCGGGCTGCCGTTCTCTGTGCGTACCGTGCAGCCAGTGCTCGAGGACCTCGAGCGCGAGCAGGAGGAGGCTGCCTCCATGCTCGGTGCCTCCTGGCTGCTGATCTTCTGGCGTATCATCCTGCCGGCGGTGTTTCCGGCCGTGCTCACCGGCTTCGCCATGGCCTTCGCCCGGGGGCTCGGCGAATACGGATCGGTGATCTTCATTGCCGGCAACAAGCCGATGATCTCGGAAATCGTGCCGCTGCTGATCGTGATCCAGTTGCAGCAGTTCGACTACACCGGCGCCGCGGTGATCGGCACGCTGATGCTGATCGTGTCGTTCCTGCTGCTGCTGGTCATCAACTGGTTGCAGCGCAGTCTGGGCACCACCGATGCGGCGTGACGCGATCGGCGAAGGCACTTGGACAAAGGGCGTGCTGCTCGCTCTGGCGCTGGCGTTCGTGGCGTTGTTCCTGGCGCTGCCGCTGGCCAGCGTGCTGGTGCAGGCCTTCAGCGCCGGTATCGCCGCCTATGTCTCGGCGCTGGCCGATCCCGACACGATTTCGGCGATCGAGCTGACGCTGCTGGTGGCGCTGATATCGGTATCGCTGAACGTCGTGTTCGGCGTGATAGCCGCCTGGTGCGTCGCCCGCTTCGCCTTCCCGGGCAAGAGCCTGCTGGTCACCCTGATCGACCTGCCGTTCTCAGTCTCGCCGGTGGTGGCCGGGTTGGTGCAGGTGCTGCTGTTCGGCCTGCACGGCTGGCTTGGTCCGCTGCTGCAGGACTTCGATATCCGCATAATCTTCGCGTTGCCCGGCATGGTGCTCGCCACGATGTTTGTCACGCTTCCTTTCGTGGCGCGCGAGCTGATCCCGCTGATGCAGGCACAAGGGGCCGAAGAGGAAGAGGCGGCGATCTCGCTCGGCGCGTCCGGCTGGCAGATGTTTCTGCGGGTCACCTTGCCCAACCTGCGCTGGGGCCTGCTTTACGGCGTGCTGTTGTGCAACGCCCGGGCGATGGGCGAGTTCGGCGCTGTTTCGGTGGTCTCCGGCCACATCCGCGGCCTTACCAACACCATTCCGTTGCAGGTGGAAATGCTGTTCGACGACTATCAGGTCCAGGCTGCATTCGCGGTGGCGTCGCTGTTGGCGCTGCTCGCCCTCGTGACACTGGCCGCCAAGCTGCTGCTGGAATGGCGCCTGGCGGACGAGCTGGCCGCGGTCCGGCAGTCACGATGACGCCCGAAATCCACATCCTCGGCGTCAGCAAGCGCTTCGGCGCCCATCTCGCCCTCGACAATGTCGATCTCGACGTGCAGCGCGGCGAACTGCTGGCGCTGCTCGGGCCGTCAGGCTCCGGCAAGACCACGCTGCTGCGCATCATTGCCGGGCTGGAGGCGGCTGATTGCGGGCTCGTGCTGTTCGGTGGCGAGGACACGCAGTTGCGGCACGTGCGCGAGCGGCGGGTGGGCTTCGTGTTTCAGCACTATGCGCTGTTCCGCCATATGACGGTGTTCGAGAACGTGGCGTTTGGCCTGCGTGTGCGACCTCGCCCGCAGCGGCTCCCGCGCGCCGAAATCGCCGCGCGGGTACGCAAGCTCCTGGAGCTCGTGCAGCTCGGATGGCTTGCCGACCGCTACCCGAGCCAGCTCTCCGGCGGGCAGCGGCAGCGTGTAGCGCTGGCCCGCGCGCTGGCGATTGAGCCTCGCGTAATGCTGCTCGACGAGCCGTTCGGCGCGCTCGACGCCAAGGTACGCAAGGAGCTGCGGCGGTGGCTGCGGCAGTTGCACGAGGACGTGCGGGTGACCAGCGTGTTCGTGACCCACGACCAGGAAGAGGCGCTGGAGTTGGCCGACCGGGTGGTTGTGATGTCGGCCGGCCGGATCGAGCAGGTGGGCACCCCGGCGGAGGTTTACGCCAGCCCGACCAACGCCTTCGTGCACGAGTTCCTGGGCGACACCAACCGGCTGGAATGCCGGGTCGAGTGCGGCTGCGTGCTGCTTCCCGACGGCATCGTGTTGGGCCGGGTGGAGGCTGCCGCCGGCGCCGCCGTATTGTATGTGCGCCCCCAGGACATCGCGGTCATGCCCACGGTCGGCGGCAGCGGCGAGGTCCGCCACGTGCATGCCGTCGGCCCGCTGGCACGACTGCTGGTGCAGCTCGGCGCGACGGCAGTGGAGGTGGCGGTCCCGGCCGAAATCTGCGCCGGGTTGGGCATCGCACGCGGCGGCCGCGTGTCGGTGACGGTCCGTGCCGGTATGCTGTTCCCGCAACAGGCGAGAGAGGGTCTTCCGCTGACACCGCTGGCCGAGTGTGGCGCCCCCTTTTCCACTCTTCTGAAACAGGAGCGGGGCGAGGATGTTTGCTGCTCGCTCGCGCGGGCCTGAGGGCCGCACGCCTGGTCATCCCCGGCCAAGCGCGGGCACCCACGACTATATCGGCGGCTTCAAGAGAAGACGTGGATGGCCCGCCTCACCGGGCATGACGGTCCGCCTCAGGAATACACGAACGCCGCGTCGTCCAGGTTGGTAGCCGGAATGGCATCCTTCTCGGTCCAGTAATCCTGCGTATGGGCCCATTCCGGCTTGTCGCCGCGCTTCGGCAGCAGATGCATCCCGCGTTGCATGTAACCGGGATTGAAGTTCTCTTCGCCGATCCACGGCAGCAGTTTCATGTCCCTGTCTTCCGGCCGCAGCGCAACTTCGACCTTCCTGGCGCCTATTTGCTTCATGTGTTTCAGCAACCGGCACACGAAATCCGCCACCAGGTCCGCCCGAAGTGTCCAGCTCGCGCGGAAATAGCCGAACACCCAGGCCATGTTCGGCACGCCGGTGAACATCATCCCGCGCCAGGTGACCGTGTCCGCAAAGTTCAGCGGCTTGTCATCGATGACGAAATCAATGTCGCCGAGCACACACAAATTGAAACCGGTCGCGGTGACGATAATGTCGGCCTGGAGTTCCCTTCCCGACTTCAGCAGCACGCCCGTTTCAGTAAACCGTTCGATTTCATCCGTGACGACCGAGGCCTTGCCTGACCGGATCGCCTGGAACAGGTCGCCATCGGGGATGAACGCCAGGCGCTGCTGCCACGGACGATAACGGGGCGTGAAGTGCGTTTCGATATCATAGTCTGGCCCAAGCTGTGCTCGCGCTGAATCAAGGAGTTCTTGCCGCACCTTCTCGGGTTCCTCGAAGGTGCGCCTGGTGAACAGGGTTTGATCGAGCAGGATTCTGCGGCGGGCGATTTCGTGGATCCAGGTCTCGTCGATCTGCAGTTCACGAAGCTGCTCCACCAGCTCGATCGCGTTGCGCCCGGAGCGGAACCAAGTCGGCGAGCGCTGCAGCATCGTGACGTGCCCGCACTCGGCCGCCATGGTGGGGATCAGCGTCGCCGCCGTGGCGCCCGAGCCGATGACCAGGACGTTCTTGCCCTTGACGTCCAGGTCCTCGGGCCAGCTCTGCGGATGGACGATCCGGCCCCTGTAGGTCTGCATCCCGTCCCAGTGCGGGGTATAGCCCTGCTCGTGCCGGTAATAACCCTGGCACATCCACAGGAAGTTGGTGGTGAAACGGAACGGCTCGCCGGTGGTGGTGTGAGCGCCCTGGACGGTCCACAGATTGTCGCGGCTCGACCAGCAGGCCGACAATATCTTATGATGATAGCGGATGTGCGGGGCCAGATCGTTCTCGTTGATCACCTCGCCCATATAGGTCAGGATCTCTTCGGCTGTCGCGATCGGAACACCCGTCCATGGCTTGAAGCGGTAGCCGAAGGTGTGAAGATCGCTGTCGGAGCGGATGCCGGGGTATTTGTGGGTGATCCAGGTGCCGCCGAAGGTCTCCTTCGCCTCCAGCACCACGAAGCTTGTGCCGGGGCATTGCGTGGTCAGGTGGTAGGCGCCGCCCACGCCGGAAATCCCCGCGCCCACGATCAGGACGTCGAAATGCTCGGTCGCCATCGAGGTTCGGCGGGTCAGTTCGGCTGCGTCGTTCATAAGGATTTGCCTTATTTCCGTGCGGGAATCAGTTGTGGGGATCATGCGCCTGCCGCCCACTGATCCGCCAGGGCGGGTACCGGCGATTCTCGCCGGCCCAAAACAGACAGATCACGTTGCCCGACGGGTCCCTCAACCGCGCCTCACGCCAGCGCCACCGCTCGTCGGCAGGGCCATGGAAGAATTTCACGCCCCGACCTTCCAGCTCCCGAACTTTTTCATCGAGTTGCTGAACCTCGAAATACACGACGACTCCACTGTCAGATGGGACCGCATCCACGTGGTGCACGGAAAATGTCGATTCGCCGGCCGGACACTCAAAACGGGCATAGTGTGCCGTGTCAACAATTTGGATAGAAACTGGCCGACGCAGCGACATCCCGTGCTGGAAGCGTGACCTGGTTGAGGTTCAATTTTGATCCTCCTTCTGTGGGTATTTGGGGGCTTCGCATGACCGAATGTTGCAACGGCGGCGAAGCGTTGAGGCCGGCGCGCACATCGCCCATGGCCGCCCTTTGGGGCGCGTGGGCAAGTCAGGTCGATCTCGTTGCTTGCCCCACGACAGCGCGAAGCGCGGCCTCCATCGCATCGGCGGTATGGGCGGCGGCCGCGCCTGGCCCATGCCGGTTCACGAGCCAGCGCGGGTCATTGTAGGATACCCATACCTTGCCAGCCGCATCCTCGAAGACCAGTGCCTTCAATGGCAGATCGATGCCGATCGCCTGGCTGGCCTGCATAAGCGGGGTACCGGCTTTGGCGCTGCCGAAGATCAGCAGCTCGGTGGGCCGCAATGGCAAACCAACCGCTGCGGCTCCCGCCGCATGGTCGATGCGCGCAAACACGGTCATCCCCTTGGCCTTGATCTCAGCCTCGAGCCGATCCATCGTTTCCTTCGGTCCAAAGCTGCTGGGCATGGTAGTTAACCCCTCAACCGCCATTGCACAGACCCCCCATTTGCACGATCCCAGGGATTATCGAAATAAAACCCGCCTCTGCCCAATCGTCGCTGATCGGCAACCACCGCAACCTTGTCAAGGCTTCACAGCCAATCGCGTCGCCGCCGTCGCCGGCCGCCATTATAATGGCATGGGTCAAGCATTCGGTGCCAGCCCTTGGCGGGGTGTGCAACAGTGCCTAAGTCCGACGCTCCCATGGCCGAAGATCAGACGGCCATTCGTTCCAGTTACCACCGGCATAGTCGTTCAGGCAGAGCCAGGACTCCATGCGCGGCTTCGCTCCCAGCGCCCTCCCCGTGACCCCCTCGGATCATGCATTGACCCTGGCCGAGGATACCAGCAGCCTGACATCGGCCAAATGGAGACCCGCCATGGACGGCGCGACGGCACCTGTCGATACCGCCTTCTGGACGCGTGCACGTCAGCACATGCTGAATTTCGGCGGCAGTTTCGTGCCCTTTGTGCCGGTGCGCGCTGAGGGCAGCTTCGTCTTCGATGCCGCCGGACGGCGCGTGCTGGATTTCACCTCCGGGCAAATGAGCGCGATCCTGGGCCACTGTCATCCCGAGATCGTCCAGGCGATCTGCGACGCGGCCGGACGGCTGGACCATCTGTTTTCCTCAATGCTCAGTCCGCCGGTAGTGGATCTGGCCGAGGCACTCGCGCGTCTGGTCCCCGGCCTGCCCAGGATCATGCTGCTGTCCACGGGTGGGGAGGCGAACGAGGCCGCGATCAAGATCGCCAAGCTGGTCACCGGCGGGTGGGAGGTCGTCGGCTTCGCACAGTCCTGGCACGGCATGACCGGTGGTGCGGCGTCCGCGACCTATAAGGCTGGGCGGCGCGGCTATGGGCCGGCGGCTGCCGGCTCGTTCGCAATTCCAGCGCCCAATCCGTTTCGCCCGCGGTTTCCTGGCGTCTCCTGGCAAGCCGAGCTGGACGACGCATTCGCGCTGATCGATCGACAGAGCACCGGCAATCTCGCCGCATTCATTGCCGAGCCCATCCTGTCCTCGGGCGGCGTCATCGAGCTGCCGTCGGGCTATTTGCGCGCGCTCAAGGACAAATGCGACGAGCGCGGCATGATGCTGATCCTGGACGAGGCGCAGACCGGGCTCGGCCGCACCGGACTGATGTTTGCCTTCGAGCGCGACGGGATCGTGCCGGACCTGCTTGTCCTGTCGAAGACGCTGGGCGCCGGGCTGCCGCTGTCGGCGGTGATGACCAGTGCGGCGATCAGGGTGCCTGTGATGCCCGCGAGTTTCTGTTCTACACCACGCACGTCAACGATCCGCTGCCGGCGGCGGTCGGCCTCAAGGTGCTGGAGATCGTGGTGCGCGATGAACTTGCGGCACGCGCGGCGGCGATGGGGTCGCGGTTGAAGAATGGGCTGCGCGCCTTGCAGGTGCGGTATCCCTGGATTGGGGATGTGCGCGGACGTGGCCTGCTGCTCGGGCTGGAGTTCGTCGATGAGGACGCCGGCCCGAGACGGAGCGCGGCGGTGCTGTCGGACGCGGTGACAGACCGGGCGCTGGCGCTCGGGTTGAGCGCGAATATCGTGCGCGGCGGTGCCGCCGGCGGAGTAATGCGCATCGCCCCGCCGCTGACGGTGAGCGAGGACGAAGTCGATCTCGGCCTGGATTTACTCCGCCGCGCGATGCTCGAGGTTGCCGGCGACAGATGACGCCTTCCCCGTCATGGCCGGCGAAGGTGCCGGTGCCGTGCATTCAGGCCGACAGGGAATTGACCATCACGTAGTATCCATCGGGATCGTGAAGGGCGAACTCCATCGTTGCGGTCTTCAGGTTCCGGTGCGGCTCCTCCGCCAGCCTCGATACCAGGCTGCGCGCCCTCAGCAGTGCCTCGTCGAAATCGTCGACCCGGAAGAACAGCAGCAGGCCGTTGCCCGGCAGCGGGACGGGTCGAGTCAGCGGAGGGTGCCCATGGGCTCCCCACTGATGAAGACAGAGCAGAACCGTGCCATCCGTGTCGAGGATCTGACCGAAGTCGTCGTGGGCAGGAGCCGACTCCCCTAAGCCAAGCAGCTCCTGATACCACACGAAACTACGAGCGACATCGGCTACGCCGATGATGGTCCAAATGCGTCTCATCGACGTCTCCCGTGACATGGCCCCGGCCGAAATCAATTTCGGTGTGCTTCGGCGCCCCGGTCTTTCCTGCAGAACACTACACAGCCGGTGCCGGCGCAACAATCGGGCGGCGACTCAGAGCTCGCCTGTCGATGGCCCTCGCCGTTTCTGTGTTGCTCCCGTTGACAACATATGCTCACCGTGCCGCGCTGTCCCATATGAAGGCGAGGCTCCTGGTACCTCGGCCCGATCGCTGGCGGGCGGAAACATACACGGAGATCATCGTCTGGGAGGTGCCGCGTCGGGTGCCAGGCAGCGCCCACCGCTACAAGTATCGACTCGCGCTCATTGACCGAAGGGAGTGTGTGCTGCGCTATGACAACGAGACCGGCAAAGGCGATCACCGCCACATCGGACCACAAGAAGAGCCTTACCAGTTCACCAGCATCGAGAAACTCTTCGAGGACTTCGAGGCAGCGACGAGACTCTGGCTCGATGAACACCCTCATTATCGGTAATCAGTCGTGGCAGGAAAGCCGCGCTGCCGCCATCGGTGCCTGGAGAACCGGCAGACCAGAGCCGGCAGCTCACTTCAATTTTGATAGTCTCGAAGCAGCCTGGGAATTGTTCAACGCGAAGCGCTGGGCAATCCTGAAAACCATGGCCGGGCAAGGGCCGCTTTCAATTCGTGAAATCGCGCGCCGCGCCGGTCGCGACGTACGTGGGGTTCATAGCGACGTCCAGGTACTCTATCACACTGGCATCATCGATCGGACAACCGACGGCAAGATGATCCTGCCCTTCGAGGTGATTCGACTCGATTTCACGCTGGACACGCGGAAGTCTGCCTGACGCGACCGCACAAATCTTCAGCAAATCCTGTGGTGGTCCCCTGCCCCGTTGCGCAACCGCGACACCGGGACCAACACCCACGCTTGGCCCTCGCCCTTGCGTGATCCTGCCGTGTAAACCCCTCGCATGGCCGGCACTCAACTCACCCGCACCCAGGATCCATCCCCCGCCCCGGATCCCCAAACCCCGTCCGCCACCCGCGACCCCAAGGGCGCATCCCCCGCCATGGCGCAATGGTTCGCCCTCAAGGCGGACCACCCGGATGCGTTGCTCTTCCTCCGCATGGGCGATTTCTATGAACTCTTCTTCGCCGACGCGGAAGCCGCCGCCGCCGCCCTCGACATCGCGCTCACCGCCCGCGGCGAGCATGCCGGCGCCCCCATCCCGATGTGCGGCGTGCCCGTCCACGCCGCCGAAGCCTATCTCGCCCGCCTGATCCGACGTGGCTTCCGGGTCGCCGTCGCCGAGCAGATGGAAGACCCGAAGAAACGCACCGGCAAAGCACCGATCCGCCGCGAGGTCATCCGTCTCGTCACCCCCGGCACCCTCACCGAGGATGCGCTGCTGGAAGCCGGCCGTCCCAACCTACTGCTGGCCCTCGCGCACGGCACGCTCGACCGGCAGGATGTGATCGGCGCCGCCTGGCTCGACGTCTCTACTGGCCTGTTCGAGACCGCCGCCCTGCCGGCACCCGATCTCCCGGCTTTGCTCGGCCGCCTGGAACCGGTGGAGATCCTCGCACCAGCCACGATCAAGCTGGGCGATCACGAGCCCAAACGCGGCCCCGAGACGCAGGCCTCGCCGCCGCTGGTTTCCCGCCGCCGCCTGTCCGAGACGTTCGGCGCCGCGAGCCTCGACGCCTTCGGCAGCTTCACCGACGCCGAAGCCGTCGCCGCCGCCGCCGCGGTGGACTACGTCCGCACGACACAGTCCGGTGCCTTGCCCCGGCTCGCCCGCCCCGCCCCCCAGGGCCAGGCCGGCGTGCTGGCGATGGACGCGGCCACCCGCTCCAGCCTCGAGATCTTGCGTGCCCGCGATGGCGGCACGCGCCACACCCTGATCGGAACGATCCAGCACACCCTGACCGCGGCCGGCGCACGTACCCTGGCCGCCTGGCTCTCCGCTCCGCTTACCGATGCAACTGAAATCGTCCGGCGACAGGACGCCTGGAGCTGGCTGCTCGCCAACTCCGATACCGCCACGCATGTCCGCGCCGCGCTGCGGACTGCGCCCGATATCGCCCGCGCGCTCGCCCGCCTGTCGCTCAATCGGGGCGGCCCGCGTGACCTGGCCTCGTTGCGCGATGGGCTCGCTGCTGCCCGCGCCGCTGCCGCCGCCCTTCTCGGCCCTCTGCCCGCTTTGCTTGCCGGCGCGCTGGCCGTTCTCGCGATCGACCCGGGCCTGGAGCAGACCCTGACCGCGGCCCTTGCCGATCCCGCGCCGCTCAGACTGGATGATGGCAACAGCATCCGCCCCGGCTTCGATCCGGCGTTGGACGCCGAGCGGGCACTGCGCGACGACAGCCGGCGCGTGCTTGCCACGCTGCAACTCGACTATGCGCAGCGCTACGGCGTGGCGAGCCTTAAGATCCGCCACCACGCCCAGCTCGGCTACGTGATCGAAGCGCCTGCACAAGCGGTTGAAAAACTGCGGGAATATCCGGAGCTGACGCTGCGCCAGGGCATGGCCAACGGCGCCCGCTTCAGCACTTCGGAGCTTGCCGATCTCGACCGCCGCATCTCTGAGGCGGCCGAACGGGCCGCTGCACGGGAACGTGTCGTGTTCGCCCACCTGGTCCGCACCGCAATCGAGCAGGCCGAAGCCCTGGCGACCTGTGCGGATGCCCTGGCCAAGCTCGATGTTGCCCAGTCCGCCGCCAGCGTCGCCCAGCCAGGCACATGGTGCCGACCGGGCGTCACCGAGGACAGCCAGTTCCACGTGAAGGGAGGCCGCCATCCCGTTGTCGAGGCAGCGCTTGCCGGCCAGGCCGCCTTCGTTCCCAACGATTGCGACCTGTCGGCGGACCGCCGCCTGCTGCTGCTCACCGGGCCCAATATGGCCGGCAAGTCCACGTTCCTCCGGCAGAACGCGCTGATCGTCGTCCTCGCCCAGGCAGGGCTGCCGGTGCCGGCGGAACGTGCCCAAATCGGCTTGGTCGACCGGCTGTTCAGCCGTGTGGGGGCGGCCGACGATCTTGCCCGCGGGCGCTCCACTTTCATGGTGGAGATGACCGAGACCGCCGCGATCCTGCATCAGGCAGGCCCTCGTTCGCTGGTCGTGGTCGATGAGATCGGCCGCGGCACCGCCACGCTGGACGGGCTCGCCATCGCCTGGGCCGTGCTCGAGGCGCTGCACGGCGCAATCCGTTGCCGCACCATTTTTGCCACACATTTCCATGAACTTGCGGAACTTTCAGGCCGCCTGCCGCGGCTTCGGCCACATACAATGCGGGTGAAGGAGTGGAAGCGGTCCGTGGTGTTCCTGCATGAGGTGGCAGAGGGTGCGGCCGGTCGGTCGTGGGGCGTGCACGTGGCGGAACTGGCCGGCGTGCCGGCCCCGGTCGTTCGCCGCGCGGCCGCGTTGCTCGCATCGCTCGAACGACAGAGCGCCACCGCTGGCCCCATGGCCGCATTGCCGCTATTCGCCGCCACCGCTTCCCCGGAGCCTGAAGACCCGCCATCTACAGCGGAACCCGATCCCCTGATCGCCGCGCTGGCCGAACTGGATCCGGACCGCCTCACCCCGCGCGAGGCACTCGATGCGCTGTATCGCCTGAAAGCGCTGCTGCCGGTTTGCGGCACCGGCGCGGCATAGTACGGTCCCGCCATGCTTTCGCCGACGACCCCGTTGCCGGACAGCCCTGACGCCGCCGCCGCCGTGCTGTCCGAGGCGCTGACCTCGTCCGGTGGACCAGGCGTGGCGCGCAGCGCCGCTGTGGGCGCCTTCCGCCGCCACTTGGCGCGCATCCAGGCGCATGTGCAGCACTCGTTCGAGCAGGATCAGATCAGCGGCCTGCAAGCCGCCCGGCTGCTGGCCCGACTGATCGACACGCTGATCGCCGCGCTGCTGGAGCACGCCGCCGCCGTCCTGGGCGAGCCGGAAACGCTCAGCGTTGCCGCGACCGGAGGATACGGGCGCGGCACGCTGGCGCCATTCAGCGACATCGACCTGTTGTTCCTCACCCCACACGAGCCGGCGGCACACACGCTGCAGGTCGTGGAATACATGCTTTATTTTCTTTGGGATCTCGGACTGAAGGTCGGTCATGCGACCCGCTCGGTGGAGGAATGTCTGAGCCACGCCGAGCACGATACGACGATCCGCACCTCCCTCCTCGACGCCCGCCACCTCGCCGGTGACGAGGCGCTGTTCGACCATTTCCATGACCGTTTCCGCGCCGCCTGCCAGCGGGACGGAGCGGCCGATTTCATCCATGCCAAGCAGGTTGAACGCGGCGCCCGGCACAAGAAATTCGGCGACAGCCCGTTCGTCGTCGAGCCGAATATCAAGGAAGGTCGGGGCGGCTTGCGCGACCTGCAGACACTTTATTGGATCGCCCGCTATGTGTTCGACACCCACACCATGGGCGAGCTCGCCGAAGTCGGCGGCATCCTGTCCGAGATCGAGGCCAAGCATGCCAGGCGCTCCTGGGAATTCCTGTGGGCGGTGCGCTTCCACCTTCATTACGTTGCCGGCCGGGCAGAGGAGCGGCTGACCTTCGACCTTCAGCCGGTGGTTGGCGCACGCATGGGCTACACGCGGCACGGCCGCCAGGACGGCACCGAGCGTTTCATGCGCCACTATTTCCTGACTGCCCGCGACGTGGTGCGGCTGACACGGGTACTGGAGCCAGCCATCCTGCGCGCTGCCCTCGGTCCCCCGGCAATCGCCGCGGAGACCGACAAAGCCTTGGTCGCCGCCGGCTTCGTCCTGGCCGAGGGAAAACTGTTGCCGATCCCCGGCCGCGATTTCGACGCCGAGCCGATCCAAATGCTGCGCATCCTGACAATGGCGCGCGACCGTGGGCTATGCCTGCATCCGTTGGCGATCCGCTCGCTGATCCGCAACGAGCGGGCAGCGGTCAGGCTGCGTGGGGAGCCCGAGGCGGCCCGGCTGTTCATGGGCCTGCTCTGCGGCCGCGACAGCGCGAACTGGCTCGCCGTGCTGAACGAGAGCGGCGTGCTCAGCCGCCTGCTGCCGGACTGGGCGCGCATCGTCGGGCAGATGCAGTTCGACACCTACCACGTGTTCACTGTGGACGAGCACACGATCGAGGCCATCCGCGTACTGAACACGCTGGAACGGGGCGAGCTCGCCGAGATCGCGCCGGTTGCCTCCGGCCTGGTGGGGCACATCCAGTCGCGCCGCGCGCTCTATCTGGCGATGCTGCTGCACGACATCGCCAAGGGCCGCGGCGGCGACCACTCCCAACTGGGGGCCGAAATCGCGCTGCAGGTCGGTCCGGACCTGGGACTGAACGCGGAGGAGACCGAGACCGTTTCGTGGCTGGTGTTGCACCACCTGCTGCTGAGCGAAACCGCGTTCAAGCGCGACATCGACGACGCGAAGACGATCCTGGACCTGGCCGACACCATCCAGTCGCCGGAGCGGCTCCGGCTGCTGCTGGTGTTGACGGTGGCCGACATGCGCGCGGTCTCGCCCAAGGTGTGGAACGGCTGGAAGGCAACGCTGCTGCGCGAGCTCTATTCGCGGGTGATCGAGGTGCTGGAGGGCGCGCTTTCCACCACCGAGCGCGACGTGCGGGTGGCGCGGGCAAAAGAGGCCGCGGCCAGCCTGCTCGCCGATTGGCCCGCGGAGGAGATCGAGCGGTTCGCGGCACTTGGTTACCCCGGTTATTGGCTATCTTTTGATCCCGAAACGCACGCGCGCCACGCCCGCCTGATGCGCGAGGCGGAGCAGCGGGACGCGCCTCTGACTGTCGATACGCAGCCGCTGCCGGCGCGCGCGGTGACCGAGGTCACGGTGTACTGTGCCGACCATGCGGGGCTGTTCAGCAAGATTTCAGGCGCTATGGCGGTGGCCGGTGCGTCGATCGTGGATGCGCGGATCCATACGATGACCAACGGCATGGCACTCGACACGTTCTGGATCCAGGACGCGGCGGGCGGCGCATTCGATGCGCCGCACCGGCTGGCACGCCTTTCGGCGCTGATCGAACAGGCGTTGTCGGGACGGCTGCGGCTGGAGACCGAAATCCACCGCGTCTCCAAGCTGCTGCTCGGCCGACGGCT
>Ga0335075_10011270_pt1 | contig 13521 bp, 11 predicted proteins | sample Lox_Sample_24_FD_206723 | JGI IMG/M metagenome (GOLD analysis project Ga0335075, IMG submission 206723) | Soil microbial communities from Loxahatchee National Wildlife Refuge, Florida, United States - Lox_Sample_2.4 | ecosystem: Environmental > Terrestrial > Soil > Wetlands | place: USA...
CGCAATCGCTCTCTTATCAGTTACCCGTATTCAATTTCAGCCCCTCTCTACAACTCTCTCTCTAACTTACTATCACTTCCACCCCAGGATTCATTGCTACTTTGCTTCCCCTTCCTTAAACTATTCCAATTCTCCCTGTATTACAATGTCGCAGTCGCAGTCACAGTCGCAGTCGCAGATTCCTGATTCGAGTCTTCGTTTACGAATTCATCCATTCGACTGGTGAGATCCTCACATCCACTTACTCTGCTTCTTCTTCTATTCCAGATACGTTGCTGTTGTGGATCTGCTGACCCGATCATCGAACTAGATCTTCTATCAACATATCGCAACCTTCGCGCTGATGACTCTGATTCCGTCTAAGCCTGTCGAAGCCATGTCTTCTCTGGCCGCAATGACTCTGGACGCGACGACACCCGAAGATGACGCCTCTAGTAGCGGCAATGCCTTCAACAGCAACATCCTCACTCTTTGTTCCCAAACACACGATACTATCTCTGGATACCTTGAAACGATTTTCGATGATACTTCAGCCAACGACTGTTGAAACAACAATCCCCAAAAGTACAATGATCTGCAAGTAGAGACGAGTGCCAGCACAAACACTTACGTTACAATCAGCAACAAGATACATATAAGAAGAGCTGATGAACGCTCTACCCAGAATATTATCAACAAAAGGAACAGATCCGCTGCATCACATTCATCCGGACGATTTCAACAGTCAGGAAGTTATGCAGATTCCCGTTTACAGCGACCGAGAAGGAGCATCGTCAAGGAGTCGAGCCACACAGATTCCACCAACAGCACCGCCATGGTAGGCAGTCCCAGGCCAGATAACATGCGAAGCTGCCCTCTGAAACGAGGTTCAATCTGCCCCGATAGAGCAAATTTATACCTTCAGCTTTCCTCGATCAACGCTAACTCATCCATCGAGCCTTACCCTGAAGACGGTCTATTCCTTGAGGTGCCGCCCCCTCTACACGATCTAGCTCCACCTAGGAGCAGTTCTTTACCTGACAACAGCTCGTTGCCTGACGACTTCTAATTCGATCGCCTCACCTCTCCCACCGATCTCTTGGTCTCTAGCAGTGGGATGCTGGTCAACTAGGACCATACTGTAGGTCTATCTCATGAGGATATAAATGATCTCGGAAGTTCATGAGAGGAGAATTTGAGCTTTTGACATGATGAGCTATGAACAGTGTCATCCTGACATTTGTATGTATGTACTTCAACCCTGACGACTAACGCCCCGGCCGAGTACACGTGTTTGAATAACCCTCTACTAGCAATCTTCCCTACAGACGTCGATCACCCTAGCCCATTGATTCCAATCACCGCCGAACCACATTCGTCGCCTAGCTTAGGTGTACCGGGCATCAAGATCACACAAGCAATGGATAAGACAATACTTGTTGATGTGACCTGTTTCATATAAGAGCAACGCAATTTTGGCGTCGCAAGATCTTTTGGTCCCATCTATCCTTTCAAACACCATTCCTCCATCAGTAAAGGATTTTTGCTGAGCGTTGTGTTGAGATTTCTTGATACCCTCGTCGATTGGAAGACTCGATTGCCATGAATTCTGTGCGTCTTCGACTAAACAGGTATCTGCAATATTAAAGCTATGAACAGCAAAAAGATCAGCTTGATAGCAATGGGGAGTCTCCATCTCAGTAGCGAAAGCATGGCATAGGAACTGCTACGGTCGCCATGGATTGTATCCTCTGGAGGTTTATCCTGATTAGGATAATGCTTCCAAGGCGATACAGAGGCAGCGTGGAGGAATGTTTCACAGATAGAAGAACTGTGAAAGCTGGTGGTCTATACTGAGATCTTATATAGAATATGGCATTGTCCTTCTTGGCGGTTCTAGCTTAGCGCCCCGAATATATAATACTATGATAACAATTCTCCTTATTTACGCTCCTCCATCCACTGCCATCCTCTTCCATCCCCATACTAATGTAAACTAGTATTAAAAACAAATCCGACTTCGGTGGTAACTTGGATGTTATTATTTGCTACATTATCAATGTCCATCCTAGCATAGTTTGACTCTACAAGATTTTGGATTTGGTTATAAGAGACTTGATACAAGAGAAGTTCTCGGGAGACACAGCAGATCATGCTTGCAGAAGCACTTGCGGAAACTCCGGAATTACGCCTCACTAGATGAGATGTCTACTAGCTTTAGGAATTTGTGCAGGTGGGGGGGAATAAGTGGCAAAATCCTGTGTCTTTATCTATTAGCAGAGTGAAATCCAATGCCATTAGACGATAAAGAAACTAGGTCACAGGCGCGTAAGGTTATAAAATTGACCATGGACATTGGCAAGCTTGTATGAATATAAGTGATATATCTCTTCTCGTTGACCTTTACGAAACCAGGCCCTAGAAACATCTTCTGTGGCATGCTGCTGTATTGACACCTAGGCCAATGGCAGTGAATTTATCAATATTTGTATTTGGCCAAGTCCGACCATTCCATTTCATGTCGACACTGGCACGAAATCAATTTTCCACGCCTTGAGTGTGAGTTTGGCGGAGTGGCTAGGCGCGACTCCTGTTCCTGGCTTTCAGAAGCCGGTATTTGGGCCTCCTCTTTACTTGATCAATGTGATCCCGCTTTTTCCTAGTCTTCACCTTAGCTTCCTTGCAGACCTATTTGGAGTGTCTGTGACAACAGGTCGACATATTCGTCGTTCAGCAGGTTGGATGATGTTTGCCCTAATGCTATTTCGCATCCTAGTTATAGCGTTTCGTCCGGGATTTGTCAAGGTCTTTCCGCAGCACCAGTTCAAACTCGATTAAGTATGAACACCAATGATTGGTCAGAGCTGATATTTTAACAGGCTGGGTCGTCACTTCCCTTCTCCTTCTCCTCTGCTTCCCGACCTTCTGTAGACTTTCCTACGGACTGTTTCTTCACGTGCACCAAGCGATAGTAGCGCTCTTTGCACATTCCGTCTCGCTTAACTTGCCTTCGGACACTGCCTTTCCTCACCTCTATCTATATATCGCTGCTGCGCTGTTCTTATCCACCCTTATCTTCTAGTTTGCTTGCATTCTACCGTCGAGTAGCGTCTTCCGTAGTTGCTCTCGAGCTTATATCACAACTTCCTCTGGCGCAGCCATGCTTTTCATATGTCTTCGGCCCCTATTTGTGTAGTTTGCTGCCAGCTCGCCATAATCTAGCGCCTTGCTGTTTTACTGTGACCTCAAACGAAGTCACAGGAGTCCTTACGTCTTGTAAGTATAAATCTATCGCCATTTCTCCTCTTGTTGAAGCAACAATATCAAGTTTTAGCCGTTTATCACTGGAGATGAACCTGGATCTTTCCCCAGAAAGCCAAAAAAAGTTCTAGGATATGCAAGAGGAGTTCGTATAGGACTATAAGGCTTACTAATATCCCCCTCTGTAAGTTACTCTTGCCGTCTTCAACGAAACGCTACTCTTATTAATTCAACTCGATCAAGTAACCCTTCCTTACATAAGGTCCGCCGCTTCCTCCATAATTACGAATGGCACCTCGCTTTTGGGCGTTGCCACTTTTAGTTACTACGTCACTAAATGGGCAATCGAACCCAAGTTTTAGGTTAGAATTGTTACTATATTTGTCTATGAGTAGGGGCCTTTTGCCTAGGTTTCTGCAGGAGGACAATCCGATTGTTTTCGGTCTAGAGCATGTGCTATATTAGAACAAATTTCTTGTTGCGAAGATTACAGTTCCAGTGACCTGAGATATAATGCCTCAACAGCCCCTCTTTAAATTGATAAAGGTTGCAACCACGATTTGTAACAAGCCTCCGAACGGAACTGTAACTATCCGTACATGGCAATCGAACGTAGAGGTTTTAAAGTAGAATAGTTACTCTATTGTCTATAAGTAGTGGGCCTTGTGCCCGGTTTTCGTATGTCAGTCCAATGGCTTAGGGTCTAGAGTATATGCCACATTGCAAAGTGCTAGAAGCGTGCACGTATTTGGGAAATCCCGATCGCTAATAGCTAATCATCGAGCTAGTCTTGTACCCAGAGTTCCAGATCCGTGAGGAACAGACAGGCGGCATCCAGACTAAGTTGAGGGAAGGTTGAGCTGCTGCACCCTGTTGACCTACTTGAAAAATTGACCAATTCAGCGCCAGCAAACCACGCGACCAAGCCCGCACCTAATTAAAAAATTTGACGTTTTCAATGCTCTAGTTTAGTCAATAGCTTAATTCTTATAGATTAGCACAAATGCTATTTACAAACTTTTTATATTATCTTAGTATTGCGGTCTGTCACCTCGAGTTTAGCGGCCGCCCAATTAGGGAACGCCCGCTCGTACGGGCCTCGCTGCTTTCTCGACGACTATAAATACACCCCAATAGCTACCGCTCAGCGGTCTGCTGTCGAAAGCCATATTTAGTACTTCGTAGAGATTATTCCATCCCTCGTCACCTCAAAGCGATCTCATGTCAGGCGCATGGCCTTACCTTCTCATACGAGTTGCATGATACCTGTGGCAAGGAACACGCACAAAAGGAGGCCGTTCGATACTTTTGTCAATGGACCTATAGCAGAGGAGCTAGGTGAAACTGTCACAGTTGCAGTTACCGTAGGCGCTGAAGAGCCTGTCGGTGATTGGACTAGTACTGAAGTGGAGGCTGCGACTCAGGAGACATTAGAGCAATATTCATGTGGAGAGAGTAGGGAAAATATACTTGCAATAGCCGATGTCGTTGTACTAGGAGCTGAATTTGGCTCTCCAGTGTCGGAAATGCAATTCCCGTCACAATAAGGGTTTGAAACATAGTTAAAAGTCAATATGCCATCGCTCGGGTCATTGCTCCCTTCGTCGACGAAGTGAATCGGGACACTGCCGCATGTTTTGCAGCCATGCTCAAGGATGGCGTTAGTAAGCGGGCGAATCTGCCCGAGCGTGAGATTACAGCCCTGCGGGAAGAGACAGATGCCGCCAGTGCCGATACTGCCGCTGAGCCAAAAGATGTCACCGATGGAGATGGTGATCTTCTGGGATTGCGAGACGCAGATAATGTGGTCGCCACTGTTGTAACTAGTCGAGTTGTCCTTTGCGGAATCCCAGACGGCATCGCGTAGGATTTGAATTATCGACTCGGAGCTTGGGTTGCTCCAAGTAGCTAGAGGACACAATCCACTTCCTCTACAGTTGATGCCGAGGGCGCAGGTCCCGCCTAGGAAGGCAGTGAGAGCAGTGACGCTTGTGATGAAGATAGAGCGCATCGCGGAGTGCTTTGCTGTGAATTTTCCTTGAGAGTCAGATTGAAATTCTCGCAGTTTTCATTACTGCCTGCTTACTGGTATAATACTGTCCACGTAACATTTATTGAGAAACCCCGCACGGCTAATTTGGGCAGTTTTGCGCTTGTCTTGCGCTTTTCGTACGATTTCAGTCTTTATTTTTAGAGGCAACACACGGATTGAAGCTGCGGGGTATTGGTTCGAGCTTGAATTAGACAATTCTCTGATTATTTCTCCATGTGCACCAAGGCTATTTGTTCTATCTCATCCGATGACAGGCTCGATTTAGCCGAGCAGTAGAATCCCTTCCACATGATCTTGGGTGGCGTGATGAATAGCTGCGGATAACTGATCACGAGAAGACAATGCAGAGTGTTAAGGTGCGGCTTATACAAATTCCGTCTCTCGCCGCTTTCATGGTACGAAAGTTTTACTAACACGCCTATTTGATTCGCATAGCTAAACAAAGGCCGTTCCCGCACAGCTTCCTTAGGTGACCCACAGAATAACTATGGTTTAATTGTGACAGGGAGCGTGGAAGCATAGGGAGCAAAAGCCTTATCATTACGACACTGGGCCACCGCCCCAGTATATATGCTCTATGTGCTCTATCTGTTGCCTAATAAGCCACTGTTCAGTGACTCCTATAGGCATCCAAACAGGGACCTACGCTAAATCTAGGCACGAACGAGACCTCGACTAACATTAATCTACGAACTCCCATTTGTGTTGTCTGACACGCACGGCTAAAAACGACTCTCCGCAGACGTTTACGCGAGCTGGGGTAACACCGGCGGCGTCGCGCAGATGACGTCCATATCGATACTCTCACATCTGAAGTAGTAGAAGCAGTAAGAAATAATACGGCGACGGCGCAAAGTCCGAGGGTCAGGCCTGGTGGAATGAGTACTGTGAGCGAGGCGATGAATAATAACGCTCTTGCGTTGACGGAGGCGGAGAGGGAGGCATGAGAGAGGGAGGGGTGATTTTCCCCCACCTTGAGTAGCCTGGCCGTCTAGGGGGCATGAATCTCATTTAGGAGGTTAATTTATAGTTATGGGAAGCAGCGCGATGTGGCTTTTAGAGACTGCTACAGATGGTCTATAGTTTTGGTGGAAGATAAATAGAAGGCTAAACCAATTCGTCTGGCAGCCCCGCTAGATGCACACTCTTCTCTGCTAGATTTTAATCGTGCAATAGGTTGAGAAGATGTTAATTATGCTCCTCATTGGCCTCTATTCCTCTATCGCCAAGTTCGTTAGTCTGTTTGTTTACTATGTAAGCTTCTTGCCACGAAAGCTATAAGCTAACCACGGTTCTGGTGCTTCCTATTGCTCCAGTTACTGTAAGACTCAGCTGGAAGACCTAGCTGTAGCTGTAGGTGCAATCAGAGACTGCTTCCTACTTCTCTATCTCTCTCTAACCTGTATCATCTACTGTCGTTCTTGGTTGAAATCTCCCTGTAGCTTTTACAAAATGTATGACTACTTTAATGACCCCCATATTTGGCTTCTGCTTCTTCCTTTGCTCCATCTACTAATCTGCTTGTTCCCTTATCTCTGCGTCCGCTCCAGCCCCTTAACGCATATGCTAAGCCCCCCCCCCCACACCCACACACACACCTGTCCGCCATCACTCTCTGTAAGCTGCTTAGTTCTTCTCTCCATCTTAGACAAAAGAAGAGAAAGTGCTATATTAATTCTATACTTGCTCTACACGCGCAAGCAGCTAATTCTTCTGCTTAGCTTTCTTATACTAAAAGTATTATACCTAATAGCTACTAGAATGCTACAGAGCGTGGTTTCTCCGGCCGGCTGATGCTGGTCATACTTAAAGAATGACATTCCTAGAAGTTATTGGATATAACGTTCCCTTTCTCTCATTTAGCGTTAGTTTCAGCTTTCATTACTCGGGAACCCCGATTCAGCCCCAGGCTGCAGGCACCGGAGACTCCGAATAGGGGGCAGAGCCCTCTTTAGCAATTGGGTATATATATCGTAGCTACAAGGCACTCAGTGCTCCATGGAACACATACAATAGTAGTTACAATCAGGCTGATGAGTCTGTTCCTAAGAACCGCCCAACCTAGCTGCACATGCAATAGAAGTGGAAAAGATAGCCGGTAGTTCCTTGAATATTACTGTCATTTTGGAGCCCTGTCTTTGTATCTCGTAATCATTCACGTGACACAATAATACTGCGCTATAACCTGTTGATTCCCCTACTGGAGACACTATGTGACCGACAGTCTTACAAAAGACCTAAAAAAATAAAATTCAAAAAGGGGTTTAGAAGCGTAAAGAAATGCAATAGTATCAAATGGGCAGTAATAGAGAACTTGGGATGAAGATTTAGGTATCAATTCAAGTTCTAGGGCTTCTAATTCGTCGGATTCTTTAGACTCTAAAGAATCCAACAAGTTAGAAGGCTTAGAAGACTAACTGTTTACAATGCTATTATAGCTAGGGCTTATCCCTTTGCATGGAAATTTCGGGAATCCAGACAGTGGCGTAATCTAAACGTATTTGGGTAAAGGGTGTATCGCGAGACTAGGGTGACACAAGCTGCTCTACCCCATCAAATCGCGTAACCATTCTTTAGAAGACTATCTTAATTACTATGGAGAACTATAGTGATTCAGATACCTCTTCTAAGTCAGAATACCAACAGTCAGGATTCTACAGCCAGGTCTGACTTTGATGAAGACGAGCCAAGCCTAGACCTTGAACTAGAACTCAGCGAAAACCACAACGACGTTCTATGGAACCTAGAAGCTCAATTGCAAGCTCAATTAGACACTGTCCAATTAGCTCAATTGCATGCTGATATCAAAACTCGAGTAGAACTACTAGACCCAGCCTATGAAAAGCTCCCTAGGTCCTAGCCTGCCCGGCTATTTGATGTACGAATTCTACCTGATTATGTACAGCATCCAATCCACTATTTCGAGCTGTTCTGGGGCCCTAAGGTTTAGGATACAATTGTTCACAATACCAATGCATATGCACAATATAAGAAGGTAGAGTGTAAGGAAAATAAGGCAGGGAAGGCAAGATGGTAGAAAGCTATAACTTTATATGAAATGCGTATCTTTATTGCTTTATTAATTTATATTAGCATTATTGGCACTTCAAATACAGTTAGTTTTTGGGATAAGAGTGGGAATACTATTTATAAGCTAATAGAATCTATAACCTTCTTTTAGTTTCAGCAAATTAAGTGTTACTTCTATGTGTCACCTCCTCCTACTTCAACCTCTCTATCTACAGCTTGCTGGTATACAAAGCTAGAACCTCTTACTAGCCTACTTCGTACGAAGTTCCGAGCCTACGTAGTACTAGGATAGAACGTTAGTTTTAATGAAATGATAGTTCCATTTTCTAGGAGGTCTAAGCACACATTGAAAATGAAAAATAAGCTAGTTTTAGAAGGGTTTAAGATTTAGGTACTATGTGACTATAAATATTTATAGGATTTCCTATTCTATTCTCGTACAAGTAGTAAGTTAATATATATATCTTTATTGTAAATGTATACCAACTAATATATTAATATATAGGAACTGTAAGACTTAAGAAACATCCCCCACTTAGTCCTATATACGCAGCTGTCTTTCAACTTATAAAAACTCTTCCTTATAGTACTTATCAATTTACTTTATTCTGCAACAACCTGTTTGGGAACCCTAAGCTTTTTAGCTTGCTTAAAGGCTTAGGAATTAGAGCGTGTGGCACTATTCGGCGTTAAGTAACTAAACTTGTATTTAGCAATATTAATGATTGAAAGGCCGCTTAAGGCACCTTGCACTTAAAAGTAGTTCCTACTACTCTTATTTCTATATAGTAGGACTCTAACAAAGTTGGGTTTTGTACTACAATCCATAATAGAACAGAATGAGTTGTACGAAACTGGAAACGCCTTAAAGGAACATTAACTTCAGCTGCAATTACAAAGCAACCTTTTTATATGTTCTCTCTACCTTTAAGATGCAAAGAACCTTACGAACACACTTGTTTACTACTAATTCCTAGCGCAATTCATAATTATAATTATTATATAGGTAGGGTTGATATTACAAACCAACTTCAAGCAGGTATTTCTACTTAACAACGTAGGGTAAAGCCTTAGAAGCCCTTATTCTATTAGCTGCTAGACCCTACAATTGTTAATGCATTCCGCCTTTTAGAGCATTAAAGGAAAGCTAAGCTAGGCAGCACAAAGGATAAGGTGCGTAGTGCACATAGGGCTTTTCGTAGTAAAAGCTCTTCTTCAAGATCCTTTACTAAAGGCCTTAAAGCGAGCGTACGTTACAAAGAACACAATACTACCTAGTATACGGCTTACTCAACTAATTAGAATATACTAACTTATTCTAGGAAAGCGAGCAGCTTGTGTATTTTGTTGGTGGAGCTGTGTTACAAAGAGAGGAAGGACTTTGAAGGTTATTAGTAAAGCGGAGAATGTACAAAAAACAAGTATAGTCTGTAGTCATTGTAGTATAAATTTGTGTACAGAATGCTTTAATGTATTCTATTACTATGTAGATTAATAGATTTATTATATATCTCTTAAGGTTAAAGTTGCTTTCCTTTGTTATGTGTCACAAAAGAGATCACGTGACAAGAGCTGGGAACTAAGGATTAGATGATCTATTGACTAACTAGGTAATCTAAGCGAGCCAGGAAATCTCCTTTTCTAGCTCGCTCGTAGTTAGATATTATTAAGAGCTTTTCCCACCTGATCTTCCCTGATTCGCGAGCTCCCCGTGACATTATGCAAGTTTGGTGGGGTTTGCCAAGAAATAGCCTTACTGAAAGGAGTTAGCGTGTCTGGATTCCCGAAATCTAAATGCAAAGGGATAAGGCTGCTGATGTCACGTGCACAGGCATCACTGTAGCAACAGGAATCACTCTGGCAACCACTACCCCTATATAGTACACTTTGCATAGTTAGCTATCCTGCAGACTCAATTCAATCCAATTGCCTCCCAAAAGTGTCCTTTGTGCATGCGACAGCTGAGAACGACCCCTAATGCTGGGAATTGGAGTCGGAATTGGACAGCGACAGCGACCTTTCAATGCTAGCAAGTGGCCTCTTTAATGGGATGGAAGGCATTGAAATAGGTAGTGGCATTATACTTAGTCCAGACCGCTCGTGTGGAGGGAATGAATGGGTGTGCCGTCAAAGTGCCCGATCGTCAGGGCAATGGGTAGGTCGGCGTACAAGCTTGAAGCTAAAGCACACAAAAGAAACAACTGTATTCTGTATCTGTAAAGAAATCTCTGTCCGTAAAACCCGTAAAGCGACCCGTAAAGCACCCATAAAAACCTATCAGACCTGTAAAAATAACTGTAAAAGAATAATTAATTCTGCTCGAAGGTAGTCCACGAGCCAGCTAAATTTATCAATGCCCTAGTGCGGGCCTAGATCATGTGATTTTTATAGGGGACCGCGGAACCCCACCACACTAGGACGGCTCGGAGATAGATGGAATTGAGATTGGGGGGAGGAGTAAGATTCCAAGTCCCATGTTTAGTTCCAGGAAACTAGATTGGGTTGGGTTATTAGGAGTAAAGGCGAAGAATATCCCAGGATGATGGGATTCCTAGAGTTTGTTCTGAATCATATTACTTCTTGCGTATAAAAACTTTGCGTGATGTGAAGCATTCTCAGAAAGATATGTGCTACAACCTAATCGTCTTTCGACCGGGGGCTTGACCGTTAGGTTCCGCAAATAGCAAGGTACTGTAATGGACGTGTCGCCGAAGCGACTTTACTAGCGAAGTATTGTACTTGTGGACATAAGATGGCTCGTAGAAGTGGTTGCTGAGGAGCCTGATATATCATCAAGACGGAGGTAAAGTTCTATAAACCAATATGTATGTTGACGTAGATAGAAGACCGTCTAGTAGATGAAGTTGTTAGTCATGGTCACATGATGAAGTGGAACTTCATCGGCAGCTGGACTGCTGAAATTGACATAGCTGTCCTACGGGAGAGAGTCGAAACCGAAACGAAATTTACTACTACTTTTATACTGTCTAGGAGCTAATTCTACCTTAGATCAAAATTTATATTTGCGCAAACTTTGATCGTTTCCGTAGTGCGGAACCGTACTTCATAAAAAGAAATGGCACAACAATCATAGCACCAGCGATAACACCAAGGACTGAAATGGCAGGGCCGACTCCCATTTGATACAACATAGGTCTTGCAACCAAGGGAAAACCAGCAGCCATAAAGCTTCGAAGAAAAGTGTTAGCAGATACTGCGCTTGCAGCATATATACCATATGTGTCTACAAGAACATTAACACACTGATTGAATATGACATTGAAACCTGCACCGATGAGACCAGAGGCTACAATTGGGTGCCAAACGCTGACATAGATGTCGCCTGCTGTCCATCCAAACCAGAAAAGCCCACCAACAAATACGAATCCTGCGAATGCAACAGGTGCAAAGCGAGCCTCAGGTACGGGCTTGCCGCCTGCGGCTGCTGAGATTTGGCGATACCGGGGTTGGTTTGCCAGGTTGATAAATACAGCGGCCAAAACGCCTATGAAGAGTCCCAGAAATGGCAGGGAGGCTTTTACTAGCGCCATTCCACGGATTTCTTCAAAACAGATTGGGAAGACCTCAAGTGTGAGGTAGAGAATTCCGTATACAAATGATGCATAAGATGCAATGCAAGTGACCATAGGCTCTGTAACAAGCATCAATAGAGGTCTTGTGAAATGCTTGGTGATAACTGTTCTAAAATCCAGCTTCACCCGCTCGTGTGGGTGATAGCAGTCCGTGACTCCTTTTATACGAAGGTTCTGTGCTCTTCTTTTGAGTAGCACTGGAGAGTAAGACTCAGGCAAGGCAAAGAAGCAAACTGCAAAAGTTGTGAACGCCCAAATGGCCTCGATGTACTCTGTCCATCGCCATCCTAGGCTAGGATTGACCAATAAAGCTGCGCCAATAATTGGTCCAAGAGTTGGTCCACCAGTTACCGCAATTGAGTACAGAATTACTGCAGAGCCGCGAGCTTCTGGCGGCCATATGTCGGCAAGGGCAGCGGAGACATTACTGACAGGAGCCGAGCCGAAAACACCGCCCAAGAAGCGAGTTATAAATATAGATGCGGCATTCTTGCTGGTAGCTGTCCCAATAGACGAAACGCCAAGGAAGAACATGGCTGGTAGTATACCCCATCTCCTCCCCCATATTTCAGATACTGGTGCCCAGCATAGAGGTCCAAGGGCGAATCCTAGACTACTCAGATTATCAGCTCGGAGTCTCATGAGATCAGGAAGACTTACATATAGAGTGACACAGACAGGACAGCAACCTCATAACTGACGTTGACATAGGCGGCTATTGAAGCTGTTGCAGGTGCTGTGATGCTTGAACCGATACTTGCTGCAAATGCTAGCATTCCTAATTGCAAAGTGATACAATATTTGAAGCCACGAGACCAATTTCTCGGGTTCCCTGGATCGTCAACATCCCAATCAACGAGCTGTAATTCCTTGCTCTCACTAATCTGCTCTCCTGATGGCCGTAGCATTATCCCTGGGGATTGGACTGGTAGTCTTGCCTCTTCTACAGTCTTCATCGGATTCATTATGACGGGCTGTGTTTGAGTGCACAAATCTGCCAGTATTAGACTGTTTAGTCAATCAACTCGACTGGTTTTGGAGGATGAGGAGGTAAGAGAAATAGGACTGAGCAACGATCCGACGTTCTTTCTTCGGGAAGAGGCAAGATTAAAGGATATTCAATATTGGCTAGGGATCGAACCAATGGTAGCTCCTCAGATAACCCCTAACGTCAATTTTTGTCTGGACACATGCCTTGTTTTTAACTGGGGGACGAATCTACGATAGCTCTTTAGACAACCCCTAACAACTATCGGAATTGTCCGAGGGTGGCAATCTAAAGTTTAACGTCCTTCACATCAATTTTTCCCATGCCTCGTTTTTAATCCTGGAATAATTCTACGTAAACCCTTTAACCCGCCGGAATTGTCCCATGGCAACAATCTGGAGTTCAACGCCCTTCACGTCAATTCCTCCTCTTGACTTATCATGCCTGTACGCTACTCTAGTCATTCATGTCAAAATAGCAGCGGCGGCATTGTCAAGATAAATAACTTTCGTCGGAGACCTCCGGTTCCCCAGTAATATACGGTCCACGTGAAGTGGGGCCGAAGGAATAAGCATTTATTACATATTGACAGATCTCACAGGTCCGGATGTACATAC
>Ga0335075_10011272_pt1 | contig 13520 bp, 12 predicted proteins | sample Lox_Sample_24_FD_206723 | JGI IMG/M metagenome (GOLD analysis project Ga0335075, IMG submission 206723) | Soil microbial communities from Loxahatchee National Wildlife Refuge, Florida, United States - Lox_Sample_2.4 | ecosystem: Environmental > Terrestrial > Soil > Wetlands | place: USA...
CGCCCCGGCATAACTGCGTTCCGCCGCGCCGCGCCGGGGCGCGCGGGACCACCCCGCGCTCCGCTGCGCGTCGCGGCGAAACGAACCAAGAATGTCTACTTCCCCTCGGTGGCCGGGACGCCGCTAAGCCGCCGCAGCCGAGCCGACGACCCCCGACATGTCGTTCTCCTCTTCGATTCGTAAAATAATCCTGACGCCGGAATCGACACGCTCCAGCTTTCGCGAGGATGCCATGTCGTCAACGCTTCCCCCCCGTTCTCGAAGGATGGCCTTGCTTCTCTCCTGTGCCGTCGTCCTCGGCAGCGCAAGATCGGATGCCGCCGACGTCAAGCCGCTGACCAAAGAAGAGCAGGACAAAATCGACACGGCCATCGATCGCGGCGTGGCGTTTCTCAAAGGCGCGCAGGTCGAGAACGGCGCCTGGAAGTGGCGCATGTATCGCGATCGACGCTTTCAGGCGGCCCAAAGCGCCCTGCCCGCTTACGCACTCCTCGAAGCCGGCGTGCCGGCCGACGATCCCGTGATCCAGAAGGCGGCCGAGTACGTGCGACCCAAAGCGCTCGCCAGCGATTTCACCTATGAGATGTCGCTGGTGCTGCTGTTTCTCGATCGGCTCGGCGATCCGAAAGACAAGCAGCTGATCCGCACGTTGGCGACGCGCCTGATCGCGGGACAGCATCACACCGGCGGATGGAGCTATCGCTGTCCCATCCTCGACGAGCGCGGCGAGCAGAGCTTGCTCCGTTTGCTGGGATTTCTCAGCAAGGGCATGAAGAAAGGACAAACGCGCGAGCAAGTGCTACGAGGCATGGAGATTCCGCCGGCGCTGCAAGCGTTGCCGGTCTTTCGTCCCAATGCCGCCTTGCTGTGGCGCGAGCCGCCGTCGTCGAAGGAGACGATCGCCGACTCCGCGGCTCGCTTCTCGGAAGTCGGCCGGACCGACAACTCGAACACGCAGTTCGCTATGCTCGGCCTGTGGGTGGCGCAGCGGCATGGCCTGCCGGTGACGCCGAGCTTCGAGATCATGACGGCGCGCTTCGAGCGCTCGCACCTCTATCCGTCAGGGGTGTGGTGGTACGGCATCGATGAGGAGGGCGGCTCGCGGTCGATGATTTGCGTCGGCCTGATGGGACTGGCGATCGGCCGCGGCTTGCGGCTGGCGACGCCGGGCGCAGGCATCGACGGCAAAAAAGATGTTCACATACTCAAGGGATTGGCGGCCCTGAGCCGGCGCATCGGCCGGCCGACGGGACACATGGACAGGCCGGCGCCGTTTTACGATCTGTATTTCTTGTGGTCGGCGGAGCGCGTGGCCATGCTCTACGATCTGCGGACGATCGGCGACAAGGATTGGTATCGCTGGGGAGCAGAATCGCTGGTGACCAACCAGAAGCCGTCGGGATGGTGGTCCGGCATGTCGCCGCACATGGAATGGACGGGGAAAAAGAACTACGATTATCGGGCGACGCTGACCACGGCGTTCGCGTTGTTGTTCCTGAAACGCTCGCATCCGATGAAGGAGCTGACGGCGAAATTGCCTCTCCGCGGCGAGCAGCTGAACGCGGGTCTCGCGAGGCTGCGGCCGAGCGACAAGTTTCCCGTCCGCGCCGCCCCGCCGTCCGGAACCAGCGGCGGTAGCCAACCTTGACGGCTCATCCGCAACCCAGACATTGCTGGATCGTGGCCACGAGCGGCTCGACCTCACACGGCTTGCGGATCAGTCCGGCGGCGCCGAGCGAGGTCGCCCACTCGTCGCTGGCGATGCGGAGGGCGGTGATGATCAAGATGGGGACCGAGGCGAGCCTGGGGACCTGTCGCCGCTGCTGGAGGAACCACCAGCCGTCGCTGTGCTTGTCCGGGATCAGCATGTCCAGAAGGATCACGTCGGGAGGGGCCTCGTCAATCAGCTCCAGGGCCTTCTGCCCGTCCGCGGCCAGCAGAACGGAAAAGCCATGCTGGCGGAGGACAACCGCCAGTCCTTCCCGTTGAATCGTATTGTCTTCGACGATGAGGATGGTTTCGCCGGCCATTGCGGACCCTGTACCGAAAGCCGCTTGCGGTTCCGTAGCAAACAGCGCGCCGAATCGCAAGCGGCTATTACGAAACCTCTGTCGCAAGGTCCGTGCCGGAATGCCGGCGATGCAGCTTTTGTCTCATCCTTGTTTCTGCCAAGGAGATATTCGGTGGACGCCGAGGATCCCATCGACTTCGTCCGGAATGCCTGGCCGGACGCGATGGCTGGATTTTGACAGAATGAGCATTTTTTATCCGTCGCGATTCACCCGGTTGAAACATCCGTTCACGCCGGCTCGTTCCCGAAGTCTTCATCGGTCGCATTTTCGACGACCGCCGAAGCGATGGTCAGGTCGAGCGAGCGCAGCTTCTGCCGCAGCGTGGGGCGGCTCAGGCCGAGCTGCTCGCAGGCGCGCGTCTGATGATTGCCGACGTGCCGCAGGACGCAGGGCAGAAAAACGCGGTCGAGGGCGGCGATCGCCTGGTCATAGAGATCGGCTCCCCCCTTACGCAGCAAGGATGCGGCCAGCGCTTCGAGGCCGGCGTTGATCGTGGCCGCCTCGTCCGCCGGCGTTGCTTGTGCGGCGGGCGGACGGCGCAGGTTCTCCGGCAAGAATTCCGAGACCAGGACATGACTGCGACCGGCCAGCAGGGCTTGACGGATTACGCCCTGAAGCTCGCGAACGTTGCCCGGCCAGGAGTATTGACGCAGCAGCTCCAGCGTCTCGGGTGCGAAGCCCTGCACCTCCGTGCCCATCTCGCGGGCGTAGCGGAAAAGAAAATCGTGGGCCAGCTCGTCCAGGTCGCCCTGCCGCAGACGCAGCGGCGGCACGTCGATTTTCACGGGGTTCAGCCGATAATACAGGTCGCCGCGAAAGCGTCCTTCCTCGACCAGGCGAGGCAAATTTTGGTTGGTCGCGGCCAGGATACGCACATGGGTCTGAATTGTCTCCCGGCCTCCCAGACGCTCGAAGCGCTGGTCCTGCAAGACGCGCAGCATCTTCGCTTGCAGCGACAACGGCATATCGCCGATCTCATCAAGGAACAGCGTCCCCTCGTCGCACTGCTCGAACTTGCCGATCCTCCGGCGATCCGCGCCGGTGAAGGCGCCTTTTTCATGGCCGAATAGCTCGCTTTCCAGGAGCGTTTCGGGAATGGCGGCGCAGTTGATGGCCAGGAACGGCTTGTCGGCCCGGTTGCTGTGCTGATAGAGAGCGCGAGCGACCAGCTCCTTGCCGACGCCGCTCTCGCCGCAGATCAGCACGTTGACATCCTGCGGAGCGAGCCGGCCGATCGTCTTGCACATCTCTTGCATGACGCGGCTGGCGGCGATGATGCGATCGCCCTCACGATCCGGCGGCAACAGCGCGGGCACGCGCATCAATCGAGCGGCCTCGAAGGCTCGCTCCAGGATCTGCATGAAATGCTCCAGATCGACCGGCTTGACCTGGTAATCGAAAGCGCCGTGCTTCATGGCTTCGATGGCGGTGTCTGCGGTGCCGTGGGCAGTCATGAAGATGACGGGACAGTGCGGATCGCGCGCGCGGAGATCGTGGAACAATTCCAGGCCGCTGCGATCGGGCAGCTGCAAGTCGAGAACGACAACGTCCGCTCCCTCGGTCTGCAATAGCTCCCAGCCTTCGGCAGCCGTTCCCGCTGTGTGTACCTCGTAGGTCCCCTCGGCGCACAGGACGCGGCGGAACGAGTAGCACAGGGCTTCCTCGTCATCGACGATCAACAATTTCGGCACGATCCTCCACTCCGTTAAAGACAGATTAGCCACAGATGAACACAGATGAACTCAGATTTAGAACTGAAATCATTAGGGCGAGTCCCATTCGCTTCCGATTTTGCTTTTGTTTTTATCTGTGTTTATCCGTGTTCATCTGTGGCTAATCGTTTTGCAGGACGGGCAGCGTGATGGCGACAATCGCTCCTCCCTCGGCACGGTTCTGGGCTGCGATACGGCCGCCGTGATACTCGACGATGCGCCGGGAGATGCACAACCCCAGCCCCGTGCCGGTCGGCTTGCCGCTGACGAACGGCGTGAATAAGCGCTTGAGGATGTCCGGGGGGAAGCCGGACCCCGTATCCGTGACGTTTAGCTCGATCTCCTGCTCCTTTTCGGCCAGCGTGATGCTCAGGTGTCCACCGCGCGGCATGGCTTCCACGGCGTTGAGCAGCAGGTTGACCAGGACGGCGCGAAGCTGATCGTGATCGACTGTCGCCCATACCGGCTGCTCGGGATAGTCGGCCACGAGGTGGACGCCTTGCCGGCGCGCGTTGGCTTGCAGCAGCGCCGCCGCCTGATCGACCACCTCGCGCAGATCGCCGAGGCTGCGGTTGAGCGCGGGAGGACGGGCGAAGTCGAGATAGTCCTGCACGATGCGCTCCAGCCGCGCGATTTCGCCGTGGATGACGGTCAGCTCCTCGCGACTGAGCGGCGCGGGGTTTTTGACGCGGAGGGCCCCTTCGACGAGCACCTTGATGGTGGCCAGCGGATTGCGCACCTCATGCGCGACGCCGGCGGCCAGCTGACCCGCCACGGCCAGATGCCCCGCGCGCATCATCTCGCGCTGCTGGGTGAACAGCTGTTCCTGCTGGCGCTTGACCTGTTCGGTCTTCTGGAACAGCTCCACGAACACCGCCACCTTGGAGCGCAGGATCGCCGGAACGATCGGCTTGACGAGGAAATCCACCCCGCCCTGCGAGTAAGCTTGGATCATTCGTTCGGAGGGCGTCTCGTAGGCGGTCACGAAGATGATCGGTGTGCGCCGGCAGCGCTTGCGACCGCGGATCAATCGCGCCGCCTCGTAGCCGTCCATGCCCGGCAGGCTGACGTCGAGAAGGATGACGGCGAAATCGTCGTGCAGCAGATGGCGCAGCGCTTCCTCGCCGGAGGATGCTTCGACCAGGTTTTGATCGAGCGTTTCCAGGATGCTCCGCAGGGCGAGCAGGTTGGCGGGAATGTCGTCCACGAGGAGGATGTTGGCCTTGCCGTCGCCGTCGCGCATCATGTGCGAGCTTCCTCAAGGGGTGAAGCCAATCCGGTGCTTGCTCCCGCGATTATAAAGCATCGGCACAGCGCGGCAAATCCACCTTCCCAATTACCGCAGCCTTCCGAGACCTCTGACGAGCGCTGTTCTCTGGACACGGCGCGGCAAGGGCAGGTATGGTAAGCTCACCGAGGGCGGTCCCGGAACGTGTCCTCAATCCCAGGCCCACAATCGCCGAGCCAATCATGTCTTGGCTGTTTGAGCTGCGACTGATTCGCTTCTTCGGTTTTTACCTGGCCGTGATGTTTTTGCTCTCGACGTGGGTGCGGCTGCGCCAGTACGCCACGGTTGTCCGCCTGGTGCGCAGCATGCCCAATCGCTGGCCGCGTCTGCTCACCCTGGTACGGCAGCACGTTCACATCTTCCTCACCTGGGGGACCGTTCTGCCGCTTGTGCTGCTCTTGGCCATCTTCAGCCTGAACTTTTTGTCGAGTAAATGGCTGTGGCCGCGGGCGGACGAGTTCACGCTGGCACAGCTGGCGACGCTGTATCCTCTCTGGCCGGTGGTGCTCATCTTCGGCACGGCGATGCTGGCCTTCGACATCTGGGGCGTCGTCAGCGTGACGGCCATCGATCAGAGCGAGATGGAGAAATACTTCGATCAGGCGGAATACTGGCTGCGTTCGTGGACGGCGCCCGTCGTGCATTTCTTCACCCTCGGCCGCATTAATCCGCGTCAGATGGTGGCCGTCGAGGTGCGCAAGGCGCTGGTCAGCTCCAGTCAGATGCTCAACAGCACCTTGTGGTGGGTGGTCACGCAGGCCGGACTGCGCATCGCCTTCGGATTGTCGCTGTGGCTGGCTTATGCCGTGCAGCCGTGGCTTTCTCGCGTTCTTGGCGGCGGATAACGATTCCGCATGTCGGACGCGGAGCGTCTCCGCTAGAATAAGAGGCGGTCGCGCGAGCCGCTTGCGGCTTAGCGGCGCTGCGACCTCGCTAAGCCGCAAGCGGCTTTCGGTCGGAGGCGCATGGAAACGATGCCGGAACAGCCAAGTCGAGCCGTGCAGGATTATCTCAAGGCGATTCACAGCCTCGACGGGGCCGAGAGGATGGTCTCGCCGCTGGCCATCGCCGAGCGCCTGCACGTGCGGGCGCCGTCGGTCACGGGCATGCTCAAGCGACTGGCCGACGCGGGATGGATCGACTACGAGCCGGGCTGCGGCGCGCGTCTGACGCCAAAGGGTATCACCGAGGCGCGGCGCGTTATTCGCCGGCATCGGCTGGTGGAATTGCTGCTGACGCGCGTGCTCGGCCTGGACTGGAGCGAGGTCGATGCCGAGGCCGAGGCGCTGGAGCACGCCATCTCGCCGCGGCTGGAGCAGGCCATCGCCGCGCACCTGGGCGAGCCGCTGGAAGATCCACACGGCCATCCCATCCCAACGCGCGAAGGCGCCATCGCTCGCCGCGATCTGCGTCCCTTGCACACGTTTCGCGCCGGACAACGCGCCATCATCCGCGAGGCGAAAGACGATAGTCCCGAACGACTGCGCCGCTGGCAGACGCAGGGTTTGATACCGGGCGTCGTCGTGACCTTCCTCGCGCACGAGCCGCTCGACGATCTTTTCCAGATCCAGGTTGGCGAGCGCGTCGTTTCGCTCGGCAGCGAAAGCCTCGCGGGGCTGCTCGGTGAAGAAAGTCACCACGAATCACACGAAGAACACGAATAAAAGACAAAAAGAATAAATACGTATATTTATATTTTTGTTCATTCGTGTTCTTCGTGGGGTTCGTGGCGATGGCTTTGCTTTTTTTGGAGTGCGGCGCTTTTCCGCCGCTTTTTTTGGAGTGCGGCGCTTTTCCGCCGCTTTGTTTTGCTTGTTGTTTGTTGAAAAGCGAAAGAAAAAAAGCGGCGGAAAAGATTTTTGGAGTGCGGCGCTTTTCCGCCGCTTTGTTTTGCTTGGTTTGTTTGAAAAGCGAAAGAAAAAAAGCGGCGGAAAAGCGCCGCACTCCAAAAAAAGCAAAGCTCGTGGCGACTCTTGTTTACTTTGTCAGCTGCAAGGCGGCTGACAGAAGCAACATTTTGACGAACGGCTCGCCGGCGATGCCGTCGCCGAAGACGAGACGCAGGCCGTCCGCCGTCGCGGTCCATTCCGCCAGCACACGGTTCGTGGGGCTGCGCATCGTGCCGTCCTCACCGTGAAAGGCCGCCAGGGGACGGCTGTAACGATCACGGATGATTCGGCCGATGAACGAGCAGGAGCCGATTTGCTGTCCCTCGGCATCGCGCACGACACAGCGCGGCAGCAGACCCCAGGTGCGGCGAATGGTGCAGAGCAGCGGCTCGTCCTCGTGCTCGTGGACGGCCAAGCTCGAGCACGCAAAAAACCGCCACCAACAGCTCGGCTTCTGCCTCTCCCAGCGTGCGAAGCCCAACGGCTTGCCGCTGTCGCCATCGACGATGGCCCACACTCCGGACGGCGAGCGCGGTCGCACCAGCAGCACACGACTTTCCAGCATGATGCCATCTCGCCCAGGACCGCACGGCCCGCCGGCCGAGCTTCTGGCATTGTACAGCTTCTCTTTGCGCAGAGCCCGAAGCGTAAGCGAGGGAATGCCAACCCTCGCTTACGTTTCAGGCTCTGAGAAGTTGCTCGCCAGGTGCCTGTAAGCTAGAGTTTGACAACGGGCTACAAGCGAGGCTTCCCCCTCAACAGGTTGATCCTCATGCAACCAATCGTGACCAACATTGCCGCCCTGGCCGTGGCGTCCCTGTTCTATCTGTGGCGCGCTCACCATCAGACCCGCCAGCGACGCCAGCGTGTTCTGTGTGAGCGCGTGACCTACATGCTGTGGGTCATGGCCGAACAGATCCAGGGCAGCGATTCCGGCCTGTCGGTCGCCTGTCGCGGTTGACGCCGCGACATTCCTGACCTACGGTTGGAGCACGGAAGCTCGCGGACAATGAGGTCATGCGAATCCGTTGACTCTCCCTCGCCCAGCTCTTCATCCCCTTGCCGCGGCTCTCGCACTCGATTCGCTCATCATTCTCGTCCGGCGGCCACTCGGGAGCCGCCGGTGCGTTCGCCTGCGGGCGACGGCATCCTCCACCGAGACAGAGGTTCCCATTCGCGTTCTACGCGGTGGGGCCTCTGTTTTTTTGCGCGCTTTTGCACGACGAGCTGATTGACCAATACCCCCCGAAGCGGATACATTGTGAGAAGCTATTCCTACCCCAAGCGCCCCTCACGAGGAGACGATTTCATGCGATCCATCAGTCGGCGTGACTTCTTGCACGATTCCGCCCTGGCCGCCGCCTTGGCCGGCGCCGGCATGGTCAGCGACAGCTTCGCCGCCGAGAAGGCGAGCGCTGCCAAGAAAGCCCAGGCCAACGATCAGCTGCGCGTCGCCGTCATCGGCGTTCACGGCCGCGGCATGAGCCACGTCGGCGCCTTCGCCGGCAACAACAAGCTCAACACCATCATCACCACTGTTTGCGACGCCGACTCGGCCGTTATCGGTCGGGCCATGAAGACGGTCGAGAACAAGCAGGGCAAGGCGCCCAAGTTCCAGCAAGACATTCGCAAGGTCGTCGAAGATAAGGATATCGACATCATCAGCATTGCCACGCCGAATCACTGGCACGCCCTGGCCGCCATCTGGGCGATGCAGAACGGCAAGGATGTGTACGTCGAAAAGCCGGTCAGCCACAACGTCAGCGAAGGCCGGCGCATTGTCGAGGTCGCCCGCAAAACCAACCGCATCTGCCAGACCGGCACGCAAAGCCGATCCAGCAGGGGCATGCGCGAGGCGATGGCTTTCCTGCACGCCGGCAAGCTGGGCAAGATCCGGCTGGCGCGCGGCCTGTGCTACAAGCTGCGTCCGCCGATCGGCAAGGTCGATGGACCGCAGCCGATTCCCCAATCCGTGAACTACGATCTCTGGTGCGGTCCCGCGGCCAAGCTGCCGCTGATGCGCAAGAAGCTGCATTACGATTGGCACTGGGTCTGGAACACCGGCAACGGCGATCTCGGCAACCAGGGCATTCACGAGATGGACAAGGCGCGCTGGGGCCTGAACAAGAACGAGCTGGCGCGGAGCGTCGTCAGCGTGGGTGGACGCTTCTACCCCGAACCGGATGACGGCCAGACGGCCAACACGCAGATTTGCGTCTTCGACTTCGGCGATTGCGAGCTGATTTTCGAGGTGCGCGGCTGGCCGTCAAAATCGCCGTTTCCCGGCAAGAAAAGCCCCAAGAACAGCATCAAGCCGACCAATTACGTCGGCAACATCTTCTACGGCAGCGAAGGCTTCATGGTCTGCCCCAGCTACAGCAGCGCCGTTGCCTATACCAACGACGGCGAGATCATCAAGGAGTTCGCCGGCGGCGACGACCATTTCGGCAATTTCATCAAGGCCGTCCGCAGCCGTAAGGTCGAGGATCTCCATGCCGACATCCTCGAAGGTCATCTGTCCAGCGCGCTGTGCCATCTGGGCAACATCAGCTATCGCCTCGGCGGCGAGCAGCCGTTCGGCCAGAAGCCGAAAGCGTTCGCCAAGGACAAGGATGCCGGCGAGACCTTCGAGCGCATGGAGCAGCATCTCAAGGACAATAAGATCGCACTGGACACGATCCAGTGCCGCGTCGGCCGCAAGCTGGCCCTGGATCCGACCAAGGAGATCTTCATCAGCGACAAGGACGCCAACGCGATGCTGACGCGCGAGTATCGCAAGGGCTTCGAGGTGCCGGAGAAGGTGTAACGATTATGGTTAGCCGCGACGCGCAGCGGAGCGCGAGGCCGTCGCGCGCTCCGCGGCGCGTCGCGGCTAACCGGTCGGTGCATTTATCCATTCTTCCCCAAACAGCATGAGCAGCGCGCCAAACGTGGCATTCGCAGCATTTTTGCAAAGTCCCGTTCCTGTTTCAGAGGCATTCATTATTATACTGGAGATAGTTCGTCGGGGTGGAATGCGCCCGGCGGGTGTGAATGAACGCTTCTCCAGGTGATCCATGAGTACCTCTTTCGGCGTCGTGCTGCTCGGCACCGGCAGCAGCCTGCCCACACGCTCGATGCGAAACGCCGACTTTCCGGCCAGCCTGGACACTTCGGATGAATGGATTCGCTCGCGCACCGGCATCCTGGAGCGCCGCATCGCCACGCCGAGCGAGACGTCGGCCAGTCTCGGTCTCACGGCCGCGCGCCGCGCTCTGGAAGCCGCTCAGCTGCATCCCGCCGACGTGGACATGATTATCTGCGCCACCGTCACGCCCGACATGATGGTGCCGGCCAACGCCTGTCTTATCCAGGACGGCCTGGGTTGCCGTCCCATCCCCGCCTTCGATCTCAACGCCGCCTGTACGGGCTTCCTGTACGGCCTGGCCGTCGCCTCCCAGTTTATCCGCACCGGCTCGTGTCGCCGCATTCTCGTCGTCGGCACCGAGACCCTCAGCCGCATTGTCGATTTCAGCGATCGGACCACCTGTGTGTTATTTGGCGACGGCGCCGGCGCCGTTGTCATCGGGGCATCGGACGGAAAGGGACGCGGCCAACATTGGTTCCGCCTCTACTCCGACGGCAGCCGCGGAGACTATATCCGCCTCAATGGCGTGCGGCTGCGTACACCGGCCTCTGCACCGGCCGACCCCCAGGCCAACGATGAATTCGATTTTATTCGCATGAAGGGCCGCGAGGTGTTCAAGTTCGCCGTGCGCACCATCATCGACCTGGTCGGCGAAAGCCTGGCCGAGTGCAGACTGACCCCGGCCGACATCGACTTGGTGATTCCGCATCAGGTCAATCAGCGTATTATCGACGCCGCCTTCGCCGACCTGAATTTCCCGACGGACAAGCTGATGGTGAACCTGGATCGCTACGGCAACACCTCGGCGGCGTCGATCCCGATCGCGCTGGACGAGGCCATGCGAACCGGCCGGGCCGCCGCCGGCGATCGCGTGCTGCTGATCGCGTTTGGCGGCGGCCTGACCTGGGCCGGCGGCGTGTGGACGATTTAACCTCGTTCCGGTTTCCGGCTTTCGTCCGAGCCTGGTTCCGCCGCCGGACCGAAGGACAAGCAGCCCCACACGATCGCCGCTTTTCTATCCCAACGTCGGGCCTGGGGAAGGGAGGGGCATCGGGGGCTTGCTGGGTAACGGGAGCCTACCGGGCTGGGTTGGGTTGTAGTCGGGAAGCTTGCGGGGGCTGGGGAGCTGTTCTGTCCCGGAGGGATTGCTTCCTCCTTGCGGGGCTTGGCTGAGGCTGGGACCGGGTTGGGGCAATCTTGGATTACCGCAGCCGCATCCCAACAAACCGCCGCCGAGGGCCTGATAAACGTTTACTATGCCAGACAGCTGCTCCTGTTTGGTTTCGATCAAATTCAGCCTCGCCGTCCAGAGGTCGCGCTGGGCGAATAGCACGTCCATGTAATCGACACCCTGGCGGGCAAACCGATAAAGATCGTTGGCGAGCCCGACTGATTTCTCGAGCGCTCCCACCTGCTCCCTCTTGATCTCGATGCTCTTGCTGTAGTTTTGCACTTTGGACACGCGGGTGACAACCTCGGTGAAGGCGTTGAGGATCACGCGCTGGTAGCCGTAGACGGCCTGCAATTGCTTGGCGTTCGCGGTTTTGTAGTCGGCCCGGATCGCTCTCTTGTTGATGACCGGCCCGACGATGTCACCAGCGAAGCTGACAATCATGGATTCCGGACTCCAGAACAGATATTTGGGGTTGAAGGCCTGGACGCCAATCGGGCTGTACGGCCCCGCTGGACCAAGGGGGCCGGCGAGGGCCACCTGAGGAAAGAAGCGGGCACGGGCGACCTTCACGTCGAGCCCGGTAGCCGCCAGCTCGCGCTCGGCTTGGCGGATGTCGGGTCGGTTCTGAAGCAGCTGCGCGGGCACTCCAATGCTCAGCGCGTGCAAGCTCAGATTGATGAAATCGCTTAAACTCTTCGTATCGCGATCGACAGGCTGCGGGTAGCGACCGACGAGGAAGTTGATGCGGTTCTCGACCTGGATGATGTCCTGCTTCGTGATCAGCCTTTGGCTCTGGTTCTTGCTAACCTCGGCCTGGAAACGCTGGACAGGCAGCTCGGTGTCGCTGGGGAGTCGAGGAAATTGTTTCTTGAGCTTGGCGATCTCGAGGCTTCGCTCCTGAAGCGCGATGATGCTATCAAGGTTTTCCAGCCGTTTGTCGAGCGCCATGAGCATGTAATAATTCTCGGCAATCTCCGCGACCAGACGGGTCACGGCGTAGTTTCGCCCCTCCTTGCTGGCGAGGAAGCGCAGCTTTGCCGCGTCCCTGGCATTGCGCAGCTGCCTCCAGATGTCCAGCTGCCACGAGATGTTGGCGGTTAGCAGGAAATTTCCTGGTAGTCCGGGATAGAACTGGCCGGGGAGATATTGGAGCTGTTCCTCCGCGGTTCCCTCAGGCGTGAATTTGCTGAATTTTTCCAGCCCAGCGGTGGCCCCGAGAGAGACGAAGGGAAGGTACGTCCCGGACTGCCCCAGAACCACGTTGTTGGCGATCAGGATGTCCTCATTCAGGATCCTCAGCTCCTGGTTGCCGCCGGCCAGTGCCTGGCAGATCAAGCGCGAAAGCTTCGGATCCTTGAAAAAATCTTCTATCGGGACCTGAGAGGAGTTTTCCAAGCTCGCGGCCCCATCGTAAGCTGTCGTGTAGTTTGCCGGCAGGTCTAGCCCCGGCTTTGCCGGACGGAGATTGGGGATTCCACAGGACGGCAGAACCAGCAGGAGCATGCTGCAAGCGATCGCTCTCGCAATGAGGTACCCAGGAGGCTTCATGTTCGCAACCGTCACCGGAAGATTCATTTTCCTCGTCCTTGAGGAGCTTGCGCTTGTCGGCAACCCTTCCGAACAAGGAAAGGGGATCGAGCCGTCGTGAGCCAGGATCCCGATTGCCGACCAGTGCCTGGTCGATCAACGCTGTGTCGGAAGAGTGTGCGGCGCTTCTGATTGCCGGGGTTGATAGCCTCCGGAGGCCTCCCCTGCAACAGCAAATCATCCAGGGCGGCCAGTTTGGTCTTGCTCGGGAGTGCCCCGTTGCTATTCTCACGCTCTTTCCAGGAGGCGACGAAATGGCCGATCGCGCAATCTGTGCTGCATTGCTGCTTGCAAGCCTGCCAATCGCGGGATGTGGGACAGTTGCAAACCTGGCCAGGCAGGGCCCCGAAAAGGGGGAGAAGATCCCTTTCGGGGGAGTGAAACATGATGTGTCATATATTAAGGAGACGACGAACGGAGAAGGGGGCAGCCCGCCATGCTCCAGCTCGGAGCAATGTCGAAAGGCGGCATTAAGGCTCTTCTGCGCCGCGGACCTGCCGTTCAGTCTTGTGGGCGATGTCGTGACGTGGCCTTATACGGCGACGTACACCTACATTAATCAGCCAACCCCTACCCCACCTATGAGGTTGGCGCCTGCCCCAGCTGGGACACAGGTAACCGCCGAGGGCCGGCCTCAGACTTCTCCGTAACCAGTACACCATCTTGAAATG
>Ga0335075_10011273_pt1 | contig 13519 bp, 6 predicted proteins | sample Lox_Sample_24_FD_206723 | JGI IMG/M metagenome (GOLD analysis project Ga0335075, IMG submission 206723) | Soil microbial communities from Loxahatchee National Wildlife Refuge, Florida, United States - Lox_Sample_2.4 | ecosystem: Environmental > Terrestrial > Soil > Wetlands | place: USA: Florida...
GTTCGCCCAAAAGGACCAGAAGCTTCTCGCGGTACGGATGGCGCTGATCACCGGCCAGCCGCAGGGCGAGGCAGCCTTGGTGGAGATCGAAACCGAAACCCCGGCCGGCACCGCACGCTGGCTGCTTCCGCTGGCGATCGCCTGGGAGGACCGCCCCACGCCCGCGCTCGCGGCGCAGCTTGCATTGGCGCGCGTGCGCCACGGCGCGCGCGTCGGCCTGCTGACCGACGCCTTCATGCTGCCGGAACTCGCGCTTGGCGTCATGCGGAACTTCGCGCACGCACGCAGGGTCCACACCGATGCCGGCGACATATTGTTCCAGCCGACCTCCCGCATGCGCGAAATCGAGGTCCCGCCGGATGTCGAACTCAACTGGCTGTCGGCGGAACAATCGAATTCCTCCGTCATCATCGGCGAAGTCGCCATGGTGAAATTGTTCCGGCAGGTCACGACAGGCCAGCATCCGGAAGCCGAGATGGGCCGTTATCTCACCGAGAAAGGCTTTACCAACACACCAGCCTTGCTCGGCGAGATCGTGCGCGTGGAACCTGACGGCACACGCCATGCGCTGGCGATCGCGCAGGCCTTCATCCGCAACCAGGGCGACGCCTGGACCTGGACGCTCGATCTGCTGATGCGTGGCCTGTCCGATCTTGCCGGCGGCGATGAGGCCGCCGCATCGGACGCCGAACGGCACGAGGATTACGACGCCATCGCGACCTTGCTCGGCCGCCGGCTCGGCGAGATGCACGCGATCCTGGCGCTGCCCTCCGACAACTCGGACTTTTCCCCCGAAGCCGCCGGACCGGACCGCACCGAAGCCTGGGCGGCGCAGGCGGAAGAGCAACTTACCAGGGCGTTCAATGCCCTCGGGGCGAGGCAGGACTGGCCGGAAGATGCGGCGCAGGACCTCGGCCGAGTCATGGCCATTCGTGATCAGCTCGCGCAGGCAGTACGCGAACTGGCCGCCAAAGGCGTGGGCAGCACGGTCACGCGTATCCATGGCGATCTGCATCTCGGGCAGGTCCTGGTGGCGAACGGCGACGTCTTCATCATCGATTTCGAAGGCGAGCCGGCCAAACCGTTGGAACTGCGGCGCGCCAAAAACAGCCCATACCGGGACGTTGCGGGAATGCTGCGCTCGTTCGACTATGCGGCGGCGGTGGTGGACGGCAAAAGCCGCGAAAACCAGGCGCATCTGCCGCAGGCGCGGCGCACCGCGTTCCTGGAAGCCTTCGTCGCGCGCGCAACCGAAGCCTTCCTCACGGGTTATCGAGCAGCGGCGGGGGCAACGGATTTGCCCGCCGAGCAAGCCTTGCTCGATTTGTTCCTGCTGGAGAAAGCCGCCTATGAGATCGTCTATGAGGCTGCCAACCGGCCGACCTGGATCGACGTGCCTTTGCGTGGCCTTGCTCGTCTTGCCGACTCGCTGTTGCGCACGGAGGTTGCTCTGTGAATGACGTCGTCATCGAAGTCCCTGGCCTCGCGCCCGAGATCGCGCAGCAGCTTGCGGAAGGCCGGCTGAACGATCCGTTCGCCATGCTGGGCCCGCACGAAACGGGCTCCGGCCGTATCATCCGTGCGTTCCTGCCGGGAGCGCGCGATGTGGAGGTGGTGGCGCGCAGCGACGGCCATCGCCTGGGCACGCTGCTGCCCAGCCAGCCGGACGGCTTGTTCGTCGGCCGCGTGGAATCGCGCGAGGATTACCGTCTTCGAATCGGCTGGCCCGGCGCCGTGCAGGAAACCGAGGACCCCTATTCCTTCACCCAGCTCCTGCTCAGCGACGACGATCTGTTCTTGTTCAATGAAGGCCGCTTGTTCGAACTGGCCTTCACGCTCGGTGCCGTGCCGTTGACGATCGACGGTGCGAAGGGCGTGCGCTTTGCGGTCTGGGCGCCGAATGCGCAGGCCGTATCGGTGGTGGGCGATTTCAACACCTGGGACCCGCGCCGCCATCCGATGCGTCTGCGTTACCCCGCCGGCGTGTGGGAATTGTTCATCCCTCGCCTGGAGCCAGGCGCGCGCTACAAATACGACCTGGTGGACCAGTGGGGGAATCGGCTGCCGCAGAAAGCCGATCCGCTGGCGCGCGCGACCGAGCCGCCGCCAGCCACAGCGTCCGTCGTTGCCGACATGCTGCCATTCGTGTGGCACGACGACGCCTGGATGCAGGAACGGGCCGCGCGGCACGGCGTGGATGCGCCGCTCTCGATCTACGAGGTGCATGCCGCATCCTGGTTCCGGCCGGAAGAAGGCCGCATTCCCACCTGGGACGAGCTTTCCGAACGGCTGGTGCCCTATCTGGTGGAAATGCGCTTCACTCATGTGGAGCTGATGCCGGTGGCAGAGCACCCGTTCGGCGGTTCCTGGGGCTATCAGCCACTGGGCTTGTTCGCGCCCTCCGGCCGGTTTGGCCCGCCTGAGGGCTTCGCACGTTTCGTCGATGCCTGCCATCGCGCCGATATAGGAGTCATCATCGATTGGGTGCCGGCGCATTTCCCCACCGATGCCCACGGCCTGGCGCGTTTCGACGGCACGGCGCTGTATGAACATCAGGACATGCGCGAGGGCTATCACCACGACTGGAACACCTACATCTACAATTTTGGCCGGCGCGAGGTGCAAGGCTTCCTTATTGCCAGCGGTATCCACTGGCTGGAGCATTTCCACGTCGACGGGCTGCGCGTCGATGCGGTGGCGTCCATGCTGTACCGTGATTACAGCCGCAAGGAAGGCGAGTGGATCCCCAACATCTATGGCGGGCGGGAGAATTTGGAAGCGATCGGCTTCCTGCGTCATTTCAACGCCGTGGTGCGCGAACGCTGCCCCGGCGCGATGACGATCGCGGAGGAATCCACTGCCTGGCCCGGCGTGTCGCGTCCGATCGGCGAAGGCGGGCTGGGGTTTTCCTACAAGTGGAACATGGGCTGGATGCACGACACGCTCGGCTACATGGAGCATGAGGCGGTGCATCGCCCGTGGCACCATAATGAAATGACGTTCGGTTTGCTGTACGCGTTCAGCGAAAATTTCGTGCTGCCGCTGTCGCATGATGAAGTGGTTTACGGCAAAGGCTCGCTGATCAGGAAAATGCCGGGCGACGACTGGCAGCGATTCGCCAATCTGCGCGCCTATTACGGCTTCATGTGGGGTCATCCTGGCAAAAAGCTGCTCTTCATGGGCGGCGAGATCGCCCAGTGGGACGAATGGAGCCACGATAGTTCAATTCAATGGAACCTCTTGCAGTATCCCCGCCATCGCGGCGTGCAGCGGCTGCTGCAGGACCTGAATGCGATGCACGAAGACGAGCCAGCGCTGCACCAGCGCGATACGGTGTCGACGGGGTTCCGTTGGGTGATTGGCGACGACCGCGCCAATTCGGTGTTCGCGTTCTTGCGGTTCGGGGATGACGTGGCGCGGCCGGTGCTGGTGGTATCCAATTTCACACCTGTGCCGCGCGTGGGCTACGCGATCGGCGTGCCGCGCCCGGGGCTGTGGCGCGAGCTGCTGAATTCGGATGCGGAGATCTACGGCGGATCGAACATGGGCAACGGCGGGATGGTGCATACCGTGCCCGGGCAGCGTCACGGCGAGGCCCAGTCGCTGGAACTGACGCTGCCGCCGCTGTCCACGCTGTATCTCGCCCCAGAATAACCTCTCCCGCGCTGCGCTACTCGGGCAGCGCCTGGTCGAGCCGCGAAGCGGATCGACGCGAGACGCCGAAGGCGTCGAGGGTGAGGGTGATCGGGTCGGTACCAAGCCTTGCTTCGCGCCGCTCATCAGGCCGCCAACGCGCGCATGGACTATGCTTACGTATCTCACGCGGCACCCTGACCCTCGACGCCTTCGGGTTGGACCGCTTCGCGGCCCAACCGACCTCTCCCGCGCGTAGCGCCGGAGAGGTTAGTGTGTCGCCCATGCACTTGCCATCCACACTTGCCCCCGGCAAACCCTACCCGCTCGGCGCCACCTGCGACGGCCTGGGCATCAACTTCGCTGTCTTCTCGGCTCATGCCACCCGAATCGACCTCTGCCTCTACGATCCCGCCGGCCGCCACGAGCTCGCCCGCTACACCCTCCCCGAATACACCGATGAGATCTGGCACGGCTATTTGCCTGACGCTTCCTCCGGTCTTCTCTACGGTTACCGCGCACACGGTCCCTACGATCCGGCACGCGGCCACCGCTTCAACCCCAACAAGCTTCTGCTCGATCCCTACGCCCGTGGCCTCTCAGGCAACCTGATCTGGTCCGACGTCCTCTACGGCTACCGCACCCAGTCTCCCCGCGCCGATCTTTCCTTCGATCGGCGCGACAGCGCGCCCTCGATGCTGAAAGGCGTGGTGACGGACGACTTGTTCAACTGGGGCGACGATCGTCCGCCTGCGATCCCCTGGTCCGATACCGTCATCTACGAAGCCCATGTTCGTGGCCTGACGAGGCTGCATCCGCACATTCCCCGTCAGGATCGCGGCACCTTCGCCGCACTCGCCGCGCCCCCGATGCTGGACCACTACCGACGCCTCGGCATCACCGCGATCGAGCTGCTACCCATACACGCGTTCGTGCAGGACCGCCGGTTGCTGCAAATGGGCCTGCGCAACTATTGGGGTTACAACACGATCGGCTTTTTCGCACCGGAGCCGCTCTATCTTTCCACCGCGGCGGCGAATGAAATGCGCACTGCTATCCGCCGGCTCCATGCGGCGGGCATCGAGGTGATCCTCGATGTTGTCTACAATCATACCGCCGAGACGAACGAATCCGGCCCCACGCTCTCCTTCCGCGGCCTCGACAACGCCAGCTACTATCGCCTGGAGGCGAACGATCCGCGCCGCACCGTCAACGACACAGGCACCGGCAATACGCTGAACCTGTCGCATCCGCGCGTGCTGCAAATGGTCATGGACAGCCTGCGCTACTGGGCCACGTCGTATCGCGTCGATGGCTTCCGCTTCGATCTGACCGCGACGCTTGGCCGCGAGCCAAATGGCTTCGATTCCGGCGCGGGGTTCTTTGATGCGCTGCGGCAGGATCCGGTGCTCGCCGGCGTGAAGCTGATTGCCGAGCCATGGGATATCGGCCCCGGCGGCTACCAGCTCGGCCGCCATCCCGCCGGTTTTGCCGAGTGGAACGACCGCTTTCGCGACGGCGTCCGCCGCTTCTGGCGCGGCGATCCAGGCCAGCGGGCGGAAATCGCCGCGCGCCTCGCCGGTTCCGCCGATATCTTCGAGCATCACGGCCGCCGCGCCTGGGCCTCGGTCAACTACGCGACCTGCCATGACGGTTTCACCCTTGCCGATCTTGTGACCTACGCGACGAAACACAACGAGGCGAACGGGGAAGCAAACAACGACGGCACGCCCGATAATGCGTCCGCCAACTGGGGCGTGGAGGGTCCGACTGACGATCCTGTTACCAACGCAACCCGCGCGCGGGTTCGCCGCGCCTTGCTTGCGACTGTTTTCCTGGCCGCCGGCACGCCGATGCTGCTGGCCGGCGACGAGTTCGGCCATACGCAGCGCGGCAACAACAATGCGTATTGCCAGGACAACGAAATCTCATGGCTCGACTGGCACGCGGCAGCGCACCCGGACAATGCTGCGTTCGCCGCCTTCGTCGCGCGGCTGATCGCGTTGCGCCGCGCCCATGCGGTGCTGCGCCGGCCGGCGTTCCTGCACGGCACCATGCAGCCGGCGCCGGGCGTGAAGGACATTGCCTGGTTTGATGAGCAGGGAACCGAGATGTCCCCCGAGGCGTGGAACGATCCGCAACAGCGGGCGTTGATACTGCGCCGCGCGGCTGCCGATGGAGAGGGAAGCGTGACGATTCTGACCCTGCTGCTGAATCCAACCGAGGAGGCACGCCGGTTCCGGTTGCCGCCGCCGCATCTCGCACGCACGGTCCTGCTCGACACCGCTGCGCCGGACGCGCCGGCTCGGCCGCTTGGTGAGCCGTCGCTCGAGATCGCCGCGCACAGTGTGGTGCTGGTGGCGGGGAACGCGGCCGCATGACCTTATTGCGCCACCAGAACCGCTCGCGCGGCGCGGGAGACGCCGGTTGGGCCGTGAAGCGAACCCACGGACACGCCGAGGCGCAGGGGGCCAAGGCCCAGGGGGCCGCGCGCCCGGACGAACTCAGCTTCGGCGCCATCCTGCTGCCCGACAACCAGACCCGCTTCCGTCTCTGGGCCCCGGCGCAGGAGGAGGTTTCCGTCGCAATGGCCAGCGGCCAACGGCTGGCGATGCAGCGTTCCCCCGGGGGCTGGTTTGAAACGACCGCGCCATGTCCCGCGGGCACGCGCTACCACTTCCGCCTGTCCGACGGGATGCTGGTCCCCGATCCGGCCTCCCGCTTCCAGCCGGACGACGTGCAGGGCGCGTCGGCCGTGGTCAATCCTCGCGCCTACACCTGGCGCAACACCGCCTGGCGCGGCCGCCCCTGGCACGAGACGGTCCTCTACGAGCTTCACGCCGGCTTGCTCGGCGGCTTCGCGGGCGTCGCGCGCGAATTGCGGCGGCTGCGCGATCTCGGCGTCACCGCGGTCGAGCTGATGCCGGTCAACGATTTCCCGGGTCGCCGCAACTGGGGTTACGACGGCGTGCTGCCCTATGCTCCGGATTCCGCCTACGGAACGCCCGAGGAGCTGAAGGCGCTGATCGATCAGGCGCACGGCCTGGGACTGATGATGTTTCTCGACGTCGTGTACAATCACTTCGGGCCCGAGGGGAACTACCTGCACGCCTACGCGCCGCAATTCTTCCGCGAGGACCACAAGACTCCCTGGGGTCCCGCCATCGACTTCAGCCGCCCGGAAGTGCGTGCCTTCTTCACCCGGAACGTCCTGATGTGGCTGATGGAGTACCGCTTCGACGGCCTGCGCTTCGACGCGGTTCACGCGATCGGGGACCAGAGCTGGGTCGATGAAATGGCCGCGATTGTTCGCGCCGCGGTCGAACCCGGCCGTCACGTGCACCTGGTGCTGGAGCATCACAACGACGCCTCGCATCTGGAATTCGGCGTGGATGCACAGTGGAACGACGACGGCCATAACGTGCTGCACGTCCTGCTGACCGGTGAGAATGGCGGCTACTACGCCGACTACGCTGATCGTCCCGCCGACGCGCTGGCCCGCGTGATGTCGGACGGATGGGTCTACCAGGGCCAGCACTCGTCCTATCTCGGCGCGCCGCGCGGCAGCCCATGCACGCACCTGCCGCCCACCGCGCATGTATTGTTCCTGCAAAACCACGACCAAGTCGGCAACCGCGCCTTCGGCGAGCGCCTGACGGTTCTGACCGACCCCGCGGCGCTGGAGGCGGCGATCGCGCTGCTGCTGCTGTCGCCGCAGGTTCCGCTGCTGTTCATGGGCGAAGAGACCGCCAGCCGGTCGCCCTTTCTGTTCTTTACCGATTACCACGCGGAGCTGGCGGACGCGGTGCGCGAGGGCCGCCGGAACGAATTCGCCCGCTTCGCCGACTTCGCCGATCCGGAAAAACGGGAACGCATCCCCGATCCGAACGCGGTGTCCACATTCGAGGCGTCGCGCCCGCTGCCCGATCCCGAGCGCGGACCGGAGCGTGAAGCGCTGTACCGGAAGCTGCTCATGCTGCGGATGCAGGAAATCGCTCCAAGGCTGGAAAGCGCGCGCAGCGCCGGTGCCAGGGCGATCGGGCCAAAGGCGGTGGTGGCTCAATGGAACCTCTCCGGCAACGCGGGAGAGGCTAGCTACACCCTTGCCACCAACCTGGGCTCCGCCCCGGTCGCGTTCACCCCACCGCCCGCCGGCCTCCTGTTCACCACCACGCCGTTGCCGCCAGGCGTCCTTCCCGCCCATACGACGGCCGCATTCCTGGACCTCCGCCATGAATGACGAGGCTCTGCGCGACCTGGCGCGCCGCGCCGGCATTGCCGTGGAGTGGCAGGACTATGCCAGGCGCCCCCACGTCGTATCGTCGGACTCGCTGCGCCGCATTCTCGACGCGCTCGGGCTACCGGCAAGCACGCGCGGCGATCTCGCGGCCAGTCGCCGCTTGCTCGCCAGGCGCGCCACGCTTGCCGACCTGCCGCCGCTGATCACCGCCACCGCCGGGCGTCCCACCCGGCTGGACGTCGGCGCCTCCGAGGCCCTTCCCGCGCGGCTGGTGCCGGAACGCGGCGCGCCGCGCGACCTGACGCTCACCCCGGCGCGCGGCCGCCTGCGCATCCCGGCCGTGGCGGAAATCGGCTACCACCGCTTGCAGCTCGGCGAGCGCGAGGTGGTCCTTGCCGTCGCCCCTGCCCAATGCCGCACCATCGATGACGTCGTGCCGGACGGCCGGCTGTGGGGCATTGCCGCCCAGGTCTACGCCCTGCGCTCCCCGGGCGATGCCGGCATTGGCAACGCCGCCGGCATCGCGCAGCTCGCCCAGGCAGCCGGTGCGCGAGGCGCCGACGCGCTGTGCCTCACTCCTGTCCATGCTTTGTTTTTCTCCGATCGGGCGCGCTTGGCCCCCTACTCTCCTTCGAGCCGCCTGTTTCTCAACCCGCTGCACGCCGCGCCAGCCATGGTGTTCGGAGAAGACCATGTGGCGGCCGCCATCCAGGAGACCAGCCTGCACGACAGGTTCGCACGCCTGGAAGCGCAGCCCCTCATCGACTACCCCGCGTCCGCCGATGCCAAGTTCGCTTTGCTGCGGGCCTTGTTCGATGGCTTCATCGATGGTGCCGCTACCGATGGCCTGCTTGGCGCGGACTTCGCCGGCTTCCGGGCGGAGGGTGGCGACCTGCTGCGCCAGCACGCGGTGTTCGAGGCACTGCAAGCCGACCGCGCGCCGGGCCACGATTGGCGCGAATGGCCGACCGACCTGCGCGACCCAGCCAGTGCCGCCGTCGCCACCTACGCCATCGCCCATCGTCGCGACGTGTTGTTCCACGAGTTCCTGCAATGGCTGACCGACCGCTCGCTAGCCGCGGCGCAGCGGCACGCCCGCGAGGCGGGCATGCGCATCGGCCTGATCGCCGATCTTGCCGTCGGCATGGACCCAACCGGCAGCCATGCCTGGAGCCGCCAGCACGACATCCTGCTTGGCCTGGCCATCGGTGCGCCGCCCGATCTGTTCAATCCGCGTGGCCAGGACTGGGGACTCACTTCGTTTTCGCCGCGTGCGATGGAAACCGGTGGGTTCACCCCCTTCATCGCCACGCTGCGCGCGGTGCTGCGCAATGCGGGCGGCATCCGGATCGACCACGCCATGGGGCTGTCGCGGCTCTGGCTGGTGCCGGAAGGCGCCGACCCCGCGGAAGGCGCCTATCTTGCCTACCCGCTGACAGACCTGCTGCGGCTGCTGGCGCTGGAATCGGCGCGGCACAACGCCGTGGTGGTGGGCGAGGATCTCGGCACCGTTCCGGACGGCTTCCGCGAAACGCTGGACCAGAACGGCGTCCACGGCATGCGCGTGCTGTGGTTCGAACGCGAGGCCAACGACACCGGGTTCAAGTCGGCAGAAGACTGGGACAGCACCGCGCTCGCCATGACCACAACCCATGACCTGCCTACCGTCGCCGGCTGGTGGCACGGCACCGATATCGCGGTGCGGGCGGCGTGCGGCCGGCTGGGGCCTGGCGCCTCTGCAGAAGAGGAGGTGGCGGCGCGGGACCGCGATCGTGACGCGCTGTGGCAGCGCTTCGTGAGCGACAAGGTGGCCGAAGGTGCCGCCCCGCCTCCCGACGCGCCGCAACCGGTGGTGGATGCGGCACTTGCCTTCGTCACTCGCACACGCTCGCCCCTGGTGGTGCTGCCGATGGAGGACCTGCTGGGCCTGAAACAGCAACCGAACGTGCCCGGGACGACGGATGAGCACCCGAACTGGCGGCATCGCCTGCTGGCCACGGCTGCCACCTTGCTGCAAGACGAGGCGACCGCCCGGAGGCTCGCCGCGGCTGCGATGCAACGTCCTCGCGTATGAGCCCCGCTATACGTTCCACCTATCGCCTTCAACTCCACGCCGGCTTCACCTTCGCCGATGCCGCCGCGCTGGTGCCCTATCTGCGCGATCTGGGCATCAGCCATCTCTATGTATCGCCGATCCTCACGGCGCGGCCCGGCTCGCTGCACGGCTATGACGTGGTGGACCCGACGCGCGTGAATCCGGAACTCCGTGGAGAGGAGGGGCTGCGCCGGCTTGTCGCTGCCGTGCGCGCCGCGGGGCTTGGCCTGATCGTGGACATCGTGCCGAACCACATGGCCGTCGGTGGCCGCGATAACGCGTGGTGGCAGGACGTGCTGCGCCACGGTCGCATCAGCCGCTATGCACGCTATTTCGACATCGACTGGATGCCGACCGACGCTGCCCTGCATGGCAAGGTACTCGCGCCATTCCTCGGCAGCCCGTATGGCGAGGCTCTCGGGGAAGGCCACATCCGCCTGGATCCCGGGCAGGGCGAGGGGCCGGTCATCCGGTATTTCGACGACCAATATCCGGTCTGTCCCCGCGACCACGCGGAGATCGCCGCCGCCGGACCCGCCGCTTACGATCCGGCCACCGAGGACGGCCGGTCCCGCCTGCATCGCCTGCTGGAGCGTCAGCACTACCGGCTCGCCTGGTGGGGCACCGCGGGCGACGAGATCAATTGGCGCCGCTTTTTCGACATCAACAGCCTGGCCGGGCTCCGTATCGAAGACCCTGAGGTGTTCGAGGCGACTCACGCAACCCTGCTGCGGCTTTATGATGAGCGGCTGATCGACGGGTTTCGGGTGGACCACGTCGACGGCCTGACCGACCCGCCCGGCTATTGCCGCCGCGTGCGCACGCGGATGGAACAGGCGCTGGCGAGGCGGGCCGGGGGGGCGATCGGCAATGGCAAGGCTCCCCCTCCTCTCGTGGTCTTGGGCCGTGAAACGGACCAAGGAAGCGGGGAGGGGGCCGGACCGTCCCAGGCGATGCCTGAGCCGCCTCCGCCGATCCCTCTGTCCACCCCCCTGCCACCAGGCGAGGGGGGATCTTCTTCCCCTTCCTCTCCGCCCCGCCCTTACATCGTCGTGGAAAAAATCCTCGGCGCCGGCGAGGCTCTGCCCACCGACTGGGGTGTCGACGGAACCAGCGGCTACGACTTCATGGACCAGGTCAGCGCGGTCCAGCACGACCAGGAGGCCGAGCGCACCCTGGCCTTCTTCTGGTCCGCGGTCAGCGGACGGCCTGCCGACTTCTCCACCGAGGAAACATTGGCCCGCCGCCAGATCATGGAACGCGGGTTCGACGCCCAGCTCGAAGCCGCCGCCACGCTGCTGCACCGGCTGGCCCGGCTCGACCCGGTGGCTCGCGACACGACCCAGCCGATGATCCGCCGCGCCCTGCTGGCCCTGCTGGCGCATTTCCCGGTCTATCGCACCTACAACGCTGCCGGTCCCCGCTCCGCGGCCGACCAGGCGGCCTTCGCCCGCGCGCTGGCTACCGCCAAGGCCGCGGCGCCGTTGCACCTGCACCCCGTGCTGGACCGGCTCGACCGATGGCTCGGCGGCGAGGCGGCCGGAGAGCCCGGCGGCGAGCTGGGTACCCGCGCCACGCGCCGCTTCCAGCAGCTCAGCGCCCCGGTCGCCGCCAAGGCGGTCGAGGACACCGCGTTCTACCGCTATGGTCGCCTGCTCTCACGCAATGATGTCGGCTTCGATGCCGCCCGGCTCGGCATGGAACCGGCCGAGTTCCACGACGCCAATATCGCCCGCGCCCGCAACTTCCCCGATGCCTTGCTCGCGACCGCGACGCACGACCACAAGCGCGGCGAGGACGTCCGCGCGCGCCTCGCGGTGATCAGCGAGATCCCGGAAGAATGGCTGGCGATGGTGCAGCGGTGGATCGAAGCAAATGCGCCGCATCGGCCTAAAGCGGGGCCGACCCCGGGTGATGAGGCGTTGCTCTACCAAATGATCGTCGGCGCCTGGCCGCTATCGCTCGCGCCGGACGATGCCGCCGGGTGCAAGGCGTTCGCCGAGCGCCTGGCCGGCTGGCAGCAGAAGGCGATCCGCGAGGCCAAGCTGCAAGGTGACTGGACCGGCCCGGACGAAGCGTACGAAGCCGCGGCTCGCGAGTTCCTGTCACGCCTGCTGTCACCGGGCAGCGTTTTCGCCGCCGAGGCAGCCGCTTTCGTGCAACGCATTGCCCCCGCGGGCGCCGTGAACAGTCTGGCGCAGGCACTGCTGAAGCTGACTTCTCCGGGGGTGCCGGATTTCTTTCAGGGGACCGAATTCTGGGATTTCAGCTTGGTGGATCCGGACAACCGCCGGCCGGTCGAGTTCGGCGCGCGCACCGATGCGCTGGCCGGCGCGGCCGGCACCGCGGCACTGGCCGGTGCCTGGCGCGACGGACGCATCAAGCAGGCCGTCATTGCCCGCACGCTTGCGCTGCGGCGCAGGGTTCCAGCGCTGTTTGCCCGCGGCGAGTACGTGCCCCTGCAGGCGACCGGGCCGCACGCGCGGCACGCCGTGGCTTTCGCACGGGTATGCGACGAGCATATCAGCGTGACCGTGGCGCCAAGGCTGTCGTTCCGTTTGTTGGGCCATGCCGGCGCAATCACGTTTACACCACACGCCTGGCACGGCACGGCGCTGCGCTGCCCGCAAGCATTGCTCGGGCGAACTTTGCACGATGCATTTCAGCCCCGCGCGTCGATAACATTGACCGATCCATTGCCTATCGGTCCGTTGCTGCATCGTCTGCCTATCGCCCTGCACAGCACAGTTGAATCAGCGTGAAGCAATGCTGTTGGGCGGGTTGCAAAGCGTTGAGTCTGTGCAGTCGCGCGGGCTGACCGCGCGGCGAGGCAGAAGGAGCGATTTGATGCTGAACAAGACAAAAGCGATTGCTTTGGCTGCAAGTCTTGCGCTGAGCGTCGCGCCGATGGGCGTAGCGCTGGCTGATGCCGGCGGTGTGGGCTCGGCTGGTTCCGGCCAGACCGGCGTTGCCGGCGCCGCGAGCAATGGCAACATGGCCGCGACGGGCGCCAACGGCACGATGACTGGCGCGAATGGCACCACGCCCGGCTATCACAGCACGACGAGGTCGAGTGCTGGCATGAGCGCGAGTAACGGTCTGCGCATGAATGGCCCGGCTGGGACCAACGGCACCACCACCGGCGGCACGGACGCCGGCGCCGGTGCAGCCGGCAGCAGTGGTACCGGCAACGGTGGCGGCGCAGGAAGCGGCGGCCGCTGACGCGGCCAGCCGGCGATTACCGTCGCTGGGGTGCGCGGCCACGGGGGTCGCGCACCCCAACCTGCACAGGGCACGATGCTGGTGCCCGAATCTACCTTGGGACCGGTATTGCACTGACAATTATGATGTCCTGACTGCGACGAACGGACCGCACGGCAACGCGGTTCCCGCGCCGTCGGCGACCGCGCGCGCATTTCGCCGCGCTTCTGACCGTGCATTCAGCGCACTTCTGAAGCGCAACTCTTATACCAATCCGCTGAATGACCGACGTACGTGGCTGCGCTCCCCATGTCATTGCGAGGAGCGAAGCGTCGAAGCAACCTCGGTCT
>Ga0335075_10011274_pt1 | contig 13519 bp, 7 predicted proteins | sample Lox_Sample_24_FD_206723 | JGI IMG/M metagenome (GOLD analysis project Ga0335075, IMG submission 206723) | Soil microbial communities from Loxahatchee National Wildlife Refuge, Florida, United States - Lox_Sample_2.4 | ecosystem: Environmental > Terrestrial > Soil > Wetlands | place: USA: Florida...
GAAGCCGAGCCCGTCGCCAATCACCGCCGGTTCATCGAGATACGCACTTCTGGCCCAGAAACGGTCGATCTCCTGCATCGCGACGATGTCGGGATCGTAGCTGCGGATGACCGCGATGGACGCCTCGATGTCGAGGTTGCAGTCCGGATTGGGCGGCTGCCCGGCCGCCGGTGGCGGCGTAGTGCAGTCGGCGTTGGTCTGGCCATGTTTGATGTTGTAAGACATCACGCGCACAGGACGGTCCCCCGCCTGCGGCTGCGCGAACAGCTGGGATGGAGCGAGGACGAAGGCGGCTACGGCACAGGTAAGCAGGTATTGTCGTGATTCTTGCATCAGGGCTCCTGGTCGGAGCGCACTATCAGCCGCCGCGACCGGGCCGTCAACCTCGACGGACCGAACATTGGAGTTCTTCGTCGATGCCGCACTCCCTCGGCGCCCGTCCTCCCCTCGTGTCGGTCGTCATCCCCTGCCGGGTGACGACGGTGGCGCAGTTGTCGATGCTCGAGGAGACGCTGCAGAGCGTGGCGCGGCAGTCCTGCCCCGACCACGAGGTGATCGTCGTGGACGACGGGTCACCGCTGGACGTCGGGCCGGTCGTGAGTGCGCATCGCAAGGCGTTCCTCGTCCGTCAGCCGCACGCCGGCTGCGCGATGGCGCGGAACTCCGGCATCGACGTCGCGCGCGGCGCCAGCTTCCTGTTCCTGGACGCCGACGACCACCTCTTGCCCGACGCCCTCGAGCAGGCCGTGACGGCCCTGGATGGCAATCCCGGCTGCGGCTTCGTGGTCGGTTCGCGGCTCGAGATGCACGTCGACGGAACGTCGGCCGACACGGCGATGCCAGACTCACCGCCGGAGACGCCGCGGCTCTACCTGTCCCTGCTGGCGGCCGACTGGGAGGTCTTCCCGGCCTCCTGCGCGCTGATCCGGCGCGAGGTGGTCGAGGAACTCGGCGGCTTCCGCGACCCGTGGGGCGCCGACGACCTCGACTTCTTCCTGCGCGCGTCGCTCAAGTTCTCGGCCGAGACCCTGCAGGGCACGCCGCTGGTGCGGTATCGGCGGTACGCGGCGGGCACGGCGTACGCCGTCGACCGGCGGCTCCAGAGCCTGAGCGCCGTCTACGAGCGCCAGTGGCCGCTCGTGCACGGGCATCCGGACGGCGAGCGGGCGTGGCACACGGGCCTGCGCCGCTTCACCGAACGCTGCCTGCGGCAGTTGCCCGAGCGTGGGGCCTCGCCGTCGCCGTTGTTCCTGGCCAGCGCGTTCGTGCTGGGTCGACGCTCAGAAGAAGCCGTGCCGCTCGGTGAGCGCGTCGACCTCGAGGCCGTGCGCGATGTCGACCAGCAGGCGCTTCTCGCCCACCGATCGCTGGAGCGCGCGTGACAGCACGTCGTCCTCGGCCCGGCGTGGGACGACGACCACACCCTCGCGATCGGCGAACAGCAGGTCACCCGGTGTGACCGGCACGCCTTCGATCGTCACCGGTACGTTCAGCGCATCGAGCACGGCGCGCGTCCGCACGTCCTGACAGGTCGTACCGCGGGCGAAGACCGGGAAGCCGATCCCCGCGACCGCCATCGAATCACGGGTGTGCCCGCCAATCACCGCGGCCACCGCCCCAGCCCGCACCGCCAGGCTGGCGTTGATCTCGCCGAAGTACGCATAGTCGGGCGCGTCGTTCTGCACGACGACGATGTCGTTGGGCACGATGTGGCGGTAGGACTCGAGCGCCCCGTACACACCCGTGAAGTCCTCGCCCGGCTCGAGTCGGCGCAGCCGCAGCGTCTTGGCCCGACCGAAGGCACGGGCATCCGGCAGATTGGGCGTCAGGCCCTTGATGATCTGCGCTGGATATCCCACGTCATCGAGCGTGTCGGACAGCAGCGAGCTCGAGAGGTGATGCCGCAGGTTGCCGAGCAGCTTGCGCTCCTTCTCGCGCATGCCGGCGGCGACCAGATTGGCCAGGTCCAGATCGACGGGCCAGTTGACGTCGATCGCCTCGAGCGGGTCGATGGCCTGCAGCAGCGGCCGATCGCCGATCCGCCGTCGCGTCCGGCGGGCCGCCTCGCCGGCCACGATGTACATGCCCATCGTCTCGATGACGGTGTCGGGCAGGTCGACGCTGTTGGGGATCCGCTCGCGGCCGTAGAGCGGCTCGCCGTCCTTCCACGCGTAGTGCTTCTCCTTGCGCACCAGCACGACGGAGTCGTACGTCGAGCCGGGTTGCAGTGCGTCCACCGCGGCCTTGATCGTCTCGGGGCGGATGAACGGCGCCGTGCACAGCGCCTGGATGTAGACGTCGGCCTCGACCTGCCGCACCTCGTTGTAGAAGAGCGCGTGACCGTCGGTGCTGTTGCTGGCGAGCGCCGGGTCGCGCATCAGGATGCGCACGCCCGAGTGGGCGGCCAGCGCCGCCATCTCCTCGGACTCGGTGTCGAGATAGACCTCGTCGATGAACGGCAGGGCCGCCAGCTTCTCCAGCGTGTAGAGGAAGAGCGGCTTGCCGTCGAGCAGGCGCGTGTTCTTGTTCTCGATTCGGCTGCTGGTGCCCTTGGCGGGCACGAACGCAACGACTTTCATGCGGAGGTCTCCGGAACAGGCATCGTCTTGGCCGCGATGCCGGTCACGCGCGGCTCGCGGCGAGCGTCGAGAGGTGCGTCAGCAGTTCACCCGGCGAGCCCCAATCGGGTTTGGCCGCGGCCGCGCGTTCGACGAAGTCTCGGGCGGCCTCGACGTCGCCCCGATGCATCGCCGCCACACCGAGATCGAACAGCAGTTCGGCGGTCACTGGCACGCGTGCGAGTGCGCCCTCGAGCAGCCGCGCAACGTCGGCTGGCGACTCGCCCCGCTCCCGGGCACAGAGCGCCCGCAGGTGCCAAGGCGCGCTGGAGTCGGGCATGACGCCAGCCGCGTCGCGCGCCAGCACCTCGGCCCGTTCCACATCGCCGGCCGCGAAGGCGGCAAAGCCCGCGTCGAGCACGGCGTCCTCCGGACGAGGCTCGGCCGCCAGTGCCCGCTCGTACCATGCCCGCACATCGGCCACCGGTGCCCCGGCCTCGGCGCCGTATCGTGCGCGCAGGACCCACGGCGCACTCCACTCGGGCATGGCGTCGGTGGCGGCGCCGGCCAGGATCACGGCGCGCGCCAGTTCGCCGCAACCATGCGCTGCCTGCGCAGCGTCCATCAGCAGGAACGGTGTGACCGGCTCGCCTTCGAGCGCGCGGTCGAACAAGCGCGCCACGTCGCGCACGTCGGCGCCATCCGCACGCGCACACAGGCCTCGAAGGTGCCAGGGGAGGCTCGAGGCGGGCCGTTCTTTCGCGGCGCGACGCGCGAGCGCATCGGCGGTCGTCAGGTCACCGACCGAGAACGCCGCGAAGCCCGCATCGATCACGAGGTCGGCACTCACGTCCTCCAATGCCAGCGCCCGCGTGAACAACGCCCAGACCGTGTCGGGAGCCTCTGCCCTGGCGCGAGCGACGAGCGCCCGGCGATAGATCGGCTCGGACCACGTTGGCCGCGCCTCGTGCGCATGCCGGGCGGCGGCCTCACTCGCGTCCCATGCCTGACGGTCGAACGCCTGCTGCGCGCGTTGCATCCACAAGCGCTCGGCGCCGACGTAGTCGCCAGGCGCGAACGGCAACGAGGCGGTGGCCAGCGACGGCCCGAACAACCGGAAGGCACGTGTCACCGGCACCGACTGCAGCCGGCGACGCATGCCTGCCTCATCGTCATGGCTCGCCAGCACGATCGCCTGCGCCGCGTTCGCGGCCACCCCGGCATCGTCGATGACGGGCCGGCCATCGACGGTCTCGCCGCCGCGGACCGGGTCGATGAAGCCATGGACGGACAGCCCGCGTGACTCCAGCAGGTGCGCGAGGCGACGGGCGGTGGCATCACTGCCACTGACGAGCACGGTAGCCGTCCCTGACCGGACGACGGCATCGGCCAGTTGCGCTTCGACGAACGGCAGGTACGCGGCGCGCATCGGACGCGTGCCCGAGGCGACCTCACGACAGACGTAGGGCGCGAGCAGTGGCGCGACGGCGGTCGTGAACGCCGCGATGCGGCGCTGCCGATCCTCGGGGCTGCCTCCGGCCAGGGCGAAGCGCCCGAGGAACGTGGCGAAGTCGCCCGGCCCTCGCGTCGCCGCCGTGCCGTCGAGGCCGAAGAGGCAGTGATGCGCAAGGAAGTCGAGCACGCGGAGGGCCTCGCGGCGGCGGTTCCCGGCGCCCTCGCCGGTGAGCGCCTCCTGCAACGCACCCGCCAGGTCACGGCCGTCGAACTCGCAGGCAACGCCCTGGCCCCACAGCAGGCTGCGCGAGAGAAGGACGATCGGCACGCCGAGCAGGGCGACCTCCAGTTGCGTGCGTGTGCTGCCCAGGACCGCCACGACATCGGCCTGCTCGACGAGGGCGCGCACCGATCCAGTCGTCATCGGTATGCCGGCGGCGGCAGGCCCGTGACTGTAGCGCTGCCCTTCGACGTCGGCCGGGTGCGGCCGCAGGACGAGCGTCGCACCAGCCGGCATGGCGGCCCGAACCGCAACGGCAGCCGCCTCGAACGATTCGAACCAGGGCGACGCCAGTTGAATCAGCCGGGACGTGCGCGGCTCCATGTTGAAGCCGGGACAGGATCCGAGCAGCACCACCACCGGCCGATCCGCAGCCGTCCACGGCGAACGCTGGTCGTCGGTGCGCGTGCCGTACGCTGCCACCATGCGTGCCACGCGGTCCTCATCGGTGCGGTGAGCGGCCAGGGTGCTCGCCAGTGCCGGGTGGCTGATGGCATCGGCGCCGAAACCGACGTCGCGGCTCTCGATCATCAGGGTGTCGGGTACGAAGCCGATCTCGAGGCCGAACGACGGAATCTCGCGGCGCCACGCCTCGCCGAGCATCAGCCGCGACGGTGGAAACGGCGGCGCCCAGCCCATCACCACGTCGGGGGCGAGTTGGTCGAACACGGCGCGGACGAAGGCCTGCAACGACGCCAGTTCCGCAAGCGACGCCTTACGGCTGACGGGCAGGAACGTCCCGTACAGCGCGTCGGTGGCCAGCAGGTGGTCCCAGCCCGGATCGCGCGCCATGGCCGCATCGGCGTTCGGGGCATACTCGCCGATGGCGTACGGCATCGGCAGCACCAGCGGTCCCGCGTCCGGCGTCGGGGGCGACCAGGGCGAGAGCAACACGAGTTGCTGTCCCTGCCGCTCGAGCGACGCGGCGACCTGGCACCAGAACTCCCAGATGCGGCTCTTCCACTCGAGAATCTGCGCGGCGACGACCAGTCCCGATCCGGCGCCGCTGCCAGGCGTCGTGGTCACGCGCGTGCCTCCGCCGTCGACTCCAGGGCCTCGACCAAGGTGGCCGCCGCGTCCCATCGCGGCCGCAGCGTCAACGCGATGCGCGCATGGCGGAGTGCGTCAGTCATCTGCCCGGTCTGCTGCGCGACGGAGGCGAGGTCGTAGGCCAGTTCAGGGGTCATCGGCGTAGCCGTCGATGCCTTCGTCAACAGCGCAGCGACGTCGGTCGTGCAGGCGCCCCTGGCGCGGGCACAGAGCGCGCGCAGATGCCACGGGGCACTCCAGCCGTCACGTTCGGCGCAGGTCGCGCGCGCGAGGCGATCGGCATCCTCCCAGTCGCCGGCGGCGAAACTCGCAAAACCAGCGTCCATCCGCATCTCTGCCGTCACGCCGTCGCCGCGCAGCGCGTGCGCGAACGCGGCCTGCACGTCGGTCGCCGTCGCTCCCGTCGCCCTGGCGACCATCGCCTGCCAATACCGTGGAGCCGCGTCGTGAGGCGCCAGGCCTTCGGCCGCCGTCAGCGCGTCGCGACAGGCGTCCCACTCGGCGCGATCGAAGTGCAGCCAGGCGCGGGCGAGCCAGAGGCGCGCCGGCGCGAGCGTCTCGCCCAGGGCGAGCGTGAAGTACTTCTCGCTCGTCACAGTATCCCCGCGCCAGACATAGCTGCGCCAGAGACCTTCGTAGCGCCGTTCCCAGATCGCGACGTCCGGCTGCCGCACCGGAGCGTCGCCCCGAAACGCGTCGATCAGATCGACGTACGGCGCCGTCTCCGGATACAGGATGGCCATGCCCGACGCCGTACGGTGCAGGAGTGCCGCACCGCGGCCGTCACGCGCGGCGATGGCCGCAAAGCCCGCCTCGAGTCGCCAGTTCACGATGTCGTGGAACAACACGACGGCGCCGTCGGCGAGGAACGGCCGAACCGCCTCGTAATCGAGTGCCTGCTGTTCCTCCGAATGCAGCCCGTCGATCAGCACGAGGTCGAGACGCCCGCCACAGTCGCGTTCGACAACGGTCGTGACGTCCTCGGGCGACACGGCCCGGACAGCGCGTACGGGCAGGTCGTGAGCCGCAGCGATGGCCTCGACGAGCGCGAGACCCGCTTCGGCCTCGTCGCCATCCACGCAGGCATCCATCGCGGTGACATGACCCTTGCCGCGCAACAACATACCCAGCGCCACGCTGCTCCACCCGAACCCGTTGCCGATGATCAGGCACTGCCCGCGCAGCGGCGCGAGCAGGTGTTCGAGGAAAAGGACCTCGCCGAAGGCCATCCCCGCCCCACCGCGGAGGCGCGTTCCGTCGTCGCGGAAGGCCTTCACGAACTGCGCGTCCGGATCATTGGTCCGCGTCTCCCCTGCCTCGGCCCTGATCGAGAGCCCGCGCTCGGCAAACGCCCGCAAGAGTTCGGGAAGAATCGTGCTCATGACACGAACGAGGCGATCGGATGGCCTGGCCCTTGGTGCGGCTGCGCCGAGTAATCCAGCCGCACGTCCTGCGCACGGAACGGGTGAGTCGTGACGTGCTGCGGAAACTCCGCGGCCAGGTTGTCGCGGGCGTCGACGTACGCAGGCCGCCGTTCGACGGCCAGGCCGAAGGCACGACGCGCATCGTCGATGCGTCCGGCACGGGCGAGTGCAACACCGAGATTGTTGGCGCCTTCCGCCGTCGGCTCGTGTAGCTCGGCCCGTTCCAGCCATGGCCGCGCATCGTCGGCCTGATCGTCCAGCAGGGCCAGCGTGCCGCGCGCGAACGCCATGCGCCACCCTTCCCGATGCCGTATCGGTCCGTCGCGCTCGATCACGTCGTCGTCCGTCACGCCGTCAGAGAGGCCGTCCAGGCCGTCGAGGATGCGTCGCGCGCCCGCAAGATCGTCGGTGAACAGCGCCATCGAGTGGATCGCCCAGTGCGCCACACGATCGCTCCATCCTGCTGCCAGGTACACCTCGCGCACGACGTCGTGCGGGTGCTTCAGCAACAGCGCGCGATACATCGCGCGCTGGTTGGCGCGCTGGCGCGAGATGCTCCCCGGTGACGCGTAGATGCGGTAGCCCGGCGTCGGCTCGAGCGTGAAGCGCAGGCCGGCGACGATGGCGCGCAGCAGGAGGTCGGTGTCCTCGGGTCCGTGCTGGACCGGGTCGTAGCCGACACGCCGAACCGCTTCCACCCGACAGCCCACGACGCCGGGCGCCGGCAGGTAGCTACGCTCGAACAGGCGCACGATGCCGCCGGTCACCTGCAGGAACCCCGGCATCGGCAACGGACGCCGTGATCCATCGAGGTCTTGCAGCTCCGCGGCGTCGGCGGTGATGTCGGCGCCCGCGTCGAGATGCGCCGCGAAGCGATCGACCCGGCCCTCGAGCAGTTCGTCGTCGGCATCGAGCCACACCGCGTAGGGTGTGCGCACGTTGTCGAGCCCAACCTGGCGCACGCCACCAAGCCGAAGGGTCGCGGCGACCGGGATCACGCGAATCGGGACGTCGGCCGCCGCCGCAACCGCGGCCGCCGCCGTGTCGTCACTGGAGGCGTGATCGACCACCACCATCTCGCGCACACGACGGCCTCCGACGGAGCGGATGGCCCGGCCGATCGTCGCGCCAGCATTGCGGGCCGGCATCACGACGGTGACGTCGGCGATCATTGCACCTCGAAGGTGATCTGGCCGAAGACCGAAAACCCGCCGGTCTCCGGACCGAAGTTGACCTCGCTGGCCCGCAGCACCACGACCATCGGCAACCCGCGGTGGGTACGGGCGTAGCCCATCTCCTTGTAGCCCGACGTGCCGATCCACACGGCGTTCACGACCGAGCGCGCGGGCAGGTAGTCGTCCGGAATCCGCACATAGATCTCGTTGGTCGTCACGCCCTGCACCGACGCCCCCGAGATGGTGAACGACAGCGTCATCGTCCGCCCTTGCAGGACGTAGGCATACGTGCGGATGGCCTCGGGCGGCACCACCCATTGCATCGGTGCCTTGGCCCAGAAGGAGGCCGCGTCGTACGGCACATCGATCCACTCGAGAGCGTTGAGGTCGGTCATCGTCCTGTTCCTGGGTGCCGCCGGCGCGGCCAATCCCGCGCCGACTCGTCTGGATGCCGAAGCGACGACGCGACGCACGGCCTGCACGTCGAGATCGTGCGCCTCGGTCGCCCACGTCCGGTACGGTTCGTCTTCGACGGACGTCGCGGCGAGATCGGCCAGCGACGGTGCGAGTTCATCGCCCGCCACGCGCATCGACTGATGCGCCACCGCGAGACGGCTGCCGATGCCGATCTGGTCCGGCAGCCCATGCAGTGCCTCGCCGAGGCTGGCTTGTGCGATGCCGGGACCGTGCAGGATGCCGGCACCGGTCACGTTGATGAAGGTGTGGCTCGGGGCCGACGCCACGAAGGCGCGAACCCAGTTACGGAAGGCAATCAGGTGCGGCGCCGTCACGGTCGGCTCGCCATGGACGTCGGGTTCGCGGGTCGCGGCATCACGAAGCCGACGGCGCCACACTTCCGGCACGTCGATGCCGTCGCGTTCGGCTTGCGCTTCCCAGTCGGCCTCGAACGTGGTGTGCCGGCAGTACGGCTGGCCGTCGGTGTAGGCGAGGTCGGTGCCGCCGAGCATGATCGGACCGCAGCCCAACCGGATCGCGAGCTGGCACGCGGCCGTCAGGACCGAGCCCCACACCTGGACCTGTCCGCAGCTCGCGCCATGCGCCTCGAGCCACGGCCACGGATGGAAGCGCCCGACGCGGGCGAAGAACACCCGGCCGGCAAACGCATTCACGGCGCGGGGGTCGACGCTGGCCTCGGTGACCAGGTGCGCGTGTCGCAGACGGGGCAGATCGACGAGATGCCGTCCATTCAACGTCGTCGGATCGATGGCGACGACCAGATCCGGTTCGATGCCGGCATGGGTGAGCGGCCGCACCGTCGTGTCGACCGCGATGATCAGCAGACGCGTGCGGTGCCTGGCGATTGCCGGCAGCAGCCGGTCCAGTGATGGTCCAGCCGCGCAGATCAGGGCGGGTGTGCCGGCGCCAACGCCATTCAACGCGGCCACGTCGCTTTCGGTGGTGAGCCTCGGTGCGTTGGCGAGTGTGTGCCTGACGTACAGGGCCGAGAACGCGCGACGTGCGCCGGCGTTGGCCCTGCGCTCGAACAGGGCCTGCCGCCACGCGTCGTGCGCGGCGGCGAACGCGTCGACGCGCTCCCTCGCGATCACCGGGTGGACGATTACGAGCGGCGCGTCGGCCAGCACGTCGTCGTCCCATGACGACAGGTCCAGGGCGTACCCGGGTGCGGCTGCCACCACGAGCTGGCGCGATGCCAGCAGTGCACTCCAGTCGCGACGTTCGCAGAACGCGGCGAGCAGTTCGGGGGCGAGCTCGAGGGCCGCGATCCGGGCATCCGGCCGGCGTGCGAGCACGTCGTCGATCGCGAAGCCCAGGCCAACCCCGAGCAGGACGACGACCGGCGGCACGTCTCGCTCGCCAAGGGCATCGTCGACGGCGCGTCGCGCCTCGTCGACCGGGCGTCGCTGGCTGTGGACACGGAGCCAGGCCCCGTTGGCGCCGATCATGGACACGCCGCTGACGTCGCTCTCGCCGTCGAGGCGGATGGCGGTGACGTCGGCAACCGCAGGCACACCCAGGCCCGCCATGCGAGCCATCGTGCTGCGATTGGCCGTCGCCCACTCCACTCGTGACCCCATCGGCTTACGCGACCGTGACCTCGCGCATGTCCGGCGTCCGCACCGCAGGCGTGGCAGTCAGATAGCGGCCGACTTCGAGGTCTCGCCGAATGAGCAACTGCTCCGTGTGCGAGTGCGCCGGTGACGCAGCACTGAAGAACGGCCACCGTGACGGCGTGCTGAAGACGCGCCGGAACTCCGGCATCGATGGGAACACGCTGACCGGATAGAACTCGTACCCCTGCCCGTTGTCGAGCAGGTTCTCCTGGTAGAAATAGCCGCGGGTCACCCGCGCGACCTGCCCGAGATACTCGGCGATGGTCGGACAGCTCATCTCCGACAGCGAGATGAAGTTCATGAACACGTCGACGCTGCGCTCGGCCAGGCGCGGCAGCATGAAGTGCGGCATGAGCACGACGTCGTACTGAGACAGCACGTCGTGATCGAGTGACTCCGAGGGATCGGTGAACAGCTTCACGCGTCGATCCGGATGCGCCGAGACGAGGAAGTGCGCGGCGACCAACAGGTTCTCGGGCAGGTCGAAGTTAAGGTACGTCCCTGGTGCGCCGAGCATCGCCCACTGCCGTCCGAAACCACCGTAACCGCCGCCGATCTCGGCGACGACGGGATGTGGCAGGTGTCCGACCAGGTCGGCCACCATCGACGCACGATGGTCGTTCAGCATCGTGTTCGGATGGACCAGCACCTGGTCCACCCACACGCCGAACGGGTTGCCGACCGCCGGCCATCCGAGGCGCTGCACGTCAGGCTGCGCCACCGAATGCCGCCACACGTTGTAGTGGGCGCGCAGGCCGCCGATCGCCGCGGCCTCACTCGAGGCGAACTGGTCGAATGCGTCACGCCCACCGAAGATGCCGGTCGTCAGCTCGTTCCGGAAGCATTGCCCGAGCAGCGCTTCCATCGCGTGCACGTCTTCCCGGGCGAGGGCGTCGTAGAACTTCGGTCGGGTTGCCGCCAGGAAGTTGCCCCAGTTGCGACCGACCAGATAGGGCCCGGACTCCGGCAGCGCCGCCCTGGCCCGCACGCAGGCACCGAGCACCGCGTCGGTCACGGCCAGGCGCGATTCGATCGGCAAGGCGTCCGGCACGTCGTCGATGCCGAGCCCCTGGAGACGCGAGGCCCGCAACCGCTGCTGCAGCGTGCTGTCGACGACCTCGGCATCGCGGTGGAGCAACCAGCGCCCCTGTGAGAGCTGCTCGAGCGCAGCCCCGCGCTCGTCGCCGTACCAGGCGACACGCGTCGGCCCCCAGCCGCCCCGGGCCAGCTGTTCGCGCAGTTCCAGCGAGCCGGCCGTCGGCACGACGAGCAGATCCACGTCGGGCATGCGCAGCACCGACGACACCGGCAGCAACGGCACACCGCGAAACGTCACATCGATGCCCTCGATGCCCGGCGGCAGGGCATAGGCGACGAGTCTGGCGCCGCGCAGCAACGCGGCGTATTCCAGCTGGGCGTAGCTCGGATGGTGATTGTCGGCGGCGGTCGTGCGAAGGATCGCGATGTCCATGGCAGTCAAGGGAGGAGCAGTTGCCACACGGCAGCCTGCAGGTCGTACAACGGCACCAGCGTCATCCGCGGCTCGAGCGGACGCAGCTGATCGACGATGGCCGGGCCCGACCAGGCCGCGGCGATGATCACGTAGTCGGGACGCAGGCGTGGCAGGTCGAAGGCACCGACCACCTTCAGTCCGCGCAGGCGGGTGCCGGCCAGGGCGCGGTCGACGACGCCGACGCAGCGCACAGCGCGATGCTGCAGCACGGTGTCGAGGGTGATGTCGGCCATGTCGCCGCGCGCGCCGTACACGGCCACCGTCTCGCCACGGCGGGCGGCGAGGTCGAGCAGCGACTGTAGTGGCGGCACGAATCGCGGCACCGCCACCATGGACGTGTCGCCGTCCTCGGCCGGCATCTCGATGGCGATCTCGGGGACGACGATGCCGGTCGGCAACGGCGCGAGCGCGTGCAGCGCGTCGACGTCGCGGTCGATGAAGGCCTGCAGCAGCGCCGCGGCCTTTCGTGGTCGCGCCACGAAATTGATCAGCGGGTACCAGACGCCACCATGCTCGAATCCCGGCAACGCCCGTCGCAATGCGCTGCGGTGGCGCGGCGTCACGCGGTCGAGCGCGACTCGGCTCGACAGGAGTCCGCCATCGATCTCGGAGCGCATCGGCTGCAGCGGATTGCGCTTGCGCCGCGTGCCTTCGTAGAACGTGCGAACCTCGAGGACGCCGGCGTCGGTGCGGGCGAGCGTGTCGAGCAACAACGCGTAGTCGGCGCGCTGAACCGTGCCGCGAACCGCTGCCACGTGCACGGCCTGCGATCTCGTCCGGGCCAGTCGCGCCTTCAGATCGGCGGCGAGTGCGGGCAGCTGCGCAGCGCGGGCGACGTCGATGCGGAGCACCGATGGCGACGGCACGGCGCGGCGACGGGCGACCTTGACCGTCTTCGGTCGTGGCGTCACCGGACGCGCGGCGCACACGTCGAAGAACAACGTCCGGACGCGATGCTGCAGCGTGTGTTCGGCGTGGGCCCGTCGGTACCCGGCCTCCGCGATCCGCCGGCGCGCCGCTTCGTCGCCCAGGAACCGCGCCACCTGCGCCTCGAGATGGTCGGCATCGTCGAAGCAGGCCATCTCCTGCTCGGGCGTGAACGCAACTTCGAGCTCCGGGTTGGTGTTGGTCAGCTGGAACGCCCCGGCGCCAGGCACCTCGAAGTGCCGCAGCTTGGTCTGCGGAGCGCTGTCACTGGGGTCGGCCGACCAGCCAGGGTTCAGCACGATGCGCGACGTGTGGAGCACACGCAGCATGTCGGCGTGGCTCAGCAGGCCGCCGGCGTACCGATGCAGGCGCGGGTGCCGCTCCCAGCCGTGGCCGAACACGCGAAACGTGCGGCCGTGACGCGCGCACCATTCGGCGACGCGCACCAGCATGTCGTCGCGGTGCCGGCCGTCCTCGCGGAAGGTCTTGCTGTCGTGTTCCTCGACCTTGTACTTGCCGACGAATACGACATCGAGATCCAGCGGCACGGGCCTCGCCGGACGATCGAAGAACGTCGGATTGAATCCCCACGGCACGTGCACGGCGCGGGTCGGGCGTTTTTCACTGATGCGACGCGCGGTGCCGCGGGCCGAGTGCGACGCCACCACGTCGTAGCGGCTGTCGAACTTCCGGTTGCGCTGGTACCAGACCTCGGGTTCGTCGTCGGGATGGAACGCCACCGTCTTCACGCCTGCGCTGCGCAGGTGCCCGAAGAAGTCGTCGTCGTAGTCCGTGAAGATGTAGTCGTGGTAGACGAAGCACCAGTCGACCGGCTGCGTCGCCACGATGCGGTGCACGTAGCTGGCGTGCAGTCCGGGCGGGCCGCAGGCCAGCAGCGGCGTCGCGTTGACGACCAGCGCGTCGTCGCCGAGCACGTCCTTGACGGCGGCGAGCCAGTTGTCGCGGATGTAGGAAACGTCGAGGGCTGCGAGGGCGAGGACACGCATGACCGGGAGCGCAGTCGGACGAACCGGCGGCGCGTCA
>Ga0335075_10011275_pt1 | contig 13514 bp, 9 predicted proteins | sample Lox_Sample_24_FD_206723 | JGI IMG/M metagenome (GOLD analysis project Ga0335075, IMG submission 206723) | Soil microbial communities from Loxahatchee National Wildlife Refuge, Florida, United States - Lox_Sample_2.4 | ecosystem: Environmental > Terrestrial > Soil > Wetlands | place: USA: Florida...
ATTTGTATTTTTTTTTTTTTGGTTTGTTGTTTTTTTTTTTTTATGTTTTGGGTTTTGTTATTTTTTTTTTTGTGTTTGGGTTGGGGGTGCTGGGGGGGTTTGGGTTGTTTTTTTTTGGGGGGGGGGGGGGGGGGGTCACCCCCCTTTTTTTTTTCTTTCTTTTTATGGGGGGGCGCACCCCCCCCCCGCTCGCCGAGAACAGTCCATTCAACGCTCCTCCAGCTTTTCGCGCAGGCCGAGCACGGCGTCCAGTCCCAGCAGCTGCTTGACCTCGGCGAAGGTCATCATCTCGCTTGCGGGCAGATCGGCCCGGCCGTGCGAAAGCAGAGCGTCGATGACGCGCTGGATTGCCTTGCCGGCGACCAGCAGCGTCTCGATCGGGCACACGACGATCTTGTAACCGAGACGCTCCAGCTCCGCGACGGTCAAAATCGGCGTCACGCCGCCGCTCAGCATGTTGACCAACAACGGACGGCCCACCTCGCGCGGAATGCGCTCCAGCTCGTGCTTGCTTTCGGGTGCCTCGATGAAACACACGTCGGCGCCGGCCTCGGCGTAGCGATTGGCGCGCTCGATGGCGTCGTCGATGCCCTCGACGGCCCGCGCGTCGGTGCGCGCGATGAGGACAAAATCGGCGTCGCGCCGGGCGTCGAGGGCCGCTCGCAGCTTGAGGACCATCTCCGCCGCGGGGATGAGGTGCTTGCCCTGGAAATGACCGCAGCGCTTGGGTGTGACCTGGTCTTCCAGCAGGATCCCCGCCGCTCCGGCGCGTTCGAATTCGCGCACGGTGCGGACGACGTTGTGGAGATCGCCGTGGCCGGTGTCGCCGTCGGCCACCACGGGAATGTTCACGCGCATCGCCATGCGCCGAACGGCGTCGGCCATCTCGCTCAAGCTGATAAAGCCCACGTCCGGCAGGCCCAGCAAGCTCGCGGAGGCGCCGAACCCGCCGAGGAAAACGGTCTCTAATCCCGCTGCCTCGATCAGGCGCGCAGTGAAGACATCGTGCGCGCCCAGGCTGCGGATGATGCCGGGCTTGTTCAGTAATTCTCGAAATCGTCGTGTGGTGTTCATCGAAGCTGCTCATTGCAATGGGAGGGTGTCAAGCCATACAACCGCGCTATCCTGCCGGTCCGGGGATGGTTTGTCAACTGCCTGGGGGGGTGCCTCTGAATTGTGGAGGTAAGTCCGTTAGCCAGGGCAATCTTCGCTCCTGACGAACAGATTTCGTTCCGGTTGCGCCGAAAATGACGGTAACAAAGTTTAACCAATCTGCCAAATTATCCCAAATTATCTTTGACGAGGGGCATTTTAATCCTTATCGTCTAGTCAGAGGCGGTTGATTTTGCCAGAACCGCGCATCTTGCCTCTCTGGATGACTGGGGAGGTTGCGTGAACATTTCAGGGGGAGGTCCAAGGCATGTACAGTATTGTTTTGGCAACCATGTTGACAACGGGTGCGGCGGCACCTGATTGGCACGGTTGCCACGGTTGCTGCGGCGGCTGCTGGGGCTGCTGTGGTGGTTGTTACGGTTGTTGCGGCGGCTGTTGGGGCTGCTACGGCTGCTATGGATGCTGGGGTTGCTGCGGCGGATGCTACGGCTGCTGCGGTGGATGTTATGGATGCTACGGCTGGGGCTGCGGCGGCGGATGCTACGGCTGCTACGGCTGGGGTGGCTGGGGCTGCTACGGATGCTATGGCTGCTACGGATGCTATGGCGGAGCGGTGGTCGCCGCGCCGGCGGTGGTCGCGCCAGTAGCCGTCGTTCCGGCCGCACAGGCTGCACCGGCGCCGCCGGCTTTGCCGGCTCCGCCGAAGAAGGACGAAGAGAAGTCGGCTGCGCTGGGCAATGCCGCCGCCGTCGTCTTGAAGGCGCCCACCGACGTGCAGCTGTCGGTCGAGGGCCGCGCCATTCCGCGTACGGCCAGCGAGGAAACCTTCCGCACGCCGGAGCTGGAGCCGGGCAGCTCGTACACGTACACCTTCAAGGCCCGCGTTCTCCGAAACGGGAAGGCCATCACCTACATCAAACAGGTCAAGGTGCGAGCCGGGCAAATCTCGACGGCCGACTTCACCCGGCTGGCGAAAGACGGCAAGGACACAGCGAGGATCACGGTCAAGCTTCCCGCGGACGCCCTGCTGTATGTCGATGGCGTGCTGTGTCCGCTGAAGTCCGCGACGCGGTCCTTCGACACGCCGGAGCTGGATGCCGGGCAGCGTTACTATTACACGCTCAAGGCTGAAGTGGTCCGCGACGGCGTAACTCGCGCCGCCACGCCGCAGCGCGTGCTGGTCGAGGCGGGTAAGCAGGTAACCGTGCAGTTCAAGGATTTGCCGGTGCAGACGGTTAGCCGGTAAATCGACGGACAAATCGCCTGGCGAGCGGGAGCTGCGTAAGCGCCCTGAGAGGCAAACTCGGGGCGCTTACGCAGCCCCGCTCGCTGGGTTTATCCGCCAGGCATCGCCATCTCCTGCGATGGCTTTCCCTTCGCGCTCCAGCTTGTGCAGCCCTGCGCGAATCTGCATCTCGGCGAAGCGCATCAGCTCCGCCGGCAGTCCGCGATACAATTCCACCGTCAATTCCGACACGGTGCGCGGTCCCGCAGCCAGCGCTTCCAGCAATTGCTTCTCGCGCTCCTGACGATGGACCAGTGCTTGCTCCAGAACGAACGCGGGGCGAGCGGTGGGCGAGCCGTGCGCGGGCAAGAGCAGCCGCGCTGGCAGCGTCTGCAAACGCCGCAACGAATCGAGGTAAACCGCCAGATCGCCTTCTGGCGGCGGCGGAATCAGCACGGACGACAGCATGGAAATCATGTCGCCGGCGAACAGTAAACGATAACGCGGCTCCCAGAAACAGAGATGCCCGGAGGCATGCCCAGGCGTGTGCAGCGCCTCCAGCTGCCAGCGGCCCTTGCCGTCGGGAGCCGTCCCCAGGTCGAGACAATCGCCGTCATTGATCAGCTGTTGGACTGCGACGCGTCCGCGCAGTGCCTCGGCGGTTCGCGGATGAGCGAGGATCGGCACGCGGAAGCGATCCGCGCAGACGGCAGCCGCACCGATGTGGTCGGAATGATGATGCGTCAGCACGACGCCGCGCAGACGCCGGCCGGCGGCATGCCGGGCATCAAGCAAATCGAACATCCGCGTCTGCTCGGCGACATCTTTCGCACCGGGATCGAACAGATACGCGGGGTCGGTGCCGACGAGATAGGCGTTGGTGTGCGTGCTAGGGGGCAGTCCATCCGAGAACAGCGGGATCATCTGCACGGTGGGGCTGAACCAGATCGCTGCTTGCGGCTGAGCGGGGAAGCGCTTTGGCAATTCCTCGACGGGCCGCCCCCGGATCGCTTCCAACAAGGCGATGGTCGGCGGTGACACCAGGTTGTCACCGGCGTTCCAGTCGGTCAGCACGCGCTCGGCGCTGTGCCAGGCGCCTTCGGTCAGCTCGCCCGGCCACACCTCGGCCGTTTGTCCCGGCGGCAGCACGGCGACGAAGAAGGCAGTATCGAAGCGATAAGGCGAGAACGGCGGCGTTACGAGTGAGCCGGCGAGCGTCACATCGTCGGGCCGCAGATGCAGCTGGTGCTCGGCCAGCAGATCGTTGAAGGTCATCTGCTCGGCCATCAATTCGCGGTGTAGCGGAGCGAGCTGCTCGGCAGTCGGATAGGCGCCGGTCGCATCGTGCGCCAGCAGAACACCGATCTCCTCGAACATCTCACGAACGGCGGCGACGTGCTGGGCGGTCATCTCAGGGGCGGGGCGGGCCAGATCGTGATCGCTGGCGTGGACCTTGCCGCCGGGGAAGGCGAGAAAGCCGCCAAGAAACCGCAGCGCGGCGGACCGCGCCACGACAAAAACTTCCGCCGAGCCGCGCTCGCGCGCCAGCAGCACGCTGGCCGCCTGAGCGGGAGATGCTGATCCCCCTGGCGAGATGTTACTCACGCTTCCTTGTCCTTGGCCGGCGCCTCGCCCTCCTCGGGAGGCTTCCCGCTCAGGCCGCGCTGGACGGCTTCGAGCAGGCGCTCCATGGCGAACGGCTTGCGGATGTAATCGATAACGCCGAGGTATTCGGCGTAGGCCTTGTGGCGGCTGCCCTCGTTGGCCGTGATCATGATGATCGGCGGCGCATCGGCTTTGCCCTTGAAGTGCTCCAGCACAGGATAGCCGCCCATGCGCGGCATCATCATGTCCAAAATGACAAGGTCAGGCCGCTGTTGATAGACCATCTGCTTGCCTTGATGGCCGTCGCGAGCCTGAAAAACGCGGAAGCCCTGCCGTTCCAGCACCACACGCAGGCCGTCGCTCAGCTCGATATCATCGTCCACAATGAGGATGGTTTTCGTGTTGGCCATTGAGAGAATCCTTAATGTCAATGCACGCGAGCCAGAGGCCCGTCCAGGTAGGAATTTTAATCATAGCAGCCGCCTTGTCCCGTCACAAGCAGGAAGATGACAATAACGTCAGGGGGTACAATTTCGCCCGCGCTTCGCGTATCATGGCAACGCTTTAAGTTTTCGGCGAGCGGGGGGCGTCAGCCCCCTGATTCTCGCTGGAACGAAGCTGGAACGAAGAAGCAGGGGGCTGACGCCCCCCGCTCGCCCATCGCAGTTGGATCGGAGCATTGTTCATGTTCTCCTGGAAGCTGCCATTCGACCTCGGCGACATCCTGCTGACGCCGCAGTGGGCCGGCCTGAATCCGCTGCTGCAAGCGGCCCTCCTCGCGGGAGTCTGCCTGGTGCCGCTGGCGCTGGTGCTGTGGCTGTATCGCTATGAGATGCAGCTGGTCGCGCGGTCCACGGCCCTCGGTCTGCTCTGTCTGCGCGGGACCGTGCTGGCGCTGCTGCTCATCTTGGTGTGCTTGCAGCCCATCTATGGCCGGACACGTACCGACGGATTGCCGGGCTATGTTCTGGTGGCCGTGGATCGCTCCGAAAGCATGGATGTGGCCGACCGCCAGCGGCCGCCTGTCGAGAAGCTGCGGCTGGCGCGCGCCCTCAAGCTGGCCGACGGCATTTGCAGCGACGCCCAGCTTGCGGATTGGATCAAGGATTACGAACAAAGAGGATCGCCTCAGTGGATCAAGTCGAATGAGCCGCACGACGATCTCGCACGCATGCGGGAAATCACGAAAGAGCGCCGGGCCGTTCACGATAGGCTGTGCGCCCTGGTCGATGAGCTGACGCGCACTCAGGCGGCCGAACGCATCCTGAGCGGCGAGGGCGTGCGTTTACTCTCGTCGTTGACGGCGAAACATGACGTGGAGCTGCTCGGCTTTCATCGCGAAGCCTGGGAGCTGAAGCCGGAGCAGCTGGAGGAGCTGTTTCGTCCCTCCGCCTCGGAGCGCTCACGCGACCCCGCTCGCCAGGACGCCGCATTCACCGATCTGCGTCTGCCGCTGACGCACGCCCTGGAGCGCTCCGGACCGGGACAGGGCAAGGTGCTTGGCATCGTTCTGTTGACTGATGGCCAGCACAACGCCGGAGAGCCGCCGACCGTCAAGGCGCGGGAGCTGGGCGAACGGCACCTGCCGATTTATCCGATCGCGCTGGGAGCGCGGCAGCCGCCGCCGGACGCGGCGATGGTGGCCGTTCAGGCGCCTAATGCGGTGTTCAAGGATGTCGATACGCCCGTCGAGGCGACGTTCAAAATCACCGGCCTGCCGGCGCAGGACTTCCTCGTCGAGCTACACCGCATGGGCAAGGACGGCAAGCAAATACTGGCCGAGCGCATCGTCCATCACCAGGGCAAGGACCGCACGTACAGCGAGAGCTTCCCGGTGCGGATGGACGAGGTCGGCACGCAAACGCTCCAGGCCACGATACGTCCAGTGAATCCCGACACCAAGGAGACGCGCGGCGACAACAACGACCGGGCCACCACCGTCAGCGTCGCCGACGACAAGGCCAACGTGCTGCTGATCGACGGCGAGGCGCGCTGGGAATATCACTACCTCGCCACCGCCCTGAAACGCGATCGCACCATGAAGGTCGAAAGCGTCGTCTTCCATCAGCCGCGCCTCAATGAAAATCTCCGCCCCGACCAGCTGCACAAGATGGGCTTGCCGCGCCAGCAGCTGCCGACCGGCGCCGACGCCCTGGCCGGCTTCGATTGCATCATCCTCGGCGATGTCGGCGTCGAGCAATTGCCGCTGGCCGAGCGGCAGCGTTTGGAGAAATACGTCGCCGAGCGCGGCGGCACGCTGGTGATCCTGGCCGGCAAGCGTTTCATGCCGCTGAGCTATCCGGACATCGAGGCCAACGGCGAGGCCGACCCGCTCCGCAAGCTGCTGCCGATCGAGCTGCCCCGCGTCGTCGCGCCGGACGACGGCTTCCCCGTGACGCTGACACAGACCGGCAAGGAGACGAAGTTTTTGGAAATGGACGCCGAGCCGGCCCGGAGTGCCGCCATCTGGCGCGAGCTGCCGGGGCACTTCTGGGGCGTTGTCGGCCGGGCCAAGCCGGGAGCAACCACGCTGGCCTACGTTCCCGACGCGATGGACCAGCGCGCGCCGGCGGAAGCCGAAAAACAATCGTCCCTCATCGTCCGGCAGAATTATGGATTCGGTCGGGTGCTTTTTGTCGGACTCGACAGCACCTGGCGCTGGCGCTATCGCGTCGGCGACCTGTACCATCACACGTTCTGGGGGGCGGCCATCCGCTGGGCGGCGTCGGACAAGCCGCTGATGACCGGCAACGATTACATCCGTTTCGGCACCTCGCAGCCGATCTATTCGCGCGAGGAAGAAGTCAAGCTCGTCGTCCGTCTCAACGAGGAGCTGGGACCGCTCAAGCCGGATCTGCTGGCGGCGGCGCGGATCCTCAAGCCGGGCAAGACCGGCGAGAACGAGAAGGCCGTCGCCCTGGTGCCCCTGAGCCGGCGTGCGGCGCAGCCGCGCGTCCTGGAAGGCCGGCTGCGCGATCTCCCGCCGGGAGAGTACGCCATCGAATTGGTGATGCCCGATTATGCCGACAAGCTGACGGTGAAGGCGGGACCGCCGGGCAAGCCGAATGGCGGCGAGCCGGGCAAACCGATGCGCGCGTCGTTCACCATTCGGCCGCCCGACAGCAAGGAGATGATCGACCTGGAGACGCGCTGGCCGCTCCTGGAGGAAATCGCGGCCAAGAGCGGCGGCAAGGTTTTCACGCCGGAGAATGCCGGCGAATTGGTCGATCTGCTCGTCAAGCAATCGGTGCCGCACACCGAGCGGCACGAGCAGAAGCTGTGGCAGTGGTGGGTGCTGCTGGTGCTGATGCTGGCGTTTCTGACCGTCGAATGGGCGGCTCGCAAGCTAGCGGGTTTGCCGTAAGAGATGGAATACAGGTCCGCTTGCGGCTTCGCGTTGCGAGGCGCCAAGCCGCAAGCGGCTCGCGCATGGGGTAGAGTCCTAGCGTGGACCGCTTCTTCAAGGTCCCGTCGTCACGTCGATTCGCCATCATCCGAGACGAAGAGCGCCATGTCCCTATCTGTCGCCTTGCACCGCGCCCTCATTCTCGCTGTCGGGATGGCATCCCTCGGTTGTGCCTCGCTGCGTTCTCGCTCCGCCGATCATCGTCCAACGCCTTCTCTCGCACAACCGAAACAATCCGCTCCCGCTCCAGCACCGCCCGTGCATCCGGTGCGGCAAGAGCTGGATGTGGTCTACGGCCATGCCGGCGGCGAGGACTTGCAGCTCGATCTCTTCGCTCCCAAAGATGCGTCCGGTCCTCTGCCCGCGGTGGTCATTGTCCACGGCGGCGGATGGACCAAAGGCTCGCACGATCTTCTTCGCCCCCTCGCCGGCTTACTGGCCGCGCAGGGGTACGTCGCCGCCACGGTCGGTTATCGGCTGGCGCCGCGACACAAGTTCCCGGCTCAAATTCAGGACGTAAAATGCGCCGTGCGCTGGCTCCGCGCCAATGCCGTGCGCTACCAGATCGATAGCGACCACATCGGCGCCCTGGGCTTCTCCGCCGGGGCGCATCTGACCCTGTTGCTGGGCTTGACGGAGGCAAGCGATGGTCTGGAAGGCGACGGCGGCAACCTGGAGCAATCCAGCCGCGTGCAAGCGGTCATCAACATTTCCGGCCCGACCGACCTGACGCGGCCGGAGTGGCCGGAGCTGACGCGCGCGTTGCTCTTCGACCTGATGGGCGGCAGCCGCGAACAGCTTCCCGGTCTCTACCGGGCCGCGTCGCCATTAACCTACGTCCATCGCGGCGCGCCGCCGGTGCTGACCATTCACGGCACCGCCGATCCGGTCGTCCCTTACGAGCAGGCCCGGCTGCTGCATACCGCTCTCCGCCGCGCACGCGTCAGCTCACGGCTGCAACCGGTGCATGGCAAGGGCCACGGCGACGACTGGACCTCCGAGAGCCAGGCGCGCAACGCCGCGCTGATCCGAGAATTTCTCGACACGAACCTGCGCCAGCGCTAGTGAGTCCAGCCGTGCGAATGTCACTGGCGAGCGGGGTCGCTGCGCAGTAGGCAGTAAGCAGTAAGCAGTCGGCAGTCAACAAGCAGCTTCTTCCGCCTACTGCCTACTGCTTACTGCCTACCGCGCAGCAGCTCCGCTCGCCACTTTGTCCCGCCGCCGCGATGCGATATAATCCAACTATTCTTCCCGCTTCGTTTTTCCGCTATCGAGAGTGGCATGAAGATTGTCCTGTATCCCCATCCGTCCTTGCGTCATCCCGCGAAGCCGCTGGGCGCCATCGATAAGCAGGTCCACCTGGATGCCGGCCGGATGCTGGAATTGATGTACGAGAACAAGGGGCTGGGCCTGGCCGCCAACCAGGTTTTCCTGCCCTATCGCATCGTCGTCCTCAATCCGACCGGCGATCCGCAGCAGCGCGACAGGGAAGAAGTGCTGCTCAATCCGGTGATCCTGGAGCGCAAGGGCACCATCGAGGGCGAGGAGGGCTGCCTGAGCTTTCCCGGCCTGTTTCAGAAGATCCGCCGGGCCAAGACTGTCCGCGTGCAGGCGTACAACCTGCGCGGCGAGGTCGTCGAGAAAAGCGTCAGCGACCTGGAATCGCGGCTGTGGCAGCACGAGGTCGATCATCTCGACGGTATTCTCTTCATCGACAAAATGGGCACCATCGCGCGGCTGGCCAGCCGGAACGCTGTCAAGGAATTCGAGCAAGATTTCCAGCGCGCCCAGGAGAAGGGTGAGATACCGCCCACGGCCGAGCTGGAACGCATCCTAAAGAAACGCTCGGCGGGGATGGACCAAAACGGCTCGCCGCCGCCGGACGATGTACCGCCCCTTTGAGCTAAATTCCATCACGAAAACACGAAAGTACGAAAACACGAAAGAAAAGAAGGCAGCAGCAGCAATGAAGCACGTTTCTTTCTGTTTTCCTATTGTCTTTTTCGTGTTTTCGTACTTTCGTGTTTTCGTGATTCGATTTAGGAATAATCGCCAATGCGAGTCGTGATGATGGGCACCGGCCTGTTCGCCGAGCCGACCCTGGAATCGCTATTGAGCGGCCCCCATCCGGTCGTCGGCCTGGTGACGCAGCCCGACCGCGCCGTCGGCTCCGAGCGCGGCTCGACGCGGCAGACCGGCCGCGGCATGAAGACGATCGCTCAGGAACACGGCGTCCCCGTCGTTCAGCCGGAGAGCATTAACACGCCGGAGGGCGTCGCTGCCTTGCGCGAGCTGCGGCCGGACTTGCTCGTCGTCGCCGCCTACGGCCAGATCCTGTCGCGTGATGTCCTGTCCATACCGCCGCACGGCGGCATCAACGTCCATGCCTCGCTGTTGCCGAAGTACCGCGGCGCCGCTCCCATCGCCTGGGCCATCTATCACGGCGAGAAGCAGACCGGCGTCACGATCATCAAGATGTCCGTCTCTCTCGACGCCGGCGACATGCTGGCACAGGAAGCCATCGACATCGGCCCCGACGAGACGGCGGGCGAGGTCGAGGCACGGCTGGCGCCGCTCGGGGCGCGGCTGGCCTTGCAGGTGATCGAGCAAATCGAGAACGGCACCGTGCAGGGCCGCAAGCAAGATCCCAGTTTGGTGACGAAGGCGCCGAAGCTGAAAAAGGAAATGGGGCTGATTGATTGGAGCCGAAGTGCCGAGCAAGTATGCAACCAGATCCGGGCGATGCAGCCGTGGCCGACGCCGTATACATTCTGGCAACGGCCTGGACAGCCATCTCTGCGCTTGCTTGTTCTTCGAGCGGCTGCACGTCCGCGCGGCGAAGGTGAGCCGATGATCCAGCCAGGTGAAATAATGGATCTAGGCGATCCTAAATATCTGATAGTGGCTGCCGGCAACGGCGTGGTTGAAGTTCTTGAGCTACAGCCGGCCGGCAAACGCCGCATGACCGCCGGGGAGTTTCTGCACGGCCGCAAACCACAACCCGGCGATCGCCTGGGACCGGAGGTGCCATGAAGCGCGCCATGCCGTCTTTCGGAGGAAGACAGCACAACGTCCGTAGTCTCGCCCTGCAAGTCCTCCTCGCTTGCCGCAAGCATGACGCCTTCGTTCAAGAAATCCTCGATCGCCAGCTCGCCGCGCACGCGCTCTCCGCCGCCGACCGCCGGCTGACCACACAGCTCGTTTACGGTGTCCTGCGCCGCCGCGGCACGCTGCGGGCGCTACTGGAGCCGCTGGTGAGTCGCCCCGCACACAAGGTCGAAGCGTGGTTGTGGGACGCTCTTTACCTGGGCGCCTATCAGCTTGCTCTGCTGTCGCACATTCCCACGCATGCCGCCGTGCATGAAACCGTCGAGCTAGCCGTCTCCTTCGGCCGTCCCGGCGCCCGCGGCTTCCTCAACGGCATTCTCCGCCGCGTCTCCGAGCTGATGACCGACGAGCGCACCACCGCGCCGGCGGCGGACGCGCTGCCGGTGGAACACGGCGAATATCGCCGCCTGTCTCGTCCTATCTTTCCCGATCCGGCGACGCATCCGCGCGAATATCTCGCCGCCGCGTTCAGCCTTCCCGACTGGCTCGTTCATCGCTGGCTGCCGCGTTACGGCGTCGAGGAATGCCGGCGCCTCGGTTTCTGGTTTGCCGGCCCCGCTCCACTGACACTGCGTTGTCAGCTGCTGCGGATCGAGCGCGAGCAGCTGCTGTCAGCGCTGCGCGAGGCGGGCCATGACGCCGAGGCCGGTGAGCATCCCCAGACGATCCGGCTACTTGAATATGGGCCAATCCGCGAATTGCCCGGCTACGCCGAGGGATGGTTTAGCGTGCAGGACGAATCGGCCATGCGCGTCGGCTCGACCCTGGCGCCGCAAGCGGGCGAGACCGTCCTCGATCTCTGCGCCGCTCCCGGCGGCAAGACGACGCATCTCGCCGAGCTGATGCGCAACACCGGCCGCATCGTCGCCTGCGACGTGGACGAGGCACGGTTGCAAACCGTTGCCGATCTGGCTCGACGGCTGGGATTGTCGATCATCGAAACGTGCCGCGTGCATGCGGTGGACAGCGCGGATGTGCCGCCGGGTCCGTTCGATCGCGTGCTGGTGGATGTGCCGTGCAGCAATACCGGCGTCCTCGGCAAACGTCCCGAAGCGCGCTGGCGTCTGCGTCCCGAGGATCTGCGACAGCTCGTGGCGCTGCAAACGCGGCTGCTCCGCACCGCGATCAAGCGCGTTCGTCCCGGCGGTATTCTCGTTTATTCGACGTGCAGCATCGAGCCAGAAGAGAACCGGCAAGTCGTCGAAACGGTGCTGAAAGCGACGCCGGATCTTCGCCTGGAAGCATCGGAGAATGCCGTGCCCGGCCAACCGGCCGACGGCGGATTCTGGGCACGATTGCGGCGAGAATAGGCAAACGACATCGCCTGGTGCCCGTCGGTGTTCCCCAATCAGGCGAACAGAAAGGCCCGCGGACGTTTGTCCGCGGGCCAGTGGTTACAGCACAGGAGTACGAAGCGCGAGCAAGTAATCTCTCATTGGAGAGCAGCTCATCACGAGCCGGCGCCGCTCAAGGCATTGATGACCGCAATCTCGCCGGCTTCCACCACCAGCGGGCCATAAGGGCTGACGTACGGCAGGTTGCTCTGGATGCTGGCGATGACCTCGGATTGGGCCGGCAGGTGGAGCAAGGAGCCGAAGCCGAACTCATCCAGTACCATCTCGACGCCATCGATGAACAGCGTGACGGCTGCCTGGTAGAACGAGGGCGGGGTGGGCGTGGGCGCGGCCACGTAGGTGTAGGCGCCCGTGTCCGTGGCCGTGCCGCCGGCCGTCGTCACCACCACGTCGGCAGCCCCCGCGGTGCCGGCGGGCGTCGTAACGGTAATGCTGGTAGCGCTGTCGCTCGTGATGGTAGCCGCCACACCGCCGATCGTCACGGACGTGGCGTTCGCCAGATTGCTGCCGCTGATGGTCAGGCTGGTGCCGCCCGCGGCGGAGCCGGAAGTCGGGCTGATGCTGCTGATGGTGGGCAACCCCACCACCGTAGCCACTTGAGCCGTGTTGCTGCTGCCGTCATCGACCGTAACCGTGGCGTTCAGGACACCAGGGGCGCTGGGCGGCGTGGTCAAGGACACCGTCAGCTGCGTCGCAGTGGCCGCCGTGACCGTGCCTACCGCGCCGTCGGTGAAGGTCACGCTGTCATTGGCCGCTGTGGTATCGAAGCCGGTGCCGGTGATGGTGAGCGTGGGAGCATTCTGCGCCAGGTTGGCCGTGCTGGTGGTTACCGTGGGCGCCGCTACCACGTTAGCGACCTGGACGGGGTTACCGCTGCTGCCGCCATCGACCGTGACCGTGGCATCCAGCTCACCCGTGGAGGTGGGCGGCGTGGTCAAGGTCACCGTTAACTGTGTCGTGGTGGCCGACTCGACCGTGCCTACCGCGCCGTCATCGAAGCTCACGCTGTCATTGGCCGCCGTGGTATCGAAGCCCGTGCCGGTGATGGTGAGGGTGGGAGCATTGATGGCTAGGTTAGCCGTGCTGGCGGTGACCGTGGGCGCCGCCACCACCGTAGCCACTTGAGCCGTGTTGCTGCTGCCGCCATCGACCGTGACCGTGGCGTCCAGCTCACCCGTGGAGGTGGGCGGCGTGGTCAAACTCACCGTTAGCGTCGTCGCGGTGGCAGACTGGACCGTGCCTACCGCGCCGTCATCGAAGCTCACGCTGTCATTGGCCGCCGTGGTGTCGAAGCCCGTGCCGGTGATGGTGAGCGTGGTGGCATTCTGCGCCAGGTTGGCTGTGCTGGCGGTGACCGTGGGCGCCCCCACCACGTTAGCGACCTGGGTCGGGCCGCTGCTGCTCTCAACAGTAGTGACCGTGGCGTCCAGCTCGCCGGTGGAGGTGGGCGGCGTGGTCAGGGACACCGTCAGCTGCGTCGAGGTGGCAGCCGTGACCGTGCCTACCGCGCCGTCCGTGAAGGTCACGCTGTCATTGGCTGCCGTGGGATCGAAGTTCGTGCCATTGATGGTGAGCGTGGTGGCATTTTGCGCCAGGTTGGCCGTGCTAGCGGTGATCGTCGGTGCGTTGGCTTCGACGTAGATGCCGGCGCCGGGCAAGTTGTCGCCCGGCGCGCCGCCGAACGGCACATTGAAACTGGCGG
>Ga0335075_10011276_pt1 | contig 13513 bp, 14 predicted proteins | sample Lox_Sample_24_FD_206723 | JGI IMG/M metagenome (GOLD analysis project Ga0335075, IMG submission 206723) | Soil microbial communities from Loxahatchee National Wildlife Refuge, Florida, United States - Lox_Sample_2.4 | ecosystem: Environmental > Terrestrial > Soil > Wetlands | place: USA...
CTAAATACCCCTGGCATGTCCAAGCCCCGCGCCCGGCACATTTCTGATAAACTTTCACATAAATTCGCGCGAATTCGGGACGCAGAGGATGGGAATTTGCCTATTCCGCCAAGACCAAATATCAGCCGATTCTTGTAAAATGCGCTTACTTCGTCCTCAATCTCGTCAAAGGATGTTGTAGCAACCGCTAGAAGTAAAGCTATTTCAAATTCAGCAAAATCCTTAAGTAAACAGTTATCTTGCAGCGACATTTCAAAATCTATTAGGATTGGGTTATCGTACCGACCGACTAATATGTTCTCTGTATGCAAATCACCATGTATTGGCCCAATCGCTGAAATATATCTAAGGTCTCTGGAGACAAAATTGTTATACTTTTCGACCATCTTGTTTAGAGATTCATCTCGCCTGTCATTTTTAAAAATACTTTCATCAAGCGAAGGAACTTCGTGAGACTCATATTTTGCTGTCCTAAACGAATGGAAATCATGGAGGACAGCATGGAATAGGTCATCTATTAGCGACATTACATCATAAACGTCCATACTTTGATAATGATAGAACAAAGAGGCTGGGTTATCTTGCCTATGGCTTCCAGTCACATAGCGAAAAGAAATCAGGGCGACGTTATTTATCTTGTCTTCTAAAAGAATTTCCTTTGGAGGGATCGACAGCGCAGGTATTTTCCTTGCAGCCTGCCCATATTTGCTGTCTTCCCTTTTTATATTCTTAGCCTCTCCAATTTTTACAAAATAAGGATAGGAAGTTTTCGACTGCACGAACAGCTTATCGGAACGAGATATGCCAATAGAAATTCTCGTCATGTCGAAGTCATCCTCCGACTCGCTGAGTTCGGTCGTCGATACTATGTGCCGGATAAATTGATTGAGTAGTGCGGTATGCGCAGCCTTAAGCGGGCTGTTCTCCAGCCGAAACCTGATAGCCAACGATTCCCCCCGACTGGAACGCATCTTGCCCATACCGCGCGAGGCATTAGAGGGCAGACGTAACTCTTGTCGAATAGTTGCATACAATTTTGGCGCTAATTGCGCAAACGAATAAACCTTTTAGGCGAAGAATATCTCTAAGCCTAGATATTTATCGGGCGGCGAAATTTACTCGAAGCAACTTGCATCCGCTGGTTCAGGGAGAAGCCAACTCCATTAAACTCTTCACGCCCCCTGCATACTGCCCATACTCCCGACTGCATGAGATCGTGAAAAGGGACACGGTGCCGGGAATTTTCCCGATCAACGCTCACATGGGAAGCTGACAAGCATCGTTGCTCAGTTCATCCCCCGAACCATCCCGCCCCTCCCCGCGTTACCTCTCCTCTAACCAGAGGAGCATCCCCATGTCCTACATCGAAGGATTTGTCGCCGCGGTGCCAAAGGCCAACAAGGCGGCCTATGTGAAGCACGCGACCGAAGCGGCCAGCTATTTCAAGAAGCTCGGCGCGACGCGTCTGGTCGAGTGCTGGGGCGACGACGTGCCGAAGGGCGCGTTGACCGATTTCTACAAGGCGACGCAGGCCAAGCCCGACGAGGTGCCGGTGTTTTCGTGGATCGAATATCCGGACCGCGCCACGCGCGACGCCGCCAACAAGAAGATGAGCGAGGACCCCGCCAACCAGAACAATGAGATGCCGTTCGACGGCAAGCGCATGTTCTGGGGCGGTTTCGAGCAGGTCGTCGACGAATAGGTGCAGAGCGCCGACGCCCTCCCTTCTCCCCTTGTGGGAGAAGGTGTCGCCCTCGGGCTTGCTAGGAAGCAAGCACGAGAAAGGCGACCCCGGCGGCGAATGCCGCCGTTGATGAGGGGTGTTGGAAGAAATGAGACATTGGCGCTCCGTCCAGCACCCCTCATCCGACCTCGCCTACACTTCGTTGCGGCTCGGCCACCTTCTCCCACAAGGGGAGAAGGGAAGGGCTCCAGCGCCGCCGCGAACTCACCGCCTCGCACAGACGCCACGCCACCCGCACCAACGCATCGCACCGACGCCGACGTCCCCCTCTCCCCGCTCGCGAGGAGAGGGTAAGGGTGAGGGGCAATTTGGCTGGCGTGAGCTTTTGTACGTGGACAGATTTTCTCCATCTCTCCTGACATCCGAAAATAAATCTCCGCGATTTCAATCGCTTGCCCTGTCAGCAGAAAAAAATCTGCATGCCGCGAACCCGTATCTCGTCCACGGGGGTAGGCCCCCGGAGGATAATGCGCTCGGCAGCTTGCCAGTGGGAACGGGTGTACAACCGGCGCTCAGGCAAGTGTGGCGCCAGAGTTGTTCTCCGCAACGGTAAGCGGAGAAGGCTCCGGCCCCGAGCCGGGCTGAGCGCCCGCGCCTCCCCACCCGAACGGGGATCAAGGCGATGGGCCGGTGCCGGCACGGGGGAAAACGCCGGCGGCGCAGGGCAGCGCGTCGAATAAAAATAATAACGGACGCAAAGCCCTGCGCCGCCTCCCACATCTCATGACTCGGCCGCGAGGCGCGAGAACGCCCGGGCATGTCTCAAACACAAGGAACCGCAAGCATGAGACGAAAGAAAACAGGCAACCCATCGGAGAAACGGTCGCCGGAGGTCGACGCCGCGCTTCGCAAGCTCGTCCGCACGTCGCTCAAGGCCGCCTGCATCTGCCTGCACGAAGTGCCGGGCGACAATGGCGAGGTGTCGCCGCGCGCGATCCTGCTGTCGGACGTGATGACCTGGTTTCTCGGCCGCATCCATCCGGATGATCTGCGCGATCTCTATTTCGGCAGGAACGGTGTCGCGACGTGGGGTTTCAAGCCCTTCCCGGACGAAATCGAGTTCGAGTGGCCGTCCTTCACGGACGCGTGGAAGATGTTCGAGAACCTGCCGGCTGTCTCTCCGTTCGCGGAGCCGGACAGGAATTAATGCCCGCCGCCGCCTTCCGCCTTCTTCGCGGCCTCCGCCGCGGCGCGCTGCGCCGCGCGGGCTTTCTCGTTGGCGCTGGTGATCTCGGAGATCATGTAGTCGCAGGAGCTGACGCCGAGTGTCCCCATGCGCCGGTAGGCCGCTTCCCAGGAGAGATGTACGAGCGTGCCGTCGCTCTGCATCTCCTTGGCGGCCTGCGCCGCCAACGCCTTGGGCGATCGCGTGCCGCACATCTTGTTCAGCATCACCGAGAGCGCCAGCGAATAGGTGTAGGAGTTCTCCGCCGCCACCGAATAGTCGATCGCGGCGACATGCATCGTGTCCGGCGCGGCCACCTCGGCGGCCTTCGCCCCCTCATGAGCCTCAGCGGGCGCTGCCAGAAACACCGTCCAGCCGGCATAACCGCCGCCGGCGGCGAGCAGGGAGCCAAGCGCAAGGATCGCGATCTTCACCAGCGGCAATTTTTTCTTGGGCGCGCCATCGCCCGCCCCGGCTGCTTTTCCGCCGCTCATCAAAATCCCCAAACCAGAAAGCCCGGCCGCACCCTTAGGCGCGAACACTTAACCTGTAGTAACAGTCTGCACGCGCATTCAAACGATCGTGCGAATTTGCTGAGCGAGATAAATCCGACAGCGCCATGCCGGTATTGTGTCGCCGTGGTGCAATGGCCGGCCTAAGCTTGATCGCCTCGGAGGACATCATGCAGACCAGCGCCAGTTCCATACCCGCGATCGACCTTGCCCCTTTGTTCGGCCCGGCCTCGCCGGAGCGCGATGCCGCCGACGCAAAAATCTTCGCGGCGGCCTCCGGCATCGGCTTCATGACGGTAAGCGGTTTTCCCGGCGCCGAGCTGCTCACCGGCTCCCGTCGCGCCGAGCTCTTGAAGATCTTCGCCCTGCCGGATGCGGAAAAGGCAAAGATGCTGCGCTGGAATTTCGACCCGTCGAAGACGAACTATTATCGCGGCTGGTTCCCCCTGCAGCCCACCGCCATCTCCTACAAGGAGGGCATCGACATGGGGCCGGACGTCGCCCACGCCGGCGCCGCATACGACCCGTCAGATCCGCTGCTCGAAAAGACGCCGCTGCCCGCCGAGGCTGACCTGCCCGGCTGGCGCGATGCGGCTGCGCGCTACTACCACGCGATGGAAAAGGTCGGCGCGGCGCTGATGGCCTCCATCGCACGCAGCCTGAAGCTGGATGAGAAAACCTTCGACGATCATTTTCGCGGCGGCATCTCGACGCTGCGCCTGATCCGCTATCCACTGCGGCAGGCGGGTGGCGCGGTCGATCTCTCCTCGCCGGACTACTGGGTCGAGCACAAGGGCGAGAAGCGGCTGATCATCGGCCGCGAGCACGCCGATTCCGGTTTCGTCACGCTGCTCGCGCAGGATGGCGTCGAAGGCCTGCAGGCGAAGAACCATGCCGGCGAATGGCTCGACGTGCCGCCGGCGGATGGCATGCTCGCTGTCAATTTCGGCAAGCTCTTGGAGCGCTGGACCGGCGGCGTCGTGCAGGCCACCGCGCATCGCGTCATTGCGCCGAACAGCCAGCGCTTCTCCATTCCCTTCTTCTACGAGCCGCGCGCCGATGCGCTGATCGCGCCGCTGCCGATTTCCGGCGGCGAAAAGTTCGAGCCGTTCCTCTACGGCGATTATCTCTGGGACGCGGCGACGAAATTTGTCGAGATGGCCGGCGTGCGCGATCTGCGCACGCCGCGCCGGGTTGCCGCCGAATGAGCGCGGCGCTGCGCCAGTCCCCTCTCCCCGTTCACGGGGAGAGGGTTAGGGTGAGGTGCAGCACTTACTGCTCGAAGAAACCCTTCGGCGTCTCGCCCTTCAGGAACGGCTCGATGAAGCCCATCAGCAGATCGACTTGGCTGATGACGGCCGTGTGCGAGGTGGCAGGCAGGATCGCCAGGCGCGACTGCGGCAGCGGCTTGCCCATGTCGCCCATGACGCCGCCGCCGAGCAGCCTGAACAGCGCGACATTGTGCTCGAGCGTCGAGACATCCGCGTCGCCGGCGATGATGAGCAGCGGGGTCTTCAGCGTCTTCACGTCCGCTTCCCAGGCCATCGGCTCCTTCTCGAGCTGGATCAGCTTTTCGACCAGCTTCGGAAACCCGTTCGGATCGGCGGCGAGTGTCTTGTAGTCCTCGGCCATGGGCATCGACGTGAACATCTCGACCGTCATCTGCGGAATGAAAGCCTGGAAGTCCGGCTGCCAGCCTTTCAAATCATACGCGACCGATGCGGCCGCGAGCTTGTTGACCTTCCCAGGGTGGCGGATGGCAAGCTGCAATCCGGCCGCGGCGCCCATCGAATATCCGAACACGTCGGCTTTTTCGATGCCGACCTTGTCCATGAAGGCAGCGACGTCGTCGGCGAGGTTCGGATAAGTGATCGGCCGGTCGATGTCGGTGGTGCGGCCATGCCCCTGGAACTCGATCGCGTAGACCTTGTGGGTCTTGGCGAGTGTCGGGATGATCGCGCCCATCGACGGGATGTTCATGTAGGCGCCGTGCAGCACGATCAGCGGATCGCCCTCGCCCGAAACCTCGTAATACATCTGCATGCCGTTGACCTCGACGCGCTCGCCCTTCGGTTCGGACTGAGCGAGTGCGGCGCTCGCCGTCAGTACGATCGCTGCGGCCGAGGCGAGTGCTGTGAGAATGGCGCGGAACATGGTGTTCTCCTTGGAGTTCGATTGCCTTCCTGCCAGCACGACGAACGGCGAATTGGGAAATCGACATATAGGGCCGAAATTTTTTGGCTTGCTTGCCACGCGAGGCTGCTCACTTCTGCCGCGCTTCCTCCAGATGTTCGCCCGCAGCAACCAGGCGCCCTGCCCGCCTGGCGATCACCGCCTCGGCAAGCGTGCGGGCCGCGTTGCGCACTTCCTCTTGCACCGCTTCGTCGGCGTCGAGCTCAACATGGTTGGTCGCGTAAGGCTTCCAGTAGCCGATGTAGCGGTCGATCTCAGCCTGAGGCCCGGCGGGAATGAGATGCATGAAGCGCAACCAGTCAGCCACGCCACGGCGCGTATTCTCCGCGCCCTCGACATCGCCATGTACGATGACGGAGAAAAGCCTGCCGGCCAGATGCCGTGGATAATCCCACCCGTCGAGCTCGACCTTCTTTGCCTTGGCAGCATCCTTGCCGCCGGTCAGCGTCGGATCCGGATTGCCGCCATCGGCGCAGACCATCCTGTCGATCATCAGCTTGAGCGGAGAGGAGGTCGTGTACCAGTTCACCGGCGTGACGATCATGACGCCGTGCGCTGCGACCCACAGCGGATAGATATCGTTCATCCAGTCCTGCACCTGACCAAGTGAGTGGTTCGGATAACAGGAGCACGGCCAGTGGCAGAGCGGCGCGGCCGTCGAGAAGCACGCCTTGCACGGATGGATATGGCGGCCGTATTCGGAGGCCAGCCGGGAAAGATCGAGCACGTCGGTCTCCAGCCTGGCTTCATCCGCGATCGTCTCGCGCGCGATCTCAGTCAGCCGAAAGCTCTTCGACATCTCACCGGGACAGGTGTGCTCGCTGCGCGACGAACCATTGATCAGGAGAATGCGCGGCGCGAGAGCTTCGTCTTCATGCCGTTTCTGCGCATCGAGGATCGCATCGCGCGCGGCGAGCCACTCGACGGAGAGATCGTACTCGGGATCGGCGAATTCCGGTCCCGCCTTGCGCGTGAGCGGGCTCTTGCGCGAATCCTCATAAGCCTCCCACGCGACGTGCGTGATCCGCTCGACCTCGCCGTTCAGCGCCTCGAACGCCGGATCACAAAACTGCTGTCTATAGCGCCGCTTGAACTCACGCTCGTCGAGCCTTGGGCTCGGCATGCCTTTTCGGGGCGACGGCGCGGAACTGGAAGAACTGCTCTTCATGAAACAACCTCGTGCGGATGCAACTAAACTCGCGCACCCGCCCTCAGGTTGCAGTTACTGGATCAATAGCCCTGCTTCTTCGCCTTCACTTCGGCCAGTTCGATCTCGACCAGGACCCGATTGCAGGATTTGGCAGTTGTGATCGACGCGGCGCGTCGTGTGGCGGCCTCGCGCGATCGGATCACCAGCGTGACGTCCTTGAGCGTCTCGGCGCGGCTTGCCGCGGCAAGAGCATCCGTCACCACCTCGCCGCAACTACCCTTGAGCATCTCGGACAGCTCGAAGGAGTAGGAGAAGGAGGTTTCGGCCGCAGCGTCTAGATCGAGTTGTACCGAGCCGACTGTTTCGGTGACCGAGAGGGGCACGCCTGCGCGGTATATAATCTCGGGTTCACCCTCCATCAGAGCCATGCCGGCGAACACGCCGGCCCCGGCAAGCACGGGCGCGATCAGAAAAAGCGCTACATTGCCAATGAGCGAAGCACGCGGCTTTTCAACGGGCGCGGCATCGGCGCCTTCAGGCAAATCCTTGTCATCGGCTGCCGTATCCATGTCGCGTATTGTGCCTGTGAGCAGTTAAGCATGTATTACATTAGGTAAGCGCAATATTACGCACGCCAAGCGCTACATGCATTGAATGAGCCGGTCAGCGTCAAAGCAAGGCATCGCGGCTCCGATCATCAATATTCGCTGCGGTTTCTCGGTGAGGCGAAATTCGCGCATCGTGAAACGTCCATCCGACTGAAATCGCGAAAGATCGAATGGACTCACGCAAGTCCCTTAGACGCCAGCCAAATCCAGCCACAGTCTCCCGCGCAGACAACGAACAGACCGAAGGCACACCGCCGCTCGGCCTCGGCTCATCAAGACGGATTTCCGCGTGATCCGGGCGTTTCCTTCAACCCCACGGCAGCGTCACCATGACAGAGAAGGCCTTATCCATCCCAGCACCCGCGTTGACGCAAACCGCCGGGTCGTCGATTCTGCTTCGGCGAACAGCGGACCTGACGACCGCTCGTGCTCGACCGGTCGGCCTGCGCCTGTTTCGACCCGAAAGCCCGGTCTCGGCACTCGGCATGGCAGTCAATCACCTGATGACCAAGCCGGCGTTCGCCCATCTGCGCTTCGGCGAATGGTCGCGGATCCTCGTCGGCCAGATTAACCGCAAGCATTACCAGTTTGTCCTCGACGATCAGGACAAGGTGGTCGGATTTCTCGGCTGGGCACTCACGAGCAGGGAAGTAGCCGAAGCCTGGGTGGAAGACCGAGGCGGCTTTTCCGATGCTGAAGCCCGCGACGGCGATTGCATCGTCTTCAATGCCTGGTCGGCGGACCGGATCGAGGTCAACCGTCTCGTACTTGGAGCAGCGCGAGAGGCCATGCGCGGCAAGCAGATGATGTATTTCAAGCGCCATTACAAGGATGGCAGCACGAGGCCAATGCGCCAGCGCGTCAATGATTTCGTGGCGCACACGTCGAGCGCATCAGCGGATGAACCTTTCAAAGTCTTCGCGACCGAGACGGCGAACCGAGCTCGCCGGCCGGGATTAACGCGGTAAGCGAATTTGGAAACGGGGCCGCGCGATCAGTGACAGCCGCGGCATGGCTCGAACGGTTGGAAAGGCACAGCAATGGCTTCAGTTTACGGCACTGATAACTCAGAAACCCTCGATGCGGCGGACGGCGTCACCGAAGGCTTCGACACGATATTCGGATATCTCGGCGACGATGTGATTTATAGTCTCGGCGGCAATGATACGCTCAAGGGCGGCGGAGGTGCCGACCAGCTTTTTGGCGGCAGCGGCATCGACTCTGCCAACTACAGCGATTCGACTGTCGGCGTGACCGTCAACCTGACGTCCGGACCCGGAATCGGGGGAACTGCCGAAGGCGACACTTACTCCAGCATTGAGGACGTGTGGGGATCAGCGCACGCTGATTTCCTGACCGGCAACGCTAGTGCTAACATCCTCAAGGGATTGGAAGACGATGATTTTCTGAAGGGCGGTGGGGGCGCCGACACGCTCGATGGAGGCAGCGGCAAGGATACACTCAAGGGCGGCGGCGGCGCGGATACGTTGAGTGGAGGCACCGGCATCGATACGGCGTCCTATGCAGGCTCAGCCGCCAGGGTTGTCATCTCGCTCATCGACGACACCGCGAGCGAAGGGGACGCTGCCGGCGACGAACTCAACAGCTTCGAAAACCTCACCGGCTCGGACCATGACGACAAGCTGTTCGGAAATAACGTGGCCAACACGCTGCGCGGGCTGGACGGCGACGACCTGTTCCATGGCCATGGCGGCAACGATTCCATCTGGGGCGGCAACGGCAATGATGCGGTCTGGGCGATGGATGGCAACGATACGGTGCGCGGTGAAGGCGGCAACGACCGGATCAACGGCGGCGCGGGCATCGATACGCTGATCGGCGGTACCGGCAACGACGACTACTATATCGAAGATACAGGCGACATCCTTGTCGAGAGCGCCGGCGGAGGCACGGACACCGTTTATGCGTCCGTGAACTTCACGCTTTCGGAAGGCGTGCACGTCGAACAAATAATGACTTTGTTCGTGCCGTTCACCATCCCGATCAACCTGACCGGCAATGAACGGGCGCAAACCATTCACGGCAATGACGGCATCAACATCCTCGATGGCGGCGGCGGCGCGGACGCAATGTATGGATACGCCGGCAACGATATCTATTACGTCGACAATGCCGGCGACGTCATCACTGAGTACGCTGCGGCGGGCACTGACAATGTGCGGTCCTCGATCAGCTACAGCCTGGGCGCCAACGTCGAGCGCCTGAAGCTGCTGGGAAGCGCTAACATCGACGGGACGGGCAACAGCGTTGCCAACATCCTTACCGGCAATGACGGCGTCAATGTGCTGAGCGGCCTCGCAGGCAACGACGCCCTCGACGGCCTCCTGGGCAACGACACGCTGATCGGCGGCGGCGGCTCCGATTCATTCTTCTTCACCACCGCGCTCGGCGCGAACAATATCGACACCATCACCGGCTTCTCCGTCGCCGACGACACGATCAAGCTCGATAATTCGGTCTTCACCGCGCTGACGGAGACGGGGACGCTTGCCGCAGCGGCTTTCACCGCCAACGCGACAGGCGCAGCTACGACCGCCGCCCACCGTATCATTTACGAAACCGACACAGGTGAGTTGTTCTACGACAGCAATGGCAGTGCGGCCGGCGGCGCCAAACAGTTCGCGGACCTCGCTATCAACCTCGCCCTCACCAACGCGGATTTCCTCGTGGTGTAGGCCGAAGAGCCCCCGCGTTCGGCCAAGGCGTCCGGGCGTCCTCGGCGGGCCCCGCCATGGATTTCGGCATCCGCGGTAGTATGGTCATCGAGCAGTCAAGCGCGTCTCGTGTTGGCAAGCTCAATGTGACTGGGGAAATACATGCCGAAACTCAGCGCTGGAATCCTTCTCCATCGCTCGAACGGTAACCGGGAGGTCTTTCTCGTCCATCCGGGCGGGCCATTCTGGGCAAAGAAGGATGAGGCGGCGTGGTCGATTCCCAAAGGGCTCGTCGACGCCGACGAGGACACGCTCGCCGCCGCGCGACGCGAATTCCTGGAAGAAACGGGCTTTGCGGTCGATGGCGATTTCGTGCCTTTGGGAGAATTCCGTCAACCTGGCGCCAAGGTCGTCATCGCCTGGGCGCTCGAAGGCGACGCCGACCCGGTAGAACTCAAGAGCAATCTGTTCGAGATGGAGTGGCCGCCGCGTTCGGGCATGAAACGCCAATTCCCCGAAGTCGACAGGGCGGCGTGGTTCTCGCTTGATGAGGCCGGAGAGAAAATTCACGCCGGCCAGCGGCCGATCCTGGAGGCGCTGAAACGAACTCTCGCGGAACTTAACGGTCAGTGATGCAGGGCGCAGCCGGTTGCCACTCCGTTGCAAACTTAGTGCGTCTTGCGGTCACCGCGGTCGCCGTAGCCTGGCTTCGCGTCCGCCTTGGCCTTCCGCTTCTGGTCTTGCGCCAGAGAGCGACCGACATCTTCAACCTCGTCGAAGCGGCCACGATCATCACGGCGCACGAAGCGCTTGTCGCCCTTGTTCGGTTCGATCAATTCACGTTTGCCGGGCATGGGATCTCTCCATATCGTTCAGCCCTGTCAACGATATGGAATCCTTATTGTTCCCGGCTCAGCCGCCCGTGGCACCGGGTGATTGTGGCCGGAAAGCGGCTGACAGCTAGATGGAACGGCGCTTGCGAACCCGGTCGCGCCCGAGCCCTGTCTCGTCGAGCAGGCCCTTGCGCTTGGCGTCGTAATAATAGCCGCGCTGATACATGCGGTCGGCAAGTCGCTGGTTGCCATCGGCCACCATATAGGCGCCCTTCAGATATTTGACCGCGTATTTGAGGTTGGTTTCGGGATCGAGCAGACCCCGCGCGGTACCGTTGTAACCCATGCCACGCGCCGTCGCATGCTTGATCTGCATCAGGCCCCAGTGGCCTTTGTTATGGGCGTTCGGATTGTAGGTGCTCTCGCGCTTCACCACCGCGTGTACGAACTCGACCGGCAGCTCATAGATCGCGGCATATTTCGCGATCAGCGCGTCGATCTGGAGGCGAGAAGACGATCCGCCGATGATGTTGTCGGCCTTCGCGTATGACGCCGGAACGATCATAGGAGCGGCCTCGCCGATAGGAACCGGCATCTCGCCGAGCGAAGCGACCATGACGGGCGCTGCCGGCTGCGCCCCGGCTTCCGCGACCACAGGAATTCCCTCGGCGCGCGCCAGCACCGTCGGCAGAACTTCAACGGACTCGGGCAATGGCGCGTAACCCTGCTCGATCACAGCCGGACCGGGCTGCAGGCTCGTCGTCTGCTGCATACCAGCAGTCGTGCATCCGGCAAGTGCGGAAACCGAAAGGCAAAACCCGGCAAGAATTGAAGGTCGAAATTCAGGCAACGCCGCTCTCGCGGTTGGAGTATTCGGTCCCGTCCCGGGAAGAAGCTGCCTATCATGCCGCCGCGCAGCGGCGCAACCGGGCAGGTTTCGGGTGGCTTTTCACGTTTTGTCCGCCCATTTTACAGTCCTGAAATATGTCAGGAGCCGAACGCCATCATGTTCTTCGGCGGGCGCTCCCGTGCTAGTCTGAATTCGAGGAAAACGACATGACAAACTCTTCGATCGGCCGCCACATTTTCGAAACCGCGCTCGGCTGGATGGCGGTGACCTGGAGCGCTGAAGGCCTGACCCGCGTCTGGCTGCCGGAACGCGAACGGGAGTCGGTTTTGCGGCGGGTCGAGAAGCGCGAAGCGAACCTGCCAGATGCCCCGCTTTCACCGGTGATCGCGGCGGTTGTAGAGAGCCTGAAGTCGTATGCGGCGGGCGAAGAAGTCGACTTCTCGACCGTGCCGCTCGATCTTTCCGGGATCGACGATTTTCGCCTCGCCATCTACGACGCGGCTAAAGCGCTGCATTACGGCGAAACCGTCACCTATGGCGAGTTGGCGAAGCGTGCCGGCCATCCTGGCCTGGCGCGCGAAACCGGCGCGGCGCTCGGTCAAAACCCGCTGCCAATCGTGGTGCCTTGCCACCGCATCCTCGCCGCCGGCAACAAGATCGGCGGCTTCTCCGCGCCGGGCGGTTCGCGCACGAAGGAGAAGATGCTGGCGATGGAAGGCGTCCGCGTCGGACCACCTCCACCCGCGCAAGCGTCCCTGCCGCTCTAAAGCAAATCCAGGAAAAGTGGAAACCGGTTTTCCGTCCGGATTTGCGACAAAAAAACGATCAGCGCGGGATAAAGATCTCGTCATTGTCGAAATGTTTCGACGCCGGCTCGCAACGCTTGATCGGGCACGAGGCGCGGTCGGCAGTCGGCACATAACCCTGCACCGCGATCTCGTTCGTCTGGCAATAGCCGCCGTGCCGGACGAAACGGTCGTAGAGCGTCATGCCCGGGTTGCGTTTGGAGGCGTAGCGCAGGATGGCAGCGCCTTGGGAACGCACCGCGCTTTGCGCCTCCCGGCATGACATGCCGTCGGTGTTGTATCTCGAAATCGCGGCAGCGGGCGTTGAGGCGACCGCGGCGAGCATTGCGGCAACGATCAGGGTTTTCATGGTCAGGCTCCCGAGGGAATATCGCTGGACGATAGTCTAAGCTGGAATCTGGCGTTGCGAAGGCAGCCGGCAAGTGACGCACGGAGCGAAAATCCTTATGGTTCCGCGCGCATATCGAGGAGGACATGATGGCGAACGAACGGGTTGGCTTTATCGGGCTCGGGTTGATGGGCTCCGGCATGGCGAAGAACATCGTCGCCAAGGGCTTTCCCCTGACGGTCCTCGCCCACCGCAGGCGCGAAGCCGTTGACGACCTGATTTCGCGCGGCGCGTCCGAGGCGAAGTCGGCGCGTGAGCTCGCCGAAAATTCGGACATCGTCGTGATCTGCGTCACCGGCAGTCCGGAAGTCGAGGCGGTGATCAATGGTCCCGATGGTCTGGCGTCCGCAATGAAGCCGCTGCTTATCATCGACTGCTCGACCTCGGAGCCTTCGTCCACGACGCGCCTTGCCGCCGCACTCGCGCCGCAAGGCATCACACTGATCGACGCGCCGCTGTCGCGCACGCCGAAGGATGCCGAAGCCGGCACACTCGATGTGATGGTCGGCGGGCCTGACGATGTCGTCGCCCGCGCACGGGCCGTCATTGACTGCTTCGCCGGCCGCGTTGTCCATACTGGCCCTGTCGG
>Ga0335075_10011277_pt1 | contig 13513 bp, 15 predicted proteins | sample Lox_Sample_24_FD_206723 | JGI IMG/M metagenome (GOLD analysis project Ga0335075, IMG submission 206723) | Soil microbial communities from Loxahatchee National Wildlife Refuge, Florida, United States - Lox_Sample_2.4 | ecosystem: Environmental > Terrestrial > Soil > Wetlands | place: USA...
CTCGTCTCGTGCTCCTCGAAGGCGAGCTCTGGAATCCGGTGCAGCCCCCGCCGGACCTCGACCAGGTCAAGCACGGGCTGCTCCGCTAGCCGCGTTGACCAGCCGTGAGCCGCACATCGCCGTCGGCACCTCGGAGACCCCTAGTACCACCCGGTCGTGTTCCATAGCCGCTCGTGACGGCAGATCACGCACATGATCATCCCGGCGCGCGCGTTCGCCAGGCCACGCCGCGCCAAGCCCGGTACATAGCGGACCCTAGTGGCCAATAATGACATTCCTCGCAAGTGCGCCAAGGCGGCGCCTACCCGGCAGTGCAACCAGCTGGCGGGCCAGCCCATCGGCCAGCTCCTGGGGTTGTTCCTGGGCAGACTGTTCCAGTGATAGACGGGCTCATCCTTCAGCGGCATCTGACGGAAAGAGCAGCTCACCCAGCCGTCCCACCGACGAATGCCACCCGCGCAGCTCCGCCGCGGTCGGCGCCAGCTCATACGCGTGGTGATGCGCCGCCCCCGCCAGCCCCAGCCACGCCTCCCGCGCCAGCGACGCCGCCTCATCCGACGTGTACAGCGGCAGCATCAGCAACTGCTGCCGCATCCCGATCGTCGCCGCCGCAGGCAGCACCCGCGCCCAGTACCGGTCCAGGCTCACCTCGAGCGCCAACCGGATCAGCAGCGCGCATGCCCGCGGCCACAGGCTGCCGAGCCCGGGCACCGGCGAGGTGAGCAGCTGCTCAGCCGCCGCCAGCAGCTCCTCCGGGCTCACCGTGGCCGCCCCGGCAGGCGCAGTCCCGCTCACTGCCGCAGCGCCTTAGTGAGCCGCTCTGTATCGTCTATGAACAGTTTCAGGTCGCCGTGCTGGGGATCATGCACTCCCTTTTTGGCGGCCCAGAATGCATTCACGCAGCCCTGCCCGGCGAGTACGCGCAACCTGCCCGGCACCTCCCCGGCTCGCGACGCGTTCCCGAACAGCGCCAACGCCACCATGTCCTGCAGCGAATGCGAAGCGTCGTCGAGCGTCCGCTCGACCACCGAGTGCGCCACCCCGGCCGAAAGGTCCCGCGACCGCACGACCTCAACGCACGCCGCCTCCATCGCCCCCCGGCACAGCCCGGCCACCGCGACCGCCCGCGCTGTCTGCGGCAACGCCACTGTCTTCGCGATCGCCCGCGCGTCGTCGAGATACCGGGAAACCGGATCGCTCACCTTCCGCACGGACACCACCGACCGTTCCCGCCGCGTGACCGCGAGCACGGTCGCGGGCAACTGCAGCTGCCGCAGGGCGGCCGGCAGCCGGTCGTCATGCGTGAAGACGACGACCTGCCGCGACCGGGCCACCGACGACAGCACCCGCGCCAGGCCGTCCACCTTGGCCGGATCCATCGCCTGCACCGGGTCGTCGATGACCACGAACCCGAACGGCGAATCCGCCGCCGTCGCCCGCGGCAGGAACAGCGCCAGCCCCAGCGCGTGCAACTCGCCCTGGCTCATGACAGAAAGCGCCGCCCCAGGCACTCCGTCGATGGTCACGTCGAGCGTCACCTTGCGCTGCGGCCCCGCCCCGGCCAGCGTGATCGGCCCGAGCTCGACGTTGCTCTCCTGCCGCAGCGTCTCCCAGACCTGCGCCGACGTCTTCGCGAACGGCGCGAGCCGATCGTTCCGCACTTCCCTCCCAATCTGCCGAAGCAAATCAAGAGCCTTTTTAAAATCAGCATTCCGAACGGACGCGGCCTGACTGTCCTCAGCCACCTTGCCCCAGGCCGCGAGGTCGGCCGCCACCGGCTGCCAGGCCTCGGCCCGCTCCCGCAGCACCCGGCCGGCAGCAGAACGCACCGCCGCCACCTCGTCCGACAGCACCCGGAACGCGTCGATAATCGCGGACGAGTCCACCGGCGCCCCACCGTCAGCCGACGTCGCTGTGTCGGCCAGTGTCGCCGCGTCGGCCAGTGTCGCCGCGTCAGCCAGTGCCACGAACGCGGTCCACACCTCCAGTGCCGCCGCCGGATCGACGTAGGCACGAAGGCCGGCGTCAGCACCAAGACCGGCGTCACCACCCAGACCGGCGTCACCACCCAGACCAGCGTCACCACCCAGACCAGCGTCACCACCCAGACCAGCGTCACCACCCAGACCAGCGTCACCACCCACCTCCGCGCCACCAAGACCACCGTGACCACCAAGACCACCGTGACCACCAAGACCAGCGTGACCACCAAGACCAGCCTCACTACCAAGACCAGCCTCACCACCCGCCTTCGCGCCACCTGGATGTGCGCCACCAAGAGCAGCGTTACCACCAAGCTCGACGTCACCACCAGAGCGAGCGTCACCAGCAAGCTCGGCGGCCAACGCTCGGGGCACGCCCCGGTGCGGCGTGAGCTCACGCAGCGCGCGCCTGGCGGCGGTCATCTCGTCGCGCGCCGCGTCGGCGTCCCTCGCTCGCGCGCTGAGGTCTGCGATCGACGCCGTCGCGGACGCCGCCCAGGCGTCGTCGAGCACGCGCCCGCCGCAGACTGGGCAGGGCTCGTCGGAGTGCGACCTTTGATGCTCGAGGGCGGCGGACAAGAGGTCCGCCAGCTGCCGCGCTTCCGCGGCAGCGGTTCCGGCGAGCGCGCCGACCGCCGCCCGGGCGGAATCGAGCCGGGTCGCCGCGGCGGCAACGTCCTCAAGGGCCGGCAGCGTGATCGCGACGATCTCCCGCAGTTGGGCGAGCCGCCCGTCGGCCGGCACTTCATCGCTGACCGCCAGCGCCGTCAGCGCTTCCAGGTCCCAGGTCTTCCCGCTCAGGATCTGCTCGGCCGCGCGGGCCCTACCGTCGGAGTGGCTCGCCAGCGTCGCGAGCAGGGCAGGCAGTTGCTGCTTGGCCAGCTTTGCGGTGGCTTCGGCCGCGCGACGGGAGTCACCGAGCACCCGTTCGGCGTCGATCAAGACGTCAAGCCCGAGGATCGCCTGCAGCGCATCGTGCATGCTCGACGGCTTGCCGCCAACCAGCGCCCCGAGCTCCGAATAGGAAAGGAACGGCCGGTACAGCTCAAGCGCCCCCGTCCAGCCCCGCGCGTCAAGCGATTCCCGTTTCCCGGCGACGGAGATGAAGGCCTGCGCGTCGACGAGCCCGGCGCCCGTCGCCCATTGCCTGGTGACGACCGCCGGGGCCGGCTGACCGTCCTCCGCCAGCTTGACCTCGATGACAGCCGGGTCCGGCCGGTGCAGGTTCCGCCAGCCTTCCTTCCACACCGCGGTCCGCTCCGACCACCGCATGTTGTCGCCGGTCAGCGCGATCTCGGCCGCCTCGGCGAAGCTCGACTTCCCCGACCCGTTCCGTCCCGTGACGACCGTCAGCCCGGGTCCGGCCTGCAGATGGAGCGTGACCCCGGCCCCAATGCCGCGAAACCCCTGCACGCCGATCGACTTCAGGTAGACCCGCCCAGGCGCGCCGACCTGAGCCTCGTCGTCGTGCTGGTCCACGCCGCTGTCCCTGCCACCCCGCATCGCGGCGAGGATCAGGCTCGCGACCTGGTCGGGAACCTTATCGTCGGCGAGCTTCGCGCTGACGATCTCCGCCACACTGCGTCCCTGCTCCATCATGGCAACAACAATACTGGAATTACTTGGACTTCACATGAGATTCCGGGCAAGAGTCGCCGCCTGTGATGGCTCCTCGCCGCGACGATGACGAAGAGCACCCTGGCCCGAGGGATTGTCGGCTGGGTCGGGCTACGCGTCGACTCAGCTGCCGTCTCCTGGAGCGCGTACCCGGCCATCGGCAGATTCCAGATGTCTGGAAGCTGGCCGTGATCCGTTGACTTGCTGGCCCCCGGACTCGCATCCTCGGTGACGAGACCAACATTGCGGTAACAAGCAAGGACGGCTTGGCGAGCATCCATATGACGGACAGGTCAAGGACGGTGCCCGATGACTGACAACGGGGAAGCGGCGCGTCGTCCGGTACGCGCTCCGCTGCGGCGGCGAAGTCGGCGGCGCTGGACGATCGCCGCCGGCGTGGCTGTGTGCTGGCTGATCTTGGAGTTCATGACAGGTTCCGCCGTCACTGCCACGGTCCTGCTGGTGGCCATCGCCGGGCTCGGCGCGGCGGGCATGGCGGGCCTGCGGGCCATGGGCATCACGCGGGATCATCCCCGGCTGCGCCAGATGGCCGCCCGGCCATGGCGCGATGGGCAGGACGTGCTGAATGTCGCCATGCGCCATCTGCCCGATGTGTTCATCGTTACGCCGAGCGGATCGCTGATCGCGCCGGACGTTGTCGAACTGCAGATGAATCCCGGTGATCTCGCCTCGTTGTCTGAGCGGATGGGACTCGACGTGGTCAGCACCGGTGTGACCGAGGTTTACGAAGACCAAGTAGCCGAGCGCGGGGCTCGCTTTGTCGGGTCATCTCAGCCAGAGGTGTACATCATCCCGGATCATTCGATCCCGCAAGGCCGCTACCGTCTTCGGCGAGGCCTCCCGGTCAGCGCCCGTCCCTCCCCTGGCCCCTGGGACCTGCCCGACGCCTCAGACCTGATCGATCCCCAACTCACGGACGTCGCCCAGGAATTCGCCGATGCCGCGGCGGATCCCGTCGGCACCGGGTCCGAGCCGGAATGGGGCTACCCACTGCCTGCGTCAGGCCCCGGCCACGCTCAGCCCGTCGGCACCGGGCCCGCAGGCCGCACCCGGTACGAGGTCGACCCGGGTCGGACGATCATGGACGGCGCTGCCACCGTCATGGAGCAGATCCGCCCGGCTGTTCCCGTGCTGCGGCTGGTGACGGGCTCATCGGTCGCCGAAACCTCGGTGTCGGGCGCCCGGGCCGGCCGCGGGCCGGTTGAGCTGGGGCTGCCCGAGGTGCCGACGGTGTCCAGGGTGCACGCGATCTTCACGTTTGCCGCGGGCCGTTGGTGGGTCACCAACCAGGGGATGAACGGGCTCTCCGTCAACGGGGTCCCGGTCTCGGGCGAGCAGCCGCTGGGTGACGGAGACTCGATTCGCTGGGGGAAGAGCCAGGACGCGCCGCTGTCCCGGATAGAGATCGGCTAAGGTCGCGAACTGCGGCTATTGTCTTTGCAGGCGTAGGCGAGATTTGGGGCGGCCGCGGGAAGCGTGCGGACCGGCGTTCGGGAGTGCGACTGAGTGGTGGCAGGGCGACTGTTTCTGTGGTCAACTGCACGCGACGAGTGGGTGAGCTGCCCGCCTGACGAGATCACCTGGCTGGACCGCACCACACTCAGCGACAACGAAGATCTGACCCTGCACCGCGCCCCGCGGTGCGCGGGGCTTCGTCACGTCCAGCACCGCTGGGAACTGTTCAGCCGTGACGTGAGCTATCAGGTTTACCTGGCGCCAGACACAGCCGGGGAGCCGCTCAGCGCTGAGGCTGTCCGGCGCACTGCCCGCCATGTTCTGCCGGCCGCCGCGGAGAGCTACGAGGCACGGCCGGTCGTACTCGATCAGGGCTTGTGGGTGGTCAGCGTGGCTGCCTGGGTGCTGCGGCTACGGCTCGACATGCCGACCGGGGCCGGCGTTGATGCGGCCGAACCGGACGGTGATCAGGAAGCAGTCACCCGGGCCAACGAGCTCATGCGACGGCGGGCGGCGGGCGCCACGACCAGGAAGGATGCGGTAGCTCGGGTACGCGGCTACTTCGAGCGCAACGCGACGGCGCGGCTGGCGTTGGCCTATTACTACCAGGAGTTCATCCTCGGTTTTAGCACGCCGCAGACGGTGCCGATGCTCAACGTGGTCATCGCCCTGGACCTGAGCGGAGAGGGCGCGGTATCCGACTACAAGAAGCTGCTTCAGGGATTCATCTGGTCTGAACGCGGTCACGCGCGAGATCTCACCGGATTCCTGCTCGCGAACGGCTTGCTGACGTCGGCCCATCTGAATGAGGCGAGGCTGCTCGCCGAGCAGAACGAACGCGATGGCGTCTGCGAGACGGCGCGGCGGCGGCTTCGCTACCGCCCGAAGGGAAAATAAATGGTGGGCGCAAATCCGAACCTGCGGGGTTTACCGGCTAGCTGCTTGGGTGCGGCGTGGTGCAGTTAATCTGCGGGTCCACATGAGCGTAGTTGAGCGCGCCAGCCAGGATCGTCACCGCGGCCGTGCTGAAGCTGCTGCAATCAACGGGGCGTTTGTAATCGCCACGCTGACCAGCCGCGATACCGCCGATGACCAGCCAGATGACAAGCAGCACCGATCCAATGTGCATCCGGGCCTCCGTCAGCATCGTCGTTACAAAACCCGCATACCGCCAAGCGACCGCATGGCGGTTACCTTGGTCGTCATCCGCGAAGAAGCCTACCCATACGTGGCGCCAATGCCCTTTCCAGAAATCTGGAAGTCAGGGACCCGCGCCGAGTAGGTCGGCCGAAACCGCGGGGCCAGAGTATGCCGGTCATCAGGGCGCCTGCGCGGGCATGGCGGCGGGCATCTGATCGTAGGGGCGGAGGTTGTCGGGGTCGATGGCGCGCACGATGCGCCGGCTGATCTCGCGCAGCTGCCGGGACTGGGTCTTGGTCAGCGGGTCGAAGACCAGGCGGCGGACCTCCTGGACGTGGCCGGGCGCGGCCTCGGTCACCTTCGCCAGGCCGTGGTCGGTCAGGGTCGCCAGGGTGTAGCGGCCGTCGGCCGGGTCGGGGGTGCGGCGCGCCCAGCCGCGCTGCTCCAGCCGGGCGACGACCTGGGACAGGCGCGGCAGCGAGCCCTCCGCCAGCGTCGCGAGTTCGCTCATCCGCAGGGTGCGGGCGGGCGCCTCCGACAGCAGGGCCAGCACCTGGTACTCGAAGTGGCTGATCCCGGCGTCGCGGCGCAGCTGCGCATCGAGCGCGGCCGGCAGCCTGTTCAGCGCGCTGGCCAGGGCGAGCCAGGCCTGCCTCTCCTCGGGGTCGAGCCAGCGGGGTTCCTGCGGGGCGTCCATGAGAACAGCATAACTTAAAAGTTGAAGTGATCCAGCACTCTTATGACTTGCATCTTGAAGTGATGTGGAGGTACAGTCAGTTAAAGATTTAAGTCAAAGAGCCCGTCGGAAGGAAGAAATCATGACCGCCACCGTCAGTCTGAGTGTCGCCGCCCTGACCGTCGACTGCACCGATCCCGCCGCCCTGGCGGACTTCTGGGGGAAGGCCCTCGGCCGCCCGGTCGGCCCGGGCGCGGTCGCCGGGGACACGGCGGTCGACGCCGCCGACCCCGAGGGCGGCCCCCGGATGCTGCTCCGCCACGTCGCCGAGCCGAAGGGGATGCACCTTGTCCTGATGACCGACCGCTACGACGAGGAGACCGGGCGGCTGACCGGCCTGGGGGCCAGGCCGGTCAACGAGACCAGGCTCCCCGCGGTCCGCTTGGGCGGGGACTTGTACGTGGTCCGGCAGACCACGTTCGCCGACCCGGAGGGCAACGAATTCGACCTGGTGATGTGGCAGCGGCAGCCCGAGTAGGTGCCGAGTCCGGGCACAAGCTGAGGTCCCATCGATGATCTTGGATCGGCGGCCGCCTCCAGCGGTGGCCGCCGGTCCAAGGAGGAGGCCGGCTGCGAGGGCATCGCCCGCACCAGTGCCATCCGCAATCTCTGCACCATCCAGCACGGAAAGGGCATCACAAATGCAGCATGTGAATCAGCAGGGACCTACGAGGCGGACGGTGCTCCGCGCCGGGGCGGGGGCCGGGACGGCTGCGGCCCTCGGCGCGGCCGCCATCTTCGCGGCCGGAACGGCGGACGCGGCCACCACGGCGGTCAGCGGGAACCAAGGGCTTCCTTACCCGGCCGGTGTCACGGACACTTCTCACTGCACTCCCGGGGCAGCCGCGGTCTTCCGCGGCTTCTTCACCGCCAAAAGCGAGCACGACCTCACCGCGCTCATGTCCTACTTCTCCACGGCGAACACCACCTACATCGACGCCTGCCTGGGCATCAGCCTGCCGAGCTGGGAGGCGGTGGACAGCACCTTCGGCCCGGTTTTCGCGACCGCGCCGGCGTCCGCGATCTCCTATCCGCTGCGTATCGTCGGCGATACGAGAAGTGCCGTGGTCGAGCTCGTGGACACCCCCGACTTGTTCGTGCCCCAGGAGCTCCGGGCCCTGTCCTCCGTCACCTTCGACAGCCAGGGCAAGATCATCCGCTGGGTGGACTACTGGGACGGCCGCAGCTCCCTGCTACCGAACACCATCGGCAGCACCTACCCCGCCGACTTCAAGGACTCCGAGCAGAACGCGGATCCCGCCGCCGTCCGGGCCGCGACGGCGCTCCAGGCCGCGTTCGCGGCCGGCGACGCCGCCGCGGCCGTCGCCCTGATGTCCTACGACGTGGTCCACGAGGACATGGCCGCGCACACCCGCGTCCGCGGCCAGCTCCAGGCCCAGCGCTACTACACCCGGGCGCTCGGCCAGCTCCCCTACGGCCCGGGCGCCGCGCTGGTCCACGCCGACGGCAGCCGCCAGGGCGGCGGCTACGAGTGGTCGGCGGCCCCGGACGCCGCCCCGATGCGCCGCGGCCACACCTGCATCGAGCTCGACGAAGCCGGCCTGATCAGCCGCCTCACCGCGATCTACGACTCCAGCCTCCTCAGTTACCCCGCCTATCAGTCCGTGGTCGGCCTCGCCGCGGAAGCGCCGCTGTCCTCCTGAGGACAGCGCCAACTGCCACTCAAGTGAAAACAACGAAAGGACCTGAACATGTCCACCGACATCCGGCACTCGCACAGTAACGGGCAGCGGCAGATGGAGGCAGTCGTCATCCAGGCCGGCGGGCCGCCGGCGCAGTCGCTCGCCTATCGTTCCGAGCCGGTGCCGGAGCCGGGCCCGGGGGAGGTGCTGGTCGAGGTGCACGCGGCCGCGGTGAACCCGCTCGACGTCGCCAACGTCCTGGGCGCGCTCGGCACGCCGCTGCCGATGATCCCCGGCGGCGACTTCGCCGGCGTCGTCGTCTCCGGCGGCGACCACGCGGGCCAGGAGGTGTGGGGCAGCGGGCCGGCGCTGGGAATGGCGCTGGGAGTGAAGAGGCCGGGCACGCACGCGCGCTTCGTCGCCCTTCCCGAGACGTGGCTGTCACGCAAGCCTGAGCGCCTGACGATGACCGAAGCCGGCGCTGTCGGCCGATCGTACTTCACTGCCTGGGAGACGGTAATCAACACGATGGAGCTCATGCCAGGCGAGACGCTCCTCATCACCGGCGGGGCGGGCATGGTCGGCCAGGCCGCCACCGCGATCGCCCGCTGGCGCGGCGCGGAGACGATCGTTGTCGACCGGCGCAGGCCCGACGGCGTTGAGCACTTCATCGACGCCAGCTCAAGCGACATACGCGAGGCAGTGCTCGAGCTTACCGACGGACGCGGTGCTGACCTGGCCCTGGATACGAGGGGCGGCGAGCTGTTCGAGCCCGTTCTCCGCAGCCTGCGGTTCGACGGCCGGCTGGTCGGGATTTTCAGCGCCCCTGACGCGCGGGCCGAGTTCTCCCCGGCCGAGGTCTACAGCCGGCAGTTGCACGTCACTGGACTCGCCAGCGTGTTCATGGACGGGGCTGACGTGGCGCGCATCTTCGACAAGCTCCGCCCGCTGTTCGACCGCGGCTTCCTCGCCCCTCCGGCCGTGAACACGTGGCCGCTTGAGAAGGTCGCCGAGGCCTACCGGACGGTGGCGGCCGGTGGGGGCGGAATCAAGCAGGTCCTGCTGCCGACCGGCGGCGGACCTGGCCATATTGCTCCGTGACCGTCACCGACGAGTTCTGCGCGCTTGCTGGGTCTACCCGAACAACAAACCCTGGAGGGGCGAGCATGAGCAAGGTGATCGCCGACATCTCGATGTCGCTGGACGGATACGTCACCCTGACCGAGGGAGTAGCGGACGCCATTGACCAGGCCCGATCGGCTGCGGGCGACAAGGACGTCGTCGTCATGGGCGGCGCGAACGTCATCGACCAGAGTCTGGCGGCGAGACTGGTCGACGAGCTCTGCATCCACCTGTCACCGCTTGTGCTCGGCGACGGCACGCGGCTGTTCGACCTCGTTGGCCCGACGAGGCTGGTGAGGACTACGCGCTCCGGATGCGTACGGCGGACGGCGCTTCCTCGGAGGTCACGAATGCGGGCCGCCTATCGCCATGGGAAATGAGGGGTGAAGGCGGAGCACGCGACCGTTCGGGCAAATCGATTTTGATCTTCTTACGGAGGAGCGCGCCGGGCGCGGATCAACGCGACTTGCATCCCGTGTACGCGACCTGCCCCAGGTCCGGGAATCCTGGTAGCTGCGCGGTGCCCGTCCGACCGTTCTCCTGGTAGCTGACGCTGAACTGCACCGGCAGCGGGCCCGGGCACGCCACTAGCACCCGGAAGGTGACGCTGAGCCAGGTGGTGCCGAACGGCGGAAGGACCGTCGAGCTTCCCGTCTCTACCTCGCCCGTCGACGCCTTGATGAAGACGAACGAGCCGCCTTCGGTTGCCTGCCAGGACGACGAGATCTCGCCGCAGGGTCCCCACTGCTGCGAGACGCGGCGCAACCCGCCCAGTGGGAGGATGCTCCTGACCTGCCCGAGGGTGACCGCCGTGCCGGAGAGGTTGATCAGCTCCACGCCGAGCTGGAGGTCCCGGCCGCGCTGCACCGAGCATGCCTCGCCGGTCTGGGCCAGCCCGGAGAGTCCCGCGATGCTGAGACTGGAGGAGTAGGCGCCGGGGCCGCCCGCGGCCCCGGCCAAACCCGGCGGCGCGGCGGAGCCTGCTACGGCCGGGAGGACAGTGCCGGTGGCGGTCGCCCGCGGCCGCGGGACGGCCTGTCCCAGGTGCCTGTAGCCGAGGGCGTATCCGGCCGCCAGCCCGACGATCAGTCCGGCAATGCCGAGGATGGCCGCGCCACCCGACGGCCGCCGCTCAAGGGCGGGAAGCCACCCGGGGACGCCGGACCCATCCGGGTAGCCGCAGCGGCGCACCGCCGTGCTCCACGATGTCGTCCTCGTCGGGTTCGTGTCCGTACATACCCACGGTGTCACGGTAACCCTCGACGTCGGTGACTTACAGAGGGCTGAAGGCCTTCCGGACGAGCGACACCGATGGGCGGGGCTGTGGTCTAATCGGCACGTGCTTGAGACTCCGGCGGAGATCGATCGCCTTCAGGAACTGCTCGACCGCAGCGCCGCCGGGGCGGGTGCTCACCTGAGGAGCATCGCCAGCGACGAGCGGCGCCTCAGCGCGGCCCGGGTATGCGAAAAACTGCAGGGCATGCGGCTGCTCGTGGTCGCCACGGTGACCGCCGACGGCCGCCCACTGGCCGGGCCGGTTGACGGTTACTTCCTGCACGGGTCCTTGTACTTCAGCTCGGCCAGGGACTCGGTGCGGATGCGCCACCTAGCCGCCCGTCCCGCCGTCAGCGCTACTTACCTCGAGGGCGAGGAACTCGCCGTGACCGTGCACGGCCGCGCCGAGCTGTTCGATGTCTCCGACCCGGCCCACGCTGAACTGCGACAGGCGATGCTCGACCACTACCTGCCCAGGCAGGGTCCGGCGTTCGAGACCTGGCTGAACCAGATCGACGCGGTCGGAGCGCGCATCGGCGCGGCGAAGATGTTCACCTACAGCACGAGCGACTTAGCCCGGCGGCTCACGCGTCCCTCTTGCAGTGAGCGGCGATCCGGGTGAGCGCGGCGATCGTCGCGGCGTCGTCCGGCAGCCACGGGCCGGACAGGCTGCCGACGCCGGCGTCCGTGCGCCAGTAGCTCCAGTACCCCAGCGCTCGGCCGCCGTTCTCGGCGCTGTAGCCCGCCAGCCAGCCGTAGACCGTGGCGAACCACGACGGACGCTGCGCTGGCACGTTGCTGTTCGTCTCCGCGATCGCCAGCACCGGCGACTCCTGGACGTGCTGCACGAGGTTCTCGCGCCAGGCGTTCAGCGCCCGGATCAGCGGCGGGTTCCAGTTGTCGTACCAGTCGAGCGCGTAGAAGTCGAGTCCGGGCGGGCAGAACAGCACCTGGACCAGGCCGGTCCCGCAGACCACCGCGCCGTACTTCACCCGGCTGCCGCGGCACAGCGCCTGCAGGTGGGCGTGCACCCGCAAGAGCTTCTCCTTGGTCAGCCCCAGCGGCGCGAACTGGCCGCCTTTAGCGACGTCGCCGTCGGCCTCGGCGTACGCCGTGAGCACGCCGCCCTGCGGCGGGGCGCTGCCGATGAAGGCGCCCAGCTTCTCGTCCAGCTGGCCGGCCAGCAGCCGGTCGGGGTTGGGGTAGATGGTGTAGAACCCGGTGACGCCCGCGGGGGTCGTCGGCCACGCCGCCGGGATCGGGCCGTTCACCGACGGGAACACGATCTTCCCGGCGGTCACCTGGTAGAGGTGCTCGCGGTACCCGGTCACGTCCGGGATGCCCAGGGCTCCCAGGTCGATGTTGGCCGCTCCGAACAGCATCAGAGTCCCTCCAGCACGGTCAGCAGACACCGCGCGTTGCTCTTGAACGTCCGGTTAACATTCCCGCTCGCCGAGGCGGGATGTCTATACCTTGAAGGCGACGCCACCCTGCGACGCTAGGTAAGGCGGCTATTCGTTGCCACGCATGAGTGGGGGTCTCCGCTTGCGGATCGACGCGAAGCACGCGACCGTTCGGAATGATCGACCTTGAACTTATCTTTGCCGCAAGCGCGGCGACGCGGCGAGGCAGCCGGCGGATGACCTACTCCGTCGGCTCGGCCGTCTCCCGGATCCGTGTGATGATCTGGTCAGCCTCGTCGTCGGTGATAGGCACGAACTCGAACATGGTGTCGCCTCGCTCGGCGGCGTAGAGGAGGGACGAGAACTCCCAGGTCAGGCTGGATGAGAATGCCTCATCAACTTGACCGTTGGCGTCAACTACACGACGCAGCACACCGCCCGGGCGGTCGCGGCTGCTGAACTCATCGATGATTGCGTAGTAGGTGATCGTCTGAGTCATTGTCATTACTCCGGGAAGTCTGGGATCTCGGTGGTACCGGGCGGAGTGTCGAGGAGTGCGTTTACCCGACGCTGGAAAGCCTCAAGCTCGTTGCGTTCTGTAGGTGAGGTGTCTGTGCTGCGGATGCGTTCGTATGCCTTATGGGTGAGTTCCTTGGCCTCCAGGCTCGCTGGCGTGTGGAACTGGACCTCGATGCGCAGGCCAGTCTCAGAGCGGCGCCATTGGCTGTTGATCCCTTTGTACTGCTCATCTGACCAGAGGTTCTTGAGCTTGACTTCCTCGAGTCCGATCTCCTTGAGACGCTCGACGTCGGCGAGTACCCCATCAGCGTAACGATCGGGGCTGTACATGAAGGTGAATCGCACGGGGTCCGGAACGATGCTGAGCGCTTGAGTCGCTGTAAGTCCCGGGCGGCCCCGGAGCGCATCGGCGATCTTCTCCTTGAGGCGATCCACTCCTTTGAGCATGTGCTCCAGGCCGACTAGGCGGCGGGTGGGGTCGGCGGCTTCGATCTGGCGCATGGCCGGGAGGGCGACTCGTTCGCCTTCGTCGTGGATGTCGGCGCAGGCCTTGGTGGCTTCGGCGTTCTGTTCCGGGGTGAGCCTGCGGGCTTCGCCGGA
>Ga0335075_10011278_pt1 | contig 13513 bp, 13 predicted proteins | sample Lox_Sample_24_FD_206723 | JGI IMG/M metagenome (GOLD analysis project Ga0335075, IMG submission 206723) | Soil microbial communities from Loxahatchee National Wildlife Refuge, Florida, United States - Lox_Sample_2.4 | ecosystem: Environmental > Terrestrial > Soil > Wetlands | place: USA...
CCGCGGCGGTATGTCCGAGCTGCGAACATCGTCTCGAGCGCACCACTGGCCGCAGCACGATCGCGGCCCTGCTGTTCGCACTCACCACGTTCATCCTGCTGTTTCCGGCCAACATCGAGCCCCTGATGAAGATCTCGGTGCTGGGTGTCGACCGGGAGACCCGCATCGGTTCGGGCATCAGCACGCTCTGGGACGGCCAGTGGGTGCTGCTCGCGATGCTGATCGCACTCTTTGCCGTCGTCCTGCCGTTCGTCCGGTTCGGCCTGCTGAGCTTCGTGCTGGCCTGCGTGCAATCCAGCCGGCAACCGCCGTGGTTGAGTCGGCTCTATCGGCTGTCCCTGCAGCTGGATATCTGGGCGATGCCCGATGTGCTGCTGCTCGGGGCCGCGGTGGGCTACAGCCGCATCGAGGCGAGAGTACCGGTCGATGTGGGTGCCGGTGGCATCTGCCTGATCCTCGCGGCCATTTCCGCGATGCTGTGCCGCGCGACCCTCGACCGGCGATCGGTGTGGCGCTCCTTCGAGTGCCGGGCCGCGCCGCAGCCCGGCGCGCCAACCATTTCCTGCACGGTGTGCGACCTCGCGGTTTCGGCCCATCGGGAGAACGGCCGCTGTCCCCGCTGCTTTGCGACCCTGCACTCCCGCAAACCCTTCAGCACCATGCGCACGCTGGCCCTGACCCTCGCCGGGCTCTCGCTGTACATCCCCGCGAACCTGTATCCCATGAACACCAACGTGCAACTGGGGCAGGACGTTCCCTACCGCATCATCGATGGCGTCAAGGACCTGTTCCAGGCGGGTTTGTGGCCGCTGGGCGTCCTGATCTTCTGCACCAGCATTGCCATTCCGCTGCTGAAGCTCGCCGGACTGATCTGGTTCCTGATCGCGATCCGGCGCCGTTCGCGGCGGGCGCTGGTGTTCAGGACGAAGCTGTATCGCCTGATCGACGAGATCGGCCGCTGGTCGAACGTCGACGTGTTCACGATCGCGATCTTCGTGCCGATGATCCAGTTCGGCGGGCTGGCAACGGCGTCGGCCGGCCCCGGCGCGATCGCCTTCATGCTGGTCGTGACCCTCACCATGATCGCCTCCCGTATGTTCGATCCGCGGCTCATGTGGGATGCGGCACTGGCCGGAGCCACTGCGTGAACGAGCCGGCACCCCCCGAGTCCCCGCAGCGCACCGTCGCTCTGATGCATGCGAATCGCTGGCCGGGGTGGATCTGGGCGGTACCGCTGGCCGCGGTCGCGATCGTGGTGTGGCTGGTGCTGCGCCAGATCAGTCTCCATGGCGTGGCGGTGACGGTGACCTTCGACAATGCGGCGCAGATGAAGAGCGGCACCACGCAGGTGATCTATCGTGGCGTCGAAGTCGGCAAGGTCACCAAGGTGTCGCTCGCGAAGGACGGTTCCAAGGCCGTGGTCCGCCTCAATATCCAGGACGATGCCAAGAAGTACCTGCGCGAAGGCACGCACTTTTACCTCGAGGGTGCGAACATGAGCCTCGGGGATCCGGCATCGCTCAAGGCCATCGTGGCCGGACCCACCGTCGAGATGTCCCCCGGTGATGGTCCGCCTGCGCGGTCATTCGCCGGACTGGCGGGTGCGGCGCCGGAAGACCTGGCGATCGCCATTCCTTATCGCATCCATTTCCAAGGCGCGGTGGGCGAGCTCAAGGCCGGAGCGCCCGTCACGCTGCGGGGCTTCAAGGTGGGTGAAGTCACGGGTGTCGGGCTCGGGGTCGATCCGGCCGATGGGACGCTGACCACGGCGACGCAGATCGCACTGGATCCCTTGAGCTTCCATCTGCAAGGTCCGGTGGCGGGGGGCACCTGGACCACCGTGATGAACGCGGCCCTGAAGTCGCTCATCGCCCACCGACTTCGCGCCCGGTTGTCGCAGTCGCCGCCCCTGATCGGCAGCCGCCAGGTCGAGCTCGCACTGGTGCCCGAGGCCGCGCCTGCGAGCTTCGAGCAGTCCGACGGGCTGTGGGAGATTCCGGCGGCGAGCGATGCCGGTTTCGATCATCTCATCAAGGCCGCGGGCCAGTTTCCACTCAAGGAAATCGGAGACAACGTGCGTGCGATTTCCGAGCACATCAGGACCCTCTCGGCCTCGCCGCAACTGCAGGACAGCATCGTTCACCTCGATAACTCACTGCGGGAGCTCGACCGCACCCTGAAAACAGCGGGACCGAAGGTCGCCCCGACCCTCCAGTCCGTCCAGGACACCGTGAAGCGCCTCAACGCGACGGCCGATGACCTCGACAAGACGGTCATCGCCGCCCGCGCTGTGATCGGCAATCAACCCGCGGCGCCCGATGGCAGCCTCGAGCCGACCCTGCTGCATGTCAGTGAGGCGGCGCGGGCGGTGCGCGAACTTGCCGACTATCTCGATGCGCACCCCGAGGGGCTCATCAAGGGGCGCGCCAAGTGAACTGGCGCACGGGGGTAGCGGCGCTCGTCCTGTGCGCGGCAGGCGGTTGCGCCTCGAGCCCGCAGGTGACGTATTTCTCGCTGGCGCCCATCGATCGGGGGGCCGAAAGGATTGCCGGCGCGCCGGCGCCCGTCCAGGTCGTCCAGGTGCATCTGCCGCCTTCGCTGGACCGCAGGGAAATGGTGCGGCTGACCGGTTCCTACAGCCTGCAGATCAGCGACGAGCACCGCTGGGCGGCGCCGCTGGATGAGATGACCCGGCGGGTGCTCAGCCAGGACCTGATGCAGCTGCTGCCTCCGGGCACGGTCGTGCTCCCGCAGGCGCCCGCGCCGCAGGGCACGCGGAAGATCGTGGTGAACATCCTGCAGTTCGCACCCGATGCGGCCGGCACGGTCCAGTTGCAGGGCAGTTGGACCGTGGTTGCGGCCGACGCCCACAGCGCGCCCGAGAGTCACGCGGTACAGCTGACCTCACAGGCGTCGGCGACGGAGCCCGCGGATCAGGTCAGGGCCATGAGCGAGGTGCTCGAGGAGCTGGCGCAGGCGATGGTCAAAGCGCTTCAGCCATAGCCGGTCGTCCGCTCGGGGATGCCACTTCCGACCCTACGTACCGATCGAACTCCTCCTGGTAGCGACGGGCGAGGGTGGCCTGCTCTGCCGCGGGACCCTTCTCCTTCAGGGTCAGGAACCAGTCGCTCTCCTCTTCCCACATGTGACGGGCCACCGCCTCACGGATGTGTTCCAGTTTCTCCAGGTAAGCCGCGCTCGAGGGTGCGAGCACCTCGAGTTTCCCCATTTCCTGCTTCGCGACGGCCTGTTCCGAATAGGCCGTGGTGGCGCCGCCCTGCTCACCGGCACGGCTCAAGGCGGGGTAGAGCACCGACTCCTCGGCGTTCGAATGCCCGGTGAGCAGGATGGCCAGATGCTTCTGCGCCTGCTGCCGCGCCGGTTCCGTGGCTGCCAACTTCACGTCGGCGAATGCCGCTTCGATCTGCTCGTGATGTAGAAGAACGAGGGACAGCCAGTCGCCGGCTGTTGCGACGGCCCGAGCCTTGGCCCGGGCCTCACGGTGCTTTGCTTCGCTGATGGCGGCCATGACGGTCTCCGGAGGGATGATCAGGCCATCACCGTACGCGCCCGGACGCGATCGGGCAGTTGCCTGGGTCATGCGGCGCAACGTGGGAGTGCGCTGACCGCCACAGCACAGCCCGCGTCGCGACTCCCGGTTCAAGGCAGCGACAGAGGCCCGGGAGCTGCACTGACAGCTGCCAGCCATTGCCGGACCTACAGTGCCAGTCGATGTTGATCCTGACTCTCAACGCCGGCAGCAACTCCCTGAAGTTCGAATTCGTACGAACGGCGCAGGGCGCGGCAAAGTGGGGGGAGAGTGTCCTGGCCGGGGCGTTCGATGACATCGGCAAGCCCGAGGCCAAGTTCAGCCTGAGGTCGGGAAAGCGAGTGGTGAGTTCGCGAAGGCACTCGGCGGGCAGCCATGAAGAGGCGGCGCGGGCCCTGTTCGAGTGGGTGGACGCGGGCAATGCCGCGGAACGCGGCGTGGCCCTGGATGCCATCGACCGCATCGCGCACCGGGTGGTGCATGGCGCCGACGAGTTCGGGGCTCCGGCGCTGATTTCCGAAGAAGTCCTCGGCAGGATCGAAGCCCTGGAGGAGCTCGCGCCGCTGCACAATGGTCCCGCCCGCAAGGTGATCGTGGCGACGCGGGAGTGGTTCGCGGCGGCGGTTCCGCAATACGCGCTGTTCGATACGGCTTTCCACCGCAGGCTGCCCGACAGGGCCGCGCTCTACGCGCTGCCGCCGCAGCTGGCCCGGCGTCACCGGATCCGCCGCTATGGATTCCACGGCCTGTCGCACCAGTACCTGACACTGCGCGCGACGCAGCTCCTGGACCGGTCCCTCGAGGGACTGCGGCTCATCACGCTGCACCTGGAAGGCGGTTCCTCCGTGGCGGCCATCATGAAGGGCCATTCGATCGACACGTCCATGGGCTTCACGCCCCTGGAGGGACTGATGATGGGGACTCGCAGCGGGGACCTGGATCCGGCGGTGCCGCTATACCTCATGCGCCGGGAGGGCTGGGATGCCGAGCGCACGGAACGGTTCCTCAACAAGGAGTGCGGACTGCTCGGCGTGTCGGGTGCCTCGGCCGATACGCGCGAACTGCGCGACCGGACGAGCGAGCCGGCCGTCGCCCTGGCGCTCGATATCTTCTGCTACCGGGTCCGCAAGTACATCGGGGCTTACCTGGCCGCGCTCGGCGGCGCCGACGCCATCGTCTTCGGGGGCGGAATTTCGGAAAATACCGCGTTGGTGCGCGAGCGCATCTGCGCCGGCCTGGAATGGTGCGGAGCCGGGCTCGATCCGGACCGCAATGCCGCCGTCATCGATCGTGAAGGCTGCATCTCCACGGCGGATGCCACCCTGCCGCTGTGGGTCATTCCCACCGAGGAAGGCCTGATGATGGCCGCCGAAGTCGCGCGGGTCTGACGCTAGCGCTCGCGCCCCGCCGACGTCACCGTCAGGGTCTGGATCACCTGGGTTCCATCCACCGCCTGCTGTGAAATGCCGCTGAGTTTCGCGCCCGGCCTGAGCATCGAGGCATCGCCCCGGCTGAGCCGGGTGATGACGGTGGCCGGGGTGACCGCCAGGGTCACGGGCGGGCCGCGGTCCGTGAGCTGCAGCAGCATGCGCTGGCCCCTGCCGGCCGTGCCGGCCGCAGCGGTGCGGATGTCCGTGACGGTCCCGCTGATCTCGGCGGGATCCGGCGGATCGGTATCACCCGGGCTTTTCGCAAAGCCGTGCATGTCCGCGGGAAAGATGTGGCAGTCACTGGCCACCCTTCTCGGGCTGTCGCCATACAGGTTCATGCAGGTGACGAACTGGCCGGCCTGCAGGTCGGCCCACTGCGCGGGTTGCGAACGGACGATCTGCACGGCGGGCGAGAGCTGATAGGTTTCCGTCGTGCCGCCGCGCGCGGCCAGCAGCAGCTCGTTATCGTCCAGGCGCCTCACTGTCCCCTGGATCTGTTTCCGGTGTTCCGTGTTCGGAGGTGCATGCGAGGGTGTCGACTGGGCGTGGCCCGCTGCGGGGAGCAGGGCCATCGCGGCGAGGATTCCCAGGATAGGGCGCGCGTCGACGTGCATTCGTTTTCCCCAGGAGGCTATTCGCCGATCAGATGCGCGGCGATTTCCCGCGTGTGCCGTCGGCGGCGATGTTCAAACAGGTAGATTCCCTGCCACGTACCGAGAGCCAGCCGTCCCCCGAGCAGCGGTACCGTGAGCTGTACCTGCGTCAACGCCGTGCGGATGTGCGCCGGCATGTCGTCCGGCCCCTCATCGTCATGCGCATACCGCTCCGGGTTCTCGGGCGCGAGGCGTTCGAAAAAAGCCTCCAGGTCCGAGCGCACCTCCGCCGCCGCATTTTCCTGTATCAGGAGGGACGCGGAAGTGTGACGGCAGAACAGGGTCAGCAGGCCGGTCGCGAATGACTGAGCCTGCACCCAGGCCTGCACCTGCCCGGTGATCTCCAGCAGCCCGCGTCGCGGCGTGACGAATGGGAGCAGGGTGGTGGCCTGGCGCATGGACTGCATCCTACAACCCGCATGGCCTCGGCAATATGGGCTTCGTCCGACACATTGCGCGCTGCCGCAACGGCGGCTTCCGTTATGCTGCCGCTCCATGAAGTTGCTACCCCTGTCGCTTGCCGCGGGCGTGCTGTTGGCCAGTGGCCTCTTCACGTCGACGTGGGCGCGCGCCGCCGCGGCAGGCACCTGCGGCACCGAGGAACTCGCCGCCGGCAGCCAATCGATCGACGTGACTTCCGGGGGACTGAAGCGCGCCGTGTTGCTGTACGTGCCCCAGGCAGCCGCCGGCCATCGGGCCTTGCCGCTCGTCATCGATCTGCACGGCAGCGGCGGCAACGGCGCGCAGCAGGCGCAGCTGTCCCGACTGCCGGCCCTCGCTGCCCGGAACGGTTTCGTGGTGGCCGAACCGAGCGGCGGAGTGGTGCTCCCCGGCGCACCCGATGCGCACTACTGGAACATTCCGGGCGTCCCCCTTATCGGCGGCACCGCGACGCCTGCGGATGCACCCGATGACGTGCTGTTCATCAGCGATGTCATCGACGCGATCGCAGCCAAGACCTGCATCGACCCGCGCCGCATCTTCGTCACGGGAATGTCCGGTGGGGCGCGGATGGCATCGCTCCTCGCCTGCAGGCTGTCCACCCGGATCGCGGCCGTTGCGCCGGTATCCGGACTGCGCGCGGGACTGCCCGCCAGCGACAGCCGCTCCTGTCAACCCCGGCGACCGGTACCCATCGTGACTTTCCATGGCACCGGCGATCGTGTGAATCCCGTCAACGGCGATGGCTCACCGCGCTGGAGCTACAGCATTCCGGTCGCCCTGGCACGCTGGGCGGAACTCGATCATTGCCAGGGCGCGCCCCATGAGGAGCGGATCAGCGCGCATGTCACGCTGGTGCGCTACCGGCCCTGCGCCCAGGGCGCGGAAATCCTGTTCTATCGTACCGATGCCTCGGGGGAGCAGGGCGGCGGGCATGCGTGGCCCGGCTCCGTGCCCCGCCGGGCGGCGGCGGGCAAGGCGGCGGAGCAGTTTCTGCGTGCCAACGAACCCAGCACCGAGATCGATGCCAGTGCGCTCATGTGGAAGTTCTTCGAAGCGCATCCGCTGCCGGCCGGGACGCAATAATTCCCGGCATGGGCGCTGCGGGACGGAAGGGTCGCCGGCAACCGCGACCCTTCCGATTCTTTCACCGGTGTGACGATTACTTGGCAGGCGGCGCGTTCACCGGCGCAGGGCTGTGGTAGCGGCCGACGTAGGCGGCCTTGGCGACGGTCTTGCCCTTCATGGCGGCCAGCAGCTCGGCGCGGCTGGCGGTTTCGGGGAGGTCGAGCGTCGAGTTCAGGGCATAGAGCTCGAAGACATAGTGATGGTAGCGCGGACCGAAGGGTGCGCCCGGACCCATGTAGGCATTGGCGCCCATCATGTTCTTGCCCGTCACCGAGCCTTCGGGAAGTTTGCCTTCCGGAATGCCGTTCGCCGACGCCGGGATATTCCAGGCCACCCAGTGCAGCACGTCATCCGTACCACCGCCGATCGCGACGTCGATGTCGTGTAGAATGATTGCGTAGCTCACGGTGCCTTCGGGCGCATTGGAAAATTTGAAGTCCGGTATCACACCGCCGCGTCCGGCGTATTTCTGCGGAACGATTCCGCCATCCTCGAAGGCAGTGCTTTGCATTAGCAGCGGTGGCAGCCTGAAACCGCCCCGGCCGCCACCGGTTCCCTGTGCCATTGCGGCGCCGGTCCCGGCCAGCAGAAGAGTCAGGAACACGCACAAGGCGCGCAGATTCTTGGTACCCACGAGATCTCCCTTTGAATGTGAATCGGGCAAACAAGCTTAAGCCAAAATCCTGCCGCTGCGCCCCTGCCCGGGGAGCATCACACCTGAGACGTGTTGCAGTGCGAATCGCGGCGGCGCTGCTGGCAGCTGGCGCGAGCCTCGGCGCGCACGCCGGGATCCTGACCGCGCCCGCCGCGGATCTTGAGGTCTCGCTCATCACCTACGGTCCGGGCGTGATCTACTGGGAGCGCTTCGGGCACGATGCCATACGCATCCGCGACCGCGTATCGGGGGATTCCCAGGACTTCAACTACGGCGTCTTCGATTTCGCGGACAGCGCCTTCCTGTTGAACTTCGCGCGCGGCCGCATGCGGTACATGATCGAGGCGGACCCGAGTGCCTCGAACGAGAAGGATTTCACGGACGAGGGCCGCTCGGTCCTCGAGCAGCGCCTGGCATTCTCGCCGGCCCAGGCGGCGCAGTTGCGGAAGTTCCTGATCTGGAACCTGCGGCCCGAGAATGTGACCTATGCCTACGACTACCTCACCAGCAACTGCTCGACGCGCATCCGCGATGCGCTGAACGGTGCCCTCGGGGGCGTCCTGCGGCCACAGCTGTCGGCGCGGCCGGCTCCGCAGACTTACCGGCAGGAGATCGACCGTCTGATGCGGCCGCAGCCGGGATTGATGCTGCCCATGGACCTGGGTCTCGGTCCGTCAACGGACCGTCCCCTCAATGAGTGGCAGGAAAGCTTCCTGCCGATGGTCCTCGCACAGCAGTTGCGCAGCGTGCGCATCGACGATGGTCACGGCGGCACGCAGCCGCTGGTCGTGAGCGAACGTGAACTCTCGCCCAATCGGCTGCCAGCGCCGAAGGACACCCCGCCGGATCTCGAGCTGCCACTGGGACTCGCGGGGCTGGCGCTCGCGGTGATCATGCTCGGCGCCCGACGCCGGTATCGCCTGCTCTCTGCGGGACTTGCGACGGCCTACGTGGGTCTCTCAGGTTTCTTCGGTCTCGTGCTGCTCGCGTTGTGGACACTCACGACTCATTTCGCGGCGTGGGGAAACCAGAACCTGCTGGTGTTCAATCCCGTGGCGTTCCTCATGCTGGGGGCTGCCTGGCGGACGCGCAAGGGCGTCATGGCCCAGGGCTGGGTGCGGACTCTGTGCGCAGCCCAGGCGGCCGTCGCGTTGCTTGCATCGGCGGCGCACCTGGTACCGGGGCTGCACCTGCAGAACCCGGCATGGCTGCTGTTTGCAACGCCGATGTGGATCGCGGTCGCACTGGGGCTGTGCGCGCCGTGATAACTGCGCAGCACCACATGCAGGCCCGGTAGGATCTGGAACCCTACCTGAATCTGGCCGCCAACCGACAAGGGTGATCGCTGCGTCCCGGCGCGCGGTTCAGGGTTTTGCGATTCCCTGGATGCGCAGCAGGGCATGCCGGGCATCCTCCTGGGCGAACCCGCCCTGTGCAGCGGCTTTCTGATACCAGGCGCTCGCCTGCGCCAGATCCCGCGGTACACCTTCTCCCTCTTCGTACATCACGCCCAATGCGAACTCGGCCTGTCCGTCGCCCTGTTCGGCCGCCTTGCGGAACCAGACCAGGGCCTGCTCGGGATCCTTCGGTGCGTGCCGGCCGGAGAGGTATTCGCGCGCCAGCGCGAGTTGGGCCAGCGCGAATCCCTGCTGTGCGGACTTCTGCAACCAGCCGAAGAACTGCTGCTCGTCCTTGGGAACCCCGCGACCCTGCAGGTAGAGGATCGCCAGGTTGTAGGAGGCGAGTCCGAACTGCTGGTCGGCGGCCTTCCGGTACCAGCTGGCGGCCTGCGCCGCATCCGGCAGTACGCCGCCGGTGCCGTGGCTGTAAAGCCCGGCAAGGTCATTCTGGGCCTGCGGATTGCCGTGTTCGGCCTGCGACCGGAGTTTGCGGCTGTCGACGAGCGGCGGCAGCAGGGGAGGCTGGTCACTGTCGAGGCGACCGATGGCCGCAGACACCCGTTTCTGCCGCGAATCCTGGATGGAATCGACCCACCGCTGGTTGCCAAATGCTCCTGCCACCGGCGGCGGCATCGCCGCTGCCTGGTGGTACCACTGTGCCGCCTGCCTCTTGTCCCGGGATACGCCTTCGCCGGCGGCGAACAGGTCACCCAGGGTCAGTTCGGCGTCGAAGATCCCCTGCGCCGCAGCCAGGCGGCACCAGCGGTACGCCTGGGACGGATTCTGCGGCTGGCCCAGCTGGCCGGCGAGGTAGACGGAGCAGACGGTGTAGCGGGACGTGGCGTCGCCTTTGCGTGCCGCCTTGAGCGCCCATCGCCACTCCTGCAACGCATCCGGTGCCACCGGTCCACCGCCGCGATAGAGGAACGCCAGGGAGGTCATCGCCTGGACGTTGCCACCCTCGGCGGCTTTTTCGATCCATCGGACCCCTTCCGGGACATCCTTGGGCACCGCCTTGCCGATGAGATAGAGGGATCCCAAGGCGAGTTCGGCGGCAGTGTCACCCTGGACTGCGGCCTTGCGATACCAGCGGCTTGCCCGGTCAGGATCGCGGACCGTGCCGAAGCCTTGCTCATACATCTGGCCGACGAGGCTCTGCGCCTTCGCATTGCCCCGATCCGCGAGCGGGCGGGCCAGGTCCATGGCAGTCACGTAGTCGCCATCCTGCAAGGCGCGCTGGGCCTTTTCCAGCGTCCCGGCGACAAGGGCGGACGACACCATGCACAGCGCTGCGCCCCCTATCAGTACTTGTCCCCAACGCATGTTTGCCTGTGTGATTTCGCAGCCCCGGGCGTATTCTGCACCCAACCAAAACGGGCCGTCACCCACGACAGGCGGGTCGATCCATGCCGAACACGTTCCGTGCCGCCGCAGTCCGGCTCATCGCCGTGCTGCCCGGACTGCTCCTGCTCGCCGGAGCCGGTATCGGCGTTCCTGCGGCATCCGCCGCGGAAGAGCCGCCTGCCACCAAGCCCGGAACGCGTCGCAAGACTGGTGGCCTACATTGATACGCTGGTGCGATCGAACAAGTCCGACGCGGAGCCGCCTGCGATCGGGTTCCTGGCTGCCGCATTCCAGAGATATCCCAATGACATCGACCGGATGATCCCCGCGGGACTGTCTGTGCGCATGCAGGGCGTGGTCGCCACGGCCCTGCATTTTGCCGGGCAGGACGCGAGGGCGAACGCCATGGCAGGGCCGCTGCTCGCCAATGGCGTCACGCCGCCCGACTGGAGAAGCATGCCTGCCAGCCTCGAGTCGATCACGGTCCGGGGTCCGAGTGAGTTCGACCTGCTGTGGGGTGCGAGTTTCGCGACCGGCGATCCGCGCTATTGTCTGCGGATCCTCGAGCATTATGCCGCGGCCGCGGATGCCGATGGGAATGCGGACGACATGGTGAATCTCGTCCGGACTCTCGGCACCCATGCGGATACGCACTGGCTCGTGGACAAGCGCGGAGTCGACCAGGCACGCGAGCTGATCCGGCAGTCCACGGCGCTGTGGGGCCTGGACTCGAATGCGAGACAGCACGACTTCGTGCGCAGGGCCGTCGGCGATTACATCCGCGCGCGTCCCGATGAACCGGCGTCGAAGGCACTCATGGCGCTCGCCAATGCCTACGGGCACTATGACCTCACCAAGGTGATGTCGGTGAACAGCACCGGTCCCGGACCCCCCTCCGTGACCGTCAATATCAGCTACCTGTCGGCCATGCTGGGCGACCTCGAGCGTCATGCGGGCAGCTATCCTCCGCAGTTCCAGTTCGCGGACGACCGGCCGCGGGCGGAAAAGGACGTGCAGGCCCTGTCAGCGTTGCTCGACCCGCTGTCTGCAAAAATGGCCAACAATGCGGCCCTGCAGCAGCGGCTGGCGCTGCTGCACGCCGTCGGATTCGATCTGGATATCGCGGACTCGTTTCAGAAGGCGGTCGCCGCCTATACCGCGTTGCTGGCGCTGGCCCCTGATGATCCTCAGTCGAACTATCAGTATGGGGCCTTCCTCACGGCGACCACCCACGACGGACGGGCCATTCCCTATCTGGAGAAAGCGCGTCGCCTCGGTGTCGGCAATGCCGACTACTGTCTGGGACTGACCTACGCCAAGATAGGTGAGAAGGAGAAAGGCCATCGAGAGCCTGGAACGCTACACGAAGGGCGCGCCCAACGATCAGAATGCAGCCCAGATCCTGGACGCGGTGCGCAACGACCGGATTCGCGTCGAGGCGCGCAAGCCTCAATGATCAACCGTTTTGCCGCAGCTGCGGAATCGAGCCGGTCCGGAAGAACCGTATCCAGCAAAAAGGCAGGATGATCACGCACACCACGAATCCGCACGCGTCGAGCAGCATGGTGCCGGGCAAATCGCAGCCTTCCATGTAGCACAGGACGAGGAGAGCGCTGCTGGCATGGTTGCCGAGTGCGACGTCATCGGGTCCCGGGGAATCGGACACCACGAGGAAGGAGCGCTCGAGCGGCAAGGACCAGTCGTACGGGAACTTCTTGAGCATCGAGGTCCGGCCGATCCGCATCGAGTAGACGTACTCGCGGGAGCGGCTGCCGACGACGTGGTCGAGCGCGACGATCGTGCCTTGCCGTTCGATGCCGTACCGGACGAACCGGCGCGCGTGCAGATAATCGGTGAACAGCATTCCCATGACGGCCAGCGCCATGGCGCTGCCGGCGAGCAGCGTGAACAATCGCTTGGTTTCATCGGACATGACGGCATCAGAGCAGATGGCCGCGCAGGAGCTGTAGTACGTAGGTCTCAGTGTGCTGGCACACTTTGGGACAGCCACATGGTGCATTGCAATATTCAGCGTGGGACTTCGCCTGTAATCATGAGGAGACGGTGGCATGAGGCGGATCTGGACGATCATTGGTGTCAGCGACGTGCCGTCGAGCTTCAAATGGTATCTGGCGCTGCTGGGCCAGCCGGACGAGCCGCCGGGGCACCCGTACTGGGGCCAGATCAAGGACACGGACGGGACCGTGCTGCTCTGCCTGCACGAGTGGGGATCGCACGAACATCCATCCCTCATGACACCGGAGAAGGTGCCGCCGGGAAACGGATTGCTGCTGTTCTTCCGCGTCGATGACTTCGAGCAGACGCTGGGGAGGGCCCGCGGGCTGGCGGCGCGGCTGGAAGAAGAGCCTCACCTGAACGAGAGCACCGGCACCCTGGAGTTTTCGCTGCGCGATCCGGACGGGTACTACGTCACTATCAGCGCGCTGTCCGTCCCCTGAACGTTGGGCCGGGTTGTCAGGTTCGCGGGGCCGATGTAGCCTGCGGTTCCCATCCACCCCACCGCGCGAGGTCGAGAGCCATGACTGATCAAATCCAAAACTCGGCTGGCTCGGCAGTACGCGCTGGGCACGGGGACGACTGAACCGGTTCCGTTCGCATCCGTATCGCTGACACCAGCTTCTTCCAGGACCCCGTCATCCGGGGAGTCCGGTGCATGACCATGAAAAGCAGGTTTCAGCAATGGGCGACACATTTTCCCTGCCGCAGCTGGGCTGGCGGCCGTTCTATTCGCAGCAACTGACCCTCGAGGATCTCTCCGCCAGTGTCCCGGCGCGGGTCGCCGGCATCCACCGCACCACCGTGACGGTGATCGGCGAGTCCGGTGAGCAGCAGTCAGGACTTCCCCGGAACCTCGCAGGCGACGCCGGCGGACCGCGCCCGACGGTGGGAGA
>Ga0335075_10011279_pt1 | contig 13512 bp, 11 predicted proteins | sample Lox_Sample_24_FD_206723 | JGI IMG/M metagenome (GOLD analysis project Ga0335075, IMG submission 206723) | Soil microbial communities from Loxahatchee National Wildlife Refuge, Florida, United States - Lox_Sample_2.4 | ecosystem: Environmental > Terrestrial > Soil > Wetlands | place: USA...
TGGGCCCGGCTCCTGCACATCCCCGACCCCGGCATCCACGACAACTTCTTCGACCACGGCGGCCACTCCATCACCGCCATCCAGCTCACCGCCCACCTCCACAAGGCGGGCCTGCCCGCGACCGTGCCGCTCGTCATGCGGCACCCCACGATCGAGGGCCTCGCCGCCGCGCTGGACGGCCCGCCCGGCGACCAGGGGCTGGTAACCGAGCTCGGTCCGGCCGGGCCCGGCCCGCTCCCCGCCTTGTTCTGCGTCCATCCCGGCGGCGGGCAGGTGTACCCCTACCAGGCACTGGCCACCGAGCTGACCGGGGAACTGCGCGTCCTGGGAATCCGGGCGGCCGGCCTGGCCGAGGACGAGCTGCCGCTAGACGACGTCCGCGCCATGGCCGCCCGCTACTGGAAGGAGATCAGGAAGGTCCAGCCGGCCGGGCCGTACCGCATCCTCGGCTGGTCGACCGGCGCGGTCATCGTCCACGAGATGACCGTCACGCACCCGCACGACATCCAGGAGGCCTACCTGCTGGAGCCCGCCGTCACCGGCCCGCACCGCCGGGACCGCTTCACCGAGCTGGCGGCGACCTTCGCCCGGGCCGAGCGGCTGTGGCAGCGCGGGCAGGCCCAGGACGGCGACGTCCGGGCGCAGGCGCTGGACGCGCTGCGGGAGCTGGCCGGCCCGATGAACATCCCGGTCACCGCCATCAGCCTCGATGAGCGGCTGCCCTACGACGTGCTGCGCGCGGAATCCCACGCCCTGGCCAATTACCAGGCCGGCAGTTCCGCGGCGCCCGCCACGCTCTTCGTGAGCGACGAGATCTACCGGCCAGGCCAGGAGGTCATGCCGGGCGGCGACCGCGAGCAGTACATATCGCACTGGAAGGCGCTGCACGCCGCCGGCCTGCAGGTCATCAGCACCGCAGGCGGGCATTACGACCTGCTCAGCGCCGACGGCGCGGTCTCGGTAATAGCGAACACAATCAACAGCGACCCAGGAAAGGCTGGTATTGGAAATGCCGCGCATCACCGGTGAGGGGCGACACAAGCCACATGCGATCCTTGCCACCACCTCTTCGGACTCGCATACCTGGAACCTGCTGTTCATCCAGCTCCTGATCGAGGAAAGCGGATGGTCGGTGGCCAACCTCGGGTCGTGCACGCCCGTGGGCCTTCTGCGGGATGAGTGCCTTCGCCAGCCGCCCGACATGATCGTCATCAGCACCGTCAACGGGCACGGCGCGCAGGAGGCCCCGGGCATCATCGCGGTCCTGCACGCCGAGCCGGCGCTGGACGAGATCCCCGTCTACCTCGGCGGCAAGCTCTGTACCAGCACTCAGGACGAGCGCGACGCCGTGCCCGGGCTGCTGGCCGCCGGCTACACCGGGGTCCTGGTCGGCGAGGACGCCGTGCCCGTGTTCCGCACCGCGCTCGCCCTGGCCGGAGCCCGGCCGCGGGCGCTCGCCCGGCCGCGGGCATGATGGCCGCGCCCCCGCCGGCCGGGACGTTCCATGACTTCATGGAGCGGGCCCGGCGGGCCGACCGGCTGGTGGTCCAGCCGCGCATGGGGTTCAGCTCGGTCGAGCGCATGCGCGCCGGGCTGATCGCCACCAGGCAGGCGGCCGACTGGACCGCCGGCACCGTGACGCTGGACAGCTACACCCGGGTGGGCGACCTCGCCGCCACCCGCCGCGCGCTGCGCGAGGGACACCCGCTCAACGGCTACCCGATCGTCACGCTCGGCCCGGACACCACCCGGGAGATGCTGCGCGGCATCCGCGACGCCACCTTCCCAGTGCAGGTGCGCCACGGGTCGGCCGCCCCCGGCGCGATCTTCACCGCGCTCATGGCCTGCGGGCTGGACGCGACCGAGGGCGGCCCGGTCTCGTACTGCCTCCCGTACGGCCGGGTCCCGCTCAACGTCTCGGTGCGGGCCTGGCGGGAGGCCACCCGGCAGCTCGCGGACCTGGCCGCCACCGGCGTCACCCCTCACCTGGAGAGCTTCGGGGGATGCATGCTGGGACAGCTCTGCCCGCCGTCCCTGCTGGTCGCGATCTCCGTCCTGGAGTGCATGTTCTTCGCCCAACAGGGGATCGCGAGCGTCTCGCTGAGCTACGCCCAGCAGACCCATCCCGACCAGGACGCCGAGGCCGTCGCGGCGCTGCGGTCGATCGCGTCGGACCTGCTGCCCCAGGTGGCCTGGCATGTGGTGATCTACGCCTACATGGGGCTGTACCCGGCCACCCCGGCCGGGGCCGGCGACCTGCTGGCGGACGCCGCGCGGCTGGCCCGGCGGACCGGGGCGGCGCGGCTGATCGTCAAGACAGCGGCCGAGGCCACGCAGATACCAACCATCGGCGACAACGTGACGGCGCTGCGCGTCGCCGCCCAGGCGGCGGCCACAGTATCAGCCGACACAGTGCCAGCTAACACGGGGCCAGCCAAGGGCACCGGCATCGAGGCCGAGGCCCGGGCGATCATCGAGCAGGTGCTCAGCCTGAACTCCGACCTTGGCCGGGCGCTGACCGCCGCGTTCGCCATGGGGTACCTGGACGTCCCCTACTGCCTGCACCCCGACAACGCCCAGCGCGCCCGCAGCTACATCGACGCCGACGGCTACATCCGCTGGGGCGAGACCGGCGCGCTGCCGGTCAGCGCGGGCACCCGGTCCCGCGGGCACGGGCTGACCTCGGGAGAACTGCTGCACGCCCTGTCCTACGTCCGGGACCGGTACGACACCTCCGACCCTGCCCTTGCTACGCACCGCTGAAAGAAGCCACCACTAAGGAAGAAGGCTGACCCATGACCATCATGAAAGACCTGCCCATGCCCCCCGTCGCGGGATCACCCCCAGCGGGCATGCCCAGCCCGCGCGAGCACCTGATGTCCCCGCGAACCCAGGCCGTGCTGAAGATCCAGCAGGCGCTGGTTGCAGGAGCACGCGCCGTGCTGTCGGGCGAGGGCGCCGTCGAGTTGTTCCAGCCGCTGATCGGCCCGGTCACCGACCCGGGCGCCCGCGGGGCCAAGCAGGTGGACGTGGACTACTACGGCCACCGGTACAAGCTGATGGCCAGCGCCATCCTCTACAAGCAGGCCTCCCTCGTCGCCTTCGACAAGGTGTTCTTCATCGCCCCCAACGTCCGGCTGGAGCCGCTGGAGACCAGCGCCACTCACCGGCACCTGGCCGAGTTCCACCAGATCGACGTCGAGTTCGCGGGGGCCTCCCGCGACGACGCGATCGCCCTCGCCGAGCGGGTGGTCCGCGGGGCCGTGCGGCACGCCGTGACGGCTCAGGGCGACGCGCTGCGGCTGCTCGGGCGGGACACCGCTACGCTGGAGGCGTTCGTCGCCGAGCCGTTCAAGGTCGTCCGCCACGGCGACGTCATCCGCCAGCTCGGCGGCGCGCACGGCGACGGCACCGAGATCGAGTGGCCGGCCGAGGAGCGCCTCTCCGGGCAGGCCAGCGCCCCGTTCTTCATCGTCGACTACCCCAAGGGGTCGCGCGGGTTCTACGACAAGGAGGACCCGGCCCGGCCGTCAACGCTGATGAGCTTCGACCTGATCGCGCCGGAGTCCTGCGGCGAGATCTGCAGCGGCGGCGAGCGCGAGTCCAACTACGCCCGGATCGTCACCCGGATGCGGGAGACCGGTGAGAACCCGGCGAAGTACGCCTGGTACCTGGACATCGTCCGGCAGGGCATCCCGGGCAGCGCCGGCTTCGGCATCGGCCTGGAGCGGCTGACCCGCTGGGTCGCCGGGCTGGGCTCCGTCTGGGAGGCCAGCGCCTACCCCAAGGTGCCGGGTGTGGTGTCGCCATGAGCGCGCTGCGGGCACCGGGATTCCCCGAGCAGGACATCCGGCGGCGGGCGCGCGAGGGCGCCGCGGCGGTGTTCCCCCCGGCCGGGGAGTACGGGATCACGGTCTTCGGGGCCGACACCACCGCGCCGCGCGACGGGATCGACCGGTACCGCCTAGTGCCGCCGGTCTTCATGCCGCGCCGCCTGGAGAAGCTGATCGACCTCGGGCGCGAGCCGGTCTACGCGGACGTGGCGCTGGAGTCCTCCTTCGGGGGCCTGCACTCGCCGCTGCCGATGTTCGTCAGCGCCCTGGGGTCGACCAAGGCGGCCAGCGCGGGCGCCGCCCTGGCCCGCCAGGCCGGGCGGGCCGCGCTGCCGATGGTGATCGGCGAGAACGTCGCCCCGGTGAGCGGGCTGCGCGCCGGGTGGCACATGTCCCTGCTGGAGCGGATCACCGCCTACCTCGAGGAGCTCCCCGCCGCCGACGGCGGGCTGGTCGTCCAGCAGAGCACCGAGGACGCCAACGCCGAGGTCTGGAACAGCGTCTACACCGACCCCGCCGTCCTTGGCCTCATGGAGTCCGGGCGGCTGGCCTTCGAGCTGAAGGTCGGGCAGGGGGCCAAGCCCGGGCTCGGCGGGCTGACCATGGTGGACGACGACACCGCGCAGCGGCTGGCCGAGCAGTACGTCATGAAGCGGCTGGCCCCCGGGACGGTGCTGCGGGCCAGCAGCCCCGGCACGTTCACGACCGAGATCCTGCGCCAGCAGGTGCACATGATGCGCAACAACTACCCCAGGGCCCGGTGCTGGGTGAAGCTGCACCCCGGCCGGGACATCGCCCAGGCCGCCGTCGTGGCCTGGCAGGCAGGCGCCGACGCCGTCACGGTCGACGGCGCCGAGGGCGGCACCGGGCTGGCTCCCTCGGTGTTCCTCGGCGACGTCGGGCTGCCGCTGCACGAGTGCCTGCGCCGACTCGGCCAGCTACGCCGGCCCGAGCAGCCTGGGCAACTCGGCCAGCCCGGCCAGCCGGCCGGCTCGCTGCTCGCCAACGGCCGCGTCGCCGACGGGGCGCGGGCGGTCAAGCTGCTCGCGCTGGGCGCGCGAGCGGTCGGGATCGGCCGGGCGGCGCTCGTCGCCGTGGACGAGGACCCGGACCGCGGGCTGCTCCGGTTCACGGAGTCGGTCGCCCTGGAGATGCAGCTCCTCATCAGTGCCCTCGGCAAGTACGCCGCGACCGACCCCGGGCCGGAAGACCTCTGGCACCCCGGCGAGCCCGGAGAGCCCGCCGCCGCCCTGGCCCGCCCCGAACCGATGGAGACACTCGCATGATCTTCGCCAACACCTACGATGTCGTCACCGACGACGTGTTCGTCACGCTTCCCTACCTGTCGGAGCGGGCGGACGTCTTCCTCAAGGTCGAGGGGTTCAACCCCGGCGGCTCGATCAAGCTCAAGACCGCCCTCGGGCTGATCGAGGACGCGGAGCGGCGCGGCGTGCTCTCCGTCGGGGTGCCCGTGATCGAGTCCTCGTCGGGCAACCTCGGCATCGCGCTCAGCGGTGTCTGCGCCGCCAAGGGGTACCCGTTCACCTGCGTGGTCGACCCGAACACGTCGGCCGCCGCCATCGCCCACATGCGCGTCCTCGGGGCCGAGGTCGTCATCGTGGACAAGACCGATGTCAACGGCGGGTACCTGCACTCGCGGATCGCCTACATCCAGGAGCGCCTGGCGGCCGAGCCCGCGCTGGTGTGGCTGAACCAGTACGCCAACCCGGCCAACGCGCGAGCGCACTACGAGCGCACTGCCCGGAGCCTGCTGGCTGGCCTGCAGCGGATCGACTACCTCTTCGTGGGGACCGGCTCGACCGGGACCTTCGTCGGCTGCGCCCGCTACCTGCGCGAGCATTCCCCCGACACGAAGGTGATCGCGGTCGACTCGCACGGGTCGGTGACGTTCGGCACCGTGCCGGGCCGGCGCTGGCTCCCCGGGCTGGGGGCGAGCCGCCGTCCCGAGCTCTGCCAGCCCGAACTGGCCCACGAGGTGGTCCACGTGGCCGAGCGGGACGCCATCCGCGAGTGCCGTCGCATCGCGCGCAACACCGGGCTGCTCGTCGGGGCATCCACTGGATCGGTGCTCGCGGCTATCAGTGAGCGTGAAGAGGACTTCCGGGGTCATCCTCGGGTCGCCGCCATCTCGCCCGACCTCGGCGACCGCTATCTCGGCACCGTCTACAACGACGAGTGGGTCACCAGCCGGTTCGGCACCGTCGAGGCGCCCGGCCAGCACCTCGTAACGGCCGACCGGTGACCGCGGCCGGTGGTGTCCCCCGCGCCGCGCGGGGGACACCACCGGGGCCACCAGGGGCGTCGCCAGGCTCAGGACACCTCCGCAGGGTCGATGAGCCGGCGGGCCATCGCCGCCGCCCCGAGCTGGAACCGGCTGTGCGCCCCGAGGCGCTCGGTGAGCTGGTCCGACAGGCGGCGCACGGTGCGCAGGGAGACCTGCATCCGGCGCGCGGCCGACGCGTCCGTGTGCCCCTGCGCCCACAGCCGCAGGATGTGGGCCTCCTGCGAGGACAGCCCGCCAGGGCGGCGCACCCGCTGGCCGGCCAGCGGCTCGGCGCCGACCCACAGCATGGAGAACAGCATGACGAACGACTCGACGATCGCGTCGCAGCTCACGATGAGCGCCCCGGTTATCCCGGTCAGGCTGTCGACCGGGACCAGGACGTGACTGCGGTCGAAGATCCGGATCCGGGCCGGCAGCGTGGGCAGCGTCCGCACCTCGGCGCCCGCCTCCGCCTCCCGGCGCAGGTAGCCCAGGGCGGGCCGGTCATTGCGGACGGCGTCGAGGACGATGGACCGCGACCGGATGCCCCGGTCCAGCAGGCCCTGGTCGATCGCGCGCGGACTGTCGAGGTCGCGGCCCGACATCAGGCCCACGGGGCGCAGCGACACGCACTCCTCCTGGCAGTCGTCGGCCAGCTCCGACAGCCGGGACCACACCGCCTCGCCCCCGATGAGCCACTCGATGCCGACCGGATCGCCCGTCCGCCGCTGGCCATGAGCCGCCAGCAGCCGGGCCACCATCAGCCGGCTGTCCTCCACCTGCTGCTGGTGGCGGGCAAGCCCGGCCTGCTGGCGGGCAAGCAGGCCGGCCAGCGCCACGTCGGGCTCGATCGCGGTCCAGCCGCCGCCCGCCTCGTGGGCGACCAGGCCTAGCCCGGCCAGCCGGTCAAGGACGCGGTACGCGGTGACTTCATCCATCCCCAGCAGCACGGCCGCCTTCTCGGTGCTCGTCCCAGGATGACTGACGATCTTCGCGTATGCCGCCTCGTCCCGCTCGTCCAGCCCAATAGGCGCGTGATCGGCGTCAGCGCGCTCCGGGGCGACGTCGTCCCTGGTCCCGGGCCACGCCCTGAGCCGGGACGGGAGCATCGTGACGTCCTCGGACAGCGCGGTCATGCCGCCTCCTCGTAATCGGGCGCGGCCGGGACTGTGACATCGGGCTGAGACGGGACCTTTCCCATCTGGGACCACTCTGGCCGCAGGCCGGGCACGACGATCGCCACCAGGTAGCAGCCGCCGACGATCGCCAGCGCCCCGGTCAGCCCGGAAAGGCCGATGAGGGCCGCCGCGAACAGGCCCCCGAACGGGATTCCCGCCCAGGACAGGGCCTCGATGAGGGTCCGGACCCGGCCCAGCAGGTGCGCGGGGATGCGCTCGTAGGTCACCGCCCCGATGATCGGGTTGATGAAGCCCGAGCCAAGCCCGCCGATGGCGAAGACCGCCAGCGTGAGGCCGAGGGGCACGCCCAGGGCCATCACGATGAAGCGCGGCACGCCGCCGATGACGAAGCCGAGCATGTACGTGGCCTGCCGCGGCAGCCGCTCGCCGAACCTAGCCGCGACGACCGCCGCGACCACCGACGTGGCGGCGAAGACGCTCACCACCAGGCCGACGGTGACGGCCCCGTGCCCGGAGGCCCGCGCCCAGTCCGGCAGCAGCACCGACGAGAACGCCGCGTCGAGCAGGTTGGTCGCGATCAGCATGCCCACGATGGCGCTCAGCAGCCCCTCCCGGCGCAGGAACGTGGCCCCCTGGCAGAGCTGCTGGGCGTAACTGCCGGACGGCGCCTGGCCGGACTGCCCGGGCGGGTCGGTGACCGTGATCGCGGCGACCAGGGCCGCCAGGCCGAGCAGGGCCGCCGCGAGCCAGAACGCCTGCAGGGCGCCGAACGCGGCGATCAGCACCCCGCCCGCCGCCGGGCCGGCCACCGTCGCGGTGCGCTCGACCGCCGTGATCAGCCCGGTGCCGCGCGCCAGCGGCAGCCGCGCGGCGCGGGTCACCGAGGGAATGAGGACGGACTTGGCGCACACCGCCGGCCCGTCGGCGCTGCCCTGCACGGCGAGCAGGGCGATCAGCGTCCACAGGCTGAGCAGGCCGGCCGCGTGCAGGGCGCCGATCGCGATCAGGGCCGTCATCGACAGCAGGTCGCCGCCGATGCTGACCCGGCGTGGGCCGATGCGGTCGATGAGCGGGCCGACCAGCGGCTGCGAGATCACGAAGGGGACGATCTGGAAGAAGGTGACGAGGCCGGTCATCGCCACGCTTCCGGTGGTGACGAGGACAAACCACGGCACCGCGACAGACAGCAGCCGGGTCGCTGACAGGGCCGCGAAATCCGTGCTGAGCACCCCTATAAGGCCGCGCAGCGAGCGGGGGTTCTGTTCTTTATCCATCGGGCGACTCCCTATTGGGCCAGGCACACCTGGCTATTGGTGTACCGTTCGTACGGTCTCGCGCCCGCCCTGGTGCCCGCCAGGGAAAGAGCGGCACCCTGCATCGCCTCTGCTGCTGCGCGTTTTTCTCTTCCGCCGGGCGGGCCCCGGCGCGCATTGTGATCTGGCAGCCCCGCATTGGCTGCGTCCCGAAGGGAAAGACGATGACCATTGATCACGACCAGTCCAGCTATCGCGTCGTGCGCAACGACGAGGCGGAGTACTCCCTCTGGCCGGCGAAATGGCCGCTGCCAGCCGGATGGCGAGCGGAAGGCGACCCGGCATCCCGCGTCGACTGCCTCGCCTACATTGACCGGGCCTGGACGGACATGCGCCCCGCCAGCCTGCTCGGCCCCGCGCGGCCGGCCCACGCCACGGAGATGACTTCCCATGCTCATTCTTAGCAACTCAGACGTCCGGCAGGTCCTCGACGGTCACGAGCCCCTCGTGCTCGACGCCGTGCGGGACGCCTACGTGCGCCACGCCAGCGGCGAGACGGCGCTGCCAGAATCGGTATTCCTGCGCTTTCCCGACGACGCCCGTAACCGCATCATCGGGCTTCCCGCTTACGTGGGTGGCGCCGATCCGGTCGCCGGAATGAAATGGATTGCGTCATTCCCGGGAAACGTGCCGGCCGGGATGGAACGGGCCTCCGCGGTGATCATCCTTAACTCGACGGCCACCGGCCAGCCACTGGCCCTCATCGAGGGATCGGTCGTATCCGCGCGGCGCACGGCGGCCAGCGCGGCGCTCGCCTCGGCCATCCTTCCTGGCGAGGCGGCGGAGACGGGGGCGGCGCTCATCGGCTGTGGCCTCATCAACGCGGAGGTGCTGCGCTTCCTCACCGTCGTGCACCCGCGACTGCGCAAGGTCACCGTGTTCGACCTCGACGCCGGCCGCGCTGCCGCCTTCGCCCGGCGCTGCGAGGCCGAGCTGGGCGTGACGGCCCGGCTGGCCGCGCACGCCGACGAGGCGCTGGCCGCCCACCCGCTGGCCGCCATCGCCACCACCGCCTCGGTCCCGTACCTCGACCTGGACGCCTGCGCCCCCGGATCGCTCGTGCTGCACGTCTCGCTGCGGGACGTGACCATAAGCGGCGTGCTGAACGCGGTCAACATCGTCGACGACCCGGACCACGTCTTCCGGGCCGCCACGTCGATCGAGCTGGCCGGGCAGCACGTCGGCCACCGCGGCTTCATCGACGCCGCCATCGGGGACCTTCTGCGAGACGGGCCGCGCCGCCGCGCGACTGACCGCGTGACGCTGTTCTCCCCGTTCGGCCTCGGGGTGCTGGACATGGCGGTGGCCGACATGGTCGCGCGCCATGCCCGCCAGCGTGGACTCGGCACCGAGCTGGCGGGCTTCCTGCCCGTGCGAGCCACCGTCCCGGCCGCCTAGACCAGCCCCTTCCGAATCGCGAGCGCGACCGCATGGGCCCGGTTCCGCACCTGGAGCCGGGCCATCAGCTCGTAGCCGACGTTCTTCACGGTGTGCTCCGAGCAGCACAGCGCGCGGGCGATCTCGGCGTTGCCCAGCCCCTCGGCCATGAGCGCGAGGACCGCCCGCTGCCGGGCGGTCAGCGCGGCCGGGGGGCCGGCCGGCGGCATGCTTGCTTGCGGGCCTGTCGGCTGGCGGGTCGCGGGTCGCGGGTCGGGCGGGGACTGGCCGCCGAGCGCCCGGACCAGGGCCTGCTGCGGCACCCGGCCGTCCCCACAGTAGGCGGCCCGCACCGCCGCCGACACCTGGACCAAGGTCACGTCGCCGGCGCGGAGCATAGTCCTCGCGCCCGCCCTCAGCGCCCGGGCCAGCCCGGCCGAGGAGAACGTGTCGGCTACGAGCAGCGCCGGGCAGCCGCCCGGCGGGCGCAGCCGCAGGTACATCTCGGTCGCCTCCTCCACCGTGGCGGCGATCGTCACCACCACCGTGCCCGCGCCGACCATCGCCTCCGCCACCAGCGGGAACCCGCAGGTCCCGAGGAGCGACAGCAGGCGCCCGCGGGCCGGGCCGTCGCCCGCCCGGACGTGCACGGCCGGGCGGGCCTCGCTGACCGCGGCCCCGGCCCCGCTCACAGCAGCCCCGCCCGGATCGCGTAGGCCACGGCATGCGCCCGGTTGCGCAGCCGGAACCGGTGGGTGATGTCGTGGACCACCCCCACCACGGTCCGGGTGGAGTAGCACAGCTCGCGCGCTATCTCGTCGGTCTCCCGGCCGCCGGCGATCAGGTTGAGCACGGCGTGCTCGCGCTCGCTCAGCCCCGGGCCCGGCCACCGGTCCCCGCCGCCGGGGACTGGCTGGCCGGGTACCGGCTGGCCGAGCAGCAGCGCCAGCATGTCCGGCGGGACCGTGCAGTCACCGGTGGCGGCCGCGAGCACCGCCCGCGACAGGCGGCCGACGTCGGCCTCCCGGCGGCGCACCAGCCCGCTGGCGCCGACCGCGATGACGTGCAGCGCCTGCGCGGGGGTGAAGTCCGAGGCGACCAGGATCACCTCGGGGCGCCCGGGCTGGCTGCGCTGCGCGCGCATCAGGTCCAGGACATCGTCGCGCACCTCATCGGCGATGACGACGATGACGTCGGCCGTCTCCGCCGCTGCCCCAGTCGCGGGTAGCACGGCGAGACCGGGGAATCCGGCCAGCGCGCTGCGCGCGCCGGCCTCCAGGATCGGGTCGAGCGCGACAACACTCACGCGCACTGAGTGACCCATGAGGCCTCCTTACAAGACTTATCCCTTACACGGCCCACGATGGCTCACGGCAGGCCCCCATCGCATGAGGTCCGGTCCCCCAGATTCCTTCGCCCGCCGGCGGCGCGGGGCGCTGAACTGGGGTGCTGCGGGCCGGGGCAAGCGCGGGAGTGCCCCCATCCGGGGGCCGGCCGGGTCGCTAAACCGGGGGGGCCGCCCCCAAACATGGGGCGCTGGACCCCATCCCCCCGGCCGCCGGCCATGACAGCGTTCATGGCATGAACGAACTGCGGACTCCTGCGGCGGTGAGCACGGCCGGGCGGCTGGACCCGGGCTGGTGGCGGCCAGCGCTGACCCGCCGGGAGCGGGCCGGGGCCGACACCTCGCGCCCGGCCTGGTGCGAGGTCGCCGAGCAGGCCATCGCCCTGGCCGCGCCGCCCGCGACCCTGCCGGACACCAGCGAGTGGCGCGCGGCCCTCGCCGTCCCGCTGCGGCCCTTCGCGCTGCTGGCGCGCGGCCAGGTCGCCCGCGCGGCCCGGCAGTTCCCCGGCCTCACCGCCGATCCCGACGCCCTCGCGCGGTCGTGCACCGCGGCCCTCCCCGCCAGCCTCGCCCGCCTCGCGCTGCGCACCCTCATGGCGGAGCTGCAGGCGGCCCACGCCGCCGGGCGGCTGCCCGGCCACGACGACCGCGAGCGGCTCGCCGGCTTCCTGCGCCAGATGTGCGAGCCGGAGAGCCTCGCCGCGCTGCTCGCCCGGTACCCGGTGCTGGCCCGGCTGCTCGCCGGCGCGACCATCGCCGCGGCCGACGCGGCGACCGAGCTGCTGCACCGTCTCGCCGCCGACCGCCAGGCCCTGGTCGGCACCCTGCTGCGCGGAGCCGACCCCGGGCTGGTCACCACGATCGAGCTGGGACAGGGCGACCCCCACCAGCGGGGCCGGACCGTCACCCTCGTCGGCTTCGCCGACGGCCGGAAGGTGGTTTACAAGCCGCGCTCCCTGGACGCGTACGCGGAGTTCAGCCGGGTCGCGCGCTGGGTCAACCAGCAGGCGGGCGACGAGTGCCTGCACACCGCCCGCATCCTCGCCTGCCCCGGGTACGGCTGGATGGAGCTCGTCGAGTGCCGGCCGCTGCGCCAGGCGCGGGACGCGGGACGGTTCTACCGCCGGGCCGGCGCCCTGCTCGCGGTCATGCACGCCCTGAACGCCATAGACATGCACTTCGAGAACATCATCGCCGACGGCGACCGCCCGGTCCCAATCGACGTGGAGACCATCGTGCACCCCGAGCTGCCGGTGACCGACAACGTCGCCGCCCCCGACCCGGCGGCGCACGCGCTGGCCGCCTCGGTCCGCCGCACCGGGCTGCTGCCCTACTTCACGATCGGCGAGAACGGGATGGCCGACCGGTCCAGCCTCGGCGGCGACCCCGGCACGATGGCCCCCGAGCCCGTCGTGGACTGGGACCCGCCCGGCAGCGCCGCCGCCCGCCTCGTGCTGCGCCCGGCGCTGCTGCCCGCAGCGGCCAACCGCCCCCGCGGCGACGGGCAGGTCATCGAGCCTGCCGACTATGAGGCCGAGATCCTGTCCGGGTTCCGGCTCGGCTACGCCGCCATCGCCCGGCACCGGGACGCCTTCGCCGCGCTGCTGCGCTCCCTGTCCGCGCCGACCCGGGTGATCATCCGGCCGACCAGCGGCTACGCGAGCCTGCTGGCCCAGACCACCGACCCGGGCCTGCTCGCCGACGCGGCCGACCGGGACCAGGCCCTGGACCTGCTCGATGCGGCGTCGGCCAGCCACCCGCTGTGGCAGCGGCTCGCGCCGTACGAGCGGGCCGCGCTGTGGGCGGGCGACATTCCCCTAGTGCTGGCCCGGCCGAGCGACGAAGACTTGTGGACTGGCGATGGGGAGCGGCTGCCGCGCGCCCTGGAGCGCTCCGGGCTGCGCTGCGCGCTGGACAAGCTCGCGGCGATGGGCGAGATCGACCGGGGCGAGCAGGAGTGGATCATCCGCGCGAGCCTGGCCAGCCGCCGCCCGGCGGCACCGCACCCGGTCCCGCCGTCCGCCGCCTCGCAGGCCACGGTGCTCGCCCGGCCCGGGTGGCTGCTGTCGGCGGCCGCGGGAATCGCCGACGAGATCGTGGCCCGCAGCACCGTGCTGCGCGGCGACCGCGGGCAGGAGCGGCTCAACTGGCTCGGCCTGCAGCTGGTAGCGCAGGAGCGCTGGCTGGTGCTCCCGATGGGGGCCAGCCTCGGCGACGGCTA
>Ga0335075_10011280_pt1 | contig 13512 bp, 10 predicted proteins | sample Lox_Sample_24_FD_206723 | JGI IMG/M metagenome (GOLD analysis project Ga0335075, IMG submission 206723) | Soil microbial communities from Loxahatchee National Wildlife Refuge, Florida, United States - Lox_Sample_2.4 | ecosystem: Environmental > Terrestrial > Soil > Wetlands | place: USA...
TCAACAATCATCGAAGAAGTTTCGAAATACTGCCAATTGAATTCAGCGTGTCGGATGGCTTACTTTTACTTCGATTTTAACGATGATAAAAAGCAACAACACGAGAATCTCATACGCTCGCTCATCGTACAACTTTCGACGCAGAGCGAGAAATACTCCGATTCCCTGCAGGCACTTTATTCCCGCAGTAAAGACGGCAAACATCAGCCAAGTTACGACGGGCTTGTGGGAAGTCTTAAATCCATGCTCCAATTACATCCAAAAACCTACATCATCCTTGATGCTCTAGATGAATGTGCGGACAGAGAAGAGCTTTTAAAACTGCTTCAAGAGATCAGTATTGGGAAAGTGCAAGTTCTAGCTACGAGCCGAAAAGAGCGGGATATTGAAGATGCCTTGGATTCGCTATTTCCCCAGAAAGTATGCATCCAGAGCAGTCAAGTCGGTGATGACATTCAGCTATTTATTCGCGAGACACTCCATAATGATCCAAAACTAAAGAAGTGGCCAGCATCCGTGAAAGACGAAATTTCAAAAAAGCTGATGGATGGTGCATGCGGAATGTAAGTCACCTCTTCTACAGTCTTCGGCATCGCGTCAAATATTGACGGAATATTAGGTTTCGATGGGTAGTATGCCAGTTAGACGCGCTGCGGAAATGCCTAACCGTAGATGCAGTCAAAAAGGCTTTGGAGACTTTGCCAAAAACATTAGATGACACGTACGATCGAATACTTTTGAGCATCGGCGATGAGTACGCACAAGACGCCTTGAGGATTCTCCAATGGCTGGCCTTTTCGGCGCGCTCATTAAGGATCGAAGAAGTTGCCGAAATCGTTGCATTCAATTCAGAATGCGGTCTCCGATTTGACCCTGAACGACGTCTTACAGACCAGCGAGATTTACTCATAATCTGTTCGAGTCTAGTTATCATTTCGCCTGCAACCATTGAAAATCCATACGACGGTACGGAAGAAATAGAAGAGTTGAAATTGGCTCATTTTTCTGTCAAAGAATACCTTGTTTCAAAGCGGATTCAAGCTGGGCCAGCCTCGGACTTCAGTATACTCGAGATACCCGCCACTTTAACTATAGCTCGGACCTGCCTTGTCTATCTTTTGCAGTTCGACAAACCAGATTCTTGGACTGTGGAGATTTATCAAGAATATCCACTTGCCGCATATGCAGCGCAATACTGGACTCAGCATGCTCGAGCTATTGAATGGGATGCTAGTGGAGTTTTGTTGAATCCACTTATCAGAGAAGTTCTTGGTTCCAGAGACTGCTTTTTAAATTGGATTCGAATATCTGACCCTGAATGCCCGGGACCCGAGAGATTCTTTCGAAGAAAAGAGAAAGATATCGCCCCTCAGCTTTATTATGTATCGTTGTCTGGTCTATGTCGAGTCGTCGATTGGCTGCTGGAGAGGGACGTCGATGTCAATGCCAAAGGAGGATTCCATGGTCATGCACTAATAGCCGCTTCGTCAGAAGGTCATAGCCAGATCGTCAAGCGACTGCTCGAGCGGGGTGCTGATCTGAATGCTCAAAATGGAGATTTTTATGGTAATGCATTGCAAGCAGCTTCACGGGGAGGCCATTGTCAGATCGTCGATTTGCTACTGGAGCAGGGCGCTTTCGTCAATATTCAGGGCGGAGATTTTGGCAATTCACTGCAAGCAGCTTCCGTGGGCGGCTGTATTCAGATTGTCCAGCGGCTTCTCGAAGTGGGTGCCGAGGTTAATGCTCGGGGGGGTTATTATGGCAATGCACTGCAAGCAGCTTCGAGAGAAGGCCATATCCAGATTGTCCAGCAGTTACTCGAAGCAGGTGCTGAGGTTAACGCTAAAGGGGGAATATATGGCAATGCATTGCAAGCAGCTTCGGCAGGAGGCCATATTCAGATTGTCAACCGATTACTCGAGGCAGATGCTGATGTTAATGCCCAGGAGGGTGAATATGGCAATGCATTGCAAGCAGCCTCGTGTGGAGGTCACAGCCAGGTAGTCGAATATTTGCTCAAGAAGGGCGCCTATGCAAATGCTCAAGGGGGAAAATATGGCAATGCATTGCAAGCAGCTTCGGCAGGAGGCCATATTCAGATTGTCAACCGATTATTCGAGGCAGGCGCTGATGTTAATGCCCAGGAGGGTGAATATGGCAATGCATTGCAAGCAGCCTCGATGGGGGGCCACAGCCGGATAGTGGAGCTTTTGCTTAAGAATGGTGCGTATGCAAATGCTCAAGGAGGAAAATATGGCAATGCACTGCAAGCAGCTTCGTCAAAGGGCTATAGCGAAATCGTCGAGCAACTACTTGATGCGGGTGTTGAGGTCAATGTTCAAGGGGGGGAATACGGCAATGCATTGCAAGCAGCGTCGCGTGAAGGCCACAGCAAAATAGTCGCGCAGTTGCTTGAGAAGGGTGCTTACGTTAACGTTGGAGGGAAATATGGAAGTGCAGTACGACAAGCATTATATAAACGCCACAGCCAGATCATCGAGCAGCTGTTGGAGAAGGGCGCCGAAGTTAATCTCGAGAGCATATTTATTAGGGACAATGCAATCTATGCAAGATTATGGGGAAATCACAGTCAGATGCTCGAGCGACTACTTCAGAAAAGTTCTGGTTTCAGTGATCAAGAACGATTCTGTGGTAATTTACTGCAAGCAGCTGCATGGGGAGGTCACAGCCATATCGTTGAGGGGCTCCTCGGAGAGAGTACTAACATCGCTACCCGAAGACTGTGCAATGCGCTAGAAGCAGCTTCGTGGGGAGGTCACCAGCAGATTGTTGGGCGGCTTCTCGAAATGGGTTCTAATGCCAATACCCGAGGATTACATAATGCACTTATAGCAGCTTCGACGGGAGGCCACAGTCAAGTTGTCAAGCTACTGCTTCAGAGTGGGGCTAAAGTTAATGCTAGTGGAAGTGAGCATGACAATGCACTTATAGCAGCCTCAGAAAATGGTCACAGTCAAGTCGTCAAGCTATTACTTGAGAGTGGAGCCGATATCAATACCAGGGGAAGAAAGTTTGGCAATGCGCTACAGGCGGCTTCTTTCTGGGGTCGCGAAGAAACTGTTAAGCTACTGCTTGAATGTGGAGCCGACGTCAATGCCAGGGGAGGACAATATGGGAACACACTGGTTTGTGCCGCGATACATGGCCATACTCAAATAGTCAGGCTGCTACTCTGGAATGGGCTTGATGTCAACGGCCCTGGAGGACCGTATTGCGATGCGCTACAGGATGCTTCAGACAGGGGCTACGAGCAAATCGTTAATCTGCTGCTTGAAAGCGGTGTCGACGTCAATGGTCAAGGCGGTTACTATGGTAATGCGCTACAGGCGGCATCAAGGAGCGACCACGAGCAAATCGTGAAGGTCCTGCTTGAAAACGGGGCCGATGTCAATGCCAAGGGAGGCAAATATGGCAGCGCCCTACAGGCGGCTTCGGCTTGCGGCCATGAACGAATTGCTAAGTTGCTGCTAATGAGCGGGGCTGACGCCAATGCCAGGGGAGGAGAACATGGCAACGCACTACAGGCGGCTATATGTGCGGGAAATCTAGGCATTGTCAGGCTGCTGCTCTCTAGTGGAGGTGAGGTTGATGCTAGAGGAGGGAAATATGGTAACGCGCTGATTGCAGCGTCCGGCAGTGGCGATGAGCGAATCGTGAAGTTACTGCTTGAAAGCGGCGCTGGTGTTAATGCCAGGGGAGGAGAGATTGGCAGTGCGTTGCAAACAGCCTTATCCAATGGTTACCACTACATTGCCAGGATGCTGATCGAGTACGGAGCTCAACCCGTTTGAGTTGACGGTTTTGTGCGTGTGAACGTGTTCTATTTTCGCAACGGCGGTATCTTACCGACCATGGCCCCGGGCATGCTTACCATCCCAGCAGGGGTTTTTTTCGCCAGGCTCAGTATGGGGCAAGCTGGGGCAACGGGCACGGGGTATACCAACTACAGTTCATATGGGCTTCTGAGCCCTACGGGAGAACTCAGTGTGGTGGGCAGAACGCCTGTCGGACCTAGCGTGATTGCCGACGCTTCCACCAGCGACGCATCGTCCCTCTTTACGGTCTCCCTAGTCACTTTGGCGGTGGTCGCTGGCTGTGTTTTCATGAACGTGTAACAGTAATGTAGTGATATAGAGTAATGTGTATGATACCGCTCGACTTCTGATATTCCTGGCTTCAAATCCACTTTGTACTTGCTCGAAGTGTCCACTAACAAGGCCCGTGGCCTTAAGAATCAGGCCACGCAGCACCTTGGGACCTCTGTTTGACCGACAACCGGGCGGCCCCCGGCTGCTGCAACAGGGGAGAGTGCCCGTCGAGCTTCATTGGTTTGCTGAAGTGCCGTCGTGGAGAACGAAGGGGAAGAGAAGAGTTCAGCTGGTCGCGGCTGTGCCGTGAAGCCAGGCGGGAAATCGTGGCATCGTGATGAGGGAGACGCGAAGGCCGGTGAGGCATTTTTGGGATTGGATGACAGGCGGGCGGAATGAGACGAGAGTGGGCGCCGCCGGGCCTCGCCTGTCGCAGAGCAACTGTGCAGGAAAGGACTTGGGGCACTGGCGGTGGTGGGAAAAAGAGACACAGGAGGAGGGAACAGCTTCCTTTATAAAGAGGACGCGCCAACCCCGTTGGGGCAGGCGGGTCAGGAGGCGGAGTCTTACACGAATTTTGATTCCTGATAGTCTTCTTATTGTGCTTCCCGTTGTCCCGAATGCTGTCTTTCTCTCGGTGTACCCCTCTCTTATAGCCGTTGGATTCGGCTCGAGCGTCCAGCTCCTCGGCCGTGGCTTTTCGTTTCGCCATGATGGTGGAGAAGACGGCCGTTGGAAGAGGGAGAAGGAGGGAGGAGGGAGAAGAAGCGGGAAGGCACGCATTGCTGATCAAACCACAGGCGTGACGGAACGGGCTTCCACGCCCTCAAGTATCTGTCTGTCGGATCCACAAAGGCGAGACGAAGCGGGTTGCGCAGGAGGGAGCCCAAAATAGCGTAAAGAAGAGAGTCCATTTTGGGACCCATAAATCGAGGGTGAGCGTGCACGCGAGTCACGAGGCGCTCACCCTTCACTCACCCGTCGCTCACCCTGCTCGCGAGGTGCGAGTTTTTAAAGCGGCATGGTGTGGGTGAGGGTGAAGGTGAGGTCGGAGCGGATTTTAGTTCTAATGTGCTGCCAAGCCATCGCGTCGCGTCCTCGGCATCCTTTCAGAAGCGCAGAGACAGCCGTGTCACCTGAAGTATCCAATACTGCATGTGATAAAGTATCTGCTCTTGATCGTTTATGGAAGAACGTCTGTCTTCGAGCAGCAATGTTCTTGCATTAACTTCATGCAATACATTAAATCGACGTCCGAAAAGCCCACAGTCGCTCAAGAAACGGAAGCGAGATGACTACGAGCAGGAGCATGATACTCTCAAGACAATCGAGGCGAGGGTGAGTCAGGGTATGCACCTCTAGTGCTAGATGCTGAGCATTTTGCAGACGCTTCCTGAGTCTCCGACGAGCAAATCTTTCACATTGGTATTGATTGCGAATCTGCCACGATCACAACTACCCCTCGCATGGATTGATTCAGTTCCGCCTACGATCCAAGTACCTGCACGTCTGATCTTTCACGCTGAAATTCCGACTGCTCTACGGTCGGAGTGCGTTAGCGAGGAAGGTCACAATGTTTGGGTCGCTCGTCAAGCACCAAATGGAAGACTCTACGCAGTGGAGACGCTTGGATGCAACGCCTACGTGGGGTGCTTACTGGCGAGCTGGGTGACGGAAGAGCAGATCGTTGCAGGACGAGGCAGTCTATCGGAGAAAGATCTGCTAGAAAGGATTCTGAGCGGCGGACAAGTCTCAGCAGCGAGACAATGCTCTTCGAGACCAAGTAGCCAGCATGGCGTACCTGAACAGCCATTTAAAGTCAGTCCTAAGAAGCCGAAAAACAGACGAGGGGTGCTTGCAAGGATGTCCATCATCCCCTCGAAAGAGACATTGGCCATTTCACGAAGCCCTATCATCCAGGATAAGGAACAACCGCAGCAACGTCTGGAACATGACACATCGCAACCTGTTATCGATGGGAACCGTGCTGGGCATATCATACCTCCAAGCCCTGCCATACTCGCTCAGGATACCTCGTTGATCTATGATAAAGGCCAAAGTGGCAACCCCAAGCCATTATGCCAACAAGGCAACGACCCAGTACTCGCAGATCCTTTTGATGCAGTACCCTCCAACGTTCAGTCAGTCTTGGAAACACTCCACCAACAGTACCTGGAAACGCTATACACCTCCAAGACGTCGCTTGCATATTTTGCGAAAGGTCCTCTGGTTCGTGCGAGAACCCAAATGCAATCAATGCCAACACCTCACCACTCTGATCTAGCAGACTTCTGTAGGGATAGCATCATACCCGTAAAGAAGATGGACCTCAAATACAGAGACTCAATCATGAACATACTGCAAGCCCTGGATCTTGCAGAGGTCTCCAACGGTGCCGAAGGGCCGCAAAAAGCGAGTACAAAGTCAAAAGCAAAGCAAAAGTCAAGTAAGCGCAAAATTGGGAAGGACGGTTTGTATCCAACCGAGAAGGAATTCATAGTGTCGTGGTGGCGTGGAAGGACGTTGGGTGACTCAGACGTCCCTACAGTTGAAGCTCAAACCAGGGACATGAAATCCGGTATTGCTGATCTGCGAAGTCGCGAGACGGAAATGCAGGTTCTTCTCGTTCTGGAAGCACTGGCACTTGAAGCGGCCGAGAAATCCAGCGCCATGGATAAGGCCTCCAAACCATTGATCAAGGAAGAACCTTCAGAGCTGGAACAAGATGTCACGCTAACGGCACTTCCTCAATACAAGAAGAAGAAGAAAGGACAGGACCTTAAATCCGAGCTTGACCTCCTCGTCGATCGTCTCTGCATTTGGCACACTGTCGGATTGGAAGATTTCTCAGCTAATTTTGGTGAAAACCAAAAGGCTGATAGTGGCCGAGACAGCCATTCCAAAGATCGATTGAGAGACTTCTGTTCAGATGTGATTATCCCGTTTTACGCAGCACGCCTCCCTGAACAATGCAAAGCGATTTGCCAGAAGCTTGGTGGACCTCAAATCTCGCCTAACCGGTCAAGAAAGACAATGCAAAAATCATTAAGCTCCTCGAGGGTATTGCCTGGGACTGAAGCGAAAGCTTCCCATGGAGCGATCCCGAAACAAACCCTCCAGCGGGTCCTCAGCGAAGACCAGAGCTCCAGACACGGCTCCCCACCAGTTTTATCACGTTCTTCGACATCGCCTTTGCTACTGAATCTCAAGAGAGAAGCAACGGAGCCTCCTCAGAGACCCGAAAGTCGAGGTGGGCTGCAGAAGTCAAGGAGCTTCGCAAACAGGGAGATCGATCTTGTTGGTGACGCGAGAACCCAAGAGGTCAAACAAAAGAAGCTGGCCAATCTGGCTAAGCAGAAGCAAGAAATTGATGCCGCGATCAACGCCCTGAGGAAGCCAAACCGTGGGTTGGCAGCCAAAGAGATTGCCGACGAAATGGAAAGGCATCGAGTGCCGGGGGTCAGCCTGACAAAACGCAACGGAATAGGCATACAGATCAATGCAACACCAAAGAAATCAAAGCACAATACTGCTAGACAAGGTTTTAGTTTCCAGTCCAGCTCATCCGCCGGAAAGCCTTTGCCAGAGCCTCCAGTTAATGAGCTATCTGTTCCATCTTCTGCCATACGCCCATCGACGGCTGATCAAGCTAATAATCGGCTACATATATCGAACGTAAAGCGAGCCGTGATAACAGCAGTTAACGACACACCTGTGCGCGAACCTTCGAAGAGATCAGACCCGCTGGGCCTGACAAAACGATCCGAGAGCTTTGAGCTCTTCGACGCTGGTAGAATTGAATCCGACCATACAGATAGGGTGTATTCAAATGCTGCACCGCTCATCCAAGCAACTCCATCTGCCAACCGGCTGCGCTCAGACATGCTCACCAGCATTCAAAATACTCCACTACGAATGAAGAAATCACAGAGACCAGTCTTGTTCACTCCAATGAGCAAAGCAGACGTCATGATTGACGACGTCTTCAAGGACGCGCCTGAGATCCCTGAAGAAGCTGGAAAGGCAATGGCTCGAGTGATGGGTGGCGGAAGTGAGATGTCGATTTATGATTCTCTTGGTTGGAACGACGACTTTGATGACTAGATGCTAAGTGCATATAGATAGGACATGAGCGTTGTAGGATTCTACGATGTGCATAGCGAGGGCATTTCCGGAACATAGCGCATTGGCAGTCAGGGTAATGATTTTTGATGACGAGTCCAAAGGGACGAATGAGTCTTGCAATTTCTGCGGCTAGGGAAAGGGGTTTGAAGATCACGCTGTCGCAAAACCCCCTCACTGCGTTGCCCATGGTGGCAACGAAAGGTGGCTTTAGACAACCGCCTTTGGATCTTCTTCGATGCGATTTTCAAAAGACGCTCTGTGGTGAGCGTTCTGGCAAGCCGTTTCTCTAGATATGTGCCTCTACTTGATGTGATGAACCGTAGGCCACGTTGTCCAGAACGTGCCCGAACTATTTTGGTCATTGGTGATCGTCGCCACTCCGCGCAAGCGTTGCCCAAAAGCAGGATTTTGTTTCTCCGACCTTGCAACTATTTATCACCGTTCAACGCTCGTATTCCGCCAATCAACCGCACAGTTTGACCACTCTTGCCTTGGTTGAGTTAGCCAGCACTGCCACGGTCGACAAGTCCTGCATGAGCTTGACACTATTATTTCACCCTCAAGCACGATCCAAACCAATGATGGCTCTTATTCAAGCTTCTTCGCTTGTTGCAACAAGAAAGATCGTCTTCTACCCCTGGACTTCGTTCAACCGCAAGCTCGCTCCGGATGTCTGCCGCAGACATGGCCCTCGTGGCGAGCAGGACCTGGCAAGGGTATGAAAGAATGAGCCGCGAAGTCCATGGTCTGCTGCAATCTAGATCAAGGCATAGCCTCCCCTATACTAGGAATGGAAGGTAGGCGTTCTAACATTGCATCCTGATTGGCACCGGTCATGAATTCATAAATGATCTGGCATTCCCATATAACATGTTTCATCGCGATCTGATAGTCGGTCTTGTGGAGGCGCCTTTGGAACCTCTCTTTTATCGCCTACTCATTCATGTCTCTTCGGTAGCGCTTGCAGTATTGCTTTGAGGCGCATCCTACCTTTGAGTCTAGGTCTGCTCACTTCTACAATCCCTTCCGAAATCACTGTCCGTCAGTAGTCGACCGTCGCGATCTTCCACTACCCAGCAGTTGTATCGGTCAGCATGCGGACCTCACCGTACTGGATTCTGGCCTCAGCGCTGGTCTTCATGGCCTCGACTCAAGCGCAGACGACTAATGATGGCATTGCCAGTTTTATTTCCGAGGCGTATTCGGTCTACACCGAAGTCACGTCGATTCTGGCTTCCGTCGCCCAAAACACAGCCACTTCAACATCAAGCTCTATCACCTCTTCCAGCGTCAGTCCTTCGGCGTCCTCTACAAGATCAATAACTTCAACATCGGTCAGTCCATCGTCGAAGTTGACCAGTTCTGCTTCAATAGCAGGTGCGGCGGCGACTTCATCAACCGCGTCATCCGCAGGCACCGGTGGAAGTCACCACAACACTCTCGCCATAGTCCTCGGGTCCGTGCTTGGCGCCCTATCACTTGCCCTTCTCCTCCTTGCCTTAGTTCTCATATGCTGTCACCGCCGCCGCAAAACACGCTCGCAACGCGCCATTTCGCCCGCAGACGAAGATATTGACGGCTGGCGGGGGAATAGTGGACATGGATTGCCTCAAACTGGCCTGTTGGGAACGCACGCGACTTCGGGAGTAGACCACTCTATGGCTGTAGCTGCAGCTCCGGATATGGCAGAGCACCCTGCTTTCAGAAACTCACATGAGAATCCGTTCGTGCCAGTGCCACCACCACCGCGACGGACAGCACCGAATAGCAGAGTAGGACTCACTGACGGCATGGTCCCGGGACAAGAACCTTTCATCCCAGACAAGGGTCGCCGAATCAATGGTATGGGAGAAACTAGCAGCTCGCTTCCCCCTCAAGATCACAATTACAACCACCACGGAGGCGAGGCTTTGGCAGCTGGGGTTGGTGGAGCAGCTCTGGGTGCTGCCGCCATGCATCACCATAATGGAGATCCCGATAGTGATCCAGCATCTGAGAAGAGATACAGCGGCAACAGACGTAGCCTAGTTCGCAAGCCTGTACCCGATGCGATACACACCGAAGACGGATCCAATACTGCATTGTTGAATCGGGCTGCCAACTCACCAACGTTGTCCCCCTTCGACTCAGCAGGGCACCACCGTACCCATTCTCAAGAGGCCCTCTTAGCTAGCGGTACAGCAGCCGGGACAGGTGCTCTTGGTGGCGCTGCAGTTGCAGATCACCACAAACCTCATGGTCACGACACCGACAGCGGTTTCTTCAGTAACGACGACGTAAACACCTTGGCTACTCGTACTCCAACGCCCCTTGTCCCTCCAAGCATGACACAGTCTCACCATCAGCAAAACAATATGCCACCAGAGTACGATATGGTTCCGAATAACGACAACGCCAATCGACCCTCTAGGCCCATATCTAGCATTGCACCGACAGCTGCTCTGGGAGCTCATCGCGGCGATCGCAATGTCTCTCCTATTCTAGAACATAACAACAACCGTCACACCCGCAACTCGACGCCTCCTGCCGTGCCATCACGCTCCCCGCGTCGAACCCGCTTTTCCGATGTCCCGTACGACCCTGCAAGTCAAGCTCTTACTCCTCCATTTCACGCCGTCTCATCCACCGACCGTGATAGTAACAATAGCTCAAAAAGTAGCGGCGAATCAGCGTTCCGCCTCAGCAGCTCAATTCCAGGTGGCTGGCGGCGCGACTCCACAGACTCGGATCACCATCTAAGGAATAGCGGAATTAACCAGCATGGCCGTCGAAGCAATAGTCCAAGAACAGAAGCACGTGGTTTCGCCGTCAGAGATTCAGGCATTAGCGGTATGGGGGCAAGACCAGCTACTATTGCTGGAGCAAGGCGGCATAGTCCTGTTATAAGTCCCGGTGTTGGTCCTGGCGTGCGACGACATAGCCAGAGCCCCGGAGACATTATCAGCGAGCGGGTCAGACTTAGCGATTTACGAGCAGAGGAGGAGTACATGGAAAGGGAGAGGCAGCGAGGCCGAAGGTATGGTGGGATGACGAGTGAATGGGCTGGTGGTGATGGGTATGATGGTTATGAGCAAGGAGGCTATGGGGTTGGACAGGCTTTGTGAGATGAGAGCGGCAAAATCCGCGGGCAGGAAGAAGCCTGAGGCATCGCTATCTGCAGTGATACGAGAGACAATCTAATAAGCAAGACAATGTTTAACCAGCAGCGTCGGCATCTTCGTCTGCGAAAGCAGGCTAACGACAGAGTCAGGCAGGTAGCTCGGGTTGAAGAGTCATCTCCTGGTTGACATTTCTGGAGCTTGGCTGATGCTCGGCGAAGACATCTCGGGGCCTCCGCTTCTTGCGACGGGAGCTCATGAAGAGCCAGATAAGGAGACTTGCAATGAGAGCACCCCCAATGAAACAGCCAACAGCAGTGCCGGCAATCGCGCCCGTGTTCGATTGCGGACCTGGTGTGGTCGTTGAAGATGCTGGTGAAGCGGGTTGTGAAGGTGCCGAAGTCTGCGAAGTTCCTAGCGAGCTCAGTGACAGCTCTGACGTAACGGAAGTGGTGGTCTGGGGAGGGATTTGGATCGCAGGAATCGTTGTTAGCGATGTAGCTAGTTGGAAAGTTGTCGTGCGTATGATAGAGGTAATGGTTGCTGTCGGTGTGAAGGGTGCAGTTGCAGCTGATAGGGTTATTTTTGTTGAGATTGGAACCTCACTAAGCACATTTGCAGTCACGTCATAGGAAATTATAGACGTAATGCCTGGATTCGTGACAGTGATTGTAGGATGAGGACCGACAAATGTAGCGATAACAAGTACTCCAAAGATATCCGTATATTCAACGATCACTGTTTGCGCCATCTTTACACACCAGGATTCGATAATTTACTAGAGTCTCAGCGTGATAAGAAGGGAATCCTCTGTTTATATGGATATTCTCAGACGCTGTTAGCGGTAACTTTAGATGAGGGTGTTAGCGATTCCCCATGTATTTCAGCTCGGCGCTCGTAAATCACGCCAATGCAAAGTCGAAAGTGTTGGCGCGACATGAAAATGCCTCGGATTTGCTGGCTTTGCATGGACAGAGATTGGTGGCGTATTCTAAATCATGAGGCGCAAATCTAGCCCGGTCTTCCGCCTTTTACTGTGTAAGCGATTGAAGCTAGGACAAGCCCCCAGGCGAAGCGAGAGTAGGCGAGGCATCGCATTATCCGCTTCCAGCATTGTTTTAGGGCAGCCACGGTGGTAAAAACTTTTGGTAAACGCTAATACATCACGTTATAATGACTGGGACGAAGACGCAATCTACACACGACACACCAATTTCAGCTTCCACAATGTCAATACCTAATTCTTCCTCTGTAAGGTCATACGGCAAACCTGAATCCCATAACAATCCACGGCGAAAGGAATTGGCGGACTCACATTTTGGCCAATGTCTCGGCGAGGAGGGGGATGTCATTTGTCCTGCGGAAGAAGGTCAAGACATCAAACACGGCTCCATTAAATCCACTGTCTGAGACGGGGACTTTGTCGGCCTCTCTTTCCTCTCGATGTGGATCCTTCAGCGCGGAAACGCCAATCACTGTGATTGAAAACCATTCTGCGACAAATGCCGCGCGCAGTAGAAGAGCGGAAGAGAGAGGAGAGAAGAGGAGAGAAGAGGAGAAGAGAGAGAGGGGTGATCGAAGCGATGCATATGCACAGTACGGGCTAAAGGGGAAAGAGAGTAAGGGGTTGCGTTGTGATGGATCCCATTTGGCAGTACGTCATGACATGTAATGCAGAGGTGATGTAGGATAGTCAGGAAAGGGTGCGTGCTGTATCAAGAAGATGTAGAGTTCAGCTATGAGATGGCCCATCTCCTCGTAAAAGGACTTACACACTACCAGTCATCCTCTCCCCTTTACGCAGTGGCTAGTCGCCAGGGTCACCTTTCTCAGGCCACCTCACAATAGACGTGTATGTGCTTCGCTAGCCAACCCGTCGCCTACCATGCCCCCGTACAGATTACACCACAATTACTCCTCCCAGCTCCCTCTCCACTCCATCTCCAACTTTAGCCTCACTCCCCCATCGTCGTCGCCGTAGCGGGTGGCGGATGCGCCGTATCCGCAATCGCCGTAATCTTCCACCCCTCCGCCCCCACTTTATGCAGACTAATAACATTACAACCCACGGCAACGAGCTTCCCATCAATCTTGATCTCGTTCCTCGACCACACCATGGCGAGGTCGTTATAGACCTCCATAGAACGTCAGCCTCATTAACTTCTTTTCACACCTCC
>Ga0335075_10011281_pt1 | contig 13512 bp, 15 predicted proteins | sample Lox_Sample_24_FD_206723 | JGI IMG/M metagenome (GOLD analysis project Ga0335075, IMG submission 206723) | Soil microbial communities from Loxahatchee National Wildlife Refuge, Florida, United States - Lox_Sample_2.4 | ecosystem: Environmental > Terrestrial > Soil > Wetlands | place: USA...
AAATCAGTCCTGCCACGTAAGCTTTCTCCCCGGGCCCCGCGGCGCCGCCGACCCACAGCTCGTTGTAGTGCCAGAAATAGCCGGCGTCGAACATGTTGCCCCATCCGACCATCAACACACGGTTGATCAAGGTGTGGTTGGCGACTAGGTCGAGAGCCCAGCCCAGGCTATTGAGCGCTCCGTCAATCAGCACCAGATAACCGATCAGGGTCACGATCATCGGCCGTACCGACAGACCATCCCGAAGGGCCTGGCGTTGCAGCCAGACACCGCGCATGAATATGGGTAAGCCGATCAGGCCCGGTGCCCACATTCCCATCAGCGCGGCGCCGACGATCATCCATTTGTCGGCGCGGCGCTGGGCGCCGCGCGATTCGTCGTAATGCTCGTTGAGGCCGACAGGCGCGCCGTGGGTGGCCGCCTCGCCTGTCGAACGCTGTTCCGTTAGAGGCCGATTCACAGTTCCCACCAGCCACGGGCGAAGGACATGTAGAGCTGGATTCCGAACATCAGCAGCAGGTAGCCGTAGATCACTAACTGCAGGACGATCAGCGCCTTCTTGCGGTTTCGTTCCTTCTGATCCACGCTGGCTGGCTCCTTCCCGGTTCTTTTACTGCGGTGTGCTCGGGCTGTCGGCGGCGGCAAGGCTGGCGACCGCGATCTCGCGTAAGCCATCGGTGATGGCACCGTCGGTCGACAGTGGGGCGAGGATGCAGGCTTCGGCCGCCTCTAATTCACTTGCGCCACAAGCGATCATTTGCGCGGCAGTGACCAGGACGCGGGTGGACGGCGGCTCGAAGTGAAACGCGTGGTCCGCGGTCCGGATGGCGGTTGCACAGCCAACAAGCCTTTTCGCGGTCGAAAGTTCGATGCCCGCTTCGGTCACGATTATCTCGGCTTCGCGGTCCGCGGGCAGATACCTCATCGGGAGCGTGACGAAGCGCTGGCGGAAGGACGGCTTTAGCTCCTTCAGCGAACTGCGGTATGCGGGGTTGTAGGAGCAGACGAGCATAAAGCCGTCGGGCGCCTTGACGACTTCGCCCGCGCGGTCGAGATACAGCGCACGACGATGGTCGGTCAGCGAGTGCAGGATGGCAAGCGAGTCGTGGCGTGCTTCGACGACTTCATCGAGGTAGCAGATCGCGCCGGCCTTCACCGCGCGGGTCAACGGGCCGTCGGTCCAGACCACGTCACCGCCGGTCACCATAAACCTGCCCACCAGGTCCGAACTGGTCAAATCGTCATGGCAGCTGATGGTGACCACGGGTCGGCTCAGCAGCAGACCCATGTGCTCGACCAGCCGAGTCTTGCCACAGCCTGTTGGGCCGGTAAGCATCACGGGCAGCCGCTGCTGCCACGCCTGCTCGAACAACTGGACTTCGTTGCCGTTCGAGTAGTAGGTCTCAGTGGTCATGCGTTCCTCAGCGTGTGTGTTCGGTCATGCGGTCACCAGCGCGCGATGGACGTGAGCCAGTACCCGCGGGAGCTCGTCGATCCGCCGAATACGTTGGGAACGGCGGGGTCCGAAGACCTCGGGAAGCGGATCGACGCGCGTCGGTCCGACTCCCACGTAGTAGATGGAGACGCCCGCCTCGTTCGCTTCGTCGACCGCGTGCGCAACATCGGCCCACGCGTAGCGCCCTTCGTAACCTTCGTCGGAGATCAGGCCGTCGCCGATGACGATGAGCAGCCGTCGTTCGGAGTGCTGAGCAAGAAGTCGACTGGTCAAGTGGCGCAACGGTGCACCGAGCCTGGTGTATCCGCCGGTGACCAGGCCGAGGCGCCCCGGCGGCACGAACCGCCGATCCTCGAAGTCCTTGAGGCAAGTGACTTCGACGCGGTGTCGCGTGTTGCCGGTGAACACGAAGATGCCGTGGCGCTCTCGAGCGAGCGTCATCGCTCTCGACAGGGCGTCGGCGCAGGCCAATTCCAGTTTGAAGATCCGTCCGCCGTGCACACCCAATGACGAACTGCCGTCGAGCAATAGCGCCGTGGCGACGTCGCGGCTGGTGGGAAGCAAGTCGCGAAAGATACGCGGTTCGATCGCTTCGCCGGTAGCGAGGTCGATGTAATGGCGCACGTACTGCTCGACGTCGAGGTCGGCGCCGTCCTCGAGGCGATTCTTCATCGCCCGCTGGGTGTGTTCCTCGAACCATTTCCGCAGTTCTACGGACACAGGCTCCGGTGAGCGAGCACGGGTGGCACGGTCCCGTTCCAGAACGGCAACATGATCTCGCATGAAACTCTTTGTCCAGGAATTCCATTCAGGGTACGGGATGCCCGGACGGTGCTCGGGTGTGATGTCGAGGTCGTTGTCCTGAGGACGGCTGGGTGGCGGCAAGTTGGGATTACGCACACCGCCGTCACCGCCGACCGGAACGGAGTAGGGGCGCGGCAGGCGTTTTTGCGTCGTCGTCCACGGCATTCTCCCGAAGCTGCGACGCAGCTTGTCCGTTAGCCCCCGCGGCGCTGTATAGGCCAAGGGCAATCTGCCTAGGATTGGGTGGACGCTCAGCGCAGCCGAAGTGCGTGACATCGAGATCGCCCGGTCGATGACCTCGCGCGCATCCGTGTCGGCGGCCAACGCTGCGAGGTCCGGCAGCACCCGGCGCGCCTCGTCGAGCAATCCAGGCCAGTTCGACGCGATCCACCCCAGCGCCACGCCGGCTTCGACCAGAGTGATTGCGCGGAGTTCGCGCGCCGACATCTCGTTCAGCCGGAACGTGACCATTCGTTCTTTTGATGGTGAGCATTGGAGTGCCACACCCAATGTCAATGTCCTGCGGTCCCAATCCCTTCCGATGTACGGGTACGGGACCTGCACGAAGTCGAGCGTCGAGCTCAATCCGAACGCACGATGCTCCCCGGTTACCAGGCGCACACCCTCACGACGGCACCCACTAAAGGCCACGGCCGTGACGGCGCAGCTGCGCTCGACCGCCATTGCATGGGCGTCGGAAAGCTCGATCATCGGCGCTCAGAACGTGCCGAGATTCGAGAACATCCAATACCAGAACCAGATGACCAGGCCGGTCCCACCCCACGCTGCGACATAGCGCAGGATTTCCCAGATCCAATCCACTTCAGTCCTTTCTATCGACGGGTCGTGGCGCGCGGCTGCATGGTCTAATCTTTGTAACCGCATTACTGACCAGAGTCAATGATTTAGGTCAACAACTGGTCCGATCAGTCGGTGAAGATTTCGCGGTTGACCGAGTGCAGGTAGGGAATTGCGAGGAATGGGCTGATGTAGAAGATGTCGTAGAGCCACCAGCCGACGACTGGAAGTATGACCCCGGAGTAGCGCACGTCGGCGAACATCGTCATGTTGAAGACATAGACGCACCAGATCACCACGCCCATCCAGCAGGTGATCACCATCCATTGGTGACCCCATCGTTTCATCTGCAGGAAGCCGATCGCGGCAGCGATCCGCATGGTGAACACGGTGAGGATCAGACCCACTTCGAGGGCTTTTTCGCCTGGCCCCGCCGCACCGCCGATCCACAGCTCGTTGTAATGCCAGAAATAGCCGGCGTCGAACATGGCACCCCAGCCGTTCAACAGGATTCGGGCCAGGATGGTGTGATTCGCAAAGAGATCGAGCGCCCAACCCACCGTGTTGATGGCTGCATCGATGATAACCAAATAGCCAAGCAGCGTGACCAACATCGGGCGAACCGACAGGCCGTCACGCTGCGCCCTGCGTAGCAACCACACCCCCCGCAGGAACAGCGGCAGGCCGAAGATGCCCAGGGCCGCTGTGCCGATGAGGATGCTGCCCGAAATGAGCCACTTGTCGGCTTGCCGCTGCGCGGTGCGCGACTCCTCGAAATGTTCGTCGAGTTGGCTGCCTGTCACGGTCAACGGGGGCGAACTCAAGACTTCTCCTCCCGATCGGGTGGACCGATCTTCCCGCGAAAACTGACTTGCGTCAATCAGCCAAATCTATTTGAGAGCTCGCAGCGAGCTGGCGACATAGTCATCGAGCATGGCGCTCTGGGTGGGCCAGTCGTGTGTGGTGGTGAGCAGCGCATACAGACCCAGCAGGAAGAACACCGCACTGTTCATCGGAACGACCTGTGGCGCGATCTGCCCCAGCTGCTGGGCCCGCTCAATCTCTTGAGCCACCCGGACGATGACCGGATGCTCCTTGCTTTCGTCCGCGGGGCGGGTCTGCGAAAAATGCAGAGCGAGAAAATCTTTGAAGAGGATGGCGCCGAGGCGGCGCTCAAGCCCGAGGATGAGTCGAACCGCCTCGTTAAGAACGGAGGACAGATCACGCGAGGCGTCCAGATAGCGGTCGAGCTGTTTTGCTATGCGCTCCTCCTCGCGCCGTTCCAACTCCAACAGCACGTGTTCCTTGGTCGGGAAATGGAAGAAGAAGGTGCCGTGTGCGACCCCGGCAGCAGCCACGATCGAACCAACGTCAGCGTCTGCGATACCGGCTCGTTTGAACTCGGCGACGGCAGCCCCAAGCAGGCGCTCCCGCGTCTGCAGGCGTTTGGCCTCGCGCGCCGACTGCTTCTCCACCGTTGCCATAACCCATTTCCTCTGATCCTGACTACCGCACCGTCTGCAGGATAGCTGTTCGCCGCCCGCCGACGACACCTTACATTGACTAAAGTCAGTTTTATTTGTTAGATGAGCACGAGATGACCTCGGCGGGAGGACTGCGATGGCGCTCGAACAGTTCAACTTGGATGGACAAGTCGCGATCGTGACCGGTGCGGGAAAAGGCGTAGGGCAGGGTATTGCGCGAGTCTTGGCGGAGGCCGGTGCATCTGTAGTCGGCACTGCGCGAACCGAATCCGATATCAACGCAACGATCGCCGGTATCGAAGACGCAGGCGGCCGGGGACTAGCTCTCGCCGCGGATGCGATGAGTCGTTCCGATAGTGAGCGGGTTGTTTCGGCGGCCATGGATAGCTTCGGACGCATCGACATCCTGGTCAACAACGTCGGCGGTTCGACGTACGCGCGTTTCCTCGACATCACGGACGACGACTTTCGGCACACGTTCGACTGGTGTGTCACATCGGCGTTCATCATGAGCCAGCTGGTCGCGCCGCACATGATCGAGGCCGGCCACGGCAACATCGTCAACATCTCTTCGGGCTCAGCCCGATTCGGCATCCGTGCGCTGACGGCGTATTGCGTCGCGAAGGGCGGCCTGGAGGCACTTACCCGTGCGATGGCCCAAGAGCTTGCGCCGAAGATCCGCGTCAACGCGATAGCACTGGGCTCGTTCGCCACCGACGGTCTGCAGGGGAGTCTCGACATGATGCCCGGATCGCGGGAAAAGATGGAGGAGTCGACCCCGCTGCATCGCCTGGGCGACGTCGCGGACCTCGGTCGGCTTTGTGTGTATCTGTCTACTCGGGACTGTTACGCGACCAACGCGACATTCCATGTGGACGGCGGGATCGATTCGAACAATTCGCCGTTGCCGATTCCCGACTACTGATCAAGGACGGCCGCAGGATGCGCAGAGTAGTCCAATTCTCGACGGGCAATGTCGGGGTCCATTCGTTACCGGCGATCATCGGGCGCCCCGATCTGGAATTGGTCGGTGTGCACGCCGCCAGTCCGGAAAAGATTGGGCGTGACGCCGCCGAACTATGCGGGTTGAGCGATGCGACCGGCATTGTCGCGACCGATGACATCGACGCGCTCGTTGCCCTGAAGCCGGACTGCGTGGTCTACACCGCCCAAGGTGAGACGCGGCCGATGGAAGTCATCGAGCAGATGTCGAAGTTCCTTTCCGCCGGCATCAATATGGTGGCGACCTCGATGGTGTGGTTGGTGACTCCCCGCCAGGCTGACGATTGGCTGCGGGTGCCGCTGGAACAAGCCTGTGCGGCCGGCAACGCCTCGTTGTACGTGAACGGGATCGACCCTGGCTACTCCGGCGACACCGAGGTGCACTCCGCGCTGAGTCTGGTCACCCGCGCCCGGGCGATCACCGTTCAGGAAATCTTCGATTACGCCAACTACGACGACTACGAATTCACCGGCAAACAAATGGGGTTCGGTGTCAGCGCCGACGACGATACGCCGATGCTGTTCCTGCCTGGCGTTCTCACCACGATGTGGGGCGGTGCGGTTCGCAACCTCGCTGAGCAGTTGGGAGTACAACTCGAGGAAGTTCGGCAACGCATCGAGCCGTGGTACACCGACAAACGGATCGAATGCAAGATGGCAACGGTTGAGCCGGGACAGATGGCGGCGGTGAGGTTCGCGGTCGAGGGGATTCGTGACGGAGTTCCGGCGATCACAATGGAACACATCACCCGACTGACCGCCGCGTCGGCGCCGGACTGGCCTTACCCACCCGACGGTCGGCCTGGCGTTCATCGAGTAGTGGTCGATGGGGACCCCCGCGTCGAGTTGAACACGCACGTATCACACCCGCGGCTCGACGTCACCGAGGCGGGATGTCTTTCGACCGCAGCTCGCGTGGTCAATGCCATCGATTGGGTCTGCCGCGCTCCCCAGGGGCTGATCGCCGTCGAGGATATCCCCCAGGCCGATATCATTCGCGGATTGATGTGGTGACAGCATCGACGCCGCCAATCGGACGAGCCGCCGGCAAACGCACACTAATCACTGGTGCTGCACGCGGTTTGGGACGTAGTCACGCAGTCAGGCTCGCCGAGGAGGGCGCCGACCTCATTCTCGTCGATCTGTGCCGACCTCTGCCGGCGATCGAATACGACCTGGCGACCGAGGACGACCTGGCCGAGACGGTACGTTTGGTCACCGAGCGCGGTCGCCGCTGCGTTGGACGAGTTGCCGATGTTCGCGACGAAGATGCACTGCGCGCAGCCGTCGATGACGGCGTCGAAGAACTGGGCGGGTTGGACAGCGCAGTCGCCAACGCTGGAGTGCTGACGGTTGCCCCTTGGGACAGAACAACTTCCGCTCACTGGCGCACGGTCGTCGACGTGAACCTCATCGGCACGTGGAACACCTGCGCCGCGGCAATCCCGCACCTGCTCGCGCAAGGGGGCGGCAGCCTAGTCAATATCAGCTCGGCCGGCGCGATGAAAGGGTTCCCGCTGCAAGTTCCGTATACCGCAACCAAGCACGGCGTGGTGGGCCTAACGATCGCTCTCGCAAACGAGCTTGCCGCACAAAGCATTCGGGTCAACTCGGTGCATCCCACCGGGACGCCCACCGGAATGATTCCGCCGTCGTTCGGTGTCACCCTCGCTGAAGAACGTCCGGACCTGATACCGATGTTCGTCAACGCAATGCCGACACCATTCATCGAACCGGTAGACGTCAGCAATGCGGTGCTGTTCCTGATCTCTGACGAGTCGCGTTTTGTCACCGGACTGCAGTTCAAAGTTGATGCCGGAGTGTCCATCAGCTAAATGCAGTGACCATGTAATCGAAGGAGGACAAATGACGACTGTCGAGCAAGGTCGCCCCAAGACAACCAAGTCGCCGGTCGACAAGAAATATCGTGTAATCCAGTGGGGCGTCGGCAACGTCGGAACAATAGCGCTTCGTCATTTCGCCCATAACCCTGCCTACGAGCTGGTTGGAGTGTTGTGCAACCGCCCCGAAAAGGTCGGCAAGGATGCTGGCGAACTCTGTGGCAAGGAGCCAACCGGTGTGCTCGCCACCGACGACAAGGACGCGATCGAGGCATTGGACGCTGACTGTGTCTTTTACGCGCCGCTATGGTCTGACCCCGATGAGGTCTGCCGTCTGCTGCGAAGTGGCAAGAACGTAGTCGCCTCGGGTGGAGCGTGGTGGTATCGAACCGACCACAGCCGGGCCGATATCGACAAGATTCATGCGGCGTGCCTCGAGGGCGGCACCTCCTTCCACGCTGGTGGTGTCAATCCCGGTTTTGCCGGCGACCTGCTCGTGCTCACGCTGGCACGAATCATGAGCCAAATCGACGTCATCCACATCTATGAGGTGGTGAACTTCGGCAGGGACACCCTGAAGTACCTGTATGAAATGGGCATGGGCAGTGATCCGGCCGGATTTGAGGACGGCCCCAATCTGCTAGGACAGGCATGGCCGTTGTTCGCACAGTCGATGGCCATGATCGTCGAAGGAATGGGCAAGACCGTCGAGCGATACACCACCGAGGTCGAACTTGGGGTCGCCACCCGCGACATCCCGTTCGAAGGTGGCGACACCAGCGACATGCCGGGGTTCACAGGCGTGATCAAGAAGGGCACCGTGGCCCGTCAGCACCACCGATGGACGGCGTGGGTAGACGACAAGCCACTGATCGTCTTCCACGAGATCTACACAATGGACACCTTCGATGCCATTGAGCCGCAGGAAGATTGGCCACAGCACTACCATTACCGCATCGTGATAGAAGGAGACTCGTCTACCGAGCTGATCCTGCAGGGAGCGAAAGATCCCGCTGGTGGATACGCGCTGCCCGGCTATACCTGGACCGCGATGGGCCCCGCGAACGCGATCCCCGCCGTCGTGGACGCGCCGCCGGGGTTCATGAGCCACAACGAACTCGGGTTGATGCCACTGCGAGGCGTCATACGGCCGTAGCGCTCAACTCTGAGCCGATGACGTTAGCCGGTCAGCCGGATCGTCCGACGGAGGCCACAGGAAGGCGGCACGCGCCTACTCTGCAACAGGACCGTGCGGCTGTCTCAGAATTCACACCTCTTGCATCCCGAATGGAATTCCGTCGCCCGAATAGCGCGAAGCTACCGATAATGCACGCCAGCTGGCTACACTTCGGCGTGTGATGACCCCGTCGACCCCTTGGGGGAACGAACGTGGGCATCTTCCGCAGCGGTTTCAGTTGCGAAATCAAGTCCTCAGCCGCAGGCAGGCGCGACGGCTGAGTCGGCGCTTCGCGCGTGTCGGCGTCGACACCCCGCCACATCGGCTGCGGCAGATGCTGGCGGGCGTGCCCTTCGCAGCCACTGAGGTAGCCGACGTCAACTTCGCCTTCATCGCCAGCCGGCTGAGGCGTGAACAGCTGTCCGCGAAATTCAAACGCCTAAAGCGCCGCGGCGCGCGGTCCCTGCTCTTTGTGGCCTTAGTCCTTGTGACGCTGAACTTTCTGTTCTGCATGGCCTACGCCTTGTTCAGCTTGACCCTTGAGGCGGCGCCGTTGTGAGTCGCGGCGTCTGACCGATTGCTGCGAGCTGTCGATTCTCCCGCGGTTCAGTCGTCATGGTTCCGACGACATCGAAACCAGAGGAACGGGAGAAAATGATGGACACATCGCAACCGATGATCTCCACGATCGCGGCGATCGGTATTCCGGTCACCGACCAAGATCGGGCACTCGAGTTCTATACCGGGACGCTGGGCATGGACAAGCAGCTTGACGTGTCCCTTCCCCAGGTGGGCGGTCGCTGGATCACGATCGCGCCGCCCGACAGTGCGACGACGATCGCACTGCTGCGGGCCCACGAGGGTGTTCCCGCCGGCGTCGAGACCGGCATCCGCCTGGCCAGCCCCGACGCCGCAGCGGCGCATCAGCGGTTGCGGGACCGGGGCGTCGACGTTGGCGAGGTCCTGTGCTGGGAAGGCGTTCCTCCGATGTTCGCCGTCCATGACCCCGATGGCAACGGCCTCGAGATCATCCAACAGGCGTAGCCACGTCCCCATCCGGGAACGTCGCCGCGGCCAACTGCAGAATTTCCTCGCGGTCCGCGGCCAAGATGAACCCCGCGTCAATCGCCGAGTCCAGCGAGACACTGAAGCGTTTCAGATATTCCGCCACGCCGCCGGGGTAGAGCCGGCGCACAGTAGCGGTATCGAACAATTCGCCGCAGCCGAAGATCCACGACATCACGGTTTCCTCGCTGCCGACTCCGGATGTCCGGGCAACCGGCACGTCCGCCCACGGTGTCCTGACACCGCCGCGCGCAAGCCCGTGTGCGTCGAGCACCGCCTGAGATGGGTCGGCATCACTCAATTCGATAGGTAGGGCATTGGGCGCCGGCCGGCCGGTACGCACCCACTGGCACAGCTGCGATAGCGCCGCCTGCAAAACGTAGTGGTGCTGCGGCGCGAAATTGATGCAGTGATCTAGCTGCTGACCCATCAGCATGTTTGTCGGCGCGTAGGCCGCGACGATATCGGTCAACGCTGCATCGCCGGTGTCGATCGGCGCCACTTGAATCGTGTAGTTGTCGGCGTGCGCGGTTCCGGCAATTTCCCAGACCCGAAGCTGTTGGCTATCAGGCTGTCTCGCGCTGTAGTAACCCTGCCGCCGGCCGTCGAAGAGATCTGTTTCGGTGATGATGGTGACGATCGGGACGCGCAGGTCAGGGCGAAACTTCACCGCGCGGGATGTGTCGCTCTCCAGCACATCAAGTATCGGGCCGCTGTCCAGCGGCGCCGCGGGCCCGAATCGCGAATGCACCAGAAAACCGTCGTAGACCTGGGCCAGCGGATCGACCGCGTTGATATACGTAGTCAGGAACAACGCCGACTGGGACTCGCCCACGGCGATGACGTGCTCGGCGGCTAGCTCACCGAGAACGCCGTCTCTGACAACTCGACCGGCTTGGGAAAAGATGTCGTAGGAAAACGCGTCACCCGGATGACGCAGGTTCGCATACCGTTTCACGTCTTGGCTTTTCAGTGACATGTCGATGCCCATCAAGCTCGCGCCGCCCTCGACACCGACGCGTTGGGCCGACACCGCGACGTAGGCACAGCCGGCGCGAACCATTTCGCGATGCGCCATCATCCAGACCGCCGGCGCATCGATGCCGCCGCTCACATTGAGCCACTCGACGAGCACCGTCCCGTTGAACCGGGTGCGATCCGCCGGCGTCAGCACCACGATCCGGGTGGTGTAGTCCGCGGTGTCTGCGGCCGTCACGCTCCACCGGCCGTCGTCGCCCAGTTCGGCTGCGGATCTGTAGGACGACGCCGCTCCGGAGATGAAGAATTCCTCGGCGACATAGCCCAGGTCGGCTATGTCGAAGGCGCCCACCAGCAGTGCGGGCTTCCCTGGCACCGGCGTGACGGTCATCGGCACTCGCGAATCATAGCCTGGTGAAGTCTCAGCGACTGCCGGGCTAATTGTGTTGCGGTGCCTGCCCCGCCGGGAATAACTTGTCGGCCGGGGTCGTCGTGTTAAGTCGTGCGCAAAGTCTCGGGAGGAATTCAGTGACCGGTCGATCGTCATCGGCACTGGTCACGCTGGATGACCGCGACGACTCCGCTGCGAGCCAGGCTGTGTTTGTCGGTGTGCTGGCTGTCCTGCTGGCAACAGGCTGGGCTGCCAACCACTTCGCCGCGCTGATGCCCGTGATCACCGATAGCCAGCACCTCAGCACCGCCGCCATCGACGCGATCTTTGGCATCTATGCACTCGGGCTGGTGCCCGGCCTCCTGGTCGGCGGGCGTGCGTCGGATGCCCTGGGGCGCCAGACGGTGGCCTGGTCCGGGTCGACGACCGCTGTGGTTGGCACGATCGCGATGCTGCTTTCGCAACATGCCGACGTGTTGATGGCGGGTCGTTTGATCGTCGGGATCGGCGTCGGTCTTGCCATGAGCGCCGGTACGGCTTGGGCGTCGGATCTGAAGGGTCCGGTCGGCGCGGCCACCGCCGGCGTGGTGTTGATGGCCGGCTTCGCCGTCGGCCCCTTCGCGGGCGGACTGATCGCGGCGGCCGGTCCCCTGGGCGTGCGATTGTCCTTCGGGATCGCCGCCGCCGTTGGTCGTCGCGACCGTGGCGGTGCAGCGCACCGGGCTAACCCGGTCCGCCGTCACGCACGACTCGGAGCAGCGGGTGTCGGCGCGGCTCAGCGCCGCGCGAGCGTTGAGTTGGGCGCTGCCGCTGGCACCCTGGATTTTCGCCTCGGCCACACTGGGTTTCATCGCCATTCCCCCCCGGCTGCACACCGGGCTCGCAGCCCCGCTGGCCGCCGGCACGGCCGCTTTGATCGTCAATGGCTCCAGCCTGCTGATCCAGCTGTTCGCCCGGGCGCGGGGGTGGGGGCCGCAATCGGGCACCGTCGCGGCCTTGCTGGCTGCGCTGGGCTACGCTGCGACTGCCGCCGCACCGTCGAGCATGACGCTGGCTTTGGGCCTGCCGTTGCTGCCGATCCTGGGATGCGCGTCCGGACTCTCGTTACGCGCCGGCTTGATCGACCTGGAAACCTCAGCGCCACAACAGGTACGAGGCGCAGTGACTGGTGTGTTCTATGTGGTGACCTACGTCGGGTTTGGCTTGCCACTGTTGTTGACCGCGGTCGCGTCGGCCAAGCTATCGGCGACCATTCTGGCCGTGATGGCAGTTCTTGCGCTCACTGCTGCGGTCAGCCGATCGGTCCGCCTGCAGCGAGAGACCTTGTGGCAGAACTGATTATGCTGCCACAACCTTGCGGGGCCTGACACCGGCTACCGGCACCGGGTCGTTACCCACCACGCTTAGTCCGCCCAGTCGCCGCCACGAGCGGATAGCGTTGCGGGTGACCTCCACGATGCGGGCGGCTCCGGCTTCCCCGTTCGCCAGTCGGTGTGCGCGCAAGGCGTTGCCGGTGACGGCATCCAGGGTGACCCAGTCGTCGGTCTCGACCAGTGCGGTCGATTGATACGCGGAGCGGATGGCATACAGTTCGGCGCCCTGCAAACTCTCACTGACCGCGCGCGCGGCGCGCCCGGCGCCGTCCCACTCGGTAATCGAGGGCATCTCCCCCGGGACGAACCTGCGATGAAGCTCGGCGATATCGGTGATCGCGTCGGCCGCCGCCTCGCCGGTGTATCGCACCACACCCCACGGCGGACTGGTCAGCAGTTTGGTCACCCAGATGTGCATGACGTCGTCGGCGACTTCGGCGGTGCCCACCGTTAGCCAACCGAGGTCGAGCACGGTGAGGCTGTCTTCGGGCGACAGATAGCCGTCGGGCCCGGCCAGCAAGTCGTTGCACAACTGGACGAACGAGGCCAGCGGGCGTGCGGAAGTCGCGGGGAAATCAGTAATCTGCTCGTCGCCGTTGATGTAGGAAATGGCGTTCATGGCACACCCTTTGCCCGATCCGGGCTGGTGCGATCCCCTGGCCAGCCGTAGCGGGTGGGTAATACGGTCGAGGTCCATTCGAGTTGCTCCCTAAGGGTTTTCGAGCCTAAGGGCTATAAGTCGGAGATGGACATCTTATGGCAACTGAAGGGTCGCGCAGCCGCGACACGACGGGTGTGACGCTTACATGTCGCCTGAGAAATCGGCGCTGAGCCAACGGTCCGGCCGGATGGTGAACAGCACGCCGGGCTGATCCTTCATGCTGTTGACGAACGCACGGCCGCCTTCTTCGCCGAGGTATCGGATGGCGATGGCCTCGCGCACATCCAGCGGTGCGGGCGTGGTGGTGTCGACGACGGTGCCCTCCACGACCACATACTGGTACGGCGGTTCCTCACGCTGGGCGACCAGCGTAACCACACCGGCCCGCTCGATCAGCTTCGCCTTCCGCGAGCCTGCGCCGGTGTTGACCCGGATGTCTCCGCCGGGCGTGTAGTCGTACCAAATCGGGACGCTGGCCGGCG
>Ga0335075_10011282_pt1 | contig 13511 bp, 15 predicted proteins | sample Lox_Sample_24_FD_206723 | JGI IMG/M metagenome (GOLD analysis project Ga0335075, IMG submission 206723) | Soil microbial communities from Loxahatchee National Wildlife Refuge, Florida, United States - Lox_Sample_2.4 | ecosystem: Environmental > Terrestrial > Soil > Wetlands | place: USA...
CGGCGCACATATGCAGGTCGAGCTGATCAATGACGGCCCGGTGACCGTGCTGCTGGAGCTGTGATCGGCGGGTTCTTGCTGCAGCTGGGGTCGCTGAGCGTAGCCTGCTGTCCATGCGGCGGTTGGCAGGGCCGCGCCCCGGCGTCGTGGAGCGGCTGACGTGACGTACGCCCAGAGTGCTCAGCAGCTTGATCCCGAGGTCATCGCCGACGCGCAGCGCACGCATCCGGTGCTATGGCAGAAGAACGGGGCGTTCGAGCACCACAACGCGGCATACGCGCCAGAAGCGATGTCGGCTCGCTACAACCAATCATTGTCGATCGACGCGACCGCAGTCAGGGACACCGCGCGAGGGCTCAGCGACCTGGCCGGTGCGCGGGTTTTCGCCGGCGCGTACGCCCGGTGGTTCGGCATGTCCCCGGACCAAACCGCAGATCTGCAGTTGATCGCCAGCGAGCTGGCAACGGCGAGCCTGACCCACGTCGGCGGAACATGCCGGCTCGCCTTGTGGCGGCATGATGGGCACGTGGTCTGTGAAGCGCGCGACGACGGATGCCTCGACGATCCCCCCGCCGGGCGTCGCCCATATGGCAGCGACAGCGATCGGGGGCCGCGAGCTATCTGTGGTGAACGCCGTGGCAGACCTGGTGCGCACGCACATCACTGCCGGCGAGACGACGATCCACGCCTACCTTCGGCTAAACGGGACACCATGACGCTGCGCGACATCCGTCAACTTGCCGGTGAGCCAGACGCTTACGCCGCCGAGCTTCGCCGGCGCTGGGGCGGTCTGCTGAGTTACCGCTACATCGGCCGTAGTTATGCGGCGATGGACTTGGGGCCCGTCGATGACACCGTCGCGCTGCGCCACGACATGCGCAACACGACCGGCGGCATCCTGCTGGCGGTGCTCGGCATCGCTTCCCCGGAGGGCGGCGGCATGTCCGATCTGGAGGCGGTGCTGCGCGCGGCAAGGCCGGCCCGTTCCGCATCGAGGCCGAGCCGCTCTCCGGGGCCGAGGGCACGGTCGCGGTGCGCACAGTCATGTACGACGAGGGCACCGAGGACCGCGTGATTACCGTGGGGTCCTACGTGTTCCATCCGGTGGAGGACCAGTGACGGCACCAGGCGGCAAATGGATTCGGTCCGACAACGACGAGTGGGACATCGTCAGCAGCGTGGGCTACACCGCGCTGTTAGTAGCGGGATGGCGTGCTCTCCATGCCATGGATACCCAGCCGCTGGTGCGCGACGAGTACGCAAAGTATTTCATCACCGCTTCGGCAGACCCGTACCTGACGGGTCTGCTCGCCGATCCGGGAACGTCTGAGGGTGCGACGGCCTTTCCGCGGCTGTACGGCGTGCAGACCCGGTTCTTCGACGACTTCTTCGCCTCCGCTGCCGACCGGGGGATCCGCCAAGCGGTGATCGTCGCGGCCGGCCTGGACTCCCGGTCCTACCGGTTGAATTGGCCAAGCAGCACAACGGTATTCGAGGTCGACCAGCCTAAAGTCCTCGAGTTCAAGCGGCGTGTGCTGGCCGAGCGCGCGGCCGAGCCCGCTGCCGGTCGCGTAGAGGTCGCAGCGGACCTGCGCGACGACTGGTCGATACCGCTGCGGGCGGCGGGGTTCGACCCGCAACAACCCACCGCCTGGTCGGTGGAGGGGATCCTGCCCTACCTGACTGGCGACGCGCAGGACATGCTGTTCACTCGTATCGGTGCGCTGTCCGCGCCGGGCAGTCGGCTCGCGATCGGGGCGCTGGGCTCCTGCCTCGACGACGACAGGCTCGCCGCTCTGGACGACACCTATCCCGGTCTCAACCTGTCCGGCGACGTGAAGTTCTCGGCGCTAACCTACAACGACGCGGAGAAGGCCAAACCGGCTGACTGGCTCGCCGACCACGGCTGGGCGGTTGAACCCGTCCGCACCAACCCGGAGCTGCAGGCCGAATATGGCCGAACCCCACCCGAAGTCGACTTCCAGCTCGACCAGATCATGCGCTCGGAATACATCACCGCGACGCGGTGATGCAAGGACCGCCTGCCGTGCCAACTCCAAATCTGCCCCCGGGCTTCGACTTCACCGACCCGGATGTTCACGTCAAGGGATTATCGGTCGAGGAGCTGATGTTCTATCGGTCGGCCAATTTCGATGACGAGGTCTTCGAAAACCCTTTCAGCTTCCATATTCTCCGCAGCCCGCACGTCGGATTCGGTGGGACGGGCGCGCATTACTGCGTCGGTGCCAATCTGGCCAGAATGACGATCAGCCTGATGTTCGACGCGATCGCCGACCATTTACCTAACCTCGCCCCGCTCGCCGAGGCCGAACGGCTGCGCTCTGGGTGGCTCAACGGCGTCAAGCGTTGGCAGGTCGACTACATCGGCAAAGGTCTCGTCGCGTCCACGACGATGTAGGTGGTACTGCGGCCCGACCGCTCCCATAAGACGCCGCCGGCGGCGGTCACGCCGGCCTGAATCAGGTCGCGTTTCAGGATCTTGTTGGTCGCCGTTTTGGGCAGCTCCTCATTGATGCGTACGAAGCGCGGCCAGGCCTTGGCCGACAGGTCGGGTTGAGCGGCGAGGAACTTCTCGAATTCCTCGGGCGTCAGAGACTCACCGTCGTCGAGAACCACGGCGGCCATTACCTGGTCGCCGACCTGGTCGTCGGGCACACCGTAAACGGCGACCTGGTTGATCGGGGCCAGCCGCTGAAGGATTCGCTCGATGGGTCCGGCGGCCAGGTTCTCGCCGTCCACCCGCAGCCAATCCGAGGTGCGACCGGCCAGGTAGACCCAGCCGTCGGCGTCGCGGTAGGCCAGATCTCCGGACCAGTACATGCCGTGGCGCATCCGCTCGTTCGTCGCCGCCGAGTCGTTGTAGTAGCCGGAAAACGCGCCGCCGCCTTGGGTGTTCACCAGTTCGCCGACCGCGTCATCGAAGTTGGCCAGGGTGCCGTTCTCGTCGAAAATCGCTGGCGCGCATTCGGTGACGGTGTCCGAGTGGTAGACCGCGACGCCGGGATATCCCTTGCCGATGGACCCGGCCGGGGTGCCGTCCTCGCGGGTGACGATGACCGCGAACTCACTCGAGCCGAAGCTGTCGACGACCCGGCAACCGAATCGCCTGGCGAATTCGGTGATATCGCGATCGGTCGCTTCGTTGCCGAACGCCACCCGCAGCGTGTTGTCGGCATCATCCGGCTTCTCCGGGGTGGCGAGCACCAACGCCAGTGGCTTGCCGACGTAGTTCAGGTAGGTGACGTGGTGGCGGCGGATGTCGGGCAGGAATCGCGACGGCGAGAACCGGGCCGGAACCATCGTTGCGCCGCTGCCGATGGCCACCGCCCAACCGGCCGCCACGCCGTTGGAGTGAAACAACGGCATGGACAGATAGCACACATCGTTCGCGGTGATGTCGAACTGGGCAATCAGGCTTGCGCCGCACATGATTGCCGCCACATGGGCGAACCGGACCGCCTTCGGGTCGCCGGAAGTTCCCGACGTGAAGATCATCATCAGGGTGTCGGTTGGCGCGACCTCGCGGTGCGGCGCGAGCGGCGGTGCGGCCGTCGCCGCGTCGAGGTAACGGCGCGACGTCACGTCGAGCACGGTGACGTCGGCCAGATCCAGCCCGTCTAGCAGCGGCAGGTGGTCGGGATCGACCAGCAGCAGTTGGCAGTCTGCGCGCCGGATGTCGGCCAGCAGCCCGGCACCGCGCCGGATGGTGTTGATGCCGCACAACACGTAACCGCCCAACGCGGCCGCGGCCATCGACCGCGGCATGGCTGGCGAATTGCCGAGCAAGGCGCCCACGTGTAGCGGACGAGTAGTGTCGGCCAGCCCGACCACCACCGATGCCTCGGCGGCCGCTTCGGCGAGGTGCTCACGCCAGGTCCAGGTCTTCTCGCCGTAAGCGACCGCCGGGGTGTCGTCGTGCATGCGGGCCCGCAGCAATTGCTGCACAGTCTCAAACATCGGTCGGCTCCGGCCGATACCGCAACAGCGTGACCCCAGTGTCGGGGATGTCGCAGAACACCGGGCTCACCCGCATACCGACCCGGACGCCCGCGGGATCAACGTCCACCAGCTCGGTGCTGAACCGGGGTCCAGCGTCCCATTCGACCACCGCGAGGATCTGCGGCACCGCATCCGTCCACGGTGGGCCGGTCGGTCGCCGCGCCACCGTGTAGGTGTAAACCGAACCTGTGCCGTCGATTTCACGCCATTCCAGGTCGTCGGCCAGCGTGCCCGGGGCCAGTGTGCGCGGATAGAACACGTACCGTTCCAGCGAAGGCGAATACTGCACCAGGATCCGGTGCTCGGTGAGCCCTTGCCAGAACGGCTTCGAGACCGGCGTGGCCTCGGGAAGTGGTCGCGGCTCGGTCATCGTCAGTCACCGCCCAGAACCAGGGCGACCTGTTCGCTCATGATGCCGCCGGTGCCGCTGACGAACGCCCGGTGGCAGTCGCTCACCTGCGCCTGGGCTGCTCGACCCATCACCTGCCGCGCCGCGTCGACAACATGGTGCATGCCGCCGGCCATCCCCGCCTGCCCGAACGACAGCTGCCCGCCCGCGGTGTTGAGCGGGAAGTCGCCGGCGAAGGTCAGGTCATGCTGGTTAACCCAGGTCATGCCTTCGCCTTTGCCGCAGAACCCGGCATTCTCCAGAGTCATCAGGACGGTGATGGTGTAGCAGTCATAGAGCGACGCGACATCGACTGCGGACGGCGTGAGCCCCGCCATCGCGAAAGCTCGGTCGGCGGCGCGGGAGATCGGCGTCGTCATCAGGTCCTCAGCGTATGTCGCCGTCTTGAAGGCGATGTGCTCGCCGAATCCCTTGATCCACACCGGCCGATGTCGCGCCCGGCGTGCGACGTCCGCGTTCGCGACCAGAACGCCCGCACCGCCCTGGACCCGCATCACCGTCTCCAGCATGTGGATCGGATCGGCGATCATCGGGCTGGTCAGCACATCATCGACAGTGATCGGCGTGCCGTGGAAGACCGCCCCCGGATGCGCACACGCATTGGTGCGCTGGTCCACCGCGATCTTCGCCAGAGCTGTTGCGTCGTAACCGAAAACGGCTGCATACCGCTGAGCGATTTGCGCGTACGGTGCGTTCTGGCCGACGTTGCCGTAGGGGATCTCGAATTCGGCCTGCGGCGACCCGTACTTGTTGCTCGACGCGCCATGCCAGCCCGGCGCCGACGATGGCCGGCGTGCCGAAGTCGGCAACACCGCGGACCCGGGCACGACGGCGAGCACCGCGTCGCACAGCCCGAGTTCGACGGCGACCGCGGCCCGCCACACCATCCCGGCTGAGGTGGCCCCGCCCAGGTCAACCCGCTCACCGAAATCAATGGGCAGGCCGAGGTATTCGGATAACGTGGCCGGGGCGAACATATCGGACTCCGCCAAGCCGTGGCACAGCAGGCCGTTGACCACGCTGGCATCGACGCCGGCGTCCTCGACGGCCATCTTGGCCAGCAGCGCGTACTGGTCCAGGGTGAAGGCGGGCGGCCGGGTCTGCTTGCGCTCGGCGGGTAGTTCGGCGATACCGATGATGGCGGCCTCACCTCGCAGGCCCGTCACGATTGATCTCCGCGGCGTGGCAGCGCAACCGTGGCGGTCCCCGGCATCAGCACTGTGTCACCGCGTCGCCCGGCGATGTCCAGATCGACCAGCCCGATGTTGTCGGCCAACCGCTTTGCGGTCACCACGCCACCGAAACTGAGTTCTTCGCCGGCAAATGCGACCGCCCGGTTCTGCACCGAGTACACGATCAGCCGGCCGCGGCCGCCGATCCAATCGGTCAGCGCGCGGGCCAGCAACGCCGCCTGCAACGGCCCGTGAACGAGCACATTGCCATAGCCCTCGACGTTGCGTGCCCAGTCTTTGTCGTAGTGGATGCGGTGCCCGTTGTAGGTGGCTGCGCTGAAGAAGAACATCTGCGTTTCGTCGATCGTCACCGTGAGTGTCGGCAACGCGTCGCCGGGCTGAACGTCCTCGTAGAAGATGGTCATCGGGTGGCCTAGGGTCTGGCGATCATCGATGTTGTTGCCTCCGCGAGTAATTCGCGGAGCTGGTTACGGTACACCGTTCGCCACGTCACCAGAACGAACCGACCGGAGCGGCCCTGTTTCTCCACGATCGACTCGATCGTGCGGACCATCTCGACCTCGTCGCGGTGATACGCCGGTGCGAAGAACGCGGTGCTCTCTCCCCCGGCCATCCGTCTGGGTGCACCGGGAAACGCCAGGCTGCCCGACGCCGCTCCGGAAGACCCGTCGGGTCGCAATCCGTCCAATGGGGTGACTCCCAACACGGCGTACTGCAGATACAGCGGCGGACAGATGATATCCCGATAGCCTTGGGCGCGAGCGTATTCGGTGTCGAACCACAGCGGATTGTGGTCGCCGACCGCCGCCGCCCAGCGTTGCCAGTCTCGCCGATTCACCTCGCCGGTCGCTGTTGCGGCGACGGTACCCACTCGCGAGGCCGACTCAGGATCGATGAGACTCTGCTCGTTCACCAGCCTTCGTCTCCCGTCGGAAACATGCGATGCGGGGATTCGCTCAGCAGCCAGGTCGCAGCCACATCCGCGCCGCCGCCCAATGTCGACAGCACCCGGGCTCGCTCGGAGAACAAGTGCAGGTCGGTTTCCAGCACGTAGCCCATGCCGCCGTGCAGCTGGTGGGCGTCCAACGTGATCAGCTTGGCCGCGGTGGCGGCATGCATGCGCGCGATGGCGGTTTCCCACGTCGTATCGCCGTCGTCGCTCCAGGACACCGCGGAATGCCCGGCCAGCCGCGCTGCGGCCAACGCGATGTGCATGTTGGCCACCAGATGTTGCGCAGCCTGAAACGAAGCGATCGGCCGGCCGAACTGCTTGCGCGCCTTGGTGTAATCGACCGTGCGCTGCAGCACCGCTTCCCCAACACCGACGAGGTCCAGCGAGAGCAACGCCACCGCGGTGTTGGCCGTCCGATGCAGCGCGTCCCCCGGCAGCCCGTTGCCGCGCGGGCCGGTGAGCACCGCCCTCGGATCGGCCACCCGCACGTCGTCGAAATCCACCCCGAACGTCCGGTAACCGCCCATCACCGGCAGCGGCGTGAGATGCACCCCCGCCGCGTGGCGGTCGACGACGAAGCCCAGTGTCCGCCGCTCGGCAGCCGCCGACACGACGAGCACATCGGCGAAGTCGGCATCGAGGACGAAGTCGGCGCGGCCCTGCAGCCGCCAGCTGCCGTCTGCCTCCGGCCGGGCACTGAGCTGCGGCTCGATTATCGCCGCGTCGCGGGCGCTGAACAAACTCATTGTCGCCCTGGTTGTCCCGGCGGCCAGACCGGGTAGCCAGGCTGCGCGGTGCTCGGTGTCGCCGAGGACATCAACGGCGAGCGCAGCCTGCACCGTGCTGTGCACGAGGGTCGGGCACAGGGCGCGACCGGCCTCCACGTAGAAGACGCCGAGTGCCGACAGCTCGCCACCGGCGCCGCCGTATTCGGTTGGCAGCGCCAGACCGAATACCCCGGCCTCGGCCAGCGCCGTCCACAACCGGTCCGGCATCTTCTCTTCGGGATTGTCCCGCAGTCGACGGACCACGCTCGTCGGACACTCGGCCGCCAGCAGTGCTCGCAGCGCGGCGGCCAGATCGCGCTCGTCTTGGTCGGGCAGCTGTCTCATCGCGGCCTGTCAGCGTCCATACCGCCCGTACGGTGGCATGTCGTGGCCACGCTGCGCGATGACGTCGCGCAGCACCTCGTTGGTGCCGCCGCCGAACCGCATCAGCGGCGCCGACCGGTAGAGGCGCTCGAACCTGCCGTACCCGGGCGCCGCATCGTTGCCGTAGGCCAGCAAGCCCTCGGGACCGAGCAGGTCGATGGCCAGGTCGGCGATCCGTTGACGCAGCTCACTGGTGAACACTTTTTGCACGCTCACCTCGACGGTCGGGATCTGCCCCTCATCCAATAGCGATGCGGCTTCGCCACTCATCAGATAGGCGACGTCGACATCGGCCGCAACCTGGGCAAGCCGGCGGGAGAACGCCTGGTCATCCAACGGGATCGTTCGGTCGCGGCGCGGCAGGCGGGCCAGCCTGAGCAGCTCAACGACCGCGCGGCGCAGGTCACCGGCGTTGTTGAGCGCACCGCGTTCCAGGTCCAAAGCGCCGGTGATGTACGTCCACCCCTGGTTCACCTCGCCGATCAGATTGCCCAGCGGCACCCGCACCTCGTCGAAGAACGTCTCGTTGGTGCGGTAACCCGACCACGCGTACAGCGGGCGAATGGTCACGCCGGGATGGCCCACCGGCACGATGATCACCGATAAACCGCGGTGGCGAGGGGCATCGGGATCGGTGCGCACACACAACCACTCGTGGGTCGATCGCTGCGCGCCACTGTTCCAGATCTTGGAGCCGTTGATCACCCACTCGTCGCCGTCGCGCACCGCGTGGGTGCGCAGGCTGGCCAGATCAGTGCCCGCTTCAGGCTCGGAATAGCCGACGGCGCAGATCATCTCGCCGCGCGCGATCGGCGGAAGGAATTCGCGTTTGTTCTCTTCGGTGCCGTGCCGCATGATCATCGGCGCCACCGACGTCACCGTGAGGTCAGGCCCGGGGACACCCCAGTAGTCGAACTCGAACATCAAGATGTTCTGGTGCATTGCGCTAAGGCCCAGACCACCGTATTCGGTTGGCCAGTTCAGGCCGAACCAGCCCTTCTCGCCGACTTTGCGGCGAAACGCGGCCACTTCGCCGTCCGGGTACTCCAGTCCGTACTCGGCGATCTCATCGCGCAATGCCTGCGTGACGTTGGCGCGGAGAAACATCACGACCTTGGTCCGCCAGATTCGCTGCGCGGCGGTCCACCTTAAGTCCACGACGCACGTCCTGTCGCCGGAGTTGCTACCGCCGGGAATGTTTCGAGTAGAAACATTAAAGTACTACGACGTGCCCATCCATGATCCGCAATCGGCGTCGGCCGCGCGCCGCACAGAGGTCCGGTCGCTGATCGGGAAAGACACCTGATGCAGTTCTGGTCTGGCACAGCATTTATGGATTCGGCTGACGCGCTGGCGGTCGCGGGCATGCTCGACGAAGCCGGCTACGACGGGGTGATCTGCGCCGACCATCTGATCTATCCGCGGGCTCTTCAATCGCGATATCCGACCGGAGCCGAGCGTCCGCCGTGGTCGCCGGAGACAGCATGGCCGGACTCGTGGATCCTGATCGGCGCGATGTCGTCGATCACGCGACGGTTGCGCTTCTCTAATGCCGTGTACGTCGCCCCCGCGCGTCCGTTGTTGGCGGTCGCCAAGCAGGTGGCCACTGCGTCGGTCATTTCGCAGGGCCGGGTTTCGCTGGCGGTCGGTGCCGGCTGGATGCGGGAGGAATTCGAACTGCTGGGACAGGATTTCGGCAACCGGGGCAAGCGGCTTGACGAGATGATCCCGGCGCTGCGTGCGCTGTGGCAGGGCGGCTGGGTGTCGTGGACCGGCCGCTACTACCAGGTGCCGGAGTTGATGCTCGAACCGCACCCGTGCACGCCGGTGCCGATCTTGTGCGGCGGCGAATCGGAGGTGGCGCTGCGCCGGGCCGCACGACTGTGCGACGGGTGGGTCGGCACCGCCTACGGGTGGGACGACGCGGTGGGCTATGCGCAGAAGCTGACGGCGTTGCGGCGCGAGTACGGGCGGCAGGACGAACCGTTCGAGATCATGCTGGCCCTGCTCGAGCCGCCATCGGTCGATCTGTACCGGCGCGCCGAAGACGTCGGTATCACTGCAGTGATGTGTGCTCCCTGGATTGGCGCCGAGGACGGCTACCAGGCTTCGATCGAACGGTTCGCCGAGACCGTCATCGCGAATTTCCGGTAGCGGCTACATCCGGTGCGGGACGTCGTTGACCAGGCCGCCGTCCATCACGAATTCCGCGCCGGTGGCATACGAGGACTCGTCGCTGGCCAAGAAGACCACGAAGGTGGCGACCTCGTCGGAGACACCGGGGCGGCCAATCGGGACGGTGACCATGTCGTCGGGAAAATGCTTGGTCATCGGGGTGCGGATGAAGCCAGGGTGGATCGAGTTGACCCGGATGTTGTGCGAACCCAGTTCCAGAGCAGCCGATTTCGTCAGGCCGCGCACCGCCCACTTGGAGGCGACATACGGGTGCACCATGACGGCGCCGCGCAAGCCTTCGATCGACGAGACGTTGATGATCGAGCCGCCGCCCGCGGCTTTCATCGGCTCGACCGCAGCCTGGATGCCGTGGAATGTGCCGTTCAGGTTGACGTCGATGACTTTGTGCCACTTGGCCAGATCGAACTGGCCCAGAAAGCCCAGCGCGACAATGCCGGCGTTGTTGACCAACACGTTGAGTTTGCCGAAGTCGTTGACGGCGGTGGACACCGCGGCTTCCCAGTCGTCGGGCTGGGTGACGTCGAGGTGGACGTACCGCGCGGCCTCACCGATCTCGTCGGCCAGCGCCTTGCCTTCGTCGTCGAGGATGTCGCCGATCACCACCTTGGCGCCCTCGGCGACCAGCATTCGGGCATGAGCAGCGCCCATCCCCCGAGCCCCGCCGCTGATCACTGCAACTTTTCCGTCCACGCGTCCCATGACGCGCCACGCTACCGCAGCCACCCATCGAATTAGAACTTGTTCCACCGCCGGACCCGCCGCCGCGTTCTGGGAAACAATCGCACTATGAGCGTCGCGACCTCGTTACTCACCGCCTGCAGCGGGTTTCTGTTCGCCGTGCTGTGGATGGACCTGATATTCGATGCGCAGGTGCTCGCCGACCGGCGTCCCGGCGCCGACCTGCCCGAATCGGCGCTGGCTTCCATCGCGGGCTACTACCGCCGCGCGGTCACCGGCTCCCGGCCGATGAGCCGGCTGATCGCCGTGGCGATGGTGGTCTTACTGGCAGCACTGGGCTTCCGAGCGGTCAGAGGGCACGACCCGGGCTGGCTGGTGGCGACGTCGGCCCTGCTCGCGGGCGCGCCGATTCTGCTGGCCTTGACGCGTACGGTTCCCCATGCGATCCGCCTGGGCAATCGTGGCGGCAGTCCGACCGACCAGGCGGCGCTGGCCCGATCCATTTGGCGCGATCACCTGGTGTGCGCCGGGTGCATGCTGGCCTTCCTGGCGCTGTGGGTGGCCTACCCTGCGATGCTCTAAGCAGGCCCGGGGGTCACAGCGCCGCAAATCCGTACTAAACTAGAACACGTTCCAATTCGGCGAGCGTCTAAGGAATCAGCCATGCACACTCCCATCTGCGACGAGCTCGGCATCGAGTTCCCGATCTTCGCGTTTACGCACTGCCGCGATGTCGTGGTCGCCGTGAGCAAGGCCGGTGGTTTCGGCGTGCTGGGGGCGGTCGGCTTCACGCCCGAGCAACTTGAGATCGAGCTGAAGTGGATCGACGAGAACATCGGCGACCATCCCTACGGTGTCGACATCGTGATCCCGAACAAGTACGAGGGCATGGACTCGCACCTGTCGGCCGAGGAGCTGGCCGAAACGCTGCGCAAGATGGTGCCCCAGGAGCACCTGGATTTCGGCAAGAAGATCCTTGCCGATCACGGCGTGCCGATTGAGGACAGCGACGGCGATAGCTTGCAGCTGCTCGGCTGGACCGAGGCGACCGCCACCCCGCAGGTCGAGGTGGCGCTCAAGCACCCGAAGGTGAAGATGATCGCCAACGCGCTCGGTACTCCCCCGGCCGAGATGATCAAGCACATCCACGAGGCCGGACTCAAGGTGGCCGCGCTGTGCGGCTCGCCCTCGCAGGCGCGCAAGCACGCCGACGCCGGGGTGGACATCATCATCGCGCAGGGCGGCGAAGCCGGCGGGCACTGCGGTGAGGTGGGCTCAATTGTGTTGTGGCCGCAGGTGGTCAAGGAGGTCGCCCCGGTACCGGTGCTGGCGGCCGGCGGTATCGGCAGCGGTGAGCAGATCGCCGCGGCGCTGGCGCTCGGCGCCCAGGGCGCGTGGACCGGCTCGCAGTGGTTGATGGTGGAAGAATCCTCGAACACCCCGGTGCAGCAGCAGGCCTACGTCAAGGCCGGCAGCCGCGACACCGTCCGCAGCCGCTCGTTCACCGGCAAGCCGGCCCGCATGCTGCGCAACGACTGGACCGAGGCCTGGGAGGCGCCGGACAACCCGAAGCCGTTGGGAATGCCGTTGCAGTACATGGTTTCCGGCATGGCTGTGCGGGCCACGAACCGCTACCCCAACGAGTCCGTCGACGTCGCATTCAACCCGGTCGGTCAGGTCGTCGGACAGTTCACCAAGGTGGAGAAGACGTCAACCGTCATCGAACGCTGGGTGCAGGAGTACCTCGAGGCGACGAGCCGGCTGGACGAACTCAACGAGGCCGCCAGCGTCTAAGCACCGGCCGGGCCCGTCCAAATCCCTAAGTGCTGGGCTTCAATTCGTTGAAGCACTGCCCAGGGTGACCTGGGCGGTGCGATTGGCGCCCGCCGGATCGGTGTAGGTGAGGGTCATCGTGTCGCCCGGCGCCTTGGATTTCACCAATGCGACAAGTGCGTCAGAGCTGTCGATGGTGTGATTGTCCGCTTTGGTGATCACCGCGCCGTTGGGCAGGCCGGCCGTCGCGGCTGGGCCGCCGGGTGTGACGTCAACGATTTTGGCACCGTGCGACTCGGTGATGAGCTGCGCGCCCAGAACAGCGGTGCCGGCGGCTATCGGCAGGCCGGGGCAGAGCGTGACGTAACCGATGGTCGGTGAGATCCAGTCATGCCAGTCGTGGTGGCTGATGTTGGAGGTCAGTTTCGAGCAGAGGGTCGCCACGGTCGCGTCCAGGGGGGTGGGCCACAGCCGCACGGTGTCATCGAGGTTGGCGGAGGCCAGGGTGTGCCCGTCGGGGCTAAACGCCACCCCGTTCACGGCATCGGTGTGGCCGGTCAGGGGCTGGCCCAAAGGTGCGGGGTGGGTCGGGTCGGTGAGGTTCCACAACCGCACGGTGGCATCGAGGCTGGCGGAGGCCAGGGTGTGCCCGTCGGGGCTAAACGCCACACCGAGCACGGCGCCGGTGTGGCCGGTCAGGGGCTGGCCCAAAGGTGCGGGGTGGGTCGGGTCGGTGAGGTTCCACAACCGCACGGTGGCATCGCCGCTGGCGGAGGCCAGGGTGTGCCCGTCGGGGCTAAACGCCACACTGAACACGGCGCTGGTGTGGCCGGTCAGGGGTTGGCTCAGCGGTGCGGGGTGGGTTGGGTCGGTGAGGTTCCACAACCGCACGGTGGCATCGCCGCTGGCGGAGGCCAGGGTGTGCCCGTCGGGGCTAAAGGCCACACCGAGCACGGCACTGATGTGGCCGGTCAGGGGTTGGCTCAGCGGTGCAGGGTGGGTCGGGTCGGTGAGGTTCCACAACCGCACGGTGTCATCGAGGCTGGCGGAGGCCAGGGTGTGCCCGTCGGGGCTAAACGCCACCCCGTACACGGTGTCGGTGTGGCCGGTCAGGGGTTGGCTCAGCGGTGCGGGGTGGG
>Ga0335075_10011284_pt1 | contig 13510 bp, 13 predicted proteins | sample Lox_Sample_24_FD_206723 | JGI IMG/M metagenome (GOLD analysis project Ga0335075, IMG submission 206723) | Soil microbial communities from Loxahatchee National Wildlife Refuge, Florida, United States - Lox_Sample_2.4 | ecosystem: Environmental > Terrestrial > Soil > Wetlands | place: USA...
CTTCTTGGCGGTGTTGACGGGCATCACCAGTTCGACCTGAACGCTGCCGGCTTCACAGGAGAATGTCGCCGGCAGGTCGCCGACGGGTTTGTTAGAAGCCAGCGTGCACTGACTCGCGCCGGACACGGTAGCGGTGACCGTTGCAGTGCCGCCGGGGACGACGGCCGCGGGAGTCGAGGCCAGGCCGGTGATCATAGGCTTCGCCGCGTGAGCGACGCTCGTGGCGGCGCACGAACACAGCATCGCCACGGCGACTGCTGCGCAAGCGCGGCCTCGACGCCCCACTCCCGCATCCGCGCGGACACTCGCGCTCAACCTCACAATTCGTTCGATGCCTGCCCGCATCCCCGCTCCGAGCACCACCACACCCTCCGTCGGTCTGCCCCGTCGAACATGGGCAGGCTATCAAAGTCAAGCGGGGGCGACTACCCGCGTTCACCGTCACTTAACTTGTACGAACGGGTACGGCCAGGCTAGATCGTGCCCGTGGAGATCCCAAGGTCGGTAGTGAGCTCGTTCGCCTTGGCGTTGAGAATCGTGAACTCCCCCGTGAGGATGAGCACCCCGAGCAGGATCATCACCACGCCGCCGACGCCGATGACGACCGGGAAGTGGCGCTTGACGACAGCTAGTGCGTTCGTCATCCGCTCGAACGCGAGCGCGATCGCCAGGAAGGGGATCGCCAGGCCGGCCGAGTAGAAGGCCAGCAGCAGCGCGCCGTGCGCGGCGGAGCTGGAGACCGCCGCCTGCGTGAGGATGGCGCCGAGCGTGATGCTCGTGCAGGGTGTCCAGGCGATGGCAAAGGCGGCGCCCGCGAGCAGCGGCCCGCCGCGTCCGGCCAGCCGCAGCAGCGACTCCGGGTGCCACTCGCGATTGAGCACACGCACGAACGGCGTGGCGAGGAAGAGGACGCCCATGAGCACGATCAGCACGCCGCCGATGCGCTGGAGCGTTGGTTTGTCGGCGTTGAGCGACGAGCCGATGACGGTGGCGCTCAACCCGAGCAGGATGAAGATGGCGGAGAAGCTGGCGATGAACAGCAGGCTGGGGACGAGCACGCGGCGCACGCCCACCCCGTCGCGCAGATCGGCCGGCGTGACGCCGATCACGGTCGAGAGATAGCCGGGCACGAGCGGCAGCACGCAGGGCGAGAGAAAGGACACGAGCCCGGCGGCCAAAGCCAGCGGAATGCCGACGCCGGTGGCGGTGTCGGAGGAGGCGGCGAGGATCGACTGCAGGCTGCTCACGGCTGTTGCTCATAGACAGGATCGCGCATCGCCGCGCGCAATTCGGCCACTTCGTGCTCCAGACGCTCGACGCGCTCACGCAGCTCCTCCCACACGGCCTGTCCTGGCGCCGCGGCCTGTCCTGGCGCCGCGGGTCCGGGCTCTGGCGCACGGCCTGGCGCCGCGGGGCTCTCGCCGTTGGCCGCGTGTGCGCCGCCGAAGGCTGGGGCGCCGCCGGAGGGCGCTCCGCCGCTGGCCGGCGCGCCGTCGGTGCCCGGCTGGCGCCCTGCCGGCTCCTGCGCGCCGGTGTGCAGCAGCTGCGCGTAACGCTCCTCCTTGTGGCCCGGCCGGCGCTCGAGTTTGGCCACCAGCCCGCGCTCGATCAGGCGGTCGAGCGTGTCGTGCACGCTGGCGAGGTCGGGGAACTGGTGCATGCGCTCGCTGCGCTGCTTGAGCTCGCCGGGGGTTTGCGCGCCGCGCAGCATTAGCACGCTCATCACCGCCTGCTCGGCCGAGTTCATGGGTAGCGCATCGGCGAGCAGATGACGGAACTTGGCTGCCCGGCTGCCGGCGCCGCTCGCCAGGCGCACGAGGCCACGGCGCTCGAGGCGATGCAGGGCGTCGCGGATGATCGCCTCGTCGTATTCGACCACGGGATCACGGTTGGTGGACTGGTTGCAGGCGAGGCGCAGCGAGTTCAGCGACAGCGGGTAGGCGTCTGGCGTGGTGCGCTGCTTCTCCATCAGGCAGCCGAGCACGCGTATCTCTGCGGCGGACAGCTCCATGCGTGCTTAACCCTACGTGCCGGGCGCCCGGCTTTCAAAGCGGCGACCGCGAGACACCGAGACCTGCGAGGCCTGCGCCGGTGGCGTGCGGGCACGCGGTCGCCCGATCGAGCACAATGCACTGCGGTCACATGTCCACGAGCGAAGATGCCGATCCGATCGCCGACCTGGCCGGCGACAGCGTGGCTCCGATTGGCGAGGAGCTGCGTAAGCGCCTGACGGCCAGGTTGGGCGAGCGCGACACGCTGGCGGTCGAGAGCGCGCTGCTGAAGGCGTTCCTGGTGGGCTTGCAGGCCGGTGTGGCGGAGAGTGCCGAATCGGAGTCGGCGCTCGAGCGGGTCGACCTGAGCATCTCGCGCCACGGCGAACAGGTGGTGTTGCCCTCGGAGATGAACTTGGAAGTCCCGCAGCTCGACCCGTGGGCGGACCGCTACGGCGGCGAGTGAGCGGCCGGGATCGAGCGGCCTGCGCCAGCCGCGGCCGCGCTGCGCGCCGCGGATCGCGTGCAGAGCGCGTCGCTAGAGTCAGCATGTGAGCGCCCAGCCCTTCGCCCAGGGACACGGTGGTGGTGGCGGCGGCGACGGCCGCCGCTCCCAGCGCCAGCAGCTGCGTCCCGAGGACATCCCGGACGGGGCGGGTGGATACCCCGTCTCTTTGCGGCGGATCGGCCGCCTGTTCATCCCCTACCGCCTGCGCCTGAGCGCGCTGCTGGCGCTGATCGTGCTGGGGTCGGTGCTGAGCGTGGCCTCGCCGTTCCTGCTGCGCGAAGCGATCAACAAGGGCATCATCCGCCACGAGCTGACGCTGCTGACGTGGCTGGTGGCGGGGATGATCGCGCTGGCGGTGATCAACGGCGTGATCGGCGTGGCGCAGACGTGGATCTCCAACGAGGTGGGCCAGCGGGTGATGCACGACCTGCGCGCGGCGGTGTTCGCGCACCTGCAGCGGATGTCGCTGGCGTTCTTCACGCGCACCCGCTCGGGCGAGGTGCAGGCGCGGATCGCGTACGACATCGGCGGCATCGACAGCGTTGTGACGAGCACTGCCACCTCGACGGTCTCGACGGTGGCGACGGTGACGGCGACCGTGGTGGCGATGTTCGCGCTGAGCTGGCAGCTGACGGTGTTCTCGCTGATCCTGCTGCCGTTCTTCGTGTGGCTGACGCGGCGCGTGGGCAACGAGCGCCGGCGCATCCAGTCGGTGACACAGAGCCGCCTGGCGGACATGTCGACGCTGGTGGAGGAGTCGCTGTCGGTGTCGGGGATTTTGCTGGGCAAGACGATGGGCCGCTCGCAGGAGCTGGTCGATCGCTTCAGCTCGGAGTCGAGCGAGCTGGCCGACCTGGAGGTGCGCTCGCGGATGGCGGGGCGCTGGCGGATGTCCTCGGTGCAGATGTCCTTCGCGATCATGCCGGCGGCGGTGTACTGGTTCGCGGGCTACACGATCGCCCACGGCCACGACCTGCTGTCGATCGGCACGGTGGTGGCGTTCACGACGCTGCAGACGCGCCTGCTGTTCCCGATGCAGCAGCTGCTGGGGGTGGGCCTGGAAGTGCAGACGTCGCTGGCGCTGTTCGGGCGGATCTTCGAGTACCTGGACTTCCCGATCGACATCTCAGAGCGCCCCGGCGCGCAGCCGCTTGCGGACGTGCGTGGCGACGTGAGCTTCGAGGACGTGTGGTTTCGCTACACGCCGGAGTCGCCGTGGACGCTGCAGGAGATCAGCGCGGAGGTGCCGGCGGGGACGCGGACGGCGCTGGTGGGCGAGACGGGGGCGGGCAAGACGACGCTCGCGTACCTGGTGGCACGCCTGTACGAGCCCCAGCGCGGGGCGGTGCGGATCGACGGCGTGGACATCCGCGACGTGACGCTGCAGTCGCTAGCGGCGACCGTGGGGCTGGTCTCGCAGGAGACCTATCTGTTCCACGCGTCGATCCGTGAAAACCTCCGCTTCGCGTGTCCGCAGGCGAGCGATAAAGAAATAGAAGATGCGGCGCGCGCAGCGCAGATTCACGAGCTGATCTCCTCGCTACCGGAGGGCTACGACACCCCGGTGGGCGAGCGTGGCTACCGCTTCTCAGGCGGGGAGAAGCAGCGCATTGCGATCGCGCGCACGATCCTGCGCAACCCGCCGGTGCTGGTGCTCGACGAGGCGACGTCCTCGCTTGACAACGAAACCGAGCGCGCGGTCCAGCAGGCTTTGGACGAGCTGGCGCGGGGGCGCACGACGATTGCGATCGCGCACCGCCTGTCGACGATCCGCGACGCGGACCAGATCCTGGTGCTCGCCGACGGGCGCATGGTGGAGCGCGGCACGCACGAGGAGCTGGTGGCGCTGGGCGGGCGCTACGCGGCGTTGCTGAGCGTGGCGAGCGTCGGCGACGAGCCGTTGCCGTCGTCGGCGACGAGTTCGGCGTAGCGATCGCCGCGCCCGATCGGATCGCCGCGCCCGATCGGATGGCTGGCGACGATCGTCGGCAGCGATCGCCGGTCTCGCGCATGCGGGGTGTAACTTCGGAGGCGTTGGCGGCCAATCACCTTGTGGTGAGCGACACACGGCTGGATTTCGAGGAGGTCTTCAACGCCTGCTATGAGCCGGTGTACCGCTATGCGGCCAGGCGCGTGGCGGCGGATGCGGTGCAGGACGTGGTCTCGGAGACGTTCCTGGTGGCTTGGCGCCGCCATGATGAGCTCCGCGGCGAGCCGCTGCCGTGGCTGCTTGGCATCGCTCGCCGCGTGGCCGCGACCCAGCGTCGCGGTAGCGCGCGCCGTGACGCGCTGCGCGAGCGCCTGAGCTCTGAGCCGGCGCCGTTGCCCGTGGACGGCCGCGCGGGGGTCCACGATTCGCAGTTGGCGCTGGCGCTGGCGAGCCTCGGCGAGCGCGATCGCGAAGCGCTGACGCTGGTCGCGTGGGACGGGCTGGACCACCGTACGGCGGCGAGCGTGATGGGCTGCAGCACGGGGTCGCTGACGGTGCGCCTGCATCGCGCGCGGCGGCGGCTGGCGCGCGCGCTGGGCGCGGAGCACGAGCAGCCGATGGAGCTGTGCGAGCAAGCGAGGTCGTCGCTGTGAAACGTGCAAGCGATCTCATGGGACGGCTGGCGGCGGCGGACCCGGCGCGCGAGCTGCCGGTCGATGGGGCCACGCGCGCGGAGCTGTGGTCGCGGATCAGCGCGGGCGAGGGCGACTTCGCGCCCCCGCTGGCGCCGGCGCGGCGGCGCACGTGGGCGGCCCGGCCGCTGCTGTTGATCGCGCCGCTGGTGCTGGTGCTGGCGGCTGCCGCGCTGGCCGCGGGGGGCGTGATCCAGCTGGGCTCGCCGGCCAAGTTGCCGTTCTCCAGCTACGGCAAGGCGAACCCGCGCGAAGGCTACGGCGCGCTCGTGCCGGGCACCGTGCGCCTGCTGCCGATCGCCGCCCCCGACCCCGCCGGGGGCCTCGATTGGGGCATGCGCATCCTCAGCACCACGCGCGGACAGGGCTGCATCCAGGTGGGACGACTGCTGGACGGCAAACTGGGCGCGCTGGGACAGGACGGCGCGTTTGACAACGACGGGCGCTTTCACGAACTGCCGGTGAGCGCCGCGTTCGACGTCAATGGCTGCGCGCTGCTCGACGGCAAGGGGCGGCTGTTCACGAACGTGACCGCGGACGAGCGGGCGGCGAGTGCGTGGGTTGGCGTAGGCGGTCGCCTGGGCGGCTGCGTGCCGGCGAGCGCGGGAGCTTACGAAAAGGGCCTGCACATCACGCGCCGGGAACGGGAAATGGGGCTGCGCCCGCCGCCGATCTGCCCCCAGGCGGACCTGCGCAACATCTACTACGGCCTGCTGGGACCGCAGGCGAAGAGCATCACGTACGTGCTGGGCGGCCAGCGCCACACGCTGGACACGGTGGGGGCCGAGGGCGCGTACCTGTTTGTGACCCGCGCGTCTGCGCACCAGCTCCTGAACTTCGCCAACGCGGGCACCGCGGACATCGTGCCGGTGGACGGTCCGATCAAGGAAATCCATTACCGCGACGGCGCCAACTGTCACCTGACGGCCAAGAGCTGGATCGGCGGCTCCTTCGCGTGCACGCCTGCGCTGTCTGAGCCGGTGGGTTATGTGCCGGTCGGCAAGGTGGCGAGCCACGCTGAAGTGGCGACGCCGATCCACGTGCGGTTCGGGCGCGACCGCCTGGGGCACCCGGCTGTGGTGATCAGCTTCAAGGCCCGCGTGGCGGTGACGGACGCACGCAGCGCCTACAGCGTGATCTGGTACGAAGCGGGCATGCGCGCTGGGGCGTACGGGGGCACGGGCACCCATGCGGATGTGGCTGTCGGCCAGACGCTGACGTTCACGCTCGACGGCGGTGGCTTCACCCGAGGCTTGTCACCTGGGCTCCTGCATGGCACCGTGAGCCTGCTGCAGCAGACGGGCGCGGGCGGCCTGGAAGGACCGGGCAGCGTGAGGGTGCCGGTCGGCAACTTCGCGATCCGCGTGCCGTGACGGCCGCTGCGGCGCGCGGACGGCGAGCTTGCGGCGGTGCGCCCGCGCGCAGGTTCCGCGGCGCTCAGGCGAGCGCGTCGATGTTCAAGCGCACGTAGTCCACGGTCACGGGCTCCCCGAGCGCGGCGAGCACCTCGTCCATGTAGCGCTCGCGCAGCTCCTCGGGCAGCTGCTGGACGTGCGGGCCGAGCACGATCGTGGAGAGGAACTCGCGCGGCTCCTCCGGCTGGCGCGGCGCGGGCGTGAGCCAGCACTCGGCCTGCGCGAAGCCGGCGGCCAGCAGACGCTCGCGCGTGGCGTCCGGCCCGGCGTAGTTCCACGGCGGCTGCCAGCCCTTGAAGTGCTGTGCGTAGGGTTCGTGCGCGAGGACTTCGCGCGCGGTGGCGCGCAGGATCTCGATGTTGCCCTCTCCCCCGCACTGTGCGACCAGCCGCCCGCCGGGGCGCAGCGCCGCGCGCATGCGCGCGAACAGCTGCTGGTGATCGGCGATCCAGTGGAAGGTGGCGGTGGAGAGGATCGCGTCCACCGGCTCGTCGAGCTGCAGCGCGAGCAGGTCGGCGACGCGCAGATCGGCGTCCTGCCCGAGACGCCGGCGAGCGGCGTCGATCATCGACGGCGACTCGTCGACGGCGATCACGTGCCCGCGCGGCAGGCGCTCGATCAGCGCCTGTGTGATGCGCCCCGAGCCGCAGCCGGCGTCGAGCACCGTCTCATCGCCGCACAGCGCCAAGCGCTCGAGCACGTCCAGCCCAAGCGCCTCCATGGTGGCGGAGACGCGGTCGTAGCTGGCGCCGTCCCACTCGCGTACTGGCATACATGTGTACGTTATCACGTATGAACGTTGATCCGATACGGCTCGGACCTACGCGGACGACGCGCGTTCGAGGCGATCCAGTGCGCTCAGCAGGCATTCGGGCAACGCGGAGCGCTCGAGTCGATATTTGCTCCATCGGTCGTTCGAGACGGGCGAGGCGGATGCGCTGAAGCGTAGGGTCGGACCATTCTTGGCACGGAGGATCTCGGCGAAATCGACGCTGGGCACCAGCCATACAGGACCGTAGTCGGCGAACTGCGCATCGACAGCGACGAACAGCAGGAACAGGTCGTCACGCTCGTGGAAGGTGGAGCGTCGCACATGTGTGATGAAGCGCTCGCGGTTACGCATGGTGGCGGCCGACCACGACCGGCTCTTGATCTGAACCGCGAGGGTCGCGGAGCCGTCGCGCCGATGGAAGACCAGATCGACTCCCTCGTCGTCGACGAGATTCGTGGACACGTTGAGTCGGAAGCCGCTGGCGAGCATGCAACTCGCGGCGATCAGGTACTCGACCGCGGCTCCCTTGCGAGCAGCATCCGCGTGTTTGGTCTCGTCTTCCTCCTTGGGTTTGAGGGGCTTGCGGAGCAATCGCAGGTAGCGCTCCACCGGCGCGCCGGGGTCGACCTCACGGGCCCTCTCGATGGCCCATTCCGCGGCCTCTGGCTCACCCGCTCGCAGCGCGATGTCGGCGCAGGCCAGGTGTGCCCCTGCACTCGCCCAGTCGAGGTCTCCGAGCTCCTGCGCCACGCGGATTGCGCGTCTCATATAGACGAGCGCCAGGTCTGGAAGGCGGAGACGGTCGAGTGACGAGGCAAGGTTCCACGGGTAGGCAGGCTCGTGGGGATCGTCCTCCATCGCCCTCGTGTAAAGGGTCAGGACCGTCTGCAGATCATCGCTCTCGCGGAATTTCCGCGCGACAGTCGCGCTTGGCCACCGACCTGCGGCCAGATAGCGACCTAGTACCGTCTCCGCCTGATCGACGAGTTTTGACGCGCGCTCGACGGCGGCGGAGCTATCCACGTCTGCGGGGCTTGATGCCTCGCGCCTCGTTGTACTGCTCGCGTTGCTTGTCATCGAGTCGATCCCCTCGATCCTGCCAGGCAGCTACTCAGCCCGCGCGGCGAGCTCGCCGATGATCTTCGAGACCTGTCCCCCCTGCCACGCGAGCGGTGAGGAGCCGTCCTCCTCCACGCGCAACTGCGCGCCGGGGACCGCCTGCGCGTAGCGTTCGCCCACGCTGAGCGGATGCAGCGGGTCGGCCTCGTCGCGGCTGGCGACGACGACGGTGGGGACGGCGATGGCGGTCAGCTCGTCCAGCTCACCGAACGGGCGCGAGCGCGGCACCGCTTCCAGCGCGTCGGCGACCGCCTGCGGGTGCTCGTGCGTGGCCATGCGCTGGCGGATGACGGTGGCGACGGTGTCGCGCAGCGGCTCGGGCAGGCGCGCGATGTCGTAGGCGGCGAGGAAGCCCTCGATGCCGCCCTCGCGCAGCCCGTGCGCGAGCGCGTCCCAGCCGGCCAGCAGCTCCTCGCCGCGCGTGCTGTCGGGGTCGAAGGCGGGGGTGATGATCGCGAGTGCGGCCACCCGCTCGGGGTGATCGAGGGCGAAGCGGATGATCGTGTGCGCGCCCATGGACACGCCGGCGAGCACGGCGCGCGCGACGCCGGCGGCGTCCAGCACGGCGCCCAGATCGCCGGCGAGGCGCCGGTAGCCGTAGGGAGACGGCGCGCGCCGGCCGCTGGGCTCGCCTTCGCCGCCCGGCGCACCGGTTGCCGATGCACCCGTGGGCGGCGTGGAGCGCCCGTGCCCGCGGGCGTCGTAGGCGATCACGCGGTAGCCGGAGCGCTGCAGCGCGGTGGAGCCGTGGACCACGTAGCGGCGGCTGGCGGTGAGCCCATGCACGAGCGCGATCGCGCTGCCGGAGCCGGACTGTTCACCGGAGAGCGTGACGCCGTCCGGCCTCGGCACGCTCAGCTCGCTGCTCGGCGGCGCGCCTGTGGCGGCCTGCTCAGGCATACGCGCCGGCGTGCTCGCGCATCAGCTCCGCGGAGCGCTGCGGGCGCTCCCAGAAGAACAGGTGCCCGACGCCGTCGAAGATCTCCAGCTGCGCTGCGGGGATGAGCTCGGCGATCATGCGGCCGTTGTGCACGGGCAGCAGCTGATCGACGGTGCCGTGGATGACGAGCGTGGGCAGCGCGATCTGCGCGAGACGCCGGGAGGTATCGTGGCCGGCGATCGCCTGCGCCTGGCGGGCGATCACCTCGACGGCGACCGCGCGGCGCATGGCGTTGGCGACGAAGCGTTTGTACGCGTCCGCGTCGGCGGCGAACGCCGGCGAGACGTTGATCTCCCAGAAGGCGCGCAGCGCGAGCTCCCGGTCTCCGGACGCGCGCGCTCGCTCTACTCGCCCCAACACCTCGTCGGCGGGACGCTCGCTGCCGGGGCCGCCGCAGTACGTACAGCCGAGCGCCAGCGTGCGGATGCGCCCGGGCGCGGCGAGCGCGAGCTCCTGGGCGATCATGCCGCCCATGGAGATGCCCAGCACGTGCGCGCTGTCGATCTCCAGCGCGTCGAGCAGCCCGGCGGCGTCGTCGGCCATTTCGCGGATCGTGATCGGGCCGTCCAGGCGCGTGCTCGTGCCGACGCCGCGATGGTCGTAGGCGATCACGTCGAAGTCGCGGCGCAGCTCCGCGAGGAACGGCTCGCCCCAGCTGAGCGCCGTGCCGCTCATGCCCATGATCAACAGCAGCGGCGGGCCGGCGCCGGTGCGTTCGTAGTTGAGGTGGATGTCCCCCACTGAGACGACGGTCACGCAGCGATCGTATACGCGGGCACGCGTGTGGCGCACCGCACCGCTACAGCGGCAGCGCGAGCTGGTCGAGCTGAGCGCGGCGCTGCTCGCCGGCAAGCCCGTCTCCCCCATCCCCCGTGTTCCCTACTCCACCGGCTCGTCCTGTGCCGCCGAGCCCCGCGACCCGCACCCCGAGCAGCCGCACGGGTCGCGCGGGCGCGTACTCGCGCAGCAGCCGCAGCGCGTGCTCGCGTACGAGCTCGACCTGGCAGGTGGGCTCGGCGATGGTGTGCGCGCGGGTGACGGTGGTCCAGTCGTCGAGGCGCACCTTGATGGCGATCGTGCGCCCGCGCCGCCCGTGCGCGGCGAGGCTCTGGCACAGCGACTCGGCCATGCGCGCGAGCGCGGCCTGCATCTCGGCGGGGTCGCTGATGTCGGTGTCGAAGGTGCGCTCGCGCGACTCGGAGACGACCTTGTGCGGGGCGCCGATCTGACCGTCGTGTTCGAAGCGCGCGCGCCTTTGCAGCTCGCGCCCGTGGTTGGCGCCGAAGCGCTCCACCAGCAGCTGCTCGGGCGCGGCGGCGAGGGCGCCGAGCGTGGTAAGGCCCAGCTGGGCGAGGCGCGCGGCGGTCTTGGGGCCGATCCCCGGCACGAGACCGGGCGGCGAGGCGGCGAAGCGCGCGCACGCCTGCTGGCGGTCGAGCACGACGAAGCCGGCGGGCTTCTCGGCGTCGGAGGCGACCTTGGCGATGAGCTTGTTGGGGCCGATGCCCACCGAGCAGGTGAGTTCGGTGGTGGCTTTGATCTCGGCGAGGAGCCGGCGCATGGCGGCGCGCGGCGAGAACAGGCTGTGGAGGTCGAGATACGCCTCGTCGAGCCCGACCACCTCGACGCGCTCGATGTGCGCGCGCACGATGTCCATGACCTGCTTGGAGACCGCGCGGTAGGTGGGGAAGTCGGGCGCCAGGACGACGGCCTGCGGGCACAGCCGTCGCGCGCGCGCGGCGGGCATGGCGGAGCCGACGCCGAACTTGCGCGCCTCGTAGCTGGCGGTGGTGACGACGGCGCGTGGCCCGGAGCCGGCGACGATCACGGGCAGCCCGCGCAGCTCGGGATGGCGGCGCAGCTCGATGGAGACGTAGAAGGCGTCGGCGTCCAGGTGCGCGACGCGCAGCGCTTGCGCGACGGCGGGCACAGTGCTCGAATCTAGCGGCCTGAGCGGCGGCGGACGATCGCCCGCGCCCCGCGCGCGGGGATCATGGTGACGTTGCGGTGCTGGGCGCGCTCGGGCTCGGGTTGCAGGTCAAGGCGCCGGGCGATGGTGGCGAGCACGACACGCTGCTCGGCCATGGCGAGCGCGGCACCGAGGCAGCGGCGGGTGCCGCCGCCGAAGGGGATCCAGTGGTAGGTGCCGGGCTTGTGCTCGAGCCAGCGCTCGGGGCGGAAGGCGAAGGGTTGCGGGTAGAGGTCCTCGCGGTGGTGCAGCAGCAGGATGCTGATTACGACCGGCGTGCCGGCGTCGACGGCGTACTCGCCGAGCCGCCAGGGGACGGTCACCCGCCGTCCGATGGTGGGGATCACCGGGCGCGTGCGCATGCCCTCGACGATCGCCGCCTCGACGTGCTCGTCGGCTTGCTCGCCTGAGCGCACGGCCTCGCGCAGCCGCGCATACGCGGCGGGCGTGCGCAGCAGGCGCTCCCACGTCCAGGCGAGCGAGTTGGCGGTCGTCTCGAAGCCGGCGAGCACGAGCGTGAGCAGCTCGTCGCGCAGCTCGCGGTCGGTGAGCGGCTCGCCCTCCTCGGTGCGTGCGCGCATGATCAGCGACAGGATGTCAGTGCGCCCGTCGAGGTCTTCGGCGCGCCGTCGCGCTTCGATTACGGGATAGGTACAGCGGTCGAGGAGCGCGACGCCGCGGCGCGTGAGGCCGACGGCCTCGTCGTGCCCGACGTTCATCAGCTCGCCGAGCTTGGCGATGCGCGTGGTGGAGAAGCGCGCGATGTATTTGACGGCGGTGCGCAGCCGCCACTCGGGCGTGCCGCGCGCGGGTGCGCCTTCGATCCCGAAGATGCCGCCCATGATCACGTCGAGGGTGATCGCCTGCATGCGCGGCGCGAGCTGGAAGGGCTGATTGAGCGGCCACGACTCGATCTCGCGTTCGCTGGCGTCGGCGATCATCTGCGCGTAGCGCGCGATCGCCTCGCCGTGGAATGGCGGCAGCAGCAGCTTGCGCTGGCGCAGGTGGCGGGCGCCGTTGGCCGTGAGCACGGAGCTCGGCCCGACGATCGGCAGCAGCGGCGACTCGGCGGTGAGCGACGGCACGAGCTCGGGCTTGGCGGTGAACAGCGAGCGTACGTGGTCGGGGTGCGCGGTGATGACGGGCCCGCCGGCGATGAAGCCGCGGACCCTGAAGACCTCGCCGAGCTCGCGTTGCCAACGGAACATGAACTCCGTCTGACGTGTGCTGATACGCAGCACCTGCGCCAGCTTGGGCAGCGGGACGGGCGGCGGGGCGGCGCGCCCGGCCTCCCGCGAGTCGAGCGGACCGGCCGGCGACGGGTCCGCCTCGCCGACGAGCGACGAGCCAGGGCGCTCGAGCAGAAGTCCAGCCATTGGAAGGTACGTTAGCGATGCGTCGGGGCTCGATGATGCGTTGCCGCTTCGTCGGGGGCGGTTGGCGATTCTCTGAGCTGTACGCGTAGCGCCTCTCGTCCGCGATGAAGACGCGACTTCATGGCGGCGCGGCTGAGGCCGAGCGCGTTCGCGGTGGCTGCGCCCGACAGGCCCTGAACGTCGCGCAGGACGAGCACGGCACGTTGCTCGGCCGGGAGCGCGACGATCGCGCTGACGGTCCGCTCCATCTCCAGATGCGCGAGCGCGACATCCTCGGCTGAGCGCTCGACGCGAACTTCGGGAACGGACACCCGGAAGGCCAGCCGCGCCCTGCGGACGCACTCGTGGCGCACGATTTGGAACATCCACGAGGCGAGTGCAGCGGTCGCGCGCAGGGTGCCGATCTTGCGATAGAGCACGAGGAGCGCCTCTTGGGTCGCTTCTTCGGCGTCCTCGGGCGTGGCACAGAGAGTCCTGGCAAAGCGGTGGACGTGTGGATGCGAACCGGAGATGAGCAGGGCGATCGCGCGCCGATCACCGTGCTGGGCGGCGATCACCACCTGCTCGCCGGGCCACTGCGAGTTGGTGGATGTCATGGCGCTGCGTTCGTCGCCATGTGCGCGCGCACGCGAGTCACGAGGATCCCTTGCCGCTCGGACACGGTAGATGGTTGATCACGTCCACCGGCTCGGGCTTGGACGGTTCTCCGTTTTCGGCGAAGATCACTTCGGACTTCACGGGCCAGCCGCCCTTCGGGCAGGTATCGGGGAGTCGACCGGCATATATCGTGTGCCCGTG
>Ga0335075_10011285_pt1 | contig 13509 bp, 14 predicted proteins | sample Lox_Sample_24_FD_206723 | JGI IMG/M metagenome (GOLD analysis project Ga0335075, IMG submission 206723) | Soil microbial communities from Loxahatchee National Wildlife Refuge, Florida, United States - Lox_Sample_2.4 | ecosystem: Environmental > Terrestrial > Soil > Wetlands | place: USA...
ACCAGGCGTGTGAAAGGGATGTAAAGGGGTCGGGGGGAGTGTGGACTTTTTGAAGTTTGATAACTATGGTAGCGACCCTTTAAGGCGTTTGAGAGCAGCCAGTTCAGCCCGCTCACCACCTCACGACCACTCATCAATACTATAGTAGCGACCCTTTAAGGCTTTTCGAGAACAACGCGCCTCGCCTCGCCACGCCGTGCCTCGCCGCACCCGTCTCGCCGCACCTCGCCACGCCTTCGCCGCACCGGCCGCACCCACGCCCCTCAATGCCGCAGGATCACAAACACGGTCGTGATCGCGAACGCGATCTGCCCGAACGCGAGCGCCGTCCCCAGGTTGATCGCCCCGAGCGCTCCCGCCAGCGCGCTGGCGAGCACGAACGCGCCGAACATCATCGCCAGATCGCGCGCCATCGGCTCTTTCGTCCCCGTCTCTCGATCCCTCAGCCGTTCGCAGGCTCCTCGCCTGCAATCGCCTGCCGCTCCAGCGCCTGCACGAGCGAGGGGACGTCCGCGCCCGGGTTCTGCTCGGCCAGGATCGCCTGCGCGGCACGCCGGCCGCCCACGGCGCCTACCCCGCGCTCACCGTGCTCGCGCGCGTACTCCACAAGCGCGCTGGCCCGTCGTGACCGTACGCGATGGGCCTGTAGATCGAGATCCGCGCGATGTCGATCGAGCGCGTCCACGAGCTCTGAGACACCCGTCGGGGGAGACAGCGAGGACACGGCGATCACCTTAGTGCAGCGGGCCCCCAGCGAGCGCAGGGCCGCGCTCAGATCGCGCCGCGTGCGCATCGCCACCTGGCCGAGGTCGGCCTTGGTCACGACCAGCACGTCGGGGATCTCCATGATCCCCGACTTCAGGAACTGCAGCACGTCGCCGCTGCCGGGCTGCACGACCACGACGACCGTGTCGGCCACGTCGGCGACGTCGGTCTCTGCCTGTCCGACGCCGACCGTCTCGATCACGACCACGTCGAACGCGCCCGCCAGCGCCTGGGCCGCCGCGCGCGTTCCGAACGCCAGTCCGCCCAGCTGCTCGCCGGCGGAGGTCGAGCGGATGAACACGCCCGGGTCAGCGGGGTCGAAGTCGATGCGCGCCCGATCGCCCAGCAACGCCCCGCCCGAGCGGCGCGAGCTGGGATCGACCGCCAGCATCGCCGCCGTCTTGTTCTGTGACCGCCAGACGCGCAGCAGCGCTGAGAGCAGCGTCGACTTACCGGCGCCGGGCGGTCCGGTGACACCGACGATGTGTCCCGGGGCCTCGTGCCCGAGCGCGGTGGGGGAGACCTCTGCCAGCAACGCCGCCGCCTGCTCGCGGTCGCCCGGCGCGGTGCTCTCCAGCAGGTTCAGCGCGTCGGGCGCCGCGCTCAGATCGCGTTCGCGCAGGCGTACCCCGATCGCGGCGCCGTCCACCGGGGCACTCAGCCCCGTCCGGCGCTGCGCGCCGCGTGTCCGCTGGGTCGGGCGCGGTGCCCCGCTCACGCCGAGCCGTCGACCACGCCCGCCGCGACCGGCGCGCTCTCGCCGTCCGCCCCCGCGCCGCCCGCGCCCGCTTCCACGAGCCCCACGATGTCGCGCATGATCTGGGTGATGTCGTAGTCCTTGGACGTGTACACGGCCGCGACGCCGGCCTCGCGCAGCGGGGCGACGTCCTGGTCGGGGATGATCCCGCCGACCACGACCGGGGCGCTCACACCAGCGTCGCGCAACGCCTCGATCACCGCTGGGATCAGCTCGCGGTGGGAGCCTGAGAGGATCGACAGTCCGATCACGTGCACGCCCTCCTGCCGGGCGGACGCGGCGATCTGGGCGGGGGTCAGGCGGATGCCCTCGTACACGACGTCCATGCCGGCGTCCCGGGCGCGTACGGCGATCTGCTCGGCGCCGTTTGAATGCCCGTCCAGGCCCGGCTTGCCGACGAGGATCTTCGGGCGCCGGCCGAGCCGCTCGGTGAGTGCTGAGACCCGCTCGCGCAACTGCTCGATCTCCCCGTCGCCCACGGCCGGGGCGGCCTCGCCCACGCCGGTGGGCGCGCGGTATGAGCCGAACACCTCGCGCAGCGTGCGCGCCCACTCGCCGGTGGTGGCGCCCGCGCGCGCGGCGGCGATCGTGGGGAGCATCAGATTGTCCTGCGGGCCGGCCTGCGCGGGCGAGAGCGCGGCGACGCGCGCGAGCTCTGCCAGAGCAGCGTCAACGGCAGCCTGGTCGCGCTCAGAGCGCCAGGCACGGACCGCCTCGATCTGCTGCGCTTCGACGGCCGGGTCGACGACCAGGATTCCGCCGTCGCCGCCTGCCGTCAGCGGCGAGTCCTCGGTCTCGGTGAAGCGGTTCTGCCCGACCACGACCTGCTCGCCGGACTCGATTCGCTGGATGCGCTGGCGATGGGCGTCCACGAGCGAAGCCTTCATGTAGGGGACGGCTTCGATCGCGCCGCCGTGCTCGGCCACGACCGCCATCTCCGCCCGCGCTCCGTCGAGCAGCTCAGCCACGAGCGCGTCCATCACGTGCGAGCCCGCGAAGATGTCCGGGTACTCGAGGATGTCGGTCTCATACGCCAGCACCTGCTGGATGCGCAACGACCATTGCTGATCCCACGGACGGGGCAGGCCGAGCGCCTCGTTCCAGGCGGGCAGCTGGATCGCGCGGGCACGGGCGTCGCGCCCGAGCGTGACCGCGAGCGCCTCCAGCACGATGCGCTGCACGTTGTTCTCCGGCTGGGCCTCGGTCAGGCCGAGCGAGTTGACCTGCACGCCGTAGCGAAACCGCAGCTGGCGCGGGTCGGAGACCCCGTAGCGCTCGCGCCCGAGCTCCTCCCAGAGGATGCCCATCGCGCGCAGCTTGGCGTGCTCCTCGACAAAGCGCACGCCAGCGTTGACGAAGAACGAGATGCGCGCGAACACGCGACCCATCAGCTCCCCCGACTCCTCGCTGCCCTCGCCGTGCGCCTGCTCGACGCGCCGGCGAGCGGCGTCGAGCACGGCGATCGCGTTGGACATCGCGTAGGCGATCTCCTGCACCGGAGTCGCGCCGGCCTCCTGCAGGTGATAGGAGCAGATGTTGATCGGGTTCCAGCGCGGGACATGCTCGACGGTGTAGGCGATCATGTCCGCGATCAGCCGCAGCGAAGGTGCCGGCGGGAACGCGTAGGTGCCGCGCGCGAGGAACTCCTTGACGATGTCGTTCTGTGTGGTGCCCTGCAGCTGGGATTGATCGACTCCCTGATCTTCGGCGGCGACGATGTACAGCGCGAGCAGCCAGGCCGCGGTCGCGTTGATCGTCATCGAGGTGTTCATCTCCCCGAGCGGGATGCCGTCCATCAGCGCGGCCATGTCGCCGCGGTGGCTGACGGGCACACCGACCTTTCCGACCTCGCCGCGCGCGAGCTCGTCGTCGGGGTCATACCCGGTCTGGGTGGGCAGGTCGAACGCGACCGACAGACCCGTCTGGCCCTTGGCGAGGTTGCGCCGGTACAGCTCGTTGGAGGCGCGCGCGGTCGAGTGGCCCGCGTAGGTGCGCATCATCCACGGCCGGTCGCGTTCGGGCAGGCGGGGACTGGAATTTTCGTCCATGCAACCATTGTACGGACGGGCGGCGCCCATTATTCTCTGCTGGCCATGAGTCAGACGATCGAGTTGCCCCGCGCCGGCCTGCCGGGAGGCGGGCTGGGAGAATCATGGAAGGTGATCGTGCGCAACGACGATCACAACACCTTCGATCACGTCGCCCGTACGCTCGCCCGCTACATCCCGGGCACCACGCTGCAGCGCGGGCACGAGATCGCCAACATCATCCACAACGCGGGCAAGGCGGTCGTGTTCAGCGGTCACCAGGAGCGCGCTGAGCACTACTGGGAGCAGCTGAAGGGCGCAGGCCTGACGATGGCGCCGCTGGCACGCTGAGCGGGCGTCGCTGCGGATCAGGCGATGTCGCCGACTGTGGCGTGGCCGTTGCCGGCGGCGGGGGAGGCATCTGCGTCCGCGCCGTTCGCGGCCCCGTCGGAGGTCTGCTCGAGGACGCCTCCGCGCGCGGTCAGGTCCCACCAGCCGTACAGCACGGGTATCTGGTAGGCGCCGGAGAAGCGCACGCGCATGGCGGTCATCTCCGGTCCTTCCCAGTAGCGTTCCCATTCGGTCTGGCCCTGGAAGTGGGCCAGCTGCTGGAAGCGGTACTTGTCGTCGCGCGCGCGGTAGACCGCGTAGGAGTCAGCGCCGTAGCGCAGCGCGACCGGCGCGACGTCGTTCAGCGCTGCTTCGATCGCGTTGCCCTGAAATCCGGTGGCGTACCAGGGGATGATGACCGTCCCCGGCCTGTCGACTCCACCTGCCATGTCAGGCTCCCACCTCCGCGTGGATCGCGCCTGGGCCATCCGCGGTCTTGCCCCGCCCCTCGGACTCGGCGCCGACGAGGATCGAGATCTTGCCGAGGTGCTTGTTTTCGAGCATCAGCTGATGCGCTTCGGCCACGCCCTCGAACCCCAGCGTGCGCCACAGCACGGGGCGGATCTGCCCGGACTCGATCAGCTCGTTGGCCTTCATACACTCGTACGCGTTGGCGAAGTGCGAGCCGAGGATCTCCTTCTGGCGCATCCACAGGTAGGCGACGTTGAAGTCCAGGTCGATGCCGGTGGTGCCGGCGCAGATCACGATTTTGCCGAACGTCTTGGCGGTGAACACCGATGTCGGGAACGTGGCTTTGCCGACGTGCTCGAACACGATGTCGGGCGCGTCGCCGAGGATCTCCTTGACGCGCTTGGCGAACCCCAGCGAGACCTTGAAGCGGGCCTTCTCCTCCTCGGGCGTCTCGGTGCCGGTGCGCATCATCCCGGAGAACTCGCCCCGGTCGATGTAGTCGACCGCGCCCAGGCGCTTGACCAGCTCGCCCTTCTCCGCGGAGGAGACCACGCCGACGCAGTTGGCGCCCGCGGCCGCGCACAGCTGGGTGGCGAACACGCCGAGACCGCCGGCGGCGCCCCAGATCAGCACGTTCGCGCCGGCCTGCATCTGACAGCGCGTGATCAGCATGCGATACGCGGTGAAGTACACGAGGCCGTAGGAGGCGGCCTCCTCCCAGGTCAGCGAGTGGGGCTTGGGCAAGAGCTGCTGGGCCTGGACCTTCGTGAACTGCGCGAACGAGCCCCAGGTCGTCTCATATCCCCAGATCTTCTGCGAGGGCGCCGCCATCGGATCGAGGCCGTGGACCTCGGGGTCCTCGTAGGAGGCCATGTTGCAGTGCACGACGACCTCGTCGCCGACCTTCCAACGGGTCACGCCCGGGCCGACCTTCCACACGATGCCAGAGGCGTCCGAGCCACCGATGTGGTGTCCGTATTCGGGGTGGTCGCCGTACTTCATCACCGACACGGGCTTGCCCAGCGCCGCCCACACGTTGTTGTAGTTGACGCCGGCGGCCATCACCCGCACGATCACCTCGAACGCGCCGGGCTCGGGCACCTCGATCTCCTCGATCTGGAAGGCGTCCTTGGGTTCGCCGAAGCGCTCCTCGCGGATGACCCAGGCGGCCATCGTCGCGGGCAGCTCGCCAGGCTGCACGTCGACCTCGGAGACTTGTTGCATATCGATTGCCACGTGTGCTGAGACCTCGCGTGTTGGGGACGGACTGGGGAAAGACTGGCAGCGCAATCCTATCCTGGCCGGGCGTCAGTGTGACTCGCGGGGAGCGTTTCAGCGTTTGGGTGCGCTCGCGTTTGCCACTTCAGCCCGCCCCTCGCCGCCGCGCGCGGGAGCCTGGGCGGGTGAGGGATGGGGACTCGGGACGCCGGCGCCTCTGAGCGAGAGCGCATCCTGGCGCACAGTGTAAGTTTTGTGTGATAGATTGACGGTGTGCGATCTGAGGCAGCCAGCAAACCCCGCAAGGGCGAGCCGTTCAGCGTCCGCTTCAGCCGGGCGACCGATCGGACGGTCCAGGAGGAGGCCGAACGCACGCGCCGCTCCAAGAGCGCCGTGGTCGAGGCGCTGACCGAGGAGGCGGTGCGCACGCGCCGCTTTCCCGGGATCGCGTTTCGCGGCGATGACGCCCAGCGGCGAGCGTGGGTGATCGGGTCCGGGCTGGACGTGTGGGAGATCGCGCAGATGCTCGAGGACTTCGGTTCGCAGGCGCGACTGGTGGCGAACACGCAGCTCTCCGAACGCCAGGTCCAGCTCGCGCGGGCCTATCGCGACGGTTATCCCGAGGAGATCGCCCAGGCGGTGGCCCAGAACCGCCGCACGGCGCAGGAGTGGCACGAGCTCTATCCGTTCGTCGAGGTCTCTCCGGTTCCGGCTCCGGCCTTCACAACTTCGCCGCCGTCCTCAGCAGCCGCGGCATAGCGTACGGCACAGAAGAGTCGCCGCTTGCGCCTCCTGCTCGACGCTAACCTCTCCCAGCACGGTGTTGGCGCGCCTCTGCGCGCGGCCGGTCACGACGTGCTCGCGCTCGCCGAAGACCGGGTGTACGAGGGGCTTCCCGACCCGCAGGTGCTCGAGCTCGCAGCGGCGCAGCGGCGCATCCTGATCACCCGCAACAGCCGCGACTTCGCCCCGCTCGCGCGCCAGTGGGCCGAAGGCGACCGTCACCACGCCGGCATGATCCTGATCTGGACGCTCGACCACAGCCAGTTCGCGGCGATCGTCGCCGGCGTCGAACACCAGCTGGGTCTGCGGCCTGAGCCCGAGCGGTGGCGGGACCTCGTCGTCGGGTTCTGAGTCGATGCCGAGATGAGCGGAGCGCGTGCGCGATCTCCAGGTGATCGCGCACGGCCGCCGTGCGGGCTCGGCTCATCCCGGTTGGCGCTTCCTCGTCGGGCTACCCTCATAAGGTATAGTTGGCTTTTACTAAGTCAACCTTGCTTTATAGTGGTGTGGATGAAAGAGCTGGCCAAGCCGCAGGATGTGTTCGACAGGCAGCCAGAGTGGGGCGATCTGGCGGCGTTTGCGCTCGGTCGCGGGGATGGTTTGCGTGTAGCGGTCGTGCACGGGCGGCGCCGACAGGGCAAGTCGTATCTGTTGCGGCGCTTGGCGGCCGCGACCGGCGGCTTCTATCACCAGGCGCTCGAAGAGGAGCCGGCGCCGGCGCTGGAGCGTCTCGGCGAGGCGCTGGGCGCGTGGTCCGGGGCCCCGGGTGGGCGGTTGGCGTTCGCCGATTGGTCCGCGGCGGTCGATGCTATCGCCGGTCTGCGTGCGGAGGGCGCCGCCGCGGCGCCCGCGGTGGCGGTCATCGACGAGTTGCCGTACCTGCTGGAGCGCTCGCCCGAGCTGCCCTCGATGTTGCAGCGCGCGGTGGACGCCTCACGCGACGGGTCGGGTGCGTCGCCGCCGGTCAGGCTGATCGTGTGCGGCTCGGCGCTGTCGGCGATGACCGGACTGCTCTCCGGGCAGCGCGCGCTGCGCGGGCGGGTGGGCACGGTCATGAAGGTCGATCCGTTCGACTACCGCGAGGCGGCCGCGTACTGGGGCGTGGAGGGGCGCTGGCAGGTGGCGGTCAGGCTGCACGCAATCCTCGGCGGGACTCCGGGCTACCGCGACCTGCTCGGCCTCGAGCCGCCCGGCGAGGTCGAGGCGATCGGATCGTGGCTGGCCGGCGGTGTGTGCAACCCCGCCTCCGCCCTTTTCCGCGAGGACGACTATCTCCTGGCGGAGGAGCGCGGCCTGACCGACCGGGCGCTCTATCACTCGGTGCTGTCGGCGATCGCCGCCGGCAACCGCTCCGAGACGGCGATCGGGGCCGCGCTCGGGCGCAAGCGCCAAGCGCTGACCTGGCCGCTGCGCGTCCTGCTCGACACGGGCTTCGTGCTGCGCGACGAGGACGCATTGCGACAACGCCGCCCGACCTATCGCATCGCAGAGCCGATCGTCCGCTTCCACCACGTCGTCACCCGTCGCGATCTGGCTCGCTTCGAGGAACGTCGCGCTCTGGAGGCGTGGGCGGACGCGCAGGCGCGGTACTCCACCCACGTGCTCGGCCCGCATTTCGAGGACCTCGCGCGCCAGTGGACGATTCGTTACGCCTCCGAGCAGAGCACCGGTGCCCGCCTCGCGCGAGTGGGGGCGACCCAGGTGAGCGATCCCGCCGGCCGCTCCAAGGTCGAGATCGACATCCTCGGCATACGCGCAGGCGACTCGCCGCGGGTCGGGTTGCTCGGCGAGGCCAAGTTCGGAACTGGTCACGTCGGCGCCGAGGTGCTCGCGCGCCTGGAACGCGCGCGTGATCTGCTGAAGGGTCGCGCAGAGGTCGCAAAGGACGCCAAGCTCCTCGTGTTCTCGGCCGGGGGGTTCGAGCGCAGGTTGCTCACCGCCGCCCGCAGTCGTGAGGACGTCGAGCTGGTCGACCTCGATCGGCTCTACAGCGGGGATTGAGTTTGAGTGTCGGGCTCCCGCTCGCTCACACCTGGAGCGGCTCGGCTGACTGTGCGTCCTCGGGAGCAGGCTCACCGCCGGGGCCGACGGGCTGTGCGGCTGTCTGTCCGTGCCCTGCGGCCTGTGGCGCCTGCTGCTGGGCGGCGACCCGCGCCTGTCCCGTGGCGGGCTCCCAGTCGACCGCTTCGCCGCTGCTCGGGTGCGCGGCGACCAGCACCCATGCCAGCAGCGCGCCCAGCAGCGCCAGGCCGGCGGCGACGTACAGGGCGTTCGACAGCGCGTACACGTAGGTCTGACCCATCACGGTCTGGATGTGGGCGGGCAGACCCGCGCCGCTGGCCCCCGATCCGAGCGCGTTGGCCAGGCGTTCGCGGGCGGCGGCGGGCACGTGCGGCAGCGCGGTCTGCAGGTGCGTGCGCCCGAGTGTGGCGATCACCGCGCCGAGCACGGCCACGCCGAACGTCGAGCCCACCATCCTGGTCATCGACAGGATGCCCGAGGCGACGCCCGCCTTGGCCACCTGCACCGAGTTCATCGCGGCGGTCGACATCGGCGACATCACGAGGCCCATGCCGACGCCCATCACGATGAAGCTGACGCTGAGATACCCGTAGCCCGTATGGGTCGTGATCCCGGTCAGCCAGAACAGCGCGAAGGAGACGAGGATCAGGCCGACGGTCATCAGCGGCCGCGAGCCGATGCGGTCGGCCATGCGCCCGGCGATCGGGGCGACGATCATGATCATCACGGTCGAGGGCAAAAAGCGCACGCCGGCCTGCAGCGGGGAGTAGCGCAGGACGTCCTGCATGTACAGCGCGAGGAAGAAGAACATCGCGAACATCGCGAACGAGACGATGAACGCGACCACGTTGGCGCCGAAGAACGAGCGCGAGCGGAAGAACGAGAAGTCGACCATCGGCGCGCTGCGCCGGCGCTCGACATACACGAACGCGGCGAGCATCGCCACCGCCAGTGCGAACAGCCCGAGCACGCGCGCCGAGCCCCACCCCCATTCGTTTGACTGGATCAACCCGAGCACGAGCCCGGCGAGCGCGATCGTGAGCGTCAGCACGCCGGGTATGTCGACCTCGCGCACGGCGCTCTCATCGCGCGACTCGCGCGCGGCGGCGAGCGTGACGATGATCGCGAGGATCGCGACGGGGACGTTCAGGAAGAAGATCGACTGCCAACTGACTTCCTGCACGAGAAACCCGCCGACGACCGGGCCGATCGCCAGCGCCATCGCCGAGACTCCCGCCCAGGTGCCGATCGCGCGGCCGCGCTCGCGGGCGTCGAAGGTGTTGGTGATGATCGACAGGGTGGCGGGCATCATGAAGCCCGAGCCGATGCCCTGGGTGGCGCGGAACACGATCAGCCACACGTCCGACTGCGCGAGGCCGATCAGAAAGCTCGAGGCGCCGAACACGGCCACGCCGAACAGGAACATGCGCCGCCGGCCGTAGATGTCGCCGAGGCGCCCGCCCGTGACGAGCGTCAGCGCGAACGTGAGGGTGTAGGCGTTGACCGTCCACTCCAGCGAGGAGGTGCTCGCGTGCAGGCCGCGCTGGATCGAGGGCAGCGCGACGTTGACGACCGTGTTGTCGAGCATGATCATGAACAGGGCGAAACACATCGCCCCGAGCGTCCACCAGCGGCGGTTGTCGTCGGTGATCGTGGGGATGGGGAGGCTCATGGGGGTCCTTGGGCGCTGGTCTGACTGGATGTCGTGCGCTCGGTGAACGGAAGCTCCACGACCTCGGCGCTCACGCCGGCCTCGCCGCGGGCCCCATCGTCATCGACCCTGTCGCGCTCCGGGTTGGCGGCGATCACGTTCACGCTCATCCCCGGCTCGGCCTCGCGACGCACGAGTGCGAGGCCGATTGGACCATAGGTGGGGGAGACCACGGAGCTGGTCAGGCGGCCCACGGTGCGCTCGCCCAGGCGCAACTCTACGCCCTCGCTGCCCAAGACGTCCTCGGTCGTAATGGGCTCGGACAGTCGCAGCCCGCGCAGGTGGCGGTTGGGTTTGCCTCGGTAGTACAGCCGCGCGACCGTCTCCTGGCCGACGTAGCAGCCCTTGGTGAAGCTCACCGCGCGCTCGTTCAGGCCGGCCTCCTGGGGGATGACGGTGTCGTCGAGGTCGATTCCATAGCGCGGGCGGCCGCGCTCGACGCGGACGATCTCGGCTGCATCCTCGGAGATCGGGATAGCGCCGCGCGCCAGCAGCGCGTCCGCCAGGGTGGTCGTGTCGGTTGAGTCGCAGATGAGATCGACGCCGGTGTCGGTGCGTATCGCGATCGCCGCGACGCCGTCGATCTCGACCGGCGTGTTGGCGTGCTCGACCTCGGCCAGGCGCTCCTCGACGCCCGCGACACGCGCTGAATCGGGACCGATCAGCGACAGCAGGCCGCGCTCGAGCGTGCGCTTGTGCAGTTGCACGTCGTAGCCGATCTTGAACCGGCGGATCGTGTCGAACAGGGCTTGTAGGGTGGCGCGCTCGGTGTCGAGGAACAGCTCCCCGTCTGGGATCACATCCGGGGCCACGCCGTCGGTGGTGAGCCTGTCGGGAGCCGGGCTGTCCGGGGTCGGGTCGTCCGGGCCCAGGTCCAGCACGCGCATGTCGCCGAGCATCTTGCCCTTGGGCGTCAGGAACGCCGCATAGCAGCCCTGCCCGGGCTGCAGGGCCTCGATGTCGTTGGTGGTCTGGCCGGCGAGGAACTCCCTCGCGCCACCGCCGGTGAGCGCGAGCTTGCCCCGCTCGGAGCGGTCGAGCAGCCCGCAGGACTCCGTCAGCGCCCGGTACTCGGCGCTAAGCCGATCGGTGTCGGTGCTGGTAGCGGCCACCTGTTCGAGGATAGCCACGCGCATGGGCCGTCCGGGGTCGATCGCGCGGATCACCAGGATCGATCGCGAGTCCTGCCGGGACCGCTAGGCTTCGCGGCGATGGGCTTGGCCGATGACTTCCAGCGGATCGTGGATTCGCTCCCCGACGACTGGACGGACCTCGAGCTCGACATGCGTCTGGCCGACGAGTCGCGCTACGTCGAAGCGGCTGTCTACCTGGTGACGTGCAACGCGCGGCCATATTCGCACAACGACTGGCACTGGCGCCTGATCGTCGCTCATCGCTTCGGGCATGCGGCCTCGGCGCCCACCACTCATGGAACGCTGGCCCTGCTCGACGATGCGGGGATCGAGGGCGAGCTGGTCGTGCGCGAGGTGCGCTCGGGGCGCGCGGAGATCATGGAGGGATGGGGCCGCCCGGAGTCCGCGCGCGAGGAGTTCCGGCGCCTGCGCGCGCTGTGATTCGGGTTCTGGTGCTTACGAACGACCTGTTGTTCGGGTCGCGTATCCAGGGCGATCTGAGCGCGGCAGGCAAGGAGGTCGAGCTGATCGCAGACCAGGCGCGGCTGCGTGCGCGGCTGGCGGAGTCGGAGAGGCCCGGCGCGAACATGCTGATCGTGGATCTGACCGACGAGCGGCTCGACGGCGTGGGCGTCGTGGGAGCGCTGTCAGCCGAGGGTGCGCTCGGTTCGCTTAAGACGCTCGGCTTCTATTCGCACGTGGACGTGGTCGCACGCGAGCGGGCCGAACAGGCCGGATTCGATCTGGTGGTCCCCCGCTCGCGCATGGCACGCGAAGGGGCTGCGCTCGTTATTGGTTTGGTGGGCTGACGTGAGTCGACGAGCGCGGCTTAGATCGAAAGCCTCGTATCCGGATGCCGGCGCTGGGAGGGGCCATCGTCCGCCACACGGCTAACCCAGCCAACAAGATGCAGACGACGTCATACCAGCCCTGTGTCGCATGAACGCTGGCAAGGAACACCCCGGCGAAGGGTGCCAGTATGCACATCGCAACGACAGATACGAGAAACATCTTTGCTCGCTCCATGTGGGACATCCTAGCTCACGGTTGCCTTTGAGAAGAGGTAGACGATGATGGCGATCAGGCACCCCGCAAAGCCGCCTATGGCGGCGCCTAGGGCTAGGTTTTCTAGCGACTGTCGTGATCTCGATATGCCTCCCAGGATGAAGCCGAGGATTCCGCCAACAACAGTTGCGCCTGCGCCGGCTTCAGCAAGAAGGTCAGGAAATGCAACGGCAGCAAGAAAGAAGCGGGGCACGCTCCAGATGCTGCCCGACCAAATGTGACATGTGTCACACAAATGTGCCAACTTTGTGACACGGGTGTGACAATTTCCTGACTTCTCGCTTATATGCCCTCAGCTGGCCTCCGGCGCCGGGGTGTCGCTGAGCGCGGCCAGTTCCTCGGGCGTTGGTTCCAGCGGTACGAGCACGGCGTTGGGGACGCGCTGGCCGCGGGGGATCCAGTGCCCGACGCGCACGGACAGCGCGGCGCGGATGACCATGCCGTGGCAGACCACCAGCGCCGGCAGCTCCCCCTGCTCGACCTGTTCGATGGCCGCGCCCACGCGCACCTCCTGCTGGGCGAACGACTCTCCGCCGGGGAACGCGAACGTGGGGTCGCCGGTGAAGAACTTGGCAAACAGCTCAGGAGATTCGGCCTGCACCTCGCTGAACGGCCGGTCGGTCCAGTCGCCGGCGTCGGTCTCCATCAGCCGCTCGTCATACCTCGGCTCCAGGCCGAGCTTCGCCGCGACGACCTCCGCGGTTTCGCGCGCGCGCAGCAGCGGGCTCGACCACAGCGCCGCGAACCCGTGCTCGGCGGCGCGCTGCGCCAGCTGCGCCGCCTGCGCGCGGCCAGTCTCATCCAGCGGAATCGCCTGCTGGCCCTGAAATCGGCCCTCGGCGTTGTAGGCGGTCTGTCCGTGGCGGGCGAGGTAGACGCCGCCTGAGGAGAGCTCTGGCATCGCCGCGCGACTCAGCTCGGCTCGGCTCAGGACAGGTCGAAGCGGTCGAGGCTCATGACCTTGTCCCAGGCGGCGACGAAGTCCTGCACGAGCTTCTCACCGGCGTCGTCCGCGGCGTAGACCTCCGCGAGCGCTCGCAGCTGCGAGTGCGAGCCGAACACGAGATCGACCGCGGTCGCGGTCCACCTCGGCTCGCCGCTCGCGCGGTCGCGACCCTCGTAGACGGTCGCGACCGAGCCGCTGTCGTTGGATACGCTCCCGTTCGAGCGCGGCGCGTTCCACTCCGTGCCCATGTCGAGCAGGTTGACGAAGAAGTCGTTGCTCAG
>Ga0335075_10011287_pt1 | contig 13506 bp, 17 predicted proteins | sample Lox_Sample_24_FD_206723 | JGI IMG/M metagenome (GOLD analysis project Ga0335075, IMG submission 206723) | Soil microbial communities from Loxahatchee National Wildlife Refuge, Florida, United States - Lox_Sample_2.4 | ecosystem: Environmental > Terrestrial > Soil > Wetlands | place: USA...
ACGCCTGGCTGTTTGTGGAAAACCACTGCCCGATCTGTGCGGCCGCGCGTCTTTGCACGGGTCTATGCCGGGAAGAACTGACGCTGTTTCAGCGCGTGCTGGGAAAGGATGTCCGCGTCGAACGCACGTCGCACATTCTGGCAGGCGCCGAACGCTGCGCCTATCGCGTTACCGCCGCCTAACGCGGCAGGACGCCTTCGCGCTGCAGACGCTTGCGTTGGAGCTTGCGATAACGACGGATGGCTTCGGCCCGTTCGCGCGCCCGCTTCTCCGACGGTTTCTCGTAATGCCCTCTGAGTTTCATCTCGCGGAAGATGCCTTCCCGCTGCATCTTCTTTTTGAGCGCCTTCAGCGCCTGGTCGATATTGTTGTCGCGAACAATGATCTGCAAAGGCTTCTCCGCCGGTTTCCAAAAAGGCGGGGCTGAATATCAGAAGATACAGGGACTGTCTATCCCGCTTTGTTAACACTTTTGGGACGGAACGGTTGCCCGTTTTCGCGGCTATGCACTTTGACCCTCGCCGCGGCTCAACCCATATTGGGCTATGGCCATTCTGAAAATCGCCCGCATGGGGCATCCTGTGCTCGCCCGCCGCGCCGATCCAATTCCCGATCCGGCCGCGCCGGGAATTCGGCGTCTGGTGTCGGATATGATCGCGACCATGGCGGATGCAAACGGCGCGGGGCTGGCCGCCCCACAGGTGCATGTGCCATTGCGCGTGGTGGTCTTCCAGGCGCCCGAGGATCGCAACGAACCGCCGCTTTCGGAAGCGGAACGATTCGATCACACAGCGCCCTTGACCGTGCTGATCAATCCGGAAGTTGAAGTGCTCAGTGATGAGACCGAAGGTGGCTGGGAAGGCTGCCTGTCGGTACCCGGCTTGCGCGGCTATGTCACGCGCCCGGCCCATATCCGCTATCGCGGCACAGATCACGAGGGCCGCGCAATCGAGCGCACCGCGCGCGGCTTTCACGCTCGCGTCGTGCAGCACGAGATCGATCATTTGGACGGCATCCTTTATCCGCAGCGCATGGCTGATCTGCGGCAATTGATTTTCGAGTCCGAGGCGCGCCACTGGGCGCGCGAGCAGACCGAATGAGCACAGGCGAAAAAAGACGCAAGGGCCGCCGCGCGCATGCCGCACCGGACGACGCAAAAGGTGCCGTCCTTGCCGCAGCTCTTGTCCATGTGCCGTTCGACGGCTTCACCACGAAGGTGCTGGAAAATGCTGCCCGCGAAGCTGGTCTCGCACCTGGCGAGGTCGTGCGCCTTTTCCCGGCGGGTCCCCTGAGCCTCGTGGAAACCTTTTCGGAGCACGCCGATGCCGAGATGGCGCGGCTGCTGGCGAAGACCAGACTTTCAAACATGAAAGTGCGCGAGCGGATCTCTCTGGCCGTGAAGACGCGCATCGCCGTATTGCGGCCGCACAAGGAAGCGGCGCGGCGCGCTGCGGCGTTTCTCACGCTCCCACCCAATGCCGCGACGGGACTCAAGCTTCTATATAACACGGTGGATGCGATCTGGCGTGCGGTTGGCGACACCTCGACCGATTTCAATTTCTACACCAAGCGCGCGATTCTTGCGGGCGTCTATTCCTCGACGCTGATGCGCTGGTTCTCCGATACGAGCGATGACGAGGGCATCACCAATGCATTCATCCAGCGCCGCATCGACGATGTGATGCGCTTCGAGAAATTCAAGGCGCAAATTCGCGAACGCGCGAGCGGATTGCCGTCGCTCTCCGATATTCTCAATCCCGCCCCACGCGGCCGCAGCCCCCGCCGCTCAGGGGCGAAAGCCGGGTGATGTGCCCCATCTTGCGGCCGGCGCGGATTTCGCGCTTGCCGTAGAGATGCAGCCCACCGGGACCGGCGGCGAGCATCTTCCAGTCCTGCGCTTCGGCGCCGATGAGATTGACCATCACCGCGTCGGAATGACGTGAGGGATCGCCGAGCGGCCATCCGGCCACAGCGCGGATATGCTGCTCGAACTGGCTGATGACACAGGCTTCGAGCGTCCAATGACCGGAATTGTGGACGCGCGGTGCGATTTCGTTGACGAGCAGCGCGCCGTCTTTCGCGACAAAGAATTCCACCGCCAGCACGCCGACATAATCGAGCGCATCGGCGATCTTGCGCGCGATCGCCTGTGCTTTGTCGGCTTGCGCGCGGTCGAGCCGCGACGGCACCGCGGAGCGGCGCAGGACGTGATTGCGATGATCGTTTTCCGGCGGATCATACGCCGCAAACGATCCGTCCCGGCCCCGTGCCGCGATCACCGAACATTCGCAGACGAAATCCACCACCCTTTCGAGAATGGCCGGCGCGTGACGGATCGCGGCCAGCGCGCCATCGAGATCGCCGGGATCTGCAAGGCGCACCTGGCCCTTGCCGTCATAGCCGAACCGCCGCGTCTTGATGATGGCGGGCATGCCGATATCCGCAAGCGCTGCGTATGCTTCGCTGCGATCGTCCGCGCGCGCATAATGCGTCGTTGCGATGCCCAGGCCCGAAACAAAATCTTTTTCCGCGAGCCGGTCCTGGGTTGCGGCAAGCGCGCCCACATCCGGGAACGCCGGTTTCTCGCGCGCGAGAAGGGCAAGTGTTTCACTTGGGATATTCTCGAACTCGAATGTAATGACATCGACGGCGCGCGCGAATTCCGCCAGCGCCGCCGCATCGGTGTAGGCGGCGCGGGTGCGTGCCGCCGCGACGTCGAAGGCGGGCGCGTCGGCCGCATCCGAATAGATATGCGTCTTGAGCCCCAGCCGCGCGGCCGCAAGCGAAAGCATCCGGCCCAACTGGCCGCCGCCAAGAATCCCGATCATGCCTCCCGGCGGAACGGGAAGGAACGCATCGCGGAACGAACTCATTTCGCCGCGTTGTCCGTCGGCCGTTCGGGAACGGCTTCACTCTGTCGCCGGCGCCATGTCTCCAGCCGTTTCGCGATTCCCGGATTCGAAAGCGCGAGGATGGCGGCGCCGTGCAGCGCCGCATTGCGCGCGCCGGCTTCGCCGATCGCGAAAGTCGCAACCGGCACGCCGGCCGGCATCTGGACAATCGAAAACAGGCTGTCCATGCCCTTGAGCGCCTCGGTCTCCACCGGAACTCCCAGTACCGGCAGGTTCGTCATGGATGCCGTCATGCCCGGCAGATGTGCGGCCCCGCCGGCCCCCGCGATAATCACTTGGAGTCCCCGTTCGGCCGCATTCCTTGCATAGGCGTAAAGCCGGTCGGGCGTGCGATGGGCCGAGACAATTCGCGCCTCGTGCGGAATGCCGAGCTCCTCGAGCAGCTGGGCAGCGGCGCGCAGGGTCCGCCAGTCGGACTGGCTGCCCATGATGAGGCCTATAAGGGGAGAACCGGAAACCATGCTTCTGCCTGTTGGGGCCATCGCCCGGGTGCAAGAAGCGCCGCATTATACGTAGCGGGGATTTCAAGGAAAGAGTGGCACGAAGAAGGATGCCCGGCGCTCAGGCGATGATATTCGGCAGCAGCTGATCCTCGATGCGGGCGATCTGGTCCTTGAGCTGAAGCTTGCGCTTCTTCAGGCGGGTCAGCTGGAGCTGGTCGCTCGAATTGCGCTCGGCCATGGCGATGATCGCCGCATCGAGATCCCGATGCTCCTCTGTCAGCGCCGCGAGCATGCTCCGCAGGATCTGTTCTTCGGCCTCGGTCATCGGGGGCCAATATAGCGCAGATCGCGGCCCCGCACCCGGCCCCCGCCACTCATTGGCTGTTTACGTGCCGGCAGCCATAGGCCCTGGAGAGGGGTGACAGCCGGGAACTTTGGTGATCTAATTGCGTCCCTTTTGTGAAAAGAGGTCCAAGCGATGGCGCTCGAGGGACATATCCAGGAATTGTCCGAAAAGCATAGAAAACTCCAGGAAATGATCGAATCCGAGATGGCTCATCCCGACTGGGATGAGGTCCGGGTCGCAGCCCTCAAAAAAGAGAAATTGAGAATCAAGGACGAAATGGAGCGATTGCGCGCCAGCTTGCACTGACGCCGCGCCAGCTTCGACCGGCGCCGCGCCGGCAAGACGTTGCAGGTTCCTGGGGAGCTCGGATTAACCCTTCGCAAGCGAGCTCCGCGATGCTGGTTTTTTGTAACCATCTGTCGCAATGCATTTCCCTACCAACACATGTTGCAGTGATGAACCCGTTCTGAATTGCACCCTCAGAGCCGGTTCAGCGGTGCGCGCTCATTCTCCTGCGCATCGGCTCGCCATTACGGCCGCCGAGCCAAGGAGAAGGTGAGATGAACACGTTCAAGAAAATCGCCGTCGGGGCACTGATGCTCGCGGGCGCCACGCTGGGTGTTGCAGTGCCGGCGAACGCAGGCGTTGCGGTCGGCGTTACCGTCGGCACGCCGGGCGTCGCGGTCGGCGTGGGCAATCCCTGCTTCAAGCCCTATCGCTTCCGTCCGGCCTATTGCGGCTATCCGGTCTATGGCCAGCCGCTCTTCGTCGACGGCGTATGGTATCGTGGACCGGTGTATGTTCGCACCGTGGGCGGCACCAGGTATTTCTGGCTGCACAATGGCTGGGTGCGCGACCGCGTCGAATTCCATCGCGTCTACCGCTGACGGCATTCCGGCTCCGGCGCATCCCGCGCCGGAGCCGCCGCGGGCTCGCACCAATTCATGGACACATGCCGGCTTCGGTCAGGTGGTCCGGGTGTCCGCGTAGCCGGCGCGCGAAAATCCTACCCCCATCGCCCGCAGCCTTTCCTTGGCGCAGATTGTAAGATCGGTGTTCATCGCGAACTGCTCGCGGCTGTCCCGCGCGCGCACGAATAGCTTGTAATGCGAGCCCCACGGCGTCTCGCGCGCCGAAACTTTGACCGCTGTCTCGGCTTTTCGGTAGCTGCTCGCCTCGCCGATCTCCAGCAACATGGCTCGCACCGTCTCGCCGTCATGGTCGGGGTCGAGATAGAAATTTGTGACGCAGAGCATGCTTGCGCGACCGCTGCTTGAATTGAGCACACGCGACGACCAGACCATGGAATTCGGAATGACCGCCTCGTTGTCTTCCGACGTGACGATATGTACGGCACGGATGCCGAGCGCCCGGACCTCGCCATAGACGCCGGCAAGTTCGACCCAGTCGCCGATCTGATAGGTGTTCTCCAGCACCGTCACAAAACCCGCGATCACGCAGGTCACATAATCCTTCAGCGCAAAGGCGAGTACGATGGCGGCCCAGGCGATAAGACCAAGAACATCGTCGAGCGTCGGCTCGACGAGAATCGGCACGATGGCCGCGATGGCAACGATCCACACCAGGAGACGGACCAACGGCTTGGTGCGCAAAATCCGCAATCGCCGTTTCGATGGTGCCTGCTCCGCCACCTCATAGGCGCGCGGCAGCACAATCCGGATCAGGACGATCGAAGCCAGAACGATCGCCACGATGGCGAAAATATGCGGCCAGGTCAGCGGCCGCATCGATCCGAGATAATGTCCGATCTGGTTCATGCACCACCTTTTGCAACCGGCGGTTCCTTCGCTCGTGTCCGGCCGGTATCGCCCGATTGTATCCGATTCGCCTTTGCGGAAACCGATGCCGAATGCCCTTTGTTATCTGCATGGGGAGGAGTAGGATCGTTTCGTTCAGGCCGAATCGGGCTTGCGAATATTTGAATCGGACCTGAATCAAACTTGCTTCGGTCAAAACGGCGCGGGCGCTCCGGCCCGCTGAGCCATTACTGGGGGAGCAAATGACGAATTATTTTCTTTCTCTTGTTGCGGCGCTGTGCCTTCTGTCGGGTACGGTGCTGGCGCAGCCGGGCAGCAACGGTCCAAACGGGCCCTCGACGCGGCCGGCAATCGGCCAGAGGCCCGTCGGTGGAAAGCCTCCGGGCGGACCGCCGGCGGCGGGTCCGCCGAAACCCACGCCTGCGCGGCCCCAGCACCCGCCACACCACCGCCCGCCGCACCATAGACCGCCACATCACCCCGGTCAGCCGCCATCGCGACCGGGCGGAGGAATGCATCCCCGGCCCCCGGCGCGGCCGGGCTTCGGCTGGGAGAAGCCACGGGGCAATCAGTGGTTCTGGCGCGGTCACTGGGTGAACCGCTTACGCGCGGCAAGCTTCATCTTCCCGCGAGGCTACAGTTACCGTCATTGGTCGGTAGGCCAGCGGCTTCCCGCGATTTTCCTCGGCGCAAGCTACTTCTACGACAACGTTGGGCCGCTCGGGCTCGAAATCCCGCCGCCCGGCTATCGCTGGGTGCGCTATGGACCAGATCTGATTCTGGTGAATCTGGCGACGGGCGATATCGAAGAAGTGGCCTATGGCGTCTTCTATTGAACCCGCAGCAGGCTCGGCCTGAGGTAAGAAATTACCTCATGCCGGGCTCGCCCCGGCTGGCGTCAGACCTTTCGCCCTTTCACGCAGCTTGTATTTCTGGATCTTGCCGGTTGACGTTTTTGGTATCTCGCAGAACAGGATTTGCCGCGGGCATTTGTAGTGGGCGAGGTGCTTGCGGCACCAGGCGATGAGTTCGGCCTCCGAGACCGCTTCGTTGCCCGGCTTCAACTCGATAAAGGCGCAAGGCGTTTCGCCCCATTTCTCGTCGGGCCTCGCCACCACGGCGGCGTAGAGCACGGCGGGATGCTTGAGCAGTGTGTCCTCCACTTCGATGGAGGAAATATTCTCGCCGCCCGAGATGATGATGTCCTTGGAACGGTCCTTGAGCTGGATATAACCATCGGGATGAAGCACGCCGAGATCGCCGGAATGAAACCAGCCACCGGCGAAGGCTTCTTTGGTGGCTTGCGGATTCTTGAGATAGCCCTTCATCACGATATTGCCGCGGAACATCACTTCACCGATGGTCTCGCCGTCGGCAGGGACGGGCGACATCGTCTGTGGATCCATCACCGAAAGTTCGCAGAGCGCCGGATAGCGTATGCCCTGGCGCGCTTTCTTCGCCGCGCGGGCATCTGCATCGAGCGCATCCCATTCCGCGTGCCATTCGTTCACGACCGCCGGCCCGTAGGTCTCGGTGAGACCATACACATGGGTGACATTGAATCCGGCATCCCACATCGCCGCGAGAACGGATTCGGGCGGCGGCGCGGCCGCGGTGATGAATTCCACCCGGTGCGGCAGGGGGCGGCGCTCTTCGGGCCGCGCGTTCACCAGGATCGACATCACAATGGGCGCGCCGCAGAGATGCGTGACGCGATGTTCGGCCATGAGATCATAGATCGGCCCGGCGCGGACCGCGCGCAGACAGACATGCGTGCCCGCGACGACCGACAACGACCAGGGGAAACACCAGCCGTTGCAATGGAACATCGGCAGCGTCCACAAATAGACGGGATGCTTCGAAAGTCCGGCCGCGAGCACGTTGTCGTAACCCATCAGCGCCGCGCCGCGGTGATGAAACACGACGCCTTTGGGATTTCCGGTCGTGCCCGAGGTGTAGTTGAGCGCAATCGCGTCCCATTCGTCTTCCGGCATGACGGGGGCAAATTCGGGATCGCCGGTTGCGAGAAAATCGTCGTAATCCATGCTGCCCAGGCGTTCACCCGATTGCGGAAACTCCGGATCGTCCACATCGATCACCAGCAGCCGCGAATTCGCGCGCGCAAGCGTCTCTCTGATGACGGCTGAGAATTCGCGGTCAGTGATCAACACTTTGGCCTCGCCATGGTCGAGAACAAAAGCGAGCGCCAATGGATCAAGCCGTGTGTTGAGCGTACAAAGCACCGCACCGGCCATCGGCACGCCGTAATGCGCTTCGAGCATGGGCGGCGTGTTGGGGAGCATCACTGCCACCGTGTCGCCGCGACGAATTCCGCGCTGCACGAGCGCGGAGGCCAGAAGGCGCGCGCGCGCATGAAATTTGGCATAGGAGATGTGCTGCCTGCCGTGAATGATGGCGCAATGATCGGGAAATGCCAAAGCCGCGCGCTCAAGAAACAGAAGCGGCGTCAACGGCTGGAAATTGGCGGCATTGCGGTCGAGGTCGCGGTCGAACACCGTGCCGCTTTCATGCCGCGCACGGGGAACGAGCCTCGGCGCAGCAGCAGCTGCACGGCGGGTAAGGCGCTTGCGCGGGCGCAGCGGGACGACAGGCTTCGGCGCTGGCAGCAGCTGCTTCTTTGCGCGCTTCGTCCGCGTCCGCTTCGCGCGCTGAGGCCTTGCAGACGCACGCTTGCGCGACTTCCCCTTGCCGGATCCTGGTGATCGCCGCGACGCCATTGCCCTTCATCTTTTCGCAAGCTCTCGGAAGTTATTCAAAGCAAATTTGCGCGGCAAGTAAACCGCGCAGGGACGATTTGCGCCGCTTGCCAGGAACGCGCGGCTTCGGGGGACGAGGGCATGAGCGAAAGCATCAGGCTTGAATCGCGCGAAGGCCTGTTGCGCTCGCTCTATCGCTGGATCATCGGCCACGCCTCGGGGCCTTATGCCTGGTGGGCGCTCGCAGCCGTGGCATTTGCGGAAAGCTCGTTTTTTCCTCTGCCGCCCGATGTCATGCTCGTGCCCATGGTGCTGGCCGACCGCCGGCGTGCCTTTGTGATCGCCGGCTGGTGCACGCTGTTTTCGGTTCTGGGCGGTTTACTGGGCTATGCGATCGGCGCGCTGCTTTACGATTCGATCGGCCATTGGCTGATTTCCGCCTATGGATACGGCGCCTCGCTCGATGCATTCCGCTCAGCTTACGCGAAATGGGGCGCCTTGATCATTCTGGTCAAGGGTATGACGCCGATCCCATACAAACTCGTCACCATCGCTTCCGGCTTCGCCGGCTATAATTTCGAGCTTTTCATTCTGCTCTCGATCATCACGCGCGGCGCGCGTTTCTCACTCGAAGCGGGCCTGCTCTACATTTTTGGCGAGCCGGTGCGCGGCTTCATCGAAAAACGGCTGGAGATCGTGTTCGCCATTTTTCTGGTCGTGCTTGTCGCGGGGTTTCTGATTGCGCGATTCGCGTCTTGAAAGGCGCTGCAGCGTCCGCATTTAACGCCGTCATCGCTCGCTTCATGCGGGCGCTCCAATTTTCTATGTGTAGAATTGAATCGCCCGGACAAGCTCGTCTTCCGGCCGCGCCTTGCGCGGTCCGCGGGGCCGGGCGACGACGAAATAACGAAGGAGAATCTTATTCCGCTTCGTGATGTTCGGCTTCGACCGGCTCTTCCGCACTCACCGTCTCGTCGATCGGCTTGAGCGTTTCACCGGGGCGGACAATCCGGCCCATCTGCTTGTCGCGCCGCTGCGAGGCGCGCTCGACAGCGAGATCGAGTTCAAGCTGCGAGCACAGCCCAAGCGTCACGGGATCCACTGCCTTGATGTTGGCGGCGTTCCAGTGCGAACGCTCGCGAATCTTCTGGATCGTCGCCTTCGTCGTGCCGATCAGTTTGATGATGTCGGCGTCGCTGAGTTCGGGATGGTTGCGCAATATCCAGTAGACTGCATCCGGTTTGTCCTGCCGCTTGGAGACCGGCGTATATCGGGGTGCCTTCTTCGTCTTGACCGGCGGAATCTTGTATTTCGGCGGCGCCATCCTCAGGCGGAGCTTCGGATCTTTTTCGGCCGCTTCGATCTGCTCGCGCGTCAGCTGCCCCGACGCCACCGGATCCTGCCCCTTGATGCCCTTCGCCACATCTTCGTCGGCGATGCCCTTGACCTCGAGTGGATGCAATCCGCAGAAATCGGCGATCTGCTCGAACGTCAGCGAGGTGTTGTCGACGAGCCAGACGGCCGTCGCCTTCGGCATAAGCGGGACGTTGTCAGTCATAAGTCAATAATCCTTTCGCCGGGCGGAGTTTCCGGCTCCGCACCGCTCTTGAGGCCTTAACCCTTCGAGGATGAACCGGCTTTGTAACCGATGAACATGGGAAGGAAAAGAAATTCCCTCAGACGCGGAGCAGAATTTTCCCGATATGGTCACTCGCGCGCAGCTTTTCATGAGCGGCCTGGGCCTCGGCCAGCGGAAAAACCTGATCGGTGACAGGCCGGATCGCACCCCGGGCGATCAGCGGCCAGACATGATCCTCAACTGCAGCGCGGATGCGCGCCTTCTCCTCGTTTGACCGCCCCCTGAGCGTTGTCGCCATGAAGGACAATCGCTTGACGAGCATGGGAGCGAAATTGACTTCGGCCTTCGGGCCCTTCTGGAAGGCGATGTTAACGAGCCGGCCGCACCGCGCCAGCACACGGAAATTGCGCTCGATATAATCACCGCCCACCATGTCGAGGATCACATCGATGCCGCGACCGGCCGTTGCATGTTCGATGGTGTGAACGAAGTCCTCTTCACGATAATTGATGGCGCGTTCGGCACCGAGCCGCTCGCAGACGGCGCATTTCTCGGCGCTGCCGGCTGTCGTAAAAACCGTGTGACCAAGCGCTTTGCAAAGCTGGATCGCGGCGGTGCCGATGCCGCTTGAACCGCCATGAATCAGCACGCTTTCTCCCGCGCGGAGATGGGCTGAATCCATGAGATTCGTCCATACGGTAAAATAGGCTTCGGGGAGGCCTGCAGCATTCACCATGTCGACGCCTTGCGGCAAGCGGAGCACCGAACCGGCATGCGCTGCGCAATATTCGGCATAACCGCCGCCCGCCACCAGCGCGCAGACTTTTTCCCCGATTTCAAACCCTTCGACGCCTGCGCCGCGCGCCGCGATTTCGCCGGAGACTTCCATGCCCAGAATGGATGGAGCGCCTTTGGGCGGCGGATAGCGGCCTTCGGCCTGCAGGAGATCGGCGCGGTTGATACCGGCCGCAGCGACCCGGATCAGAACCTCGCCCGGTCCGGCAACCGGCTGCCTGGTTTCGTCCAGCAACAGCCGGTAACCCTGTCCGGGATTTTCGATGCGGATTGCGTGCATGACTTCGGACATGGCGGCCACTAAGCTCCTGTCTCGGACGAGAATCCTGCGTGCTTCGACAGGCTCAGCATGAGGGAAATCTTGATGCCACAGAAGTCCGTGCAGGTAGGTATGCCCTCATGCTGAGCCTGTCGAAGCACCCACGACGGTTATGCAGTGCTCCTCATGGTCCTGCTTCCGGAGAACAAACCCATGCCCACCGATCCCGAGGAATTGCTGCCGCGAAAGAAGGCGCCCGAAATCGTCCTGGGTGAAGATTTGTCTGCGCTTTCCGAGCATGAGCTTGCGGCGCGGATAGGCGCACTGGAAAACGAGATCGCCCGCTGCCATGCGGCAATCGAAGCGAGACGCTCGACGCGCTCGGCCGCGGATTCATTTTTCCGCAAATCCTGAATCCGACTAAATAGGTTAATTGCAACCACCGTTCTGTTGCCTGCGCGTAACCATGATCACTCAAAATGTGCCGATCATGGCAAGAAGCTCTTTCCTGCGGTGGGCCATGTTTGCTAGCTTCGTGGCGGTCAATCGGGGCGCGGGGAATGTTGCTCGTACAAGCGGAAGATGTGGCGCCCCATCGGCTCCCGGCGCAGTCCTTTGTTGATTCTGCTTTATTTGAACGAACATTCGACGAGGGCATGTCGCTCGTCGAGGAAACGGCACGCTATCTGGACGGCCGCGGCCGCGACGAGTCGCGCGCGCTGCCACGCAACGCGGCACTGCTCTATGCCGGCGAAAGCATGCGGGTAACAACACGGCTGATGCAGGCGGCAAGCTGGCTGCTCATTCAGCGCGCCGTGCGCGAGGGCGAGATTCGCGCCGAGGACGCGGCGGGCGAACGCTATCGGCTGGGCTCGAAGGAAATCTGCTTCGGCGGCCGCGGGGAGAATCTCGAGATTCTGCCGAAGACGTTGCGCGACCTTCTTGACCGCAGTGAACACCTCTACCGCCGCATCGCGCGGCTGGAGGAAGCCCTGCTGAAGGCAACGGCACCGGCAAAGCCGGCTGTGCAAGCGCAATTCGAACGCCTGCAACAGACTTTCGGCGAATCCGGCTGACCGCGCCGCCGGACGCGCTCAGCCCTTCACGTAATCCTTGAAGCGCTTGTTGAAGCGGGTGAGGCGGCCGCCGCGGTCGACCAGCTGCTGCTGGCCGCCCGTCCAGGCCGGATGCGTGGTCGGATCGATGTCGAGCGTGAGCTTCTGATCGGGCTCCCCAAAGGTCGAGCGGGTCCTATAGGTGGTCCCGTCATTCAGGACGACCGTCACCATATGGTAATTGGGATGGATGCCCTTCTTCATGGCCTGTCTCGCTTGCGGAAAGCGGCGGCTTATAAGGGATCGGCGCGGCCCTGACAAGGCGCGGCCATTGGCGCGTTCGCCGTGGGCGCCTGGGTCGCCTATATAGGAGCGCGGAAAGGCGGTCCCATGACGCAAACAGGCGAGACATTCGCCAAAGAAGTCCAGAGAGTTGCGGCGGGGCGCGAGAAGAGCCGCTCGCTCGCGCCCTTGCGCGGTCTCGTGCCTTATCTCAGTCCCTATCGCTGGCGGATTGCGGTTGCGTTCGTCGCGCTCCTCTGTTCGGCGACGATCAGCCTGCTCGTACCGCAGGCTTTGCGCATCATGATCGACCGCGGCTTCCACGAAGCGGTGATCGCGCGCATGGGGCTTTATTTTCTGCCGCTCGTCATCGCCTCGGGCCTCCTCGGCCTGTTTACCGGCATCCGCTTTTACTACGTGAGCTGGATCGGCGAGCGCGTGATCGCCGATATCCGCAAGGCGGTATTCGATCATGTGCTGTCGCTGACGCCGGCTTTCTTCGAAATCACGCGCACCGGCGAAGTGCTGTCGCGGCTGACTGCCGACACGACCCTGATTCAGACCGTGCTTGGATCGTCGGTCTCGATCGCGTTGCGCAACGCCTTGATGTTCGTCGGCGGCCTTGGGCTGATGTTCGCAACCAGTGTGAAACTGACGGCGATCGTACTCGCGGCCGTGCTGTTCGTGCTCCTACCCCTCATCCTGTTCGGCCGCTGGGTGCGCACGCTGTCGCGCAGGAGTCAGGACCGGATCGCCGATACAAGCGCGCGCGCAAGCGAAACAATCAATGCGGTCCAGACGGTTCAGGCATTCACGCAGGAGAACGCCGAGCGTCAGCGTTTCGGTCACGCCGTCGAACAGTCCTTCAACGTCGCCATCCAGCGCACGCGCGCCCGCGCCGTGATGACGGCCGTTGTTATCTTCGCGATTTTTTCCAGCATTGTCGGCGTCGCCTATGTCGGCGCGCATGACGTCGCCGCCAAGACGATGACGGCCGGCCAGCTGGTGCAATTCATATTTTATGCGCTACTCGTGGGTTTGGGCATCGGCGCGCTGAGCGAGATCTGGGGCGATCTGCAGCGCGCGGCAGGCGCGTCCGAAAGGCTGGCTGAACTCCTTCGTGTAGAGCCCGATGTCAAGGCACCGGTGAACCCAGTGATTCTGCATCAGCCGGCGCGCGGCGAGATCGCCTTTCGCAACGTGACCTTCCACTATCCCTCGCGGCTGGAAATGGCGGCGCTCGATGATTACTCGCTCGACGTCAAACAGGGCGAAGCGATCGCGCTGGTCGGCCCGTCGGGCGCCGGCAAGAGCACGGTGTTCCAGCTCGCCTTGCGCTT
>Ga0335075_10011288_pt1 | contig 13506 bp, 6 predicted proteins | sample Lox_Sample_24_FD_206723 | JGI IMG/M metagenome (GOLD analysis project Ga0335075, IMG submission 206723) | Soil microbial communities from Loxahatchee National Wildlife Refuge, Florida, United States - Lox_Sample_2.4 | ecosystem: Environmental > Terrestrial > Soil > Wetlands | place: USA: Florida...
GTCCCCGGGCGGAATCGCGGAGACCACGATGCCGATGAGCACCACCATGAAGCCGAGGCCGCCGCAAATCCAGACGCCCACGCGCCCCCCAGGCACCAGCACGGCATGGGGGTTCTCGGCGCGATCGTTCCGCCCCGCCAGCTTGATGACCCCCGCGAACATATAGAGGAAGGGAATGAAATAGAGGATCACCGCCGCGTCGACGAGAAACTGGTAGGCGCTGCGGACGCTTTGATTCAACTGGCTCGCCAGCAGAATGAACGCCGAGATGCCGCCCTGCACGAGGATCGACACCCAGGGCGTTTTCCATTTGGGATGGATCTTGCCAAAGGCCGCCGGCATATAGCGGTCGACACCGACAACGAACGGGACGCGCGCAATCCCTGCGACCGTAGAGCCCACCCCGCCGGCATTGCCGGCCGTGACCAGGATGGCGGCAAGGACGCCGAGAAATCCGATCTTCAGGGCGACCGATCCGGCGGTGATCGCGCTAAAGACGCCGCTCTGCGGATCGATGTTGGCAGCGGGCAACAAAGCGAGAATGGCAAACGTTCCGGCAATGTAGATTACGGCGATCAGCGCGCCCGCCCCAAACACTGCGCGGGGCAGCGTGCGCCGCGGGTCGCGCACTTCTTCGCTCATCGCGGAGACCAGCTCGAGCCCTGTGAACGCAAACGCAATTTGCGACCAGAAGTTGATCGTGTCCCAGCTCAGTGCAGGCAGCATGTTCCGCGCTGTAAAGTGCGTAACCGACCCATGCCGCAGCGCGAGCGCAGCGGCAACCCCGACAAGAATTACCAGCGGAACGTAGGTGCCCACCCCGCCCGCGTTCTGCAGCCATTTGCCGATGTTGAGGCCGACGATGTTCATCCCGACCGCGACCAGCAGCAGCCCCATCGAGATCGAAATCTGAAATGTGCGATCGCCCGAGAGCCCCGCGCCATTCGATCCCAGAATCCACGCCGCCATCGATGCAGATGCCAGCAGGAGGCCAGGGAAGTAGAAGAACGTATAGATCCAGTACGTCCAGCCCGCGATAAATCCGTGAAAGTCGCCGAATGCTTCCTTCGCCCACACATAAAGGCCGCCCTCTTCCGGGAAGCGTGAGGAAAGCTCGTTGATGACCAGCGCGCCCGGGACGAAGAAGAAGACCGCCGCGATGACCCACAGGCTGATCGAAGAGGTGCCGTTATGACCCGCGGCGGCGATCCAGCGAGGCCCGAGGACGGTGGCGATGTTGAACAGCAACACGTCCCAGAAGCCCATCGTCTTGCGAAGCTGGGATTTGGGTTCGGCAGCGGTAGACATGGCTGAAGTTTTGACTACCGATCATACAGGCATGCGTCCTCAGTCCTCTGAGTACCCACCCCTGACAACTCCCCTTCACTCCATCCGCAGCGCCTGGATTGGGTTGATCCGCGAAGCCTGCCACGCCGGGATGAGACAGGCCACCGCGGCTACCACGAGCAGCGTGCCTGCCACCGCGGCGAAGATAACCGGATCGAGGGAGTCCGTGCGGTACAGCATCGATTGAATGAGCCGCACGACCGCGGCTGCCGCGGCGAGCCCCAGCATCAATCCGTAGAGTGCGGGGCGCAGGCCGTCGCCGAGCATCAGCCGCAGAACCTGAGGCCGCTGGGCGCCGAGCGCCATGCGCACGCCGATCTCCGCCGTCCGCTGCGTGGTCAGGTACGAGAGCACGCCGTAGAGGCCGACCGAAGCCAGCAGCAGTGAGAGGATCGCAAAGGCAAGCACCAGGGTTGCGCTAAGGCTGGAGTTGCCAAGGGAGTGCTCGATGCGTTGGTTCAGCGTCGCGATATCGGAAACCGGTAACTGGCGATCGATTTGAGCAAACACTTTCTGGACGGGAGTGGCCATGGCCAGCGGGTCGGAAGCGGTGCGCACGGCCAGAGTGAATCCCCATGGATTTGCGTCGCCCTCCAGAACGGGCAGATACATGGTCGAGGCGATGGGCTGACCCACCTGATACAGCGTGTCCGCGACAACGCCGACAATCTCGTAGTTAATCCCGGTTGCGCCGATGAGGATGTGGCGTCCGAGCGGGTTTTCGCCGGGGAAGTACTGCGCTGCGAGCCTGTGACTGATGATGATGGTGCGCGGATGTCCGACGCGATCGTCACGGGTGAGGAAGCGGCCGCTGAGCAAAGGAATCTGAAGGGCGCTGAAGTAGCCGGGATCGGCGGTTCGGTAGAGGGCCACAGGCAGGGGGGAGCCGGGAGGGATGGGCGGATGCTCGGGGATGGTGAACATGTTGTCGCCGCCCTTCCCCTCGCCGGGCAGGAGCGTCCCCAGAGCCACAGCCCGCACGCCGGGCAGCGCGTGGAGGCGATCGAGCAGCGCTTCGCTGAAGGCCGTGACTTTCTCCGGGGTGTCGTATTGCGTAGCAGGCAGGCTGAACCCCATGGTAAGCAGGTTGTCGGTCGTGCAGCCGACGTTGGAAGAACGCAACCGCCAGTAACTGCGGAGCAAAAGACCAGACGCGATCAGGAGAACAACGGTCGCGGCAATCTCCACGGTGAGCAGCGAGCGGCGCAGGGTGGTGCGCGCCTGGCTGCCTGCGGTCCGCGACGAGGACTGAAGCGCGAGAGCCGAAGCTCTGCCGGTGGTGGAGAGGGCTGGAAGCAGGCCTGCGACCAGTGTGGCGGCAGCGACCAGTCCACAGACAAAGGCAAGCACAACGCCATCGACGTGGATGCTCTCGGCGGTGGGCAAATTGCGCCATGCGGCGACGAGCCAGCGGGTCCCGGCAAGCGACAGCAGGATGCCGACAAGGCCTCCAGCGAGCGCAATGAGCATGCTCTCGGCGAGTTGCTCGCGAATGAGCGCGAGGCGCCGCGCCCCGAGGGCGCTGCGAATGGCGATCTCGCGATGGCGCGCCGCGGATCGCGCGACAAGCAGATTCGAGACGTTCAGGCAGCCGATCAGCAGCATGCATCCGGCCGCACAAAGCAGGAGGATCAGGGGTTTTTGCACGTTCTGCGCCAGGTCCTGCAGCAGTGTCTTCGAGGCCACGTCTTCGGCGACGGGCGCGCTGAGATTCTGCAAGTGGTCCTGATACTGGACGGCCTCCACCTGGCTCAGCGCATTGGCCAAACTGACGCCGGGACGCAGGCGTGCGACGACATGGACGAAGTGAAAATCATGATGCTCGAGCAGCGAGGGAGGCAATGCCGCCCTGAAGGGGACCCAAAGCTGGATACCGGCGTCGGGATAGGTAAAGCTCTTTGGCAATACACCGATGACCGTAAACGGGTTGCCGTCGAGATGAATCTTCCGGCCGATGATGGAGGGATCGCCGCCGAAACGGCGCTCGTAGAGACTCCACGTGAGCAGGGCGGCAGAACCGTCAGTGCGGTCGTCGCTCTCCACGAAGGTCCGGCCGAGGGCCGCGTTGACCCCGAGGACCGAAAACAAATTCCAGGTACCGCCCAAAGCAGTGATCTGTTCGGGAAGCTCACCATGGCCGCCGGTGAGGCTGAACTGCGTCCATCGTGCCGCAGCCATGTCTTCGAAGCCGTGCGTCCTGGCGCGCCAGTCGTAAAAGTCAGCGGGTGCGACGGCGTTGTAGTTGAACTCCTGCGCATTCATCGCTGGATCGCGGAAGTGCTCGTAGATCATGACCAGATGCGAGGGATCGCGGAACGGCAGCGGGCGCAGCATGACCGAGCGCACCACGGTGAACAACGAAGTAGCGGCGCCGATGCACAGCGCCATGACCAGGACGGCGATGAGCGAAAAGCCGGGCGAGCGGAAAAGCGTCCTGAAGCTGATGCGAAGGTCGCGAACGAAACTTTCGAGCATAGTCCAGCTCCAGATACTGCGGGTTTGCTCATAAATGAGCGTGGGATTGCCGAAGGCCCGGAGCGCAGCGTAGTGGGCCTCATCCGGCGAAAGCCCGCCCTCGCGTTGCTCTTCCTCTTCGAGTTCGAGGTCCGAGCGCAGCTCGCGCTCCAGATCGGCGTCGCGTTTGCGGAATGGCCACTTCACCAGCAACCTCCCTGAGACCGTCTTTGATGAGCTACGCGGTACACGTCATTCGGTTCGCAAAGCTCGGAGCGGATCGATAGAGGCGGCGCGCCGGGCGGGGGTCACGCTTGCCAGCAATCCAACGCCGCAGACGAGTGCGATCACGACAGTAAGAACGCCCGCACTGACGGGTCGCACGCCGTAAAGAAACTCTTTGAGCAGAGAGCCATCGAGCGCGACTCCGGCCAGCCCGACGAGAATGCCGCCGGCGAGCAGCAGTCCGCACTGCCGAAGAACCATCCACAGAATGGAAGAACGCTGCGCGCCGAGCGCCATTCGAATGCCAATCTCGCTGGTGCGCTGGCGGACCGTGCAGGAGGTGACTCCGAAGATGCCGACGGCCGCGAGGATGAGGGCGACGGCTGAAAACGCCCCCAGCAGAAGCATGTTGAAGCGCCAGCGCAGGAGGGCGTCGGCAAACACCTGCCGCATCGTGCGCACTTCGGCGATCGGCTGGTGCGCGTCGACGTCGAGCAGCGCGGACGCGAGCTGGCTCGCGAATCCGGGGGAGTCCGCGCTGGTGCGAACAACCCAGCGCAGAGGAATCGTGGCGACGAGGATCGATACCAGATGTGGAGATGCCTGCGCGAAGGGCGTGTACATGGTGGGCGCTCGAGGCTGATCGATTTCGTCGGCGGTGACATCGCCCACGACGCCGACGATCTGGCGCGGCCGGTCGACCCAATCAGGACCGAGGTTTTGGGCAATAACGATCTGCCTGCCAATGGGGCTTTCATGGGGCCAGTAACGACGAGCCATGGCCTGATTGATGACGACGACCCCGGGTGAACCGGCACTATCGGAGGACTCGATGGAGCGACCCTCGAGTATTGGAATCTGCATGGACCGAAAATAGCCGGCGCTTACCAGGAGATAGTCACTCTCACCGGAAGCCTGGTCGGGCGCGACGTTCGACGAGCCACCAATGGTGAATGGGAAATTCAGGGTCGCTTGCGTGGGTAGCGTGCTGACGCTGGCAGCATTCTGCACCCCGGGCATGCGCAGGATCTGTGGCTGTGCGGCTTCGATGAACCGTTGCAGGGCAGCGGGATCGCTGTATTTTGCGGTGGGCAGTGTGGTTTCGAAGGTCGTCAGGTGGTCGAAGTTGAATCCGGGGTTGAGCCGTTCCAGGTTCATGAAACTACGGAGAAGAAGACCGGCTGCAGCAAGAAGCATGAGCGATAGTGCGGTTTCGACCACGATCAGAGCAGATGAAAGCCGCCTGCGACTGCGTCCCGCGGTGACACGGCGCGAGGGGCTTGCGGGACGCGTCCCGCCGGCGTCGCCGCGGGTGACGCGCAGTGCGGGCAGCACCCCGAACAGCAGGCCGGCGCACAGGGAAATGGCAACGGCGAAGAGCAGGACGTGCAAGCCGGGCGCACCCGGAGCAAATCGATTAATCGTCACCGGCGCGGCCATCAGGAGAAGGCGATCGCAAAGCCAGGCGACGGCGACGCCGGCGACGCCGCCCGCGAACGCCAGAACCAGATTCTCGGTGAGCAACTGGCGAACAAGACGCAGGCGGCTGGCTCCGAGGGAGGCGCGGATGGTGATCTCCAACGCGCGATCGCTGAGCCGCGCCAGGAGCAGATTGGCTACGTTCACGCAGGCGATGAGAAGAACCAGGGCCACCGCCGCTGAGAAGAGCAGCAATGCCGGGCGCACGTCTTCCGTCACGCGTTGCTGCAGAGGCAGAAGGGCAACGGAGCCATTGGAGGGAAAGGCTGCGGGGAGTTGCGCGGCTAACTGCCGGCTGAGGGCGGTGATTTGCGCTGCAGCCTGTTCGCGCGTCACGCCGCGCTGCAGGCGCGCGATGCATTCGAGCGTGCCGCTCGGGTCACGGCTGGCAGAGGGCAGCTGGAGCGGCGTCCATAGCTCAATGGCGCCCATGGTGGGCTGAATCGCCAGGAATCGGAAGCCTCGAGGCATCACGCCGACGACCGTGCTCGGCTGACTATCGACTTCGATCGTTTTGCCGATGATGGCGGGGTCGCCGTTGTAGCGGCGATGCCAGAGAGAATCGGTGAGCAGAACGACATTCGGAGCGCCGGGGCGATCGTCATTCGCATTGAAGTTGCGGCCTAACTGCGGCTCGATGCCGAGGACGCGAAAGAAATCGGCGCTGACGCGAAGCCCGGGAACCCGTTCGGGATGATCCCCTTGCGCCAGGTTAAGCCCGACGGGCAGCACGGAATAGGCGGCGATGGACTGCACCCCATGGTTGGGGTGATTCCAGGCGAGGAAGAGAGGGACGGAAGCGGAGTAGCTGGATGCGGAGGGAGTGACTTTCTCGAACTGCACGATACGGTCGGGCTCGGGATAGGCGAGCGGCTGCAACAAAACCTTGTCGATGATGTTGAAGATGGCGAGATTCGCGCCCACCCCTACAGCCAGAATGAGGATGGCCGTGACGGCAAAACCCGGAGATCGCCGGAGCTGGCGCAGGCCATAATAAAGGTCCTGCCAAATGTGCTCGAACGGGGCCGATTTCCAGGTTGCACGCGTTTGTTCACGGATGAGCGTGGGATTGCCGAAGGCCCGGAGCGCAGCGTAGTGGGCCTCATCCGGCGAAAGCCCGCCCTCGCGTTGCTCTTCCTCTTCGAGTTCGAGGTCCGAGCGCAGCTCGCGCTCCAGATCGGCGTCGCGGTTTCCAAGCGGCCACCAGCGCATATCAGATCTCCTCGACCGGAGTTCCCATGACCCGCGCAACCGCCTCCGCCATCTTGTTCCACTGCGATTCTTCAACGGTGAGTTGCTTCCGCCCCTTCTCCGTCAGGCGGTAGTACTTGAACTCCCGATTGCGATCCGGAGCGATTTCCCATTTCGCCGACACCCAGCCGCGCTTCTCAAGCCGGTGCAGCGCCGGATAAAGCGACCCATGCTGCATCTGCAAAAAGTCATTGGTCGTGCGCTGGATATGCTTCCCGATCTGGTGGCCATGGGCCGGCCCGAAAAGCAGCGTGCGAAGGATCAGCATGTCGAGCGTGCCCTGCAGGAGGCCGTTGCGTTTATCCATAGAAGACGTTCTACCCTCGATGGGAAACGATGGTAGACGTTCGACACCCGAAGAGTCAAGCACGCACGGAAAACTCGTTCGCGTGGCTTACGGGAGCGGGTTGTAGAAGTCCTTCGGCGGGGCGGTTGCGCCGCCCGGGACGGTGATCGGAGTGGCTCCCGTTTGCGCGCACGACATAACCGGGGGAAAGTGATTGACGACGGCGTCGGGTATCAGCGCAGCCGAGGCGGGGATGGGCGGTCTTGCTCCACTCAATCGCGCAGGATCGAAGCCGCCGAGAAGATCGGTGAGCTGCGGCAGCGTGTCGCGCGGACCCTCGGGAAGGTAAGGCTTCTCGTCGGGCAGCGATGCCAGCGGCGGCAAATTGAAAAGGACATCAAGGAATTTGGCGAACGACGCGTGGTCGCCGGGGTCGGCGACGATACCGCCGGAGCGGGCCCACGGCGAGATGAGGATGAGCGGGACGCGGGGACCATCGCCGCAGGGATGCTTGTCAGGGCACTGTTCGAACTGCGGCGGAGGGACGTGATCGTAGAACCCTTCGGAGTCATCCCAGAGGACGATGATGGCGGAATCGTTCCAGTAGGGGCTGCGGGCGACAGTGTTCACGACCTTAGCCACGAGCGATTCAGAGAGTTGCGAGTCGGAATAGCCGGGATGGTCGTCGTCGCCCGTGATGTTTTTGGCGCGCGGGTTCGCGGCCACCCAGCCAAATGGGTTGGCATAGCCGCCCTTGATGAAGACGACGCTCTGGGCAGGCAGCTGGCGCGCCTGCATGACGCCAAAAAAGTCGAGCAGGTCGTGGACGCCGCTCCACATGCCGGAGTTCTGGCGGATATAGCCGAAATATTGCGGAGCATTGTGGTGCGGGATGTAGGCGGGGTGGTTGTTGCCGTGCCCGTTGCCGAAGCCCTCCTGATACCAGGCCCAGGGAACGTCCTGGTGGTTGAGGCGGCCGAGGGCACCGATGTCGTCTTTCACATCGTCGGTATCGACCTTCGCATCGCGGCCGGCGTCGCGGCCTTTCATGGTGAGCATCAGCGTGGCGTAGGTCTGGTCCAGTTGATGGCTGGCCTGCGCGTGGGCGGCGGTGTCGTAGGGCGGGAAGTGCGGATCGGCATCGCCAACGACGGGGTCGCCGGGGCCATCCTCGTCGATGCCTCTGTCTTCAGGATGGCGGGCGAGCTGGGTCTCACCGGTTTGTCCGGCGATGAGGTCGATATTGCCGGGCGTGGAAGGGCCGTACATGGCCTGGAAAATGTGATCGTAGAGGGTGAAGCGGTGCGCGTACATCCAGAGGAAGGGGATGGTGTGGCAATCCTCGTGGCCCATGGTGAGCATGCCGAGCTGCCGGGCGTATTGCGCAGGCCGGCCGTAGTCCGTTTGAGCTTTTTCTTCGCCGGCAACGAAATTGTCCATCTTGCCGTTGTCGGCTTTTGCAATGAGCCCCGAGCGAGAGTGGTCGGCGTCCAGTGTGTCGGCTGCGGTCAGGGGGAAGGGAACGATCCAGGCTTTCCCCAGTGGATCCCACTGGCGAAAGCCGTGGGCTCGGGCTTCAGGCGTGGCGAGATTGTCTGCGCCCGGAAAGGTTCCAAAGTAAGAGTCGAAGGAGCGATTCTCCTGGTAGACGACGAAGACGTGATGAACGTGGGCGCGAAGCGCAGCGACGAGCAGGTCGCGAGCCGGCGCGGATCCTTTGGCCTGCTGGGCGGGGGAGGGGAGCGGTACACACAGGACTGTGAAGCAGGTCAGAGCGATTGCGAACATGGCAGTACGGCAGCGGGCAGCGATCACGATCGTCTCCGGAAAGACACAGCGAATTGTAACGGGTGCAGGTTGCAGAGATGCATCGATCGAATGAACGGTCGAATTTGGCTGCAACCGGAAACTGGCGATTCCCAGAAACCTCAGCCTGCAGATGCCAGGCCAGAGGTTGGGTGAGTTCATCAGCGCCACCGCCGCAACCGTTGCTATCTTCGAGGCGGACCGCGCCTATCTTTGAGCCGCAGAGAGATTCAGATGGAACGTATCCAGGGCGTATTCGCTCCCCAGGCTTTCGTCGCGACGGAATATTCGTCAATGAATCAAAAGACTTGGCGATGAGCCATATAGCGAGGTTTGTGCGGTCGAGCATTGCCGGAGGATGAAATACTGGTCGGGTCAAACAGCTCTTCTCGTCGGCAGAGATTGGCGCAGCTGGACTGGAGCGAAGGGCGCCGCCCTGGAGTTTGCGCGCGCAGACTTCATGCGTCGGTGCCCCTGGGGAGCATCCTATGCAGCGAAGGATCGGAAAACCACGTCCGGCTTGCCTTAATCCTGAAGCCCCGTTCCGCCAGCCTCCTGGCCGGCGCGAACGAAGCGCCGGGGTGATGCCCGCGGATCTGGAGTCGAGAAACTAGCTTGTACTCGCTGATGCAGATTCTGAGAGAAACGAGAACGCTCACTCAGCTGACTGCAGTATCTCCTGCTCCTCCTGTCGTTTCTGCGCTTCTTTCGACCTCGGTGTTCGGGGCTTACCAGCCTTTTAAGAAAACGTTCAGGAGTTTTGGTTCATGGTGCAACGTGACATTCCTGCTTTGCCTGGCTTCGCGGCGGATGCGGCGCTTAAGTGGCTTCAGGTTTTTCTGCGAGATGATACGCATCCATCCTTATGCCCATGGTTGAGCCGAACGCGGAACACTCCGCCGCATAACAAAGCGTGCTTCCCTGCTGCGGCACTCCTGCTGGTCGGCCTTCTGGGGAGCGGCTGCGGAACTCCAGGTAATTCGATTCAGCCGCCACCGCCCGGCTGGCCGCCACCGCAAATCAAAAACCTGGTGATCATAATTCAGGAAAACCGAACGCCCGATAATTTGTTCCACTATCTGAGCCCTGCCTGTCCCCTTCCTATGAATCCCGGATCGGTTCTCGACGCCTGCATTCCGTCGCCGGTGACGAGCTCCTGTTACGATGTCTCGCCCTGCGGCTTGTGGCGGCATAAAACCGTGGAGCAGGTGGTGCCTTTAGCTCCGCGCGCTCTCAACGACCGGCTGGATCCTGCCCACGCGCACGAAAATTTCAACTCCATGTGCGACCCCGATCCAGTCACATTGAAATGCCGCAACGATGGCGCAGGAGTCATCAGCTTGCCGCTTGGCGGATCCTATTCTTATGTCGAGAATTCTCCCGTCGCCAACAGCGACGGCAGCCAGGGGCACGTGCTCGATCCCTATCTGACGCTCGCGGAGAATTACGGTTGGGCGAATTTCATGTATCAGACCAATCAGGGCCCGAGCTATCCGGCGCACCAATTCCTCTTTTCAGGAACGTCTGCGCTGAGTGCTCAGGACGACGCAAACTCCACCTTTATCGCCGAGGGCGACATCACCTCGGTCCCCGCCGGGTGCCTGGCGTCCTCGGGGCCGAGCGTTTACGGATTGCTGTCTCCCGTGTTGAGCCCGCCCGCCAGCACATGTAGTCTCTATGCCGGAAAATCGGTCGAAGAGTGTCCGATCGCCAATACAGCGCTCGTTTATCCGACGAACCCCGTGGGGTCATTCTGTGTCCAGCACCAGAGCATGGCCGACCTTCTCGATCCGCGATCAATCTCCTGGAAGTATTACGCGTCATCCGCCGGCAGCATCTGGAACGCTCCGGATGCATTCGCCAATATCTGCCAGCCCAGGTTCTTGAGTCATGGCGGCTCGGAGCCTGCTCAACTGCAGTGTCAGGGATCAGAATGGGATGAGCATGTGGATGTGAAAAACTTGGGTACGGATATCCTTCGGGATGTTGGGAGTTGTAGCTTGTCGCAGGTTAGCTGGGTCATTCCCGACGGCAGGTGGTCCGATCACCCGCCGTTTTCGGAGTGGGGTCCGTCCTGGGTGGCTGCAATCGTCAACGCAATCGGGAACAATCCGCAGTGTCCGCAGGGTACGCCCGATGCAGGCCAAACCTACTGGGAAAACACTGCGATCGTGATCACGTGGGACGATTGGGGAGGTTGGTCGGATAACCAGCCGCCACCTTATTTATCGGATCTGCCGTGTACCTCACTCGATTGTCAGGGCGATTACCAGTTGGGCTTCCGCGTGCCGATGATTGTCGTCTCCGCTTACACACCGCCTGGATACATCGACAACGTTCCACATGATTTCGGTACCATTCTGCGTACGATCGAAGGCATCAACGGCATTCCGGAAGGCGCACTGGGTTTCGCGGATGAGCGGGCAACGACAGATTTGCGAACCTATTTCCCGCTCATCCACCCGCGCCCGTTCCAAACCATTCCGGCGCAGGTGGGCCCGAGCTTCTTCCTAACGCGAACCGGCCAGCCAACGGCGCCTGACGTTGACTGAAGAGTTTCACCCGCGGTCAGGATTTCGTGGAGAAGAACGCAATGTGACGTACAGACAAGTAAACATCAAAGGGGCCCATTTCTTCGGCCCCCCTTTGGTTTTAAAACGGCGGCCATTCCAGAGCGGCGCCCTCCAGCAGCGCTGCGCATTTCTCCACGCGGTAGCCTTTGCCGTCGCAGACTGCGAAGACGCGCGGGTGGCCTGTGGTTCCGGTGCTCCACAGCGAGACGCCGGCATACGCGCCATCTTTGCGGACGATGTAGTACTCCATGTCGAGGAGGCGGATCTTCGTCATATCGCCGTTGTAATTACGGACGATGCGGCGGAGCGCCTCGACACCGGCCTCCTGGGGGCTGCGCCCCTGGCGCATTAGCTCGACGATCGTGTGCGCGCCGACGATCTTGATATTTTCTTCGCCGGAGCCTGTGGCGCCGGCAGAACCCACGTCCTGGTCGGTCCAGGAGCCCGCGCCGAGGATGGGCGAGTCGCCCAGACGGCCGGGAAGCTTCCAGGCAAGGCCGGAGGTGGTGGTAGCACCGGAGACGTCTCCCTTCGTATTCACAACGCTGACGTGGATGGTGCCCGTGGTGGGCCAGAGCACCTGCTCGACAGCGTATGCGCGGTCTTTGGGGGCAATGCCGAGGTCGGCAGCCATCTGCGCGAGCTTTTGCGCGCGGAAGCGGATGGTCGGCTCCCAGTCGGGTGTGGGATGGCGAGGGATAACCCCCGGGCGCAATTGCGGGGTTGCGGCCGTCGCCGTTTGCGTCGGGAAGTCTTCGCGCAAGGAGGACAGGCCGTGGAGATCCATGGAAGGCTTGGGCGCCGGTCTGTTGGCGTACGGATCTTTCCAGGCCGGCTGGGTCATGCCGGGGCCCCACCAGTCCATCTGGGAGTTGTTCTCTTTCCAGAGCATCCAGATGCGGCGGGCGTCTTCGGTGAGAAGGTCTTCGCGCGGAAAGCCAAGGTCGACGGCGAACTTCTCAGCGCCTTCGGCGACCAGCATGACGTGGCCGGTGTGCTCGAAGACTTTGCGGGCGACCAGGCAGACATTCTTAATGTTGCGAACGCCGCCGACCGATCCCGCGGCGCGCGATGGGCCGTGCATGCAACAGGAGTCAAGCTCGACCACGCCTTCCTCATTGGGGAGGCCACCGAGTCCGACGGAGTGATCCTTCGGGTCGTTCTCGCGGCCGAGGCAGACGTGATGCACGGCGTCGAGCGTGTCCTGCCCATCGAGGAGCATCTGGTAGGCCTCCTGGATCGTGTTGTCGCCGGTGACGCGCGTGACAATGACTGGATTCGCGGGGGGCTTGAGTTCCTTCACCGCCTCGGCCGTTTGCGCCAGGGCGTCGGGGATGGTGGAAGAGGTGAGGCTAAGACCCGTGAGGGCGCTGAGCGAGAGAAAATCCCGGCGAGAAGTCATGCGCAACAGGGTACAGGGTGCGGCGTTCAGCGTACAGGTCTGCGCGCCGGCCTAGTAATTTGTGGGTGGCGGGGCGAGATGTCCGCCGTGCGCCGAACGGAAGGTAACGACAGGCGTTTCCTGTTCCGGCTGAACCTCGATCGGACCCACGGTCTGCCAGATGCGGTCGTTGCTGTCGAGCTTCGCGGCGACGTGATCGAGGGAAGTGAGAAAGGCGCACATCAGATGGTAGGTCGTGAAATAGGCGTTGCCATTCACTGCGGAAGCGATGTCAGAAGCGGATCCGGGAAGCCGGCCTGAATCGGAAGGAACGGAGTGGATGACGATCGTGGGCACCATGATGGCGCGAAAAGGATCGGTATTGTCGACTGTGAGCCAGTGATGGGGGCTGACCTGCTCAGGAGGCTGGGTGAGGCCGTCGGAAAGCGCAGACCACAGAAGCTGGGTCTGCAGATGGGTGGATCCGGCGGGAACGCTCTCAAACGGACTGAAGGTGGTGAAGAAGCGCGTGTAACTCAGGCCGAGGCCGTCGAGGTCGATCACTGCGCGGAGGCGTTTGCGGTCCTCCCGGGAGAGGGTCCTGAGCCAGGCGTCGGCGCCTTCGCGCTTCCAGGTCTCGAGAAAGACATAGGTGTTTTCGCGAGGCTGTCCCTGAATGGCCTGGTAAAGGAACGGCAGGAGGA
>Ga0335075_10011289_pt1 | contig 13506 bp, 14 predicted proteins | sample Lox_Sample_24_FD_206723 | JGI IMG/M metagenome (GOLD analysis project Ga0335075, IMG submission 206723) | Soil microbial communities from Loxahatchee National Wildlife Refuge, Florida, United States - Lox_Sample_2.4 | ecosystem: Environmental > Terrestrial > Soil > Wetlands | place: USA...
TTCAGCCCATAGATCGTAATCCAGGCTCATCGAGAGCTGACGAAAATGAAACTGCCCATTCTCATCGCTCAGATAGCTCTTCACCGCCAGAGATTTCTCGTCTTTCAAATAGACAACCGCTCCCTGAATGGGAGATCCATTCTTGCTGCACACCTCCCCTTCTATGGTGCGCAGTTTTGGGACCTTGGTCGTCACAGCCGCATTCGTAGCGTACGCAACATGAGGCTCGGCACAAAACCCCGCAAAACTCAGCAGAATGCACAGAATCACCGCACTGCGACTACTCCTCTTCGTCTTCGTCCTCGTCGTGCAGAACATCGTCCTCGTCGTCATAGCCCTCCTCATCGATCGGCGCCAGCTCCAGAGGATCGCTTGACACGACCTCGAGGTCGGTCCCACACTCCTCGCACTGAATCACCTCGCCCTCTTCCACATCATCGACGTCGATATCGAGTGGGTTATCGCACTCGGGACATACGACTGACATAACGATCTCCTCGTACTGAGTTCCTTCCGCCCTTGTACGATGTTGAAAGCGCGTCGCGGGCAGCTTTCACTAGTTCTAACGGCGCATTCCCAACTCGTCAACATGGGACGCGCGCAAATCTTCGACGTTTGCTCGCCTGCAACCAGGAGACCGAAGGATGAAGCGATTTCTTAGACTTGGCATTTCGGCGCTCGCCTTTGCCGCCCCGTGCGCTGGCGCCGCTCAGGCCCCGGGCCCCACGGCGGATACGATTGCTCCTCTTCCTGCCGACCCGGCCATTGCCGCGGCGCTGCGGACCATCTCGCCGGACACAATTCGTGCAGACATCGCCAGACTGGTCAGCTTCGGAACCCGAAATACGCTCTCCAGCATGGATACCGACCTTCCGCCGGGCCAGGGCATCAATGCTGCCGCGGATTGGATCGAGTCGGAGTTTCGCGGAATCTCCGCAGCCTGTGGCGGATGCCTCGACGTCAAGCGCGACGAGTTCATCGAACAACCGCCTCCGGCCGGCGGCCGTCCCAGCCGTATTCCGCGGCCTACGAAGCTGGTGAACATCTATGCCATTCTGCATGGCACCTCCACGGACAAGAGCGCCCCCTGGACTCTAGTCACGGGCCACTACGACTCGCGTGCGACTGACGTCATGGACTCCCACGTTGCGGCGCCGGGGGCGAACGATGACGGCAGCGGGGTCGCCGTATCCATCGAATCCGCCCGCGCGCTTTCGAAGTTGAAGATCCCCGGCACGATCGTCTTTGTCACCGTAGCCGGCGAGGAGCAGGGTCTCAATGGCTCGCATCACTTGGCCGCGCTCGCCAAGGCCGAGGGCTGGCCGCTGGTCGCGGTGCTTAACAATGACATCGTCGGCGGCGACACGACGCCCGGGGAGACGCAGCAGCGCAAAGACGTCGTTCGCATATTCTCTGAATCCATCCCCGCCACCGCGACGCCCGAGCAGGAACGCATGATGCTCGCCATTGGCGCTGAGAATGATTCGCCATCTCGCGAACTGGCCCGCCAGATTGTTGAGCTGGCGCCGGCATACTTCCGGACACCCACGAAGCACGCGCCGTCTGTTACTCAAAGCCGTAGGCATTCGCATACCGTGCCCCTACTGCCGCGCTTTCAGCCCATTATGATTCTTCGTCATGATCGCTACCTTCGCGGTGGCGATCACAGCAGCTTCAACGGTCAGGGCTTCGCCGCGGTCCGTTTCACTGAGTGGCGTGAGAACTTCAACCATCAGCACCAGACTGTCCGCACCGAAAACGGCATCGAGTACGGTGACCTGCTGAAGTTTGTTGACACTAGTTACGTGGCAAACGTGGCACGCTTGAACGCTCTTACATTGGCCAATCTTGCCGCAGCTCCCAGTGAGCCGCAGCGGGTGCGCATCCTCACTCGCCGGCTGGACAACAACACCGACCTCGCATGGGATTCTTCGGCGTTCGCGCCGCCGGGCACGACCTATGAGGTGGTGTGGCGCGACACCACGGATCAGCTCTGGACTCATTCCCGCAACGTCGGTGCCGAGACGCATGTCACCCTTGACGTGAGCAAGGACAACGTCTTCTTTGGTGTTCGTGCCGTCGACTCGGCCGGCCACCGCTCGCTTCCCGTGGCTCCTGTCCCATCTCGAGAGTAGTCGTTCCGTCCCACGCAGCATTAGCAGGAGTAGTACATGCGCTCCAACGGTCCCACGCTTCTCGCTCTGCCACCGTTCCGCGGCCTGACGCGCAAGCTCATCATCCTGGCCGGTGTCAGCCTTGTCTTCTTCTTCATTCTCGGAATTGTGGCCCGGGGATTTGAGGAAACGCTCTATTACCTGCTCGTTCTGTTGCCAGAAGAAGCTCCCAAAATGATCTGGCGGTTCGTTACGTGGCCGTTCGTTCCGGATGGTTTTCTCAGCTTTCTGTTCGCGATGCTTTCTTTCTGGTACTTCGGCTCAGCGTTGGAGGAGGAGCGCGGTACTCGCTGGTTTGGGGAGCTCTTCTTCGTTTCCGTGATCGGCGGCGGAATTCTCACCACGCTGATCAGCCTCACCATCGGCCGGTATTTCCTACCGATCATCGGCCCACCTGGCAAATACAGCGAAGGTCTGTGGCCGATTGTGATCGCACTGCTGGTTGTGTACGCTCGTCTTCATGCCAACGAGACCCTGACCTTCGACTTCATTTTCCGCGCGCGCGCCAAATACATCGCGGCAATCTTCCTCGTCGTGTACCTCGTCATCGATTACTTTGTCTTGCGTCGGGTCGACGCGCTCAACACAATCTGCAATTGTCTCGTGGCGTGGATCTTCCTTCAGGTGGCTCCGCGCCGGGGGCTGCGTCACGGCGTCTCCGAGACATGGTTCGGCCTGCGCAATCGGTACTACCGGGGTAAGCGCCGCCGCGCCGCCAGAAAGTTCCAGGTCTACATGCGCAAGCGAGGCAAAGACGTCAACATTGACGCCAGCGGCCGCTACATCGGCCTGGACGACGACGATCCCAACGATCGCCACCGCATGAACTGAGCTTTAGCTTCGGTGCGCGATGCGCAGATTCAGTTCCTTCAGCTGCATCTCGCTCACCGGCGTCGGCGCATCTACCATCAGATCGATGGCCTTCGCGGTCTTCGGGAACGCGATTACCTCGCGCAGTGACGAAGCCCCCGTGAGAATCATCACGATGCGATCCAACCCCAGCGCGATTCCGCCATGCGGTGGTGTGCCGTACTCCAGCGCATCCAGAAAGAATCCGAAGCGCTGATGCGCCTCTTCGTCCGTCATCCCGAGCGTCCGGAAAATCTCGGACTGCACATCTTTGCGATGAATTCGAATCGACCCTGAACCCAGCTCCGTTCCGTTCAGCACGACGTCATACGCAAGCGCTCGTACCGAGCCCTTGTCATTCCACAGCGCGCCGGACTTGATGTCCTCTTCATGGGGTGAAGTGAACGGATGATGGGCAGCGTCCCACTGCTTAGTCTCTTCGTTCCACTCATACATCGGAAAATCCGTGACCCACAGGAAGCGGAAGTCCTTCGCGGTTCCGGTCTGCGTAAACAATCCATGTTTATCCGCAAATTTCTTCGCCAGCTCCAGCCGCAGTGCACCGGCACGCTTTGGAATCCACTGTTTGTCATAATTCCATGCGGCTGGCGTCGCTGGCTTCGGCGTGATCACGATCTTGAGAGCTCTGGCAATGTATTCCGCTCGTCCGAGGTCGCCAGAACTCTCAAGAAACCCGTCGAAATATGCTCCCGCAAGCATGTCTGAATAAATATTTTCTTGAAGGCTTCTGAAATCTTCCTTCGATGCAAGTCTCTCCACGTCGAGAACATCAAGGCCACATTCGCCGAAACTAGAACGGATTTGGCTGTAAAGTGCTTTCTTTGCGGTGCCACTTACTTCGCCAACGTTCGGAATCAAGAAGCCATAGATCGGTCGGTCGGGATCAATCTTCAAAGCCTCCCGCAATCCGGCGTTGAAACGAGGGGACAGGTCCACCATCGCCGGCAGCCGCATATCCGGCTTATCGATGCCGTACTTCGCGATCGCCTCGTCATAGGTCATCTGCGCGAAAGCACCCGGCGAAAGTTCGATCCCCGCGGCGCTAAACGCCGCGCGCAGAAACCCTTCGACCACGCGAAATACCGTCTCCTGTTTCGGAAACGTCATCTCCAGATCGATTTGCGTGAACTCCGGCTGCCGGTCCGCGCGCAGGTCCTCATCGCGGAAGCAGCGCGCGATCTGAAAGTAGCGATCGAATCCCGAGATCATCAGAATCTGCTTAAAGATCTGCGGCGACTGCGGCAGCGCATAGAAGCTGCCCGGATGCACGCGGCTCGGCACCAGATAGTCGCGCGCCCCCTCCGGCGTCGAGCGCGTCATAAAGGGTGTTTCGATCTCAAGAAAGCCTTCTTCCACCAGATAATTGCGAATTGCCATCGCAACTTTGCTGCGCACGGCAAAGTTTTTCTGCATCTCCTCACGGCGAAGATCAAGATACCTATACTTCAGTCGCACCTCTTCGTTCGCAATCGCATCGTCGGCGGGCGAAAACGGAGGTGTCTTCGCGTCGTTGAGCAGCAGCAGTTCGCGTCCCACTACTTCGATCTCGCCGGTCGGCATCTTCGGGTTCGCGAGTCCCGCTCCGCGCAGCCGCACAGTGCCGGTCACAGCGACGACATATTCCGGACGCGCCGCCTCCGCCTTTGCGTGAGCTTCCGCCGAAACGCTCTTATCGAAAACCATCTGCGTTATCCCGGAGCGGTCTCGCACATCCAGAAAAACCAGCCCGCCATGGTCGCGCCGCCCATTCACCCATCCCATCAGGGTGACAGTCGCACCAGCGTCAGAAGCACGGAGCTCGCCGCAACGGTGCGAGCGTTCAAGGTTGCCTAAAAAATCGAGTGTCACAGTCTCTCTATTGTACGGATTCCGCTCTCGACTCGACGCCCCGCCTGCGCGTGGCCGCCATCCAGGCCGCATCGATTGCCAGTGCGATCGCTCCGCCAACCACAGTGTTCACCAGCCGGATGTGAGCCGCAGCGGTTTGCGAAAATCCGCCGAACCGGAACAGAAACACGATATAGAGCGTCACAAATACGGAAAACAGAGCATAATTTACGGCCTGCAGCACAAAACATCCCCATGCGCTTACGATCACCAACGCGGCGATCACCCACTCCGAAAATGGCAGCAGGTGCGCCAATGCCAGCGCGATGCCCGCGCCGGCGACCGTTCCCAGCATTCGCGCAATGCCACGACTCAATGTCCCGGTCCACTGTGGCTTCAGCACCAGCAATGCGGTCATCGGGATCCAGTACCCGTTGCGCACATGGAAGCACCGATAGATCGCCGTGCTGATCAGCAGAGCCAGCGATAGGCGGGCGACATACGGCGCGGTCTTGCCGCGAAGCGTCAACTCCTCGCGCAGACAAGCCAGCAACTCGTGCAGCCTCCGTGGCACCTCCTCATGCGAAAGCCGGCTGCTAGGTTCGCGCGATTTGCGGCGCAGCAAATAGAAAATCGTGAACACCAGTATCTGCAGCGCCCCGCCGGCCAGAACCATCATGGTTCGACCCAGGGCATAACGAGGCCCATTCACGAAATAGCTGGCAACCACCACAAACACGCCGCTCTGCTGCCCGATCCATCCCTCCGTCGGCCCCAGGCTCGCCAGCAATCCATAGTTCACTGCCACGACGAACGCAATGAATAGAACCAGCGGTGTCCACGGTGCGCCCAGGCTGCCCGCCAGCGTTCCTGACGCAATCCCCAGCGTGAGCACGCTCATGCTCAGCACAGTCGAAGCCAGCGCTTCGTGAAAGACCGCAAATCCTACGGTAAACGCAGAGCCTGCGGCAATCGCGCCCGCCGCCGGATGTCCCGTCCACCACCCGACAAGCAGCGCGACCACCATCGCCGGCATCGCGAGCAGTCCGTAGCCGGGCGTGCGCCTCATCCATGGGAACGCAGTCGTGTCCTCGGAGATGGCAAGAAGCCTTCCCATCGCTCGTGCTCAGACTACTGTGATGCCGGTCCTGGCTCCATGTCCCTTGATCGTCCCGCGCGCACACATCCCACCAGTTCTACCCGCGCGATCTTTACCTGCTCGCCGGTCGCAAAGGTCTTCACAGTCAGCACGCCGCTCGCGATCTCATCTTCGCCCAGCAGCACAATTGCACGCGCAACCTTGTTGGCGACATCAAAGCTCTTGCGCAGCTTGAACGATCCGTCGCCCACTTCAACTCTTAGCCCTTCGCGCCGAAGCTCTCTCGCCAACGCCAGCGCCGCCGGATTGCGCTCCACGCCCAGTGGGGCAATGTATACGTCGAGCTTCGGCTCACTCGGCTTCGCAGCCGCAGCCTCCGCATCCTGCTTCGCCTGCTCCTCGAGCACGAGAATCAGCCGGTCCTCGCCAATCGCAAAGCCAATGCCCGGCGCCTTCGGCCCGCCGAGCATCTCGCTCAGCCCGTCATATCTTCCGCCGCCCAGCAAAGCATTCTGGGTTCCCAGCCCCGTCTGTACCGTGAACTCAAACGTCGTGCGCGTGTAGTAATCCAGCCCGCGCACCAGCCGCGAGTTCACGTGATATTCCACGCCACAGGCATCCAGCGCCGCACGCACCTGCCGAAAGTGCTCGCGCGATTCCTCGCCCAGAAAGTCCGCGATCTTCGGCAGGCCATTGATAATCTCCTGGTCCTGCTCGTCTTTCGAGTCCAGCACACGCAGCGGATTCGTCTCCGCGCGCCGCTGATTGTCCGGGCAAAGCCGGTCCTTCACCCTTGCGAGCTCTTCGCGCAATACCGCGCTGTACCGCGCCCGGTCCTCAGCGTTGCCCACCGAGTTCAGCTCCAGCCGCCAGCCCCGCACGCCCAGCTCATTCAGCAGGCTCGCGAGCATCTCCAGCACCTCGGCGTCGCGCAGCGGGGACTCCGAGCCGGAGCTCGGCGGCCCTATGACCTCCGCGCCGATCTGCCAGAACTGTCTGTAGCGTCCCTTCTGTGGCCGCTCACGACGAAACTGCGGGCCAATGTAATAGAGCTTGCTGAGCGCGCCCGTCTCGCCCAGCTTGTGCTCGATGTAGGCGCGAACGACACCTGCGGTGGATTCGGGACGCAACGTCAGCGACTGCGCCTTTTCACTGGCAGCACGCGCCCTATCCTCCCACGTGAACATTTCTTTGGAGACGATATCCGTCTCCTCGCCCACGCCGCGCGCAAACAACTCTGTCGCCTCAAATATGGGCGTCCGGATCTCACCAAACCCATAGCGTCCGAACAGCTCCCGCGCCGTCGCCTCCACCCGGTTCCACAGCGGCGTCTGGTCTGGAAGCAGGTCACGCGTTCCACGGATGGCCTTAATCGCCGTCCGCGCCGGGCGCCCGCCTGATGGTGGGGCACCCTTGTCATTCCCGGAAGTCATAGAGCTTCCAGTCTATCGAAGAAGCGCAGGCCGGCTTAGACCGACGGCCCGCCCTGCTGCACCTCTTCCATCTCCCGGGTTTGGATCTTGGTGTCGATCAGGAAGCCCAGCCCGATCGCCAGCGGGATCAATCCGACTGCCGCGCCGCAGAGCACATCCCGTTCCTGGAGAACCGCCGCCAAACCGATAAAGAACAGAATGATCCCGACCGCCGACGCCAGCAGAACCACGCCCGTCAGTCGGATATTGGCTCGCCGCCGCCTCAGATCAGCCGTCGGCCGGCCGTGCGTAATCGCCAGCTCCTCTGGAGTCGGCGGAATAGGTACACCCCGCGCAATCGCCTCCAGCCGTTCCCGCGACTGAATCTCCCGCTGCCGAATGCCAGACCAGATTCCGGCAACCACGATTCCCAGGATCATCGCGCATCCCGCGACCGGCACAACATATTGGCTATTCAGAAAGTCTCCGTACATAAATTCCTCCCATAGGCCGGAAGCATCATCTCACTCGCCGGCCGTCTCTGCGCGCGTTGGACTTCCGCCTGGTCCGAAAGTTTCAGTCGCCGCCCTGAAACTTTTGCGCGATCCTGAAGTCTGAGCCCTTTGCAGCTCGATGCCCGCTGACCTCACATCGCCGCAGGCTTTTGAAACGCTGGTCCGGGAACATCAGGCCATGGTCTTCCGCACCCTCGCGCGCATGACCGCGCCCGGCCCGCACGTCGAAGACCTCGCCCAGGAGGTCTTTCTCCGCCTCTACCGCGCCCTTCCACACTTCCGCGGGGATTCCACGCTGACGACATACCTCTACCGCATCGTCGTCAACGTGGCTCAGGACGAGTGGAAGCGCCGCCGCCGCGAGCGCGAGTTTGCTGCTTCGCCGCACCCGGCCTTCGACGAGGACGAATCGAGCGAATGGCTGGAGAATCTGCCCGGAGATGCTGTCCACGGTCACGCTCGCACCCCCGAGCAACTCCTCTCCGACGCCGAATTGCAGTCCGCCGTCGACGCTGCGCTGCTGGCGCTGCCGGAGGCCGAACGCGCCGTTCTGGTCCTCTATCACCAGGAAGATTGCAGCTATGACGCTATATCCGCGGCGCTCGAGATGCCGATCAATACCGTTCGCACCCACTTGCATCGCGGCCGAAAGCGCATGAGCCAGCTGATCAGTGCTCGCTTGGCTCCGCCGGCTGGCGAAACCTCACCGCGATATTCTTCATACATGGAGGTACGATGACTATCCCAGAGAGCCAAGACCCCAGGCTGCCGATCGCTCACCTCCCGGCGTCCGATGCGTCCAGAATCGATGCTGCTCTAGCGGGCAAGCCCACCGTGCAGATTCCGGCGGATTTCGCCGCACGAGTTGCCGCGCTCGCGGCCGCGCAGCCGCGCCGGTTCCATCGAGTTCCGCAAATCGGCAGACGCGTGGCGCTTCTTCTCGCGCCCTTTGTCGCAATCGCCCTGTTCCTTCTGGCGCCCCACTCCTCGCCAAGCATCAGGAGCATCATCTTCGACACAGAAATGATTCTTATTGCACAGCTTGCGGCGTGTGGCTGGCTATTCGCCCGCCAGTCGACGCTCCACTACTTGCACTCGCGTTAGAACTCTTCCACAGCGCCCGAGACATCTGCTGTCGGCTCGGGAGCATCGCAGTCTGTGGGGGCAGCACGGAGCTCGTTGTCACATGCAACCTCCCCGTGTGCGATATCGAGCTTCGTGGCTGCGACCAATATTGCTCTGAGTTTATTCACACAAATATCGCAATCGAAAGGGCCGCCGCGATTTCGCGACGGCCCTTCGTCGTAGCACAGATCAGCGGCAGCGGCCTTCATCCTCGCAACGCTCACGCTTGTGAATGTCATTCTGCTTCCGGACGTGGTTTGCAACCAAACCGCCGCCCGCGCCTACTCCGGCCCCAATGACTGCCCCCTTGGGGCCACCCAACAAACCACCCACGACGGCGCCGCCCACAGCCGACCCACCGACGATCTTCGCCTTGGTGTGATGGTGCGCGTCGTGCCGCTCCTGTACATGCTTTGCATGCTCATACTGATAGCTGTGCTGGGCCGGCATCGCCACAGGCGCCAGAAGCATTGCTCCGACAACTGCCTGTCCCGCAAATCGCTTCATGTTCATCGTTTGTCTCCTGCACCTCTGAAGTTGCTGCAAAAAAAGAAGTGTGCGAACCCGAAATGGCCAGCTTCAGATTCAGCTTCGCAGAAGCCGGGCCTCTTATGCGATGCGGCGGAAACCTGCGTCAGATGCACTCAAAAAACATTTCTTGCGGGCAACCTCTTGCGCAAATTTGGCGAACAGGTGTACGGTAGAGACGATGTCTGCGTCGTCCATCGCGTTCTTTGCTTTTCCGTACCGCTACTGGTGGCCAGTAGCGGCCGCGGCGGACTGACTCCTGCTGAAACTCGAAGAATCTCAGCAGGCAGCACCAAAGCCCCGAGCCGCGAACTCAAATCGAGTCGCGGCTTTCGTCGTTTTAGCGATAGAAACAAGAGGATCTAATCGGGAAATCAGATGACTGCCACTCACCTCACCAGCCCGCTGCCGATGCCCACCGCGTCGACTCCCGGACGCTTCGGCAAGTACGGCGGCCGCTACGTGCCCGAGACGCTGATGGCCGCGCTGCTGGAGCTCGAGCACGCCTACGCCGAAGCCCAGGCGGACGAAGCCTTCCAGGCTGAGCTCGCCTCTCTGCTCCATGACTATTGCGGCCGCCCTACCCCGCTCTACTTCGCCAAACGCCTCACCGAGAATCTCGGCGGCGCAAAGATCTACCTCAAGCGCGAGGACCTGCTCCATACCGGCGCACACAAGATCAACAACGCTTTGGGTCAAGCGTTGCTGGCCCGGCGCATGGGCAAGCAGCGCATCATCGCCGAGACCGGCGCCGGCCAGCACGGTGTCGCCACCGCCACGGTCTGCGCGCTGTTCGGCCTCGAGTGCGTCGTCTACATGGGCGAAGAAGACATGCGCCGCCAGGAGCTCAACGTGTTCCGCATGCGGCTGCTCGGCGCGGAGGTCCGCGGCGTCAGCTCCGGCTCCGCCACCCTCAAGGACGCCATCAACGAGGCCATGCGCGACTGGGTCACCAACGTTCGCAGCACGTTCTACATCCTCGGCTCGGCTTTAGGTGCTCATCCCTATCCCACGATGGTCCGCGACTTCCACCGTGTCATCTCGCGCGAATCCAAGCGTCAGATTCTCGAGCACGAAGGCCGTCTGCCGGACGCCATCGTCGCCTGCGTCGGCGGCGGGTCTAACGCGATCGGCGCCTTCTACGAGTACATTCCAGAAAAAAACGTCGAGCTCATCGGCGTCGAAGCCGGCGGCCGCGGCACCGCTCTCGGAGAGCACGCCGCACGTTTCTCCGGCGGCCTTCCCGGCGTGTTGCAAGGCACCTACAGCTACGTCCTCCAGAACGACGCCGGCCAGGTCGCGCAGACGCACTCCGTCTCCGCCGGGCTCGACTATGCCTCCGTCGGCCCCGAGCATGCCATGCTGCATGACACCGGCCGCGCCCGCTACACCAGCGCCACAGACACCGAAGCCCTCGAAGCCACCAGGCTCCTCTCGCGCACCGAAGGCATCATCCCCGCCCTCGAATCCGCACACGCCATCGCCGAAGCCATCAAGCTCGCGCCCCGCATGAAGGGCGAGCCGGGCCGCGACAAAATCCTGATGGTCAACGTGAGCGGCCGCGGCGATAAAGACATGGGCATCCTCACCAAGGAGCTTGCCCTGTGATTCGCTTCGACCGCAAGCCCGGCCTCGTCATCTACCTCACCGCAGGCGACCCCTCACTCGCGATCACCCGCGACATGGCCATCGCCGCCATCGACGCCGGCGCCGACGTCATCGAGCTCGGCGTCCCGTTCAGCGATCCACTCGCCGACGGCCCCGTCATCCAGCGAGCATCCGAACGCGCCGTCGCGCGCGGCACGCGCCTCGCCGACGTCCTCGAATGCTGCCTCGACATCCGCAAGCTCCGCCCCCACGCCGGCATCATCCTCTTCAGCTACCTCAACCCCGTGTTGCAGTTCGGTAGTCTCCACGCACGGATTCTCGAAATTCAAACGAGCGTCGAAGGGGAAGGCAGATACATTCGCGTCATCAGCCCATCGGGTATGTATGCCCACGTTAAGCTCCGGGTTGAGCCAAATGCCACTGGCGCGGGATTCGAATTTATCGTCGATACCGATTCAGTCATGAGCGCGATCGAAACAAGTTCCCACCCGCAACGTCGTCCTATTCAAACTGAGTACCTTGAAGCGATCGAAGCAGGTATCCACGATGCGATGCGCGGCGCTGGACATGAGATTGTCGATGTAAAAGTGACGTTGACGGGCGGATCATCCCACGAGGTCGAGTCGAGTCCTGCAGCCTTTCGCGCCGCGGCCTCGATGGCGTTCAGTGATGCGGTTCAGGAAGCGAACTCGCTTGCAGGCAAGCAGCAAAATAGCATGATGCGCTTCTGCTCCGCCGCGAAGGCCGCAGGCGCCGACGGCGTTCTCCTCACCGACATGATCGTCGAGGAAGCCGCCGAATACCTCGAGGCCATGCGCGAGAACGATCTCGCGCCCGTCTTCCTCGCCGCGCCCACCTCGCCCGACGACCGCCTCCGCGCCATCGCCGAGCACTCGCGCGGCTTCGTCTACGCCATCTCGCGCGTCGGTATCACCGGCACGCAGACCGAGCTCGCCGCCGATGCCGAACAACTCGTCCGTCGTCTCAAGCAGTTCACGCAACTTCCCATCGCACTCGGCTTCGGCATCTCTACACCGCAACATGTCGAGGCCGTCTCGCACTTCGCCGATGCCGCCGTCGTCGGTAGCGCCGTCGTCGCCCTGATCGAGCGCACGCCACCCGAACAAGCAGCTGCAGCGGTCGGCGATTTTGTCCGCTCTCTTCGCGGAGCTACCGGCCGCCCACACAACGAGATCGTCAGCGAGGTGCACGCATGATCTCCACCGCCAGCACGTATCATCAATATGAGGACGGCCTATGGACATCGCCGATTGGCGCACCCGAATCGATGCACTGGACGAGCAGATCGTTAAGCTGCTCAATGAGCGCGCAGCCTGCGCCATTGCTATCGGCGAGATCAAGCGTCAAAGCAGCGCAGCCATTTACGAGCCGCGCCGCGAGCGTGAGGTCATCGAACACGCCCGCAATGTTAATAGTGGTCCGCTCGCCGGTGAGCAGGTGCAGGACATCTACGAACGCATCATGGACATCATGCGTTCGCTGCAGCGGCCTGATCACGGCGTTCACGCCGCGCCCTCAGCTCCCGGCAAAAGCTAATCGCACACAAGTTCTGCGCAAGCAGCGCACACATTCGCAAGCAATCGCCGTCACGCGAACGGCATAGGAAGGATTCCAGTGATGATCGTCGCCATGCAGGACCGAGCTACCGATGAGCAGATCCAACACGTGATCGAGCGGATGGTCGAACTCGGCTTTAATGTCCACCGCACCACAGGCGAGACGCAAACCATCCTCGCCGGCGTAGGCACGCCCGGGCACTTCGAGATTACCGAGTTCCAGGTTCTCCCCGGTGTACACCAGGCCTATCGCATCTCCTCGCCCTACAAGCTCGCGGGCCGCGGCTTTCGTCCTGAAGGGACGCACGTGCGCTTCCCCAACGGCGTCACCGTCGGCGGCGAAGAGATTGTCATTATGGCCGGCCCCTGCTCGGTCGAAAGCCGTGACCAGATTCGCCTCAGCGCGAAGCAGGTCGCTGCCGCCGGTGCGCAGTTCCTTCGCGGTGGAGCGTACAAGCCGCGCAGCTCACCGTACAGCTTCCAGGGCATGGGAGTCGAAGGCCTGAAGATCATGCGCGAGGCGGCCGATGAGTACGGCCTGCTTGTCATCACCGAGGTCATGGAGATCTCGCAGATCGAAGTCATGCTCCCGTACATCGACTGCTTCCAGATCGGCGCGCGCAACATGCAGAACTTCAACCTGCTTCGCGAACTCGGCCACGTGCGCAAGCCGTGCCTGCTCAAACGCGGCATCTCCGCAACCATTGAGGAGGTCTTGCTCTCCGCCGAGTACATTCTCTCCGGCGGCAACTACGACCTCATGCTCTGCGA